>Ga0196978_1001207_pt1 | contig 11803 bp, 10 predicted proteins | sample S3v_2013CmetaG_FD_155491 | JGI IMG/M metagenome (GOLD analysis project Ga0196978, IMG submission 155491) | Soil microbial communities from Anza Borrego desert, Southern California, United States - S3+v_20-13C | ecosystem: Environmental > Terrestrial > Soil > Desert | place: USA: California... | reverse complement strand
GGGTGTGCCGGCGCCGACGGCGGCGCTGTGCAACGGCTACTACGGTCACGTGCTCGAGTTCGACGATACGCACGACGAGGCGGTGCTGCACGCCGGCTCGGCGGCGATCCCGGCTGCATTCGCCGCGGCGGGACTGCGCGGCTCGGTGAGCGGCAGGGAATTCTGCGAAGCCGTGCTGCTGGGCATCGAGCTCACGTGCCGGCTGGGCGTCGCGACCAGGCTCAATCTCGTGGAAGGCGGCTGGATCTATACGGCGCTGCTCGGGCATTTCGGTGCGACGCTCGGCGCCGCGCGCCTGATCGATCCGCGGCCCGACGTGCTGCGCAATGCGCTCGGCATCGTCTACTGCCTCGCGAGCGGGAATCATCAATCGACGCGTGAAGGCGCGCCCACCAAGCACGTGCAGCCCGGCTATGCCGCCGCGAACGCGCTCACCGCTGCGCTGATGGCAAGCGGTGGGTTGCCGGGGGTGAAGAATCCGCTCACGGGTGAGGACGGATTGAGCCGCGTCTATCTGCGCGATCGCTTCGATGCCGCGCGCGCGATCCGCGGTCTCAGCGCGGAATGGGAGTTCGATCGCCTCTCGATCAAGCCCTACCCGACGTGCCGCCTCACGCATCCGGCGATCAGCGCGGCGCTTGACCTGCGCAAGGCGCTCGGCGATAACGCTGCAGCAATCGAGCGCGTGGAGCTCGTGATGGGTCCGCAGGCGTATGACGTCGTCGGCCGCGACGCCGCGGAAAAGCGCACGCCGCAAACGCGCGTCAACGCGCAGTTCAGCGTCTACTGGTGCGTCGCAAGCGCGCTTGCTTACGGCGAAGTGACGCCGGGGCAGCTCGCCGGCGAGATTCCGCCGTCGGCGAAGCTTCGCGAATGGATCGCCAAGGTCAGCGCGACTGCCGATCCCGCGGCCGCGCAGCGCGATATCGGCGGCTGCACGATCCGCGCCCATGGCGCGTTCGGCACGCGCGAAGTGACGCACACGAGCGCCAAAGGCCATCCGGACAATCCGATGAGCGACGACGAGCTGCTCGCGAAGTTCAACGCGAACCTGCGCTACGCAAAAGTGAGCGACGCGCAAGCCGCGGAGCTCGCCGACGCGATCCTCTCGATCGACAGTCTCCCGGATCTGCGTCCGCTTGCGGATGCAATCGCAAGCGCGCCGGAGTGAAGCGTAGGGTGCGCTAGCAGCGCACCGGCCGGGTGCGCGTTGATGCACCCTACGGTCGAGCGCCTCAGGATCCGCTGAAGCGCGGCTTACGTTTCTCGAGCAACGCGCTGACCCCTTCTTTGAAATCGGCAGTGCGGGTCGATTCGACGAACGCGTCGCGCTCTGCATCCAGTTGCTGCGCCAGCGTCGCGTCGAACGACGCTCTCATCAGCCGCTTCGCGCGGCCGTAGGCGAGCGTCGCGCCGGAGGCGAGGCGATGCGCGAGCGCCTCGGTCTCCGCCTCCAGCATTTCTCCCGGCACGATGCGATTGACGAGCCCCAGCCGCAGCGCCTCGGCTGCATCGTACGTGTCGTTCAACAGCGCGATTTCCAGCGCTCGGCGCAGTCCGACCAGGCGCGGAAGCTCCCAGGTCGTGCCGGCGTCCGGCGTTGCGCCGATGCGCGTGTAGGCGAGATTGATCTGCGTGTCGTTCGCGGCGATCGCGAGGTCCGCAGCGAGCGCGACGCCCACACCCGCCCCGGCCACCGCGCCGTGCACGCTCGCGAGGACGGGCGCCGGAATATCGGCGAGCAGCAGCAGCGCCGGATTGAGCACACGCAGCAGCGCGTCCGCTAAAGGCCCGGCCTCGCCCGCGGCGTGCATCCGGCGCAGGTCGCCGCCCGCCATGAACGCGCGCCCGGCGCCGCTCAGCACCACCACCCGCACGTCGGAACGCTGTGACACGGCTTCGCACGCCGCGAGGAAACCGCGCGCGAGCGCATCGTCTATGGCGTTCAGCGCGTCGGGCCGATTGAAGCGAATGCGCGCGATCCCGTCTTGAACGTTCAACAGCACCGCATCCTGCGGTAATGACATGGCTGCTCCTCCGTAGAGCCTTATTTTGCAGCTAGAATCGCCGCGTAACTGCTTCTTTCCTTCCCACCGCGACAGGAGAACAGCATGGCCCTTCCGCTCGAAGGTGTGCGCGTGCTCGATTTGACAAGCGTCATGGCGGGCCCCTACTGCACGATGGTGCTCGGCGACATGGGCGCGGAAGTGATCAAGGTGGAGAACTTCCCCGAGGGCGATGCCTCGCGCCGTTTCGACCCGAAAGTGAACGACGAGTCGTACTGCTTCGCCGTCTTGAACCGGAACAAGAAAAGCGTCGCGCTCGACATGAAGGATCCGCGCGGCAAGGACGCCTTCATGAAGCTCGCGGCGCGCGCGGACATCATTACGGAGAACTTTCGTCCGGGCGTGACGAAAAAGCTCGGCGTCGATTACGACACGATCAGCAAGCTCAATCCGGGTGTGATCTACGCCTCGATGTCCGGATTCGGGCAGACGGGACCGTACGGGAGGAAGGGCGGATTCGACATCGTCGCGCAGGGCATGTCCGGCATCATGATGATGACCGGGCATCCCGGCGGCCGCCCCGCCAAGGTCGGCATCGCGATGAACGACATCGCGAGCGGCGTCACCGCGCTCACCGGCATCCTCGGCGCCTACATCGGGCGGCTTCGCAGCGGCAAAGGCCAGTACCTCGAGACCTCGCTGCTGGAGGCCGGGCTCGCGTGGACGTTCTGGGAATTCGGCGCGTATTTCGGCGGCGGCGAGATTCCGACCGCCACCGGCACGCGCCACCGCCGCTCCACGCCGTACCAAGCCTACAAAACGAAGGATGGATACGTCACGGTGGGCGCGAACAACGCGAAGCTGTGGACCGCGTTCTGCACGAGCGTCTGCGACAAGCCGGAGTGGCTCAGCGATCCACGCTTCAATCCGCTCCAGCAGCGGCTGAAGAACATCGACGAGCTCGAACGCGAGATCGAGGCGGTGCTCACGACCGAGCCCACCTCACACTGGGTCGAGAAGCTCGACGCGGCCGGCGTGCCGGGCGGACCGGTCTATACCTACGCGCAGACGCTCGCCGATCCGCATGTCCAGGCCCGTAAGATGGTCGTCGAAATGGACCACCCGAAGATCGGCCGCATGAAAGCGATGGGCATCCCGGTGAAATCGACCGGTGAATTGCTCGCGATACGCGAGCCTGCGCCGTGGCTGGGCCAGCACACGGACGAAGTGCTGAAGGCCGTGGGCTATGGCGCGAAGGATATCGAAGCGCTGCACGCCGACGGCGTGCTGTACGACAAGTACCGCGATCCGGCCGTGAAGCCGCAGGCGGACAAGGTCACCGCGCAGTAGCTTTATCGGTAGATCATCCGCCGGTGCGCCATTGGCGCACCCTGCGGCCAACGGATGTGCGGGTGGTTCGTAGGGTGCGCTGGTAGCGCACCGGCAACGCGCGTTCAGTCGTTCCGGGTGGTGGACAGCGACCGGAACAACGCGCTGAACGGATTCGACGATTCGGCAGGCTTTTCGGCCGCCGTGGGCGTGACCGCGGCGGGTGCCGCATCTCCACCATTCGTCGACGGGGCCGATCCGCCGGTGGCGGCAGTCTGGGCTTTCGGTGCAGGCGCAACCTCGGCTGCCGCCGCAGGCTTCACATCCGGCGGCGGCTCGGGTTTGACCTCCGCCGCGGCGGCAGGGGCGGCGCTCGCAGCCGGGGCGGGCGTCACCGCCGGAGCAGAGGTCACGATCGCGGCCGGTGCGGCCGGCGTTTCTGCTGCGGGCGCCGGTTTCGTCTCCGCGCGCGCGGAAGCGTTGCCCTCCGCAGCCGTCGCAGGTGTAGCAGCCGGCAGACCGGCCTGCCTCACGTCAGACGTGCCCTGCGAGGGCTCTGGCGTCTCGACCGCGCGCGCAATGTTGGCCTCGCCGAGCGGCGTGCCCTCGACCATCAACTCGCCGGCGAGCACGCACTGATCGCTGCCCTTCTTGATCGTGAGGCTCCCGTTGATCACCCCATCCATCCCGCAATAGCGCTCGCGGTCGATGTCGCGGAAGATGAAGTGGTACTCGCCGTTCTTCTTGTGCTCGATCAGGAACGCGCCCTTCTCGACGTTGACGGTCGTGATATCTCCGTTGTCGGCCCACTTGCTATACGGATCGCGCTGGCGCTGGAGATAGATCGAGCAGGTGCGCGGCTTCCATTTGCTGTAGTAGGCGAAAGCGTCGGTCTTGCCGCCGACGAGCACGACAGCGATACGCGCGTGACGATCTTCGGTGCCGAGGCGACAGGCCAGCGTCTCGGTTTTCTTCGATGCCTTGCGAACTTCTTTGCGGACTTCTTTCCTCTCGGCAGCGACAGCGGAGCCGCCGGCGAGTATCGCCAGCGAGGCCGCGCACGCGATTGCCCTGCACGTCGTGATCGCCAAACTCAGGACCCCCAATCAGAGTCACACACCCACAAAGCGCCGAGTTTACGCTGCGCTGTGCGCAATCTTCAAGCGTTTCAAACGGTTGCTGCAATGCTGCCGGGATGTGCAGAATGCGCGACGGTCGACGGCGAAAGGTGTCCAGCATGCGGCATGACTTCGGCAGATTCGCGGTTGCGCTCGCATCGTGTCTCGTCGTCGCCGCCTGCGAGCACATGCCCGGCGATCAGTACGGCGGAAGCACCGTCGCCGCGTACGGCGTCGGCAGCAACGAGCTGCCGCTGATGCGCACGGACGCTCAGAGCTACGAGCGCGGTGCGAGCGTGCACGTGCAGCTCGTCAACCGGACCGGACGCCCGCTGCTCTACAACCTCTGCCGCTCGAGCCTCGAACGGGTGGGGAGCGATGGCGGCTGGCACGCGGTGACGCCGATGCTCTCGGAGTTCTGTACTGCGGAGCTGCGGTCGCTCACGCCGGGCTATGCGGTCGATTACGCATTCAAGCTCGACCGCGTGAAAGACCACGGCGAGTACCGCATCCGTACGCAGCTCCACGATCCGCGGATGCGCACGAACGTCGAGGCCGTGTCCAACCGGTTCCAGGTGAGACGTGACGACTGACGCAAGACCGCTGGTCCCCCATCGCGTCGGCGTCTATTTCGCGGTCGTCCAGCTTTTTTTCACGCTGACGTGGACCGTTTACGTCATCTTTCTGCCGAAGCTGGCGGCGCAGGCCGGCATTCCGAAGCACTGGGTCGTTTACATCCTGCTGCTCGACCAGCTCGTATTCGTGGTCATGGACTACGCGATGGGCGTAATGGCGGACCGTGTATCGAAGGTGCTCGGCAGGCTCGGCTACATCGTTCTCGCCGTCACGCTGGGCTCGTGCCTCGCATTCCTGCTGCTCCCGTTCGCTGCGCCCGCAGGCGCGGCGTGGCTCTTTCTCGCGCTGACGGTACTGTGGGCGGTCAGCTCTTCCGCGCTGCGCGCGCCGCCGCTCGCGCTGCTCGGTAAATACGCGCCGCAGCCGGCCGTGCCGTGGCTCTCGGCGCTGTCGCTGTTCGGACTCGGGCTCGCCGGCGCGGTCTCGCCGTACCTCACGATCGTCATGCGCGATCTCGACCCGCGGCTGCCCTTCGCGATTTCGAGCATCGCGCTCGCGCTGGCGACGGCCGGCATCATGTGGGCCGAGCGCACGCTGGCGAAAGACTCGCCGAGCGCCGCGGCGGCAACCGTAACGCCGAAGCCGAATGCGCCGGTCGCCGGGTTTCTGATCGCGGCGCTGCTCGTGGGCATCGGATTCCAGATTCACTTTTCGCTCAACACCGCGGGCCAGTACCTGAAGCTCGCGAAACCCGATCAGCTCCCTTACCTGATGCCGGTCTTCTGGATCGGCTTCAACGTGCTGATGCTGCCGGCGAGTCTCGCGACCAAACGCTACGGCGGCATCGCGGTGGCCTGCGCGGGCGCGGTGATCGCCGCGATCGCGGCATTCGGCGCAACGCGGGCCGGCAGCCTCGAGACGCTGGTTGCCCTTCAATTCATCGCCGGCGGCGGGTGGGGCTGCGTCCTCATGAGCGCGGTCGCGGCAGCGGTCGCCATCGGCCACACCGGGCGCGAAGGCAAGCTGACGGGCGGCCTGTTCTCGCTGCTTGCGCTGGCGGCGTTCGCGCGCATTGCGATACTGGCCGCGGAGCTCAACAAGGACCCCGGCTATGCGGCGGCGTTCGCCTGGGCGCCGGTCGCCGCGTGGGCGGCGGGCGGGCTGATCCTGCTGTACTTATATGCGACCCGTCCCGAGGCGCGGGCTGTTCCTGCGTAGGGGCGTTGATCACGCGCCGCGCGGGCGGTGCGCCATCGGCGCACCCGACGGTGACAGGTGCCGGTACGGACGCTTCGTAGGCCGGGTTAGCGCCGCGTAACCCGCGCCAGCCTACGATTGGCGGGGCACCGACGCGCGCGCGACTTCGCCGGCGTCGTCGAGCTTCCCGACATCCCAGCACAGCCGGATCAGCCGGTCGCTTTGACTGTCGCCAAGTGTGCCCTTCGCGAGCGCACGGAATTTCGCTTCGAGATCGCCGTCGCTCATCGGCCGCTTCAGGCTGCCGATCGCGTGCTCCACGAACGTTTCGACGGCTTTGCCGCTTTTCAGCCGTATCGTCACGCGCGTCTGGTCCTCGTGCATCGATTTGTCGACCGTCGCGCTCACGCGGTCGCGTAACGCGGTGACCTGCGGATCGCGCACCACGTCGTCGCCGTACTCGGCTTCGCCGGCCGCCCCGTGAATGATGGCCACTGCCGCGGAGTGATAGACGCTGAACTTGCCTTCGAGACCGACCTGCGGCGTCTTCTTGCCCGTGAGCTCGAGCACGAGCGGGTGCACGCGCGCCTCGATCGCCTCGATGTCCCCGGCTTCGAGCCCGTGCGCGTTGCGAAGCTGGATGCAGGCGTCGATGATCGGATGGATCACGATGCCGCACGCGAACGGCTTGTAGGTGTTCTGCGCGATCTCCCACGTCTCGCCGAGACGCTGCGTGATCTCCTGCGGCTTGAACGCGGTCGAGAGCACGTTCGCGAAGCCGCGCTTCGCCTCGATCGCCTGATGGGAGCTCGTGAAATCGCGCTGCGCGAGCAGCGCAGCGAGCAGACCGTTGCGCGCCGCGTTGCCGGGATGGAACGGCTTGCACATCGTGCCGAACATCTCGCGCAAGCCCGAGGCTTGCGTCGCCGCGATGCCGAGCGCCCACACCATCTGCTGCTCGTCGAGCTTCAGCAGTCTGCCCGCGGCGGCGGCCGCGCCGAACACGCCGGCAGTGCCGGTGATATGCCAGCCGACGTCGTAGTGCTCGGGATAAACGGCGCTGCCGATCCGGCACTCGACTTCCACGCCGAGGATGAAGGCGTGCAGGAAATCCGCGCCGCCGACCGGCGTGCGCTCCGCGAGCGCGAGAATCGCGGAGGCGACGGGGCCGCTGGGGTGGATCACCGTCTTCAGGTGCGTGTCGTCGAAATCGAACGTGTGCGACGTGATGCCGTTCATGAGCGCCGCGGTCATGACGTCCAGACGGTCGCCGCGGCCGAGCACGGTCGCTTGCGCGGCCCCGGAAAACGGCTTCAGCGCGGCGAGCGCGCGCTCCACGGTTTCGTGCCGGCATGCGCCGACGGCACAGCCGACCCAGTTGAGGAACGAGCGCGCCGCTTCGTGGCGGACGTTGTCCGGGACGGTGCGGGCGTCGTGTTCGATGACGAAGCGTGCGAGCGTTCGCGTGACTTCCATTTGAGCTCCATCAGATCGTAGTGAATCGTACGGTGCGCTGCTGGGGCACTGGTCGGTGCGCCATCGGCACACCCTACGAGCTACGCAATTCCATCACATCCGTAGGGCGCTGGTAGCGCACCGGCCGGTGGGTCACGGACAGATCCTACGACTCGCGCTGCAGGAATTTCCGTTCCCACGCCTCGACGTCGGACAGACCGAGCGCGGCGTTGTAATCCTTGAACGAGAGCATGCGGCCGCGCGCGGCTTTGGTGTTGCCGTCGCGCTTGAGCACGCCGAGCGCCTCGCGAATGCCGTAGCCGGCGGCGTTGCGGCCGAGCGCGGGATAGATCGCGAGCCGGAAACCGATCGCGTCGAGCTCTTCTGCCGTGAGCTCGCCGATGTTCCCGACTTCCTCGACGTTGACGAGACACGGCGCGTCGATCTCGCCGGTCACGCGCTTCAACTGCTCCACGATGTCGGGCGCGCCCTTGAGCTCGACGAAGACCACGTCGGCGCCCGCCTTGCGGTACGCCTTCCCGCGGCGCAGCGCCTCGTCGAGTCCCTGCCCGGTTGCCGCGTCCGTGCGTGCGATGATGATGAAATTCGGATCGCGCCGGGCGGCGATCGCCGCCTCGATTTTCCCGACGTGCTCCTCCATCGCGATCACCGGCCGCGAGCCGGGCAGGTGTCCGCAGCGTTTGGGCGAGACCTGATCTTCGAGGTGGATCGCCGCGACGCCGGCTGATTCGAACTCCTCGACCGTGCGCTTGACGTTAACCGCGTTGCCGTAGCCGGTATCCGCGTCACAAATGAGCGGGATGTCCACGCACGCCGCCGCGCGGTGTGCGTGCGCCGAGAACAGCGTGAGGTCGATCAATCCGACGTCAGGACGGCCGAGCAGGCTCGCCGACACGCCGTTGCCGGTCATGTACACGGCTTCGAATCCGGCCTGCTCCACGAAACGCGCGCCGTACGCGTCGTAGATGCCCGGCGCCACGACCATCGGACCTCGGGTCAGGCGCTCGCGCAGCCGCTGTCTCTTAGGATCGTTCATGGGGCCACCTTATACTTGGAACGTGTATGAGAAAGCGCATCGCCGGCTGCCGTATCTGGTGCTCGCGTACGCGTGCATCGCGCTCGGCGCCGCGGGAATTTTTCTCCCGGTGCTGCCCACGACACCTTTCCTGCTGGTCGCAGCGTGGGCTGCACCGAAAGCTTCGCCACGGCTCGACGCATGGCTGCACGGCCATCCGCGGTTCGGCCCGATACTGCGCGCCTGGCGCGACGAACGCGCGATCCCGGCGCGAGCCAAGTGGCTTGCGTGCTCGATGCTCTTCGCGAGCTGGCTCTTCATCCTCGCGACCGCAGCCACGCCATGGGTTCCGGCGGCAACAGGTGTCCTCTTCTTGTGCGTCGGCACTTACGTGTGCACACGGCCCACGCCGACTCGCGAGCGCTCCGCGCGCAGGCGCGAACGCTGACGCGGACCGCAACGCGAGCGCGTCACAGGCCAAGCTGCTTCTTGACGGTCTCCATCTCGCGCATGTCCTGCGCGAGCTGCGCGCGAAACGCGTCGGGGGCCTGGAAGCCGTCGAGCTGCGTCACCTGTTTCAGGTAGGCCTTCCATGCGGGCGTCTGCTGAGCCTTCTGTATCGCCGGCACGAGCCGGTCGAGCACCGGCTTCGGCGTTCCCGCCTTCGCCATGATGCCGCGCCACTGGTAGCGCACGAGATCCCAGCCGCGCTCCTTGTACGTCGGTACATTCGGGAAGTCTTCGAGCCGACGCTCGGATGACACGGCGATCACGCGCACCTTGCCGGCGTCGATCATCGGTTTCACGTTGCCGGGATTGGTCGCAGCCGCGTCGACGTGGCCGCCGGCGATCGCAGTGAGCGCCGGCCCGCCGCCCTGATACGCCACCCACGTCGTCTTGATCTTCGCCATGCCGGAGAACAGCTCCCACGCGACGCGATGTCCGCTCATCGCGAAGGGACCGGCGATATTGACGAACCCGGGCTTCTTCCGCGCGTAGGCGACGAACTCGTCGATCGTCTTGAAGGGCGTCGACGTATGCACGACGAGACCGTACGGATCGATCTGCGAGCGCGCGACCATCTGCAGGTCTTCGGGCTTGAAGGCGACATTCGGTTCGCTGAACAGCGTAGCGAGGGTGATCGTGTTCGCGGCGATCGTGTAACCGTCCGCCGGTGCGCGCAGCAGCGTGTTGACCATGACGATGCCGGAGCCGCCGGTGCGGTTGTCGACGACCACGTTCTGCCCCAGCTCCACGGACAGGAGCTTTGCCATCGTGCGCGCGTAGAGGTCTACGGGCGAGCCCGCCGCCGACCAGCACAGGATCGTGATCGGCTTTGCGGGATACTGCTGTGCGGGGGCGCTGCCGGCAGCGAGCGCGAGCGCTCCCGCGGCGATCGAGACGAAGAGCTTCATGCAACTTTCCAGTCGGGGTGTGTTTTGAGGAATGGGATGAGCCCGCCCGCTTCCAGCAGGGACTGAATCGCCGGCGGGAGCGGAGCGAACCGGCACTCGATATTCCGCTCCCGGGCGCGCAGTACGCCCGCGGGAAGATCGAGCTCGAGCGCATCGCCTTCAGCGATGCCGGCGATGTCGCACTCGACGACCGGCAATCCGTTGTTGATGGCATTGCGGAAGAACTGACGGCCGAACGCGGGCGACACGATCGCCGCGACGCCGAGCAGCCGCATGACGTGCACCGCCTGCTCGCGGGATGAGTTGATGCCGAAATTGCGGCCCGCGACGACGACATCCCCGGCGCGGAAGCGCGAGACGAAGTCGGGCGCGACGCGCTCGAACGCATGCTGTGCGATGTACGCGGCGTCCTTGCCCGGCAGGTACTTGGCCGAGCAGTGCACGTCGGTGTTGATCGCCTCGGGCAGGAGCCGGGCCGCGCCCCGGATCAGTTGAATGCTCACGCGGCTGCGCGCCACGTGCCGCCGGCGACTTCGCGCGGATCGGTGATGCGGCCGGTCAATGCGGACGCCGCCACGGTCGCCGCCGAAGCGATCCAGATCTCCGATCTCGGGTTGCCGAGACGCCCCTTGAAGTTGCGGTTCGCGCTCGAGATCACGACCTGATCGTCGCCGGTGATGAGGTGGCCGGTGATGTTGACGCACGTGCCGCAGCCGGCCGCTTCCACCGACGCGCCCGCCGCCGTCAGCGTCTCCACGAGCCCCTCGCGCAACGCGGCGAGATACACCTGGCGCGAGGCGGGCGTGACGATCATGCGCACGCCTTTGGCGACGCGCTTGCCCTCCAGCACCGCGGCGGCCTGCCGGATGTCGTCGAGCCGGCCGTTGGTGCAGGTGCCGATCAGCGCGAAATCGATTTTTTGGCCGACGACCTCCGGCACGCCGATGACGTCGTCGATCTGGTGCCTGCGCGCGACCTGCGGGACCAGCGCGGCCGCATCGATCTCGATGCGCTGCGCGTAAGCCGCGTCTGCATCCGCCCGAACCGGCCGCGGCTCGCGCGCGCCGTGGGCTTTCAGCCACGCGAGCGTCTTCTCGTCCGCTTCCAGCAGCGCCGCCTTGGCGCCGAGCTCCGCCGCATGATTCGAAAGCGTCATCCGGTCGTCGATGTCCATTGCGGCGACCGCCTCGCCGCCATATTCGAGCGCTTTGTAATTCGCGCCTTCCGCGCCGAGCCGCCCGAGCATCGTGAGCGTCACGTCCTTGGCCCAGACACCCGGCTGCAGCCGGCCATGGAGCTCGATGCGGATGGTTTCGGGCACGCGGAACCACAGGCACCCGGTCATCATGACGGCCGAGACGTCGGTGCCTTCCACCCCGGTCCCGAACGCGTTGAAGGCGCCGTACGTCGTCGAGTGCGTGTCGGTGCCGACCGCGAGATCGCCGCACGTGAGGTGCCCGCCCTCAGGCAACACCTGATGGCAGATGCCGTCGCCGACGTCGTACAGGACCGCGCCGCGTTCTTCGGCGAAGCGGCGCATTGCGATGTGCGTGTTCGCCGCTTCGGGCGTCGGCGGCGGGGAATAATGATCGAGGACGAGCGCGGTGCGGGAGGCGTGCGGCAGCGACTTCGCGCCGAGCTTCTCGAGCTGCTTCAGCGCGTTCTCCGCGC
>Ga0196978_1001205_pt1 | contig 11811 bp, 9 predicted proteins | sample S3v_2013CmetaG_FD_155491 | JGI IMG/M metagenome (GOLD analysis project Ga0196978, IMG submission 155491) | Soil microbial communities from Anza Borrego desert, Southern California, United States - S3+v_20-13C | ecosystem: Environmental > Terrestrial > Soil > Desert | place: USA: California... | reverse complement strand
GTCACTTCGGCGTTAGCATTCTTCCGGGCCATCGAGTTCTCTCCTGTTCTCGTTTTTGTTTGGCGACTTGAACTTTACAGGAGACCTCTTTGGCCCTTTCTTTTTGCAGAACTATCGGGACACTACCTTCCGATCGCCTCTCCCTCCGACGTGTACCGCGGTCATGTAGTACTTCGGGTCGCCCGAGAGCCGAGGAATTGAACCTGTGAGACGAGCCGCTTCAATGCGATTGCTTGGTTCGCATCGCGACAGCCGCGGGCCCGACCTCGGTCCCGATTTATCTGCGCACGTGCGAAACCGCCGCCACTCTCTGCAGCAAGAGCAGGTGAGGGAAGTGAAGTTGCTTACCGACGTGCACTACGTGGGTGGGCGCGTGTACTCACGCTATGAGGTTGCACCTGCCGAAGGTGGGCGTACTTATTGCTGAGCATGCGTAAAATCAGCCATGCTCCTGGACAAGCTCACGTCGCTCGCCCGCTTGACGGATTCGCTGAGTCGCGCGATGTCCGTGGAGGAAGTTTACGCGGTGTCGCTGGACTGCCTTCAGGAATCGCTCGGCGTGGAGCGTGCGTCCATTCTCCTTTTCGATGCGAACGAGGTCATGAGCTTCGTCGCGTGGCGCGGCATCTCCGACCAGTACCGTAGCGCCGTGAACGGCCACACGCCGTGGCGGCCTGAAACCGAGAATCCGGAGCCGGTGCTGGTATCCGACGCCGAGCTCGACCCCGCGCTGACGAGTTATCTGCCGGTGTTCCGTGCCGAAGGCATTCGTGCTCTCGGGTTCTTCGCGCTCACCCATCGCGATCGTGTGATCGGAAAGTTCATGGTGTATTACGCCACGGCGCACGACTTCAACGCCGAGGAGGTCGCGCTTGCGAAGACGATCGCCGGCCAGATCGCCTTCGGCGTGACGCGAATCGTCGCCGAGCAGGCCCTGGAAGCGGAGCGCGAGCGTCTGGGCGCAACGGTGGCCAATGTGCCGGGGATGGTGTGGGAGACCGTCGGCAGTTTCCCCGAGCAGCAGAAGGTGACGTTCGTCAGCGAAGGGATGCGCGAGCTGACCGGCTACGAGCCCGAGGAGTGGTACCGGGACCCGCGATTCTGGAGTCGCATCATCGTGGAACGGATCGACGGCGACATGCGGAGCATCTCCGAAAGCTCGATTCACTCAGCCGTTCCCGCCGTCCACCACTACAAGCTGCGCAGGCGCGACGGCCGGATCATCTGGGTCGAGGTGCGAAGCGCCCATCGGATGATCAATGGGACGCTGGTCAGCCGCGGCGTGACGATGGACATCACCGAGCGGAAACGCGCCGAGCGGCGCAACACGTTCCTCGCCGAAGCGAGCGGCGTGCTGAGCGCCTCGCTCGACTACGAAAGGACGCTTTCGCAGATTGCCGACCTGATCGTGGCGGGTTTTGGGGACCGCTGTGTGATCGATGTCGGCGAACAGGGGACGATCTCGCGGATCGCCGTTGCCCATCGCGATGATTCGAGCAGGAGCATGGCCGAGCACGTTCCCGACGAGCTCGAGCTGGTCCGCCGCGTCATCGAAACGGGCTCTCCGATCCTGATGCGCGAGCTCGACGGCGATCTTCCACACTCCGAGCGCACATGCCAGTCACTGATGGTCGTTCCGCTCACCGCCGCCGGCCGCACGCTCGGCGCGATCTCCATCTTCTCGGCCGACCCGGTGCGGCGTTACGACGAGAACGACCTCGCGCTGGCGGTCGAGCTTGGCCGCCGCGGAGGGTACGCGATCGATCACGCGCGCCTCTACCGTGAAGCGCAGGCCGCGAACCGCTCGAAGGACGAGTTCCTCGCCACGCTGTCCCACGAACTGCGAACGCCGATGACCGCGGCCCTCGGTTGGGCGTCGATGCTGCGCTTCACCGATACACCCCCGGAGACGTTCCACCTCGCTGTCGAAACGATCGAGCGGTCGATTCGCGCGCAGGCCAAACTGATCGACGACATCTTCGACGTGTCCCGGATCGTTACGGGCAAGCTGCAGCTTCAGGTCGCGGCCGTCGACCTCCAGCGTGTGATCCAGGCCGCCGTCGAGACCATTCAGCCAAGCATCAGCGCCAAGTCGCTCCGGCTCGAGCTCGTCTACGACGCCATCAACGAGACGCTGCTCGGCGATGCTGCACGGCTCCAGCAGGTGATCTGGAACCTGTTGTCGAACGCCGTGAAGTTCACTCCGGCCGGCGGCACGATTCGGATCGCCGTGACGTCATCGCAGGGAGAAGTGCAGGTGTCGGTCGGCGACTCCGGCCAGGGCATCCCGGAACACCTGTTGCCGGTGGTCTTCGAGCGCTTTCGCCAGGGCGACAGCAGCGCCACACGCGCCCACGGCGGTCTCGGGCTGGGGCTGGCCATCGTCAAGAGCATCGTGGAACTGCACGGCGGCTCGGTCATCGCCGAGAGCGCGGGCGAAGGACAAGGTGCCGTCTTTACGGTCGTGCTGCCGGGATCACGGCCGCGTGACGACAGCGGTCTCGCAGCCTCCCGGCCGGACACCAGCGCTGTGTCTCTGGCGGGTGTCAACGTCCTGGTGGTCGAAGACGATGACGACACGCGGATGATGCTCACACGGGCGCTGGAGCAGCACGGCGCGTCCGTGATCGCGGTGTCCTCGGCGCCCACGGCGCTCGACGCATTGCGGCGTCAGCCGCCGCACGTCGTCATCAGCGACATCGCCATGCCGGGTGAAGATGGCTGCTCCTTGATGATGAAGATTCGCGAAGGCGCCGTGGAGTCCTGCCGCGACGTTCCCGCCATCGCCATCACGGCATTCGTCCGGCCGGAAGATCGGGAGCGCATTCTCGCCGCCGGTTTTCACCACCACCTCGAGAAACCGGTCGATGCGATGGACATGCTGCACGCGGTCCGCAACATCGTAGGGACCGGCGGCGTGCAATCAGAGGTTGTGCGATGAGCGGGAAATCGGCGGGCATGCACTTCGAGGGTCCCGATCCCGGCATCGAGGAGCTCGAGATCCTGTGGGTCACGGCCGGCCTCAGTTGTGACGGCGACTCCATCGCCATGACCGCGGCGACGCAGCCGAGCATCGAGGACATTCTCCTCGGCGCCCTGCCGGGGATTCCGAAGGTCACTCTTCACCACCCGGTGTTCTCCAAAGATTCCGGCGACGAGTTCATGGAGAAGTTCCATCGGGCCGCCGAAGGCCGCCTCGGTCCGTTCATCCTGGTCGTCGAAGGTTCGATCCCCAACGAGAAGAACAAGGCCGAAGGCTATTGGGCCGGCTTCGGCACCGACGCGCGCACCGGCCAACCCATTCTGACCACTGATTGGATCGACCGGCTCGCGCCAAAAGCATGGGCGGTGATCGCCGCCGGAACCTGCGCGACCTACGGCGGGATTCACGCAATGGCCGGCAACCCCACCGGATGTATGGGTCTGCCCGATTTCCTCGGCTGGGAGTGGAGATCGCGTGGCAATGTGCCGATCGTCTGTGTTCCCGGTTGTCCCGTGCTGCCGGACAACTTCACCGAGACGCTTCTGTACCTCCTCTATCAGGCTGCCGGACGCGCACCGATGATTCCGCTCGACGAGTCGCTCCGCCCGCGATGGCTCTTCACGCAGACGATCCACGAACAATGCGACCGGGGCGGCTACTATGAAGAAGGGGAGTTCGCCGAGGGGTATGGATCGCCGCAGTGCATCGTGAAGCTCGGATGCTGGGGTCCGGTGGTGCAGTGCAACGTGGGGAAACGCGGCTGGATGAACAACCTGGGAGGTTGTCCGAATGTTGGCGGCATCTGCATCGGCTGCACCATGCCGGGTTTCCCCGACAAGTTCATGCCCTTCATGAATCAGCCGCCCGGCTCACTCCTCTCCTCGGTGGCCGTCATGACGTACGGACGGGCCATCCGCGCGCTGCGGCGATTCACGCAAGGCTCACTCAATCGACGGCCGGTGTGGCGCGAGCCGCGTCCCGAGGCAGGACCACAGGAACCGATGAGCGTTCCCACGGATCGTACAGACCAGTGAGCGAGGTACGTCCGACCGATGGTTTCGGTTCCCCCGACCTTCAGGAAGCGGAACAGACCCTTCTTCGTCTGGCGGACGTCTTTTCGCCCGCCGCACGCGCCGCGGCGGTGGACCGGCCAAACATCGAGTCGATCGAGTCTCCCGACCTCGAGGCGAGATACCGTGCGCTCGTCGAACAGATTCCGGCCGTCGTTTTTCTAGCCTTTCTCGACAAGGACCTGAGCGAGGCCTATGTGAGCCCGCAGATCGAGAACCTGCTCGGTTTCTCGCCGGGCGAGTGGCTGCACGATCCCGTGCGCTGGTACAGCCAGATCCATCCCGACGACAAAGAGCGGTGGAGCATCGACGCTGCCGGGATGGTGCTCACCGGCCAACCCGTGCGATCCGTCTACCGGGCCCTCGCGCGAAACGGGCGCGTGGTCTGGTTTCACTGCGAAGTGAAGATGGTCCGCCGCGACGACGGCCGGCCGTGGTTCATGCACGGCGTCGCGTTCGACGTCACTGATCAGAAGGAAGCGGAAGCGGCGCTGCGCCGGGCACATGATCAATTGGAAATCCGCGTCGCCGAGCGCACGCGCGAGCTGGCCTCGACCAACGAGGAATTGCAGATCGAAGTCGTGGAACGAAAGCGTGCCGAGGCGGAGCGCGCGGCTCTTCTGATGGGCGAGCAGAAGGCCCGCCGGGAGGCCGAGGAGGCCAACCGGCTCAAGGACGAATTTCTGGCGACGGTCTCGCACGAGCTGCGCACGCCTCTCGTGGCGATCGTCGGCTGGTCCCAGATGTTGCGCGGCAATCACGTCGATCCTGCCGAGGCCGGGCATGCGCTGGAAGTCATCGAACGAAGCGCCAGAATGCAGGCTCAACTCATCGACGACCTGTTGGACATCTCCCGAATCATTTCCGGGAAGCTCCGGCTGGACATCAAGCCCATCGACCCGACAGCGCCGATCGAGTCCGCTCTCGACGTGGTTCGGCCGGCCGCTTCAGCCAAGAACATCGAGCTCCAACGCGCGTTAGACCCCGATGCCGGCCAGGTCCGAGCTGATCCCGATCGCCTGCAGCAGGTCGTCTGGAATCTTCTCAGCAACGCGATCAAATTCACACCGGCGGGTGGCCGCGTGAGCATCGCTCTGAAGCGCATCCAGTCTCAGATTCACATCACCGTCACCGATACGGGCGCCGGCATCAGCCGCGAGTTTCTCCCATACGTCTTCGACCGCTTCCGCCAGGCCGAAAGTTCCTCCAACCGAACGTGGGGAGGTCTCGGCCTAGGCTTGGCGATTGTGCGTCATGTGATCGAGCTGCACGGCGGGACGGTGACAGCGGAGAGTCCCGGGCCGGGTCAGGGAGCAACCTTCACGGTGAAGCTGCCGGTCGTGGCGCCACCCTACAGTTAAGGTGCGGACGCATGCCCAGCGTCGTTCCCGCACCGAAGACGGCCACGTAAACGATCGCCAGCTGAGGGCTCCGGATGGCGGCACCGCGCGTGAGCGTCCTCGGTCTCGACTGAACATGGCGCCGACCGCAGCGATGTGATCGGGATCGGTCGCATGGCGCATCCCAGCGACGAATCCCACGGAGGATCACGGCGATCGCGCCGGTCATTGGTGATCTCCGGATCCAGACGTCTCCATCACATGGAATGGGCAATGCATGAATGCTCGTCATCTGATCGTCTGCATCTAATCAGCGCGTTCGTGTGGCCATGACCGGTACGACCATCGAAGCGGGGACTTCCCGCAAGCGGATTACGATTCGCGGCGTTGTGCAGGGAGTCGGCTTCCGTCCGTTCGCGTTTCGTCTTGCGCGAACCCTTGGCATCCGCGGATTCGTTCTCAACTCCTCCTCGGGGGTCGTCATGGAAGCCGAGGCGACGGACCGGACGATCGCAGCGCTGCTTGAACGGCTGCCGCGCGAGGTACCGCCGCTGGCACGCATCGATGCCATCACCGTTGATGACCTCCCGCCGACGGGCGAGGCCGGCTTCTCGATCGTGCAGAGCACGGCGACGAGCGACTTCACGCTCATCGCACCGGACATCGCCGTTTGCGATGACTGTCTGCGCGAGACCTTCGATCCGCGCGACCGGCGGTACGGCTATCCGTTCACCAACTGCACGAACTGCGGTCCGCGCTACACCATCATTCGCGATCTCCCGTACGACCGGCAGACGACGGCGATGCGCGCCTTTCCGATGTGCGTCCGCTGCGACGCGGAATTCCGCCACTCGTCGGACCGACGGTTTCATGCAGAGGCGAATGCCTGTCCCGAGTGCGGACCGGGGCTGGCGCTGCTTCGCGCGGGCGAGGGTTTCGATCCTCGATTCACGCGAGACACGCGAGCGATCCTTGGCCACGTACGGCGCCTGCTCCGCGACGGCTCGGTCGTCGCCATCCGCGGCATCGGCGGGTTCCATCTCGCGTGCGACGCCACCAACGGGACGGCGGTCGCGGCGCTGCGCACGCGCAAGCGGCGCAGCGACAAACCGTTCGCGGTGATGGTTCGCGACCTCGCGACGGCCGAGCGGATCTGCGTTCTCAGCGACGCCGAGCGCGCGCTACTCGCCACACGCGAACGGCCGATCGTGATCGCATCGCGCCGCCCGTCGGGTGCCATCGCTGAGGCGGTCGCGCCGGGAAACAACACGCTCGGCCTGATGCTGCCGTACACGCCGCTGCACGCGCTGCTCTTCGCCCACGGAATCGACGCGCTGGCGATGACGAGCGGCAACGCGAGCGAGGAGCCGATCGCCGCGTCGAACCTGGACGCCTGGCAGCGGCTGGCGAGGATCGCCGACTGGTTCCTCCTGCACGACCGCGAGATCGAAACGCGCGCCGACGACTCGGTGATGCGCGTGATCGACGCGAAACCGCGAACCGTCCGCCGCTCGCGCGGATTCGCGCCGCAGCCGATCGACCTCGGCGTGGACGTCCCGGAGCTCCTCGCCTGCGGCGCGGACCTCAAGAACTCTTGCTGTCTCACGAAGGAGCGGTCGGCGATCCTCAGCCAGCACATCGGCGACCTGACGTCCTACGAAAGCATGTTCCTCTTCGAAGAGACGGTGGGGCGGATGAAGAAGCTCTTCCGCGTCTCTCCGCAATTCGTCGCTCACGATCTTCATCCGCAATACCGCTCCACGCGATTCGCGCAAAGTTGCGGGTTGCCGGCGATCGGCGTGCAGCACCACCACGCGCACATCGCGAGCTGCATGGCGGAGAACGGCATCCGGGAACCCGTCATCGGCGTGGCGATGGACGGAACGGGATTCGGACTCGACGGCAAGGTCTGGGGCGGTGAGTTTCTGGTCGGCGATCTCGCGCACTTCGAACGTCGCGCGCACCTGCGGTACGTGCCCCTCGCAGGCGGCGATGCGGCGATCCGCCAGCCGTGGCGGTCCGCCGTCAGCTATCTTCGCGACGCGTCCGTCGCGCTCGATCTGCCGACCGCCACGAAGGAGCGTGAGCTCGTGGAGGCGATGCTCGACCAGCGCATCAATGTTTTCGAGACCTCGTCCTGTGGGCGTCTATTCGATGCGGTCGCGTCGATGCTCGGTCTTCGCCAGGAGATCACGTTCGAGGCACAGGCGGCGATCGATCTGGAGCAGGCCGTCGACCCGTCCGAGCAAGGTGTTTATCCTTTCGCCGTGGACGGGGACGAGATCGATATGCGTCCGACGATCGCCGCGATTGCACACGATCTGGGCATCGCCACTATCGCCGCAAAGTTCCACAACACGCTGGCGGAGATGATCGCCGTGGTTTGCGAGCGGATCCGCGCCGGCGACGCGCTCCATCGGGTCTGCCTCAGCGGCGGCGTCTTCCAGAACGCGCTGCTGCTCGAGCGCACGGCAAGCCGCCTGCTCCAGCGCGGCTTCGACGTGATCACTCATTCGTGCGTGCCGACGAACGACGGCGGCATCGCCCTGGGGCAGGCGGCGATCGCTGCGGAACGCATCCGCCGAGGAAACCTCTGATGTGTCTCGCCATCCCCGGCCAGATCGTCGAGTGCTTCGACGAGGGCGAGATGAAAATGGCACGCGTGCGCTTCGGCGGAATCGTGCGCAAGGCCTGCCTGGAGTACGTTCCCGAGGCAGCGGTCGGAGACTACGTCCTCGTGCACGTGGGCTTTGCCATCAGCCGGATCGACGCCGAGGAGGCCGCGCGCACGTACGAGCTCCTCGCCGAGCTCGATCAGCTCAACGAGCTCGAAGCGCCGGAGCCGGTCGAATGAAGTACATCGACGAGTACCGCGACCAGCATCTGGCCGAGTCGCTGTTGCGGGAGATCCTCCGCGTGCAGACGAAGCCGTGGGTGATCATGGAAGTCTGCGGCGGACAGACGCACTCGATCGTGAAGTATGGCATCGACCGGCTGCTCCCCGAGGGGATCGAGTTGGTACACGGGCCAGGATGTCCGGTGTGCGTCACGTCGCTGGAGATGATCGACAAGGCGCACGCCATCGCGCGTCGGCCGGACGTCATCTTCTGCTCGTTCGGAGACATGCTCCGCGTGCCGGGATCGCAGGCGGACCTCTTCACCATCAAGTCCCAGGGTGGCGACGTCCGCGTCGTCTACTCGCCGCTCGACTGCCTCACCATCGCCCGCCAGAACCCGGACAAGAAGGTGGTCTTCTTCGCGATCGGCTTCGAGACCACGGCACCGGCGAACGCGATGCTGGTCTGGCGCGCGCGCCGCGAGAACGTGCCGAATGTCTCCGTGCTCGTCTCGCATGTGCTCGTGCCGCCGTCGATCGCCGCGATCCTGCAGTCGCCCCAGAACCGCGTGCAGGGCTTCCTCGGGCCGGGACACGTCTGCGCAGTGATGGGCATGCGCGAGTACGAGCCGATCGCGGCGCGCTTCAAAGTTCCCATCGTCGTCACCGGCTTCGAACCGATCGACCTCCTGGAAGGCGTGCTGATGACCGTGCGCCAGCTCGAGGAAGGGCGCGCTGAGGTGGAGAACCAATACTCGCGCGCCATCAACAGCGAGGGAAACGTCGCCGCGCAGAAATTGATCGCGGACGTATTCGAGATCTGCGACCGGAAGTGGCGGGGCGTCGGCACGATTCCGAAGAGCGGGTATCGCCTCCGCTACGAGTTTCGTGCGCACGACGCCGAACGGCTCTTCGAAGTGGGCTCGATCGATACGAAGGAGCCGGCCATCTGCATCAGCGGCCAGATTCTGAAGGGGATCAAGAAACCGCACGACTGCCCCGCATTCGCCGGCGCATGCACGCCGCAACATCCGCTCGGCGCGACGATGGTCTCCGCCGAGGGCGCGTGCGCGGCGTACTACGCCTACGGGCGGCACCTCGACGAGGTGAGCGCGTGACCGCAACCGTGACTGGGCTTCGCGCGAACGTGCTGCGCAAGTGCGCGGAGTCGGTCGAGGTCAAGCAGCAGTTCTTCGAACGCCACGCCGATCGGATCGGCGAGCTTTGCGAGCACATGGCCGCCCGGTTCCGCGACGGCCGCAAGCTCCTGGTCATGGGCAACGGCGGCAGCGCATGCGACGCACAGCACATCGCCGTCGAGTTCGCGCATCCCGTCATCGAGAAGCGGCGCGCGCTGCCGGCCATCGATCTGGTGAGTCAGGTGCCGGTCGTGACGGCCATCGCCAACGACAAGGACTTCTCGCGCGTCTTCGTCGATCAGCTCGAACTGTGGGGCGCCGCCGGCGACATGGCCCTCGCGCTCTCGACCAGCGGACAATCGCCGAACCTCGTCTACGCCCTCGAAGCCGCGCGGAAGCTGGGCATGCTGACCATTGCCTTCTCCGGCAAAGATGGCGGACGAATCGCGAGCGTCGCCGACTACTGCTTCACCGTGCCGAGCTTCAGCGTCCATCGCATTCAGGAGTGCCACGTCGCGCTGCTGCACATTGTCTGGGATCTCGTGCACGTGGCCCTCGGCGAGGAGGATGTCATCTGATGGGTGATGACGCGCTCCGCGCGGATCTCCTCGGCGCGACCTGCCCGCTGCCGATCCTCGATCACCAGCAGATCGTGCTCGGTCACGGTAGCGGCGGCAAGTTGACCGCGGAGCTGATCGAGAAGCTCTTCATCCCCGCGTTTCGCAATCCGTACCTCGACGCGCTCGACGACCAGGCCGTGCTGTCGATCGGCGGGTCGCGCATCGCCTTTACTACCGATTCTTTTGTGGTCACGCCGATCTTCTTCCCCGGCGGCGACATCGGCCGCCTGGCGGTGAACGGCACGATCAACGACCTGGCCATGAGCGGCGCGCGTCCGCTCTATCTCTCGAGCGCGTTCATCCTCGAGGAAGGACTCGCGTCCGACGATCTCCGCCGCGTCGTCGACTCGATGCGTCTGGCCGCCGCCGAGGCCGGAGTGCTCGTCGTCACCGGCGACACGAAAGTCGTCGACCGCGGCAAGGGCGACCAGATCTTCATCACCACCACCGGCATCGGCATCATCGAGAAACCCGTACGGATCTCGGCTTGTCTCGCGCAACCAGGAGACGTCGTCATCCTGAGCGGCTTCATCGGCGATCACGGCGTGGCCATCCTCTCGCAGCGCGAGAACCTCTCGTTCGACGGCGAGATCGCCAGCGACACCGCGCCGCTGCACGAGTTGGTCGCGGCGATGCTCGGCGCCAGTCTCGACATTCACTGCCTCCGCGATCCGACCCGTGGCGGCGTGGCCACGACGCTGAACGAGATCGCGTCGCGCTCGCACGTGGGAATCGAGATCGACGAGACCGCCATCCCCGTCCGCGACACCGTCCGCGGCGCCTGCGAGACGCTTGGAATGGACCCGCTCTACATCGCGAACGAGGGAAAGCTCGTTGCGGTGGTCGCCGCCGACGCCGCGAATCGCGTGCTCGCCGCAATGCAGGAACACGCGCACGGGCGCTACGCGCGCGTCATCGGCCGCGTCGTTTCCGCGCACGCCGGCATGGTGCTGATGCGCACCCAGATCGGCGGCACGCGGATGCTCGATGTGATGTTCCACGAACCCCTGCCGCGGATTTGTTGACCTAACCAGAGCGCCTCCGGCCGGCCGCCACGGGCAGCAGCGCTGATCGGCCCAGCCGGAACGCACGCTTCTCGCCTGAATCGCCGCGTAGACTCACTTCATGGCCGGAAAACGCGAGAGAGTGGTCACGACGGCGAAGAACATCTGGCTTCTCACGAAGGCGGCGGCATCGTCGTGGGTGGACGATTACGCACAGAGCATGGGGGCGGCGCTGGCGTATTACACGATGCTCTCCATCGCGCCATTCCTGCTGATCGTGATCTCGCTGGCGGGGATGATCTTTGGCGTCGAGGCCGCGCACGGGGAGATCGCCTCGCAACTGGAGGGGCTGATGGGCCGCGACGGAGCGGAGGCCGTGCAGAAGCTGCTGGAGAGTGCGAGCAAGCCGGCCGAAAGCGTTACTGCCGCTGTGGCCGGCCTCGTCCTGCTGCTGGTCGCAGCGACCTCGGTGTTCGCCGAATTGCAGGATTCGCTCGATCGTATCTGGCGTGCTCCCAAGCGGTCGAGGATGGGAATCTGGACCTTGTTGCGCGCCCGCCTGTTGTCGTTCGGAACGATCGCCGGCATCAGCTTTCTGATGATGGTCTCGCTCGTGGTCAGCGCCGCGCTGGCGGCATTGGGGAAAATGTGGGGACCGCACTTTGCCGACTGGCAGTCGCTGGTCGGCGCCGTCAACGTCGTCTTCAGCTACGTGCTCAGCACGACAGTCTTCGCGATGATCTACAAGGTGATGCCGCGGGCAAAGATCGCGTGGAAGGACGTCTTGGTCGGTGCGAGCGTCACCTCGCTGCTCTTCAC
>Ga0196978_1001204_pt1 | contig 11821 bp, 10 predicted proteins | sample S3v_2013CmetaG_FD_155491 | JGI IMG/M metagenome (GOLD analysis project Ga0196978, IMG submission 155491) | Soil microbial communities from Anza Borrego desert, Southern California, United States - S3+v_20-13C | ecosystem: Environmental > Terrestrial > Soil > Desert | place: USA: California... | reverse complement strand
GCCGCCGCACGACGTTTCGCGGCACCGACGCCGCGCGCTTCCTTGCCGACCTCGAACAGTTCGACGACGGCCGCGCGCGCACCACCCCGCTTTCCCTGACCGGTGCCAGGAGAGCGACGCTGGTTGCACGCGTCGAGGCCCGTGACGGCGACGTGCACGTCTACTTCGAGACGCGTGAGGAAGGCGGCAACGCGCGCAGCGTCGATGCCGACACGGTCGTTTCGGCGTGGCGCGAAGGGCTCGGCCTGGTTCCGCTGCAAGGCGGCGGCTTTGCCGCGCTGCCGCAGCAGTGGCTCGAGCAGCACGGCGATCTCGTCGCCGATCTGCTCGCTGCGCGGGCCGCCAACGAGGGACGCACGCCGCCGGCCGCGGTCGATCTGGTCAGCGAGCTGTGCGACTCGCTCGACGTCGTCGCACCGCCGCAGACACAGCGGCTGCGAAAGCTGCTCGAGCCGGAAACTGCCGAGGGCGACGCCATCCACGCAGCATTTCGCGGTCAGCTGCGCGGGTACCAGAGTGCCGGCTCGGCCTGGCTGCAGCGCCTGCGCAGCGCAGGGCTCGGCGGCGTGCTCGCCGATGACATGGGGCTGGGCAAGACCGTGCAGACGCTGGCGATCGTCGAGGGAAAGACGCTGGTGGTGTGCCCTCGAAGCGTGATCCACAACTGGACCGCCGAGATCGCGCGCTTCCGGCCGGACCTGGCCGTTACGCTCTACCACGGACCTAGCCGAGCGCTCTCGGCGCGCGCGCAAGACGTGACGCTGACGACCTACGCCACGCTGCGCAACGACATCGAGGCGCTGGCTGCGCACGAGTGGGACCTGGTGGTCCTGGACGAGTCGCAGAACATCAAGAACTCCGACTCGCAGGCCGCGCGGGCAGCTTTCGCGCTGCGCGCCAAGGCGCGGATCGCGCTGTCGGGCACTCCCATCGAGAACCGGCCGAGCGAGCTGTGGAGCCAGATGCACTTTGCCAATCGCGGCCTGCTCGGCGGTCGCAGCGCGTTCCTGGAACGTTACGAGAAGCCGATGCTGGCCGGTGATGCGCGCGCCGCCGAGCGCCTTCGCCGCAGGGTGCGACCCTTCCTGATGCGACGGCTCAAGAGCGAGGTCGCTCCGGAGCTGCCGCCGCGCACCGAAGCGGTGCTGTACTGCGAGCTCGAGGCCGGCGAGCGGGCAATCTACGATTCGGTGCGCGCGGCATCGCGTGCCGACATCGTGCGTCGGATGGCGGCCGGTGCCTCTCCGCTGGCCGCGCTCGAAGCATTGCTGCGCCTTCGGCAGGCGGCCTGTCACCCGGGCCTGCTGCCGGGACACCAGGCGGAAGGCTCCTCCAAGATCGAAGCGCTACGCGACGCGCTCGAGGATGCCGTGGCCGACGGCCACAAGGCCCTGGTCTTCTCGCAATGGACGAGCATGCTCGATCGCATCGAGCCTCACCTTCGAGACGCGTCCATCGACTTCGCCCGCCTGGACGGCAGCACGAGAGATCGCGGTGCGGTCGTCTCGCAGTTTCAGGCCAGTGACGGGCCGCCGGTGATGCTGCTGTCGCTGACGGCCGGCGGAACCGGGCTGAACCTCACCGCTGCCGATCACGTGTTCCTCACCGACCCCTGGTGGAACCCGGCCGTCGAGGACCAGGCCGCCGACCGCACCCATCGCATCGGCCAGGAACGTCCGGTGATGGTCTATCGGCTGGTCGCCAAGGACACCGTCGAGGAGCGGGTGCTGGATCTGCAGAGCCGCAAGCGTGCCATTGCCGGTGCTGTGCTGGAGTCGGGCGGCGCGGCGGCGGCGATCACACGCGACGACATTCTCGAGCTACTCGAGTAGAGCCCGCGCGTGGATCGGCGCCCGCCGAGCCGGTTGACGGTGAGATGCCAGCGATGAGCGGCGACGTCGTATGCGCTTGGCCGACCACAAACCATCCTCACTGCGCGTCGGGCGCGATGTCGAAGATGTACGCGCCCGATCCCCACTGCGCGTACAGGCCGACGAAGAGCAGGTCGCGGCGCGCGCTCCATTCGGTCGAGGTCCATTCGGTACCGCGGCGCGACAGCGCCCGCACCGTCCAGCGATAGCGGCCGCTGGGCAACGGTTTGGTGACGCGATGGCTGGTCTGGTCGAGGCGGTCGGCCTGATAGACGACGGCGCCGGCCATGTTGAAGATGGCCAGGTCGTAAAGGACCTCGTCGGCTTTCTCGTCCAGCGGCTCCCACGACAGCGTCGGCATGGTCTCGCTGAGCATCGCGCCATGCTCGGGCTGAATGGGAGTCAGCGAATTGCTCCACTGGAAGCAACCTGCCGTCAACGCGGCGATCACGACTGCGGCGGCTCGTTTCCTATCCAGGATGTTTCTCATGCTGTTGCCCTCGCTGCAGGAATCGCCGGCCGCTCGCGCGCGCCGGCAGTCAGCGCCAGCAGCAGATTGCGGCGCGGATAGGCGTGGCCGCGGTGCTGGCGGAATGCCTCGGCATGCTCGACGCCGATCTCGCGGCCACGATGCCGGCTCCAGCGCTCCATCGACTCCAGATACTCGTCGATGCCGTGCTGCGCCGACAGCCAGCGCCGCTGGCTCTCGTGACAGGCCAGCATCGCCTTCTTCGTCTCGAAGGTCGCGCTGACGTCGACGTAGAAGTCGGGGAGGACCGGATGGCCAAAGATGTCGACGCCTTCGAGCGTGTCGACGTAGTAGAGATGCGGCACGGCGCCGAGTAGCGGCGCCGGAGCCGGATCGCGCGTGTCGAAGTTTCGCACCGAGGCATTGAAGGCGGCGTCGCGAACCAGGCGGCTGGTCATCTCGTGATCGGACAGGTAGTCGGCCGGCGGTGCGGTAAGGACGAGGTCGGGACGCGCCTTGCGCACCGCCTCGGTAACGCGGCGGCGCGAGTCCTCGCTGACGTCGATGCGAAGGTCGCACAGCTCGAGGCAGACGTAATCCGCTCCCAGCAGGTCGGCCGATGCCCTGGCCTCACGGCGCCGGACGGCGGAGATCTCGGAAGCCGACAGCTCGGCCGAGCCTCCGTCGCCGGCCGTCATCGTGGCGATCGTGACGTGGCAACCGAGGCGGCGAAGGATGGCCAGAGTCCCGGCGCACTGGAACTCGACGTCATCAGGGTGCGCATGGATGGCCAGCACGCGCAGCTCGTGCGGAGACTTCTCGATTGCGATCGCCATGGCGGCTCACCTGCGACCGAGTTTGCACCACGCCGAGCCGGCGGTCACGTAAAAGCAGGAAGGCTCGCCTCGAAACCGTCCGGGTGCGTGCGCGTTCGGGCTTTTCTGCGCGATTTGCCCCTGCATTCGCAGAAGAAACGTTCTTGCCGTCGCGCGCTCGCGCTAACCTCGAAGGCGGAGGTCTCCTGCTCCATGCGAGTGGTCATCGAAGAGAGCTACGAAGCGATGAGCAAGGTCGCGGCATGCATGGTCGCGGACCTGGTGCGCGAGAAGCCGGATTGCGTGCTAGGCCTGGCCACGGGCTCGACGCCGCTCGGCCTCTATGACGAGCTCGTTCGCATGAGCCACCAGGGACTCGATTTCTCGCGCGTCACCACCTTCAACCTCGACGAATACTACGGCGTGCCGGCGCAGGACGAGCGCAGCTACCACCATTTCATGGAGATGCACCTGTTCGCGCGCCTTTCGAGCCGCCCGGCACGCACGCACATTCCCGACGGGCTCACCGAGGATCCCGGATCGTACTGCGAGCGATACGAGGAGCTGATCGGCGAGGCGGGAGGCATAGACCTTCAGGTGCTCGGCATCGGACGCGACGGCCACATAGGCTTCAACGAGCCGGGCTCTTCCCTGGGAAGCCGCACGCGCCTGAAGACGCTGGCGGCCGAGACCATCGACGACAATGCCCGCTTCTTCGGATCACGCGAGCAGGTGCCGGAGTTCGCGATCACGATGGGGGTCGGAACCATCTTCGAGGCACGTCACTGCATGCTGCTGGCAAGCGGCGTGCGCAAAGCGCACGTGGTCGCGCAGGCCATCGAAGGACCGGTGACGTCGTGGGTGACGGCCTCGGCCCTGCAGCTGCACCGAGACGCTGCCGTGGTGATCGACGAGGAAGCGGCCGGGCAGCTCGAGCGGCTCGCCTACTACAAGCACGTCGAGAGAAAGCGCGCCGAGCTCATTGCCCAGAACAAGCCCCGCATCGCCGCCGCCATTGCGGGATAGAGAAAAAGGGGTCGGGCGAGCCTAAGCCGGCTCGCCCAGACCATCTCATCGCGGCTCACGAGCTCGCCGCCGAACTTCCTGACCGGCGTCGTCGCCGAAAAGGTGCCTGACCCCTTTTTCTACCGGAGCCGCGCGATCTCCGCGTCGGACAAGCCTACGGAACGCAGCACTTCCTCGGTGTCCTGACCGAGCGCGGGAACCGGCCGGCGCCGCGGCGTTGCGTCGCAAGTGGCCGCCGCATCCGCAGATCGGAAACTCACAGGCGTGTTGATCGCACGCTGCGACGGCGTGTTGCCGTGTCCCTCGACCTCGACGATTCCGGCGTTGGCCAGCACCTGCTCGTCGCTGATCGCCTGCGCCGGAGTCTGCACCGGCACCCACCACACCTCCTCGCGATCGAAGCTGGCCGCCCACTGCTGGCGCGTGCGCTGCGCAAAAATCGCATCGAGCTCGGCGATGAGCGCGCGACGGTTGACGCGACGGTCCTTCGGCGTGGCAAAGCGCGGATCCGTGGCCATCTCGGGATGCTCGATGGCCTTGCACAGCACGGGGAAATGACGATCGCCTTCCAGGCCGATCAGCCAGAACCACGAACCGTCGCCGGCCTGGTAGCAGTTGACCATGGGATTGTCGCTCTCGTCGCGCGCCAGCGTCTTGCGCAGCTTCTGGTAGACGAGCTGGATGCCCAGGTCCCAGCCGATGCAGTACATGCCCGCCCGCAGCAGCGAGGTCTCGACGAGCTGGCCACGGCCGGTGCGGCCTCGCTCGATCAGCGCGGCCAGGATGCCCGCGACAGCCGAGATTCCGGTGACGTGGTCGCCGAAGCCGCCGCGCAGCGCCAGTGGCGGCTGGTCGGGCGTGCGGAACAGATCGGCGACTCCCGAGCGTGCCCAGAACGCGCCGACGTCGTACCCGGCGCGGTCGGCCTCCTTCCCTTCCAGGCCGTAGCCGGTAATGCTCGCGTAGATGAGGCGGGGGAAGCGTGTCAGCAGTGCGTGGTGCGACAGGCCGAGCCTGGCCAGCGCCGCCGGGCGCATGTTGGTCACGAAGACGTCGGCTGTCTCCAGGACGCGCATCGCCGCGTCGAGGCCGGCCGGAGATCGCAGATCCAGCACCACGCTCTTCTTGCCGCGATTGTCCAGGTCGAAGGGCGGGTTGTGGGGGACGTCGCTGCCGATGGCGACCTGGAAGAAGCCTCGCATCGGATCGCCCGCGGCCGGCTCGATCTTGATGACCTCGGCGCCCCAGTCCGCCATGATCCCTGCGGCGGCTGGGCCGGCGACCCAGACTCCCATCTCCACGACACGGATTCCCTCGAGCATGCGCGGCTCCTATTTGCAGTACGGGTGCGGAATCAGGCGACAGAATGCAGCGGGCTCGAAGATTCCTCCAAGCCTTTCCTCTACACTCGGGTCGGCAGCCATGGTACGTATCAACCCGTTCGGGGTCGCCTTTGCCGAGGCGCCTTCTGCATCACATCATCCGCATCCAAGGAGGAAGCGCTCGCTGTGAGGGCTGACCGAACACCCATTGTCATCCTCATCGCCGACGACGACGAAGAGGACCGCATGCTGACCCAGGAAGCGCTCGAAGAGCGGCGCCTGGCCAACGAATTGCGGTTCGTTCCCGACGGCGAAGAGCTGATGGATTATCTCAAACGCCGCGGCAAGTACGCCGAGCCGTGGACCTCGCCGCGGCCAGGCCTGATCCTGCTCGACCTGAACATGCCGAAGATGGACGGCCGTGAATGCCTGGCTGCCATCAAGGCCGACGAAGACCTGCGCGACATTCCGGTCTTCGTCCTGACCACCTCCCAGGCCGAGGAGGACGTCCATCAAACCTACGAGCTCGGCGGCAGCTCGTTCATTTCCAAGCCCGTCAGCTTCGAATCGTTCCTGGAGCTCGTCTCCACGGTGACGGGGTACGGGATCGAGATCGTCGGGGTGGACTGAGGTCCAGCTGGCGGTGCGACGGCTACGCGATTTCGCCAGCACCGCCTGATGGTTGTCGCCGGGGCTCCATTTGATATGGGCGCCCATATGAAGACGACGATCGAGATCTGCGATTCACTTCTCGAGGAAGCCAAGGCGCTGGCCAGCCGCGACAAGGTCACGCTGCGCTCCATCATCGAGGAAGCACTGCGAAAGCTGCTGCTCGAGAAGAATGCGAAGACCAAGCCTTACGTCTTTCGCGACGCGAGCTGGGATGGCGGGGGCCTGACGCCGGAGATGGAACGCAAGGGCGGTTGGGCACGCATACGCGATGCAGCGTACCCGGGCTTCTTCGATGATGAAGAGGACGACGGCGAGAACGAGAAATGATCGCCGTCGATACCAACCTGCTGGTGTACTCGCATCAGCGTCAGAGCCCGCACTACCTCGCTGCCTATCGATGCATCGCCGGCCTAGCGTCTGGCCAGCAGACCTGGGCGATCCCGTGGCCGTGCATCCATGAGTTCCTCGCCGTCGTCACCAGGCGCGGACCGACGGTCAGGCCCGCGCCGCTGACAGTCGCTCTGGAGCAGGTCAGCGTGTGGATGGAGTCGCCTACCCTCGTCGTCCTCGGCGAAACGCCGATGCATTGGCCGGTCTTGTCGGAGTTGCTGGTAACGGCCCGCGCGGCCGGCGGCCTGGTCCATGACGCACGCATCGCCGCACTATGCCGCGAACACGGTGTGACCGAGCTGTGGACGGCGGATCGTGACTTCGCGCGCTTTCCGGGGCTGCGGACGTTCAATCCGCTACATGACGACAGCGTGCACGAGCAGCGGCCGGGTTACGGCGCTGCGGTGCGAGCACGGACGGAGGGAAGGCGGCGCGCGGCGGCTCAGAAAAAAGCCATATCGCATCCAGCGTGACGCAACGCCCAAGGCGGAGTTGCCCCTTCACGTCAAACACCGTCGAACAGACCTCAGCGACCGACGGTGCGCTGACAGCAGACCGCGAAACAGCCCTCGATAGCGAGCTGACGGACGTCCCTCTCAGAGGTCCTCGCACGCGTTGGAACAGGTGTCCGTGTTGACCTCGTTACCGTCGTCGCACTCCTCGATGCCGCCGCCGGGGCCGGTGGTGCAGCCCGTCTCGTTGCACTCCAGACCGTCACCGCAGATGGCGTCGTTGCAGTCCTCGGTGCAGGGGCTGTTGTCGTCGACGTCGTCTCCGGTGTCGCACTCCTCGCCTTCCTCGACGTCGCCGTTGCCGCATTCGGGCTCGACGGTCGTCGACGTCGTCGTGTCGATGGTGATCCGCAAAGAGTTCACGACGTTGGCATTGCAGACGCCCGTGCCGCCGAGCACGCAGCTTTCGACGTCGATGAGCATGTCGGCGCCTTCGCCTTCGTAGGAGCACCGCGCCAGGGGCTCGTCGTCCTCGAGGTCGATGCCGCTTCGATCGATGACGGTGACGGTCAGGATGCCGCTGCCGGAGATCGATGCCGCGACGAGCGAGCGCTTCTGGCACTCGTTGCTGCAGGTGTCGCCGTCGACCTGGTTGCCGTCGTCGCACTCCTCGCCGGGATCGACGTGCGTGTCCGGCGCGCCGCCCTGGCACTGGACGATGCACTCGTGGCAGACGTCGTCGTCGTCGGTGTCGTTGCCGTCGTCACACTCCTCGGTTCCTTCGCGGACGCCGTTGAGGTCGCATGCGCCGCCCGCGCCGGTGCCGGGCATGGTCGTCGTCGTCGATGCGTCGGCGCCGTCCGCCAGCGCCACGGTGGGCGTGCCCTTGAAAGGAATGGAATCGGCGGGCGGGAACTCGAAGCTCGCCGCGACTCCTGCCGGGCCCTCGCAGCGGCCGTGCGGCCGCTGGAACTCGACGCCGTCGGGCGGATTGACCGTGAACGTGATCTCGCGAAGATCGCGATTGCCGACGCCGCTCAGGAAGAAGTCCGCGGTGCCCAGGTCCTCACCGCCGCCGCTCGGCCCGCAACCACCAAACGCGCTCACGAGAATGGCCAGCAGACAGGCCGACGTCTTGTCCAGTCGCACGGGAAACCTCCGTTGCTTCAGCTGCCGAAGAAGACGAGCGAGCGGTCCGCGAAGGAGACCACCGGCGTCCAGTAGAGACCGAAGACGATGGTGCCGAGCACCATCATTCCCACCAGAACCGCGTTGCTGGCGTCCATGGCGATCACCGGATCGCCGTCGATCGGATTCTCCAGATACATCGCCTTGACGATCCGGGCGTAATAGTAGAGCCCCACCACGCTGTTGGCCGCAGCCACCAGCGCCAGCATCCACATCTCCTTCTCGATCACCGCCGCGAACAGATACATCTTGCCGACGAAGCCGGCGAAGGGCGGCAGGCCGGCGAGCGAGAAGCAGAAAATCAGCATCGCCGCGGCAGGCAGCGCGCCGCCGCGCCAGGCCAGACCCCGGAATGCAGCCATGTCCTCGCGGCCCTTGGAGCCGTTCATGACCGTCATCAGAACGGCGAATGCGCCGAGGTTCATCAGGTAGTAGACGACAGTGTAGAAGAGCATCGCGCGCAGGCCGTTGTCGGTGAGTGCGACGAAGCCCATCAGCAGATAGCCGGCATGCGCGATCGAGGAATACGCGAGCAGGCGCTTGACGTTGTCCTGTCGCAGCGCGGTCAGGTTGCCGACCGTCATCGTCACCATCGCTGCGACGACCATGAGCGATGGCCAGTCGACGCCCGGGATCGGGACCCAGGATCCATCGCCGCCAGCATGGGAAAGGCCGGGGTAGAAGAAGCGGATCAGCAGCGCCAATCCCGCCGCCTTGGAGCCGACCGCGAGAAACGCCGTGATCGGAAGGGGCGCGCCTTCGTAGACGTCCGGGCTCCACTGGTGAAATGGAACCATCGCGATCTTGTAGCCGAAGCCGACGAGCGACAGCACCAGCGCGATGAAGATGATGGCGCCGTTGCCCGGCGTCTGCATGAGGGTACCGAGCGCGTGTCCGGTCTCGACGAAGTCCAGGGTACCGGTGAGGCCGTAGACGAGGGAGAGACCGTAGACCATCGCGCCCGAGGAGACGCCGCCGTAGATCAGATACTTGAGCGAAGCCTCCGAGCCGCGCGGCTTCTGCCGCAGGAAGCCGGCCAGGATGTAGGAGGTCAGGCTGACGAACTCGAGGGCAAGGTAGGCCATCAGCAGGTTGGTGCTGGAGGCCATGTAGAACATGCCCAGCGTGCTGGCCAGGAGGATCGAGTAGTACTCGCCGGGATGTTCGCCTTCGAGCTCGCGCGATCCCGTCGACATCCAGATCGCGCCGATGGCCGCCAGCCCCAGCACGATCTTGAAGAAGAGCGCGAAGCCGTCGAGCACGATCATCTTGTTGAACAGGTAGCCCTGATCGGCTCCGGCAGTGTAGCCGACGGCGAAGAGCGCGAGCGCCGTGATCAGCAGGGCGACCTCGCCCAGGCGCGCGCGGAGGCGCGTGGTGACCTCGAGCATCAGGATGGCGATGCTGCCGGCGCCGAGCACCAGCTCGGGCCAGTGGTAGCGCAGCGACTCGACGTTGCTCAGGTCCATTCCGGCGTCCTACTGAAGAGCCGCAACGGCCGGTGTAGCGTCGCGCACGATGCCGTTGAGGGCGACCAGCGTCGGGTTCATCAGGTCCAGGACGGCGTGCGGGTAGACGCCGAGAATCATCACGATGATCGCCAGCGGCACCAGCATGATCTTCTCGCGCATGTCGACGTCGGGAAGGTCCGCGTACTTCTCGTTGACCGGGCCGAGCCACACGCGCTGGAGCATCCACAGCATGTAGGCCGCCGTCAGCACCACCGCCGAGGCTGCGATCACCGTGATGGCCTGGTTGTACTGCCAGGCGCCGAGCAGGACCAGGACCTCGGAGATGAACGCCGAGAGTCCGGGGAGCCCGAGCGCGGCGAAGAACGCGATGGTCATGATGCCCGTGTACACCGGCATCACCGAGGCCAGGCCGCCGAAGCCGTCGATGCGGCGGTGGTGTGCGCGGTCGTAGATCACGCCGACGATCAGGAAGAGCATCGCGGTGACCGTGCCGTGGTTGAACATCTGGAGAACGGCGCCGTTGATGCCCTGCGGCGTCAGCGTGGCCATGCCCAGCATGACGTAGCCCATGTGCGAGATGCTCGAGTAGGCCACGAGCTTCTTCATGTCTTCCTGGGCCATCGCACACAGCGCGCCGTAGACGATGTTCCAGGTGCCGAGCGCGGCAAGGGCCCAGAACGCGTAGTCCTGGGTGGCCAGCGGAAAGATCGGGAAGCAGATGCGCAGGATTCCGTACGTTCCCATCTTCAGCAGCACGCCGGCCAGGATGACCGAGATGGCCGTGGGCGCCTCCACGTGCGCGTCCGGCAGCCATGTGTGGAACGGAAAGGCCGGGATCTTGATGGCGAAGCCGATGAAGAGCGCGATCCAGGCCCATGACTGGAAGGCGCGAGTGTAGGTCGGCGCCTTGTCCATCAGGACCATCAGGTCGAAGGTGTGCGGGTCGTTGGTGAAGTACAGGGCCAGCATGGCCACCAGCATCAGCACCGAGCCCACCAGCGTGTAGAGGAAGAACTTGATGGCGGCGTACTCGCGCCGCGGGCCGCCCCAGACGCCGATGAGGAAGTACATCGGCAGCAGCATGACTTCCCAGAAGATGAAGAAGAGGAAGAAGTCGAGGGCGGCGAAGACGCCCATCATGCCGGTTTCCAGCAGCAGGAAGAGCGCGAAGAATCCCTTGACGCCCTTGTCGATCTCCCATGCGGCCAGTACGCAGATCGGACACAGCAGCGCCGTCAGCAGCAGCATCGTCACCGAGAGCCCGTCCACTCCCATGATGTACTGGATGTTGAAGGACGGGATCCACTGGAAGCGCTCGACGAACTGCATCGTCACCAGGGAGCGGTCGAAGTTCTGGTAGAGCCAGACTCCCAGCAGGAAGCTCGGGATCGTGAAGGCCAGCGCCGTGATCTTGATCAGCTTGGCGTTGTCGCGCGGCAGCGCCAGCACGACGAACATGCCGAGCAGCGGGATGAAGGTCATCAGTGAGAGAAGATGGTCCATGTTCCGTTTCCTGCTTGCTCTGCTCGGCTACCAGGCGTTGGCCAGAAGCGTAAGAGTGACGCCGATCAGGATGACGTAGAGATAGGCGTTGATGCTGCCGGTCTGCACCAGCCGAAGCGCGCCGCCCGCGCGGTCGAAGGTGTTGGCGGTGAAGTTGACGAGGCCGTCGACGACGTACTTGTCGAAGGCGCCGTTGAAGGCCGAGGCTGCGTGCGTGATGGTCGCGGTCAGATTGACGATTCCGTCGACCACCTTGGCGTCGAACCAGGCAAGACCGCGCGACAGGCGTATGGCACCGCGCACGAACAGCGCGTTGTAGACCTCGTCGACGTAGTACTTGTTGTAGCTGAGCCTGTAGGGCAGCCCGCCGCCGATGCGCGCGAAGCTGTCGGGATTCAGGCGGTTGGCGCTGTACATCAGGTAGGCCAGCAAGATTCCGAGCGAGGCCAGGCCGATGGAGACGCCCATCAGGAGATACTCGGTGGTCAGATCGTGATGCTCGCCGCCGACCACGCCCTCGCCATGCGACACCTCGCCGTGGGCGGGATCGCCGTGCGTGCCGCCCTTGCCGTGCGAGTCGGGCGCCGCCTCGGCGTGCGTGCCCGCCTGGCCGTGCGCGCCGGACTTCGCGTGCGCGTCGC
>Ga0196978_1001201_pt1 | contig 11862 bp, 10 predicted proteins | sample S3v_2013CmetaG_FD_155491 | JGI IMG/M metagenome (GOLD analysis project Ga0196978, IMG submission 155491) | Soil microbial communities from Anza Borrego desert, Southern California, United States - S3+v_20-13C | ecosystem: Environmental > Terrestrial > Soil > Desert | place: USA: California... | reverse complement strand
TCGGCTTCGCGAACGCCTGCGCGGGCGTGTGCGTTCATGCGATCGTGCAGCAGGCCCTCGCTCTTGTGCAGGCCCGGCGTGTCGCAGAAGACGACCTGCACGTCGCCGCGGGTCTCGACCCCGAGCAGGCGCGTGCGCGTGGTCTGCGGCTTGGGCGTGGCGATGGCCAGCGGCCGGTCCAGCATGCGATTGAGCAGCGTGGACTTGCCGACGTTGGGCGCTCCGGCGATGGCCACATAGCCGGCGCGACGAACCGGCGCTGACGCCTCTTGATCGGACATGGTCTCTCCTCGGCCGGCGATGCCGGGCAAGCCGACCGGCTCGCCGCCGCATCTCAAGCTTCGCTCTTTTCCTTGATGGCAGCCACGGCCGCCTGCGCCGCCATCTGCTCGGCCGATTTGCGGTTGGGGCCCTCGCCCTGCGCCAGCGACTCGCTGCCCAGGCGGATGGCCACCTGGTAGTGGCGCTGGTGGTCGGGCCCCGACACCGACAGCACGGTGTAGGTGGGAGTGGTTCGGTACAGGCGCTGGGTCAGCTCCTGCAACTCGGTCTTGTAGTCGGTGCCGGACGGAACCGCGTTGGTGATCTGGTCGGCGAAGGTCCGCTCGACCACCGCGCGGGCGGCAGGATATCCGCCATCCAGGAACACAGCCGCGACCACGGCCTCGTAGCTGTCGGCCAGAATGCGCGCCTTGTTCTTGCCGCCGCTGCGCGCCTCGCCTTTTCCCAGCCGGACCCAGCGTCCCAGATCCAGCTGGCGCGCCACGTGCGAAAGGCCGCGTGCGCTGACCAGGGCGGCGCGCATGCGCGTCAGCTCGCCTTCGGCGCAGCCCGGATGCTGGCGCATGATCAGCTCCGAGGTCGCCAGGTCGAGCACGGCGTCGCCGAGGAATTCGAGCGTCTGGTTGCTCTCGGCCGCCTCTTCGGTTGCCGCCGAGCTGTGCATCAGCGCGCGCTCGAGCAGCGTGCGGTCCTGGAAGGTGTAGCCGATGGCCTCTTCGAGAGAGGCCGCATTGCTCGGCTCCTCGTGACGGTGCGAGTGCTTGCTCACGCCAGCTCTCCCCTCAGGCGGTCGCCGTCTTCGCCGGCGATGCGAACGCTGGCGACCGTGTTCATCCATCGGTCGTCGGCCGAGCAGGTCACCGGCAGGTAGTGCTCCGAATAGCCGTCCAGGCCAGCGGCCTCGCTGCGGCGCCGGTTCTCGAACAGCACGCGCACGGTGCGGCCGAGGAAGCGGCGCCGGTACCTGGCGCGCAGCTCCGCGTCGAGCTCGCGCATCTGGCGCGCGCGGCCGTGCACGAGCGAGTCGGCCAGCGGCTGCCATCGCTTGGCGGCGGAGGTCGAGGTGCGCTGCGAGTACGGGAAGACGTGCAGGTACGATAGCTCGGCGTCGCGCAGGAAGGCCGCCGTGTTGTCGTACTCTTGCTGCGTCTCGCCCGGAAAGCCCGTCAGAAGGTCGGTGCCGATGCAGACGTCGTCGCCGACCCCTGCGCGCAGGCGATCGAGCGCCGCGGCCGCTTCGGCGACCGTATAGCGGCGCTTCATGCGCGACAGCACGGCGTCGTCGCAGGACTGAAGCGGCACGTGAAAGTGCGGGCAGAACAGCGAGGTGTCGCAGACGACGTCCAGGAAGCGATCGGTCAGCTCGGGCGGATCCACCGAGCTGATGCGCACGCGCAGCGGAGGTCGCCGCTCGGCGATGCATTCGAGAAGCCAGGCCAGATCGACCGGCGGGTCCAGATCGGCGCCGTAGCCGCCGAGGTGCACGCCGGTGAGCACGACCTCGCGGAAGCCCCGCGCGGCAAGCCGCTCGATCTCGTCGAGCACCACGCGCGCTTCGACGCTGCGGCTCCGGCCGCGTGCCACCGGCACGATGCAGAAGGTGCAGAACAGGTCGCAGCCCTCCTGCACTTTCACGAACGCCCGGCTGCGGCCCGAGAAACTGCTGATGCCCAGCGTGGCGACTTCGCTGGCATGGCGAAGATCGGAAACCGACACCTTGCTGGCGAGCTCGCCGGCAACTGCCGAGAGCAGATCGGGCAGCCGTCCCAGCCCGACGACATAGTCGACGTAGTCCAGCTCGGCGATCGATGCCGGGCTGACCTGCGCGTAGCAGCCGGTCATGATGACGCGCGCATCCGGATTGGTTCGGCGGGCGCGGCGCGCAAGGCGGCGCGAATCGGCGTCGGCACGATCGGTGACGGTGCACGAGTTGACGACGTAGGCGTCGGCATGATCGCCGAACTCGACCTGCGACCAGCCACGCTCGCCGACGAGCTTCTCGAACACCGCCGTGTCGTACTGGTTGACCTTGCAGCCAAGGGTCGCGATCGCTACGCGCACGTGTTCGCCTCCGCCCTTGCCGGCGCGGCGGTGGGGATGGAGTGCGCGATCCAGCCGCCGCCGAGCACCTGCTCGCCGCGATAGAACACCACCGCCTGTCCCGGCGTCACGGCCTCCTGCGGGGTCTCGAAGCGCAGCTCGAGCTCGTCGCCCTCGATGCGGCTCAGCACTGCCGGCACGGGGCGGTGTCGATAGCGGATGCGCGCCTGGACGCGCTCGCCTTCGCGCAGCGGCGCACCGACGGTCCAGCACAGCTCGCGCGCCACCAGGCCTGCGCGCAGCAAATCGGACTTCGCGCCGAGCGTGACGGTGTTGGCGCGTGCGTCGATGCGCGAGACGTAGAGAGGCTTGCTGGCCGAGACGCCGAGCCCGCGACGCTGCCCGATCGTGAAGTGATGCACGCCGGGGTGAGTGCCGAGCTGGCGGCCTTCCTCGTCGGCGATGACGCCCCGGCGCCCCGCGACGCCCGAGATCCTCTCGACCACTTCGGCATAGCGACCGTCGGGCACGAAGCAGATCTCCTGGCTCTCGTGCTTGTCGGCGGTGGCGATGCCGCGGGCAACGGCGTACTCGCGTACCTGCTGCTTGGTCATGTCTCCGACGGGGAAAAGCGTGCGAGCCAGCTCCTGCGGACCCATCTCGAACAGGAAGTAGGACTGATCCTTGGCTGCATCGCGTCCGCTCAAGAGGCGGGGCTGGGACGCGTGAGCCTCCTGATGGATGCGCGCGTAGTGCCCGGTAGCGATCCATTCGGCGCCGAGCTCGGCAGCGCGGCGGCGCAGCGCGCCGAACTTGATCGTGCGGTTGCAAAGGATGCACGGGCTCGGCGTGCGGCCTGCCAGATACTCGGCCACGAACGGATCGATCACCGACGCGCGGAACTGTTCGCGCATGTCGAAGACGTAGTGCGGAATGCCGAGACCTGCGGCGACGCGCTCGGCGTCCTGGAAGTCCTCGAGGCTGCAGCAGCCGCTCGAGCTCCCGCCGGGGCGCTCTTCGGCAAGCCGTAGGGAGATGCCCACGACCGCGTACCCCTGCTCCACCAGCAGCGATGCAGCCACCGAACTGTCCACGCCGCCGCTCATGGCAACGACGATGCGCGTGCCGCCAGGAGGCATGATGCGCGTGCCATCGGAAGCGCTGCCGCGCGTGCCGTCGGGAGACGCGCCGGTCGTGCCCGCAGGAGGCATGATCGGCGAGGTGTTCATGCCGCCGCCGCCTTGCGAACCGTTGCCAGCAGTGCTGCGGCCAGCGCCTGGCAATCCTGGCGGGTCGTCGACCAGCCCATGCTGATGCGCAGCACGCCGCCGTAGTAACGCGGCTCGATTCCGAGCGCACGCATGACGTGCGAGGGCTCGGGCGATCCGGCCGCGCACGCCGACCCCGACGATATGCAGAAGCCCGCCAGGTCCATCGCCGCGATCAACGAATCGGCGTTGGCCGAGGCAGCGGCGATGGTCAGCGTGTTGGCAAGGCCGTCGGCAGGAGTGATGCGCAGGAGGTCCGGCTCCTGCTCGTGCAGACGCACCCACAGATCTTCGCGAAGCTCGCCAAGACGTGCCTGCTCCTGCTCCATGCCATCGAGCGATGCGTCGGCGGCTGCGCCCATCGCCGCCGCGCCGACGACGTTGGGCGTGCCGGCGCGCAGTCCCCACTCCTGCGGCCCGCCGGTCAGCAGCGGCTTGAGGATCGCCCGCATCCGCGAGGAAAGCATCAGTGCCCCGATGCCCGGAGGCGAGCCGAACTTGTGTCCCGACATCGCGATCGAGTCGACGCCGTCGCGCAGCCGCAGCATCACGCGGCCGGCCGCCTGCGCCGCATCCAGGTGCACCAGCGTCTCGGGCGAGCACGCGCCAAGCACGCCGTCGATGTCGAGGATGTGGCCGCTCTCGCCGTTGGCATGGCCGAGGCACAGCAGCGCCGGGCCCTGACAGGTCAGCACGCGGATCTCCTCGAGGTCGTAGGAGCCGTCGGCGCGCGGCTGCAGCCGCACGATGCGGGTCCCGGCCGCCTCCAGCGCCGCCGCCGTGGCAAGCACCGAGTGATGCTCGACGAGCGAGGTGAGGATCGCGGCCTGCGGCAGTGCCGCCGCGAACGCCCGCATCACCGTGTTGTTGGATTCGGTCGCGCCGGACGTGAACACGACGTCGCGCGCCGCAGCGCCGTGCGCGAGCGCGGCAATGGAGCGCCGCGCGTTCTCGAGAGCCTGGCGCGCACTGCGTCCGCGCGCGTGCATGCTGGAGGGATTGCCGCCGCCCTCCTGCATCCACGCGCTCATCACGCGCGCGGCCTGCGGCCTCAGCAGGCTGCTGGCGTTGTAGTCGAAGTAGCCTTGCATGGCGTGATGCCTCCGGGTTCAGGCGCCGCCGCGGCGTGCCTGCACCGGACGCGAGCGCCCCGCCCCGGCGCGCCGGCGCGATCCGGCCAGTTCGTCCTGCAGGAGCTTGTAGACCACGCTGTCGACCAGGGCCTGCCAGCTCGCCTCGACCACATTGTGCGAGACGCCGACGGTTCCCCAGCGCCGCGTGCCGTCGCCGGACTCGATGAGCACGCGCACGCGCGAGTCGGTGCCGGCCTTGCCGTCGAGCACGCGCACCTTGTAGTCGTGCAGCTGCACCGCTTCGATGGCCGGATAGAACTTGGTCAGCGCCTTGCGTAGCGCCTTGTCGAGCGCGTTGACCGGACCGTTGCCCTCGGCGGCGGTGTGCTCGATGGCACCCTCGGGCCCTTCGATCATGACGGTCGCTTCGCAGACGGTCTCGCCGTCCTCCTGGCGCTTCTCGTCGATGACGCGAAAGCCGACCAGCTTGAAGAAACGCTGGAAGGGATGGAGGTTCCTGCGCATCAGCAGCTCGAAGGACGCCTCGGCGCCTTCGAACTGGAATCCGGAGTGCTCGAGGTCCTTGAGGTGGCCGAGGAGCGAGGCCAGCTCGTCGTGGCGGCCTTCGACCTCGATGCCGAACTGCTCGGCCTTGCTCATGACGTTGCTGCGGCCCGACAGGTCCGAGATCAGCACGCGCTGCTCGTTGCCGACGTGGACCGGATCGATGTGCTCGTAGGTCTCGCGGTTCTTGCGCACCGCCGCCACGTGCAGGCCGCCCTTGTGCGCGAAAGCAGAGCGTCCCACGTACGGAAGCCGCCGCTCCAGCTCGACGTTGGCCAGCTCGGCGCAGAAGCGCGAGACCTCGGTCAGATGCGCCAGCTGCTTGTCGGTGACGCACTGGTAGCCGAGCTTGAGCTGCAGGTTGGGAATGATGGTGCACAGATTGGCGTTGCCGCAGCGCTCGCCAAAGCCGTTGATCGTGCCCTGCACCTGCGAGGCGCCGGCCTCGATGGCGGCCAGCGAGTTGGCGACGGCGCAACCCGAGTCGTTGTGGCAGTGGATGCCGAGAGCGGTGCCGATCTTGCCTGCCTCGCGGGTGATCTCGGCGATGCGGCCCGGCAGCGACCCGCCGCGCGTGTCGCACAGGCACAGCAGATCGGCGCCGGCCTGCGCCGCCGCGCGCAGGCACTGCAGCGCGTACTGCGGGTTGGCCTCGTAGCCGTCGAAGAAGTGCTCGGCGTCCAGGATCACGCGTTCGGTGCGCGACTTCAGGTACTCGATGGACTGCGCAATGAGCTCGAGGTTCTCCTCCAGCTCGATGCGCAGGTCTTCGTGCACTTGCATGTCCCAGGTCTTGGCGACGATGGTGACCACCGGCGTCTGCGCCTCCAGCAGGGCCGCCAGGTTGGCGTCCTCCGCGGCGGTCTTGCCCGGGCGCTTGGTCGAGCCGAACGCCGCGATCCTGGCGTTGCGAAGGCGCGCGCGCTTGATGTCCTCGAAGAAGGCGGCGTCACGCGGATTGGAGCCCGGCCAGCCGCCCTCGATGACGGCCACGCCCAGGTCGTCCAGCTTCTCTGCCACCGCGACCTTGTCGCGCACCGTGTAGTTGACGCCCTCGCCCTGGGTGCCGTCGCGCAGCGTGGTGTCGTAGATCTCGATCCGGCGCGCGCTCATGAGGTCGCACCGGGCTCGATGGCCTGCGCTTCCGGACCCAGGAACGTCGAGTGGAGCGCGCGCACGGCCGGATCGACCTGCTCGGTGTCGACGACGACCGAGATCTTGATCTCGGAAGTGGTGATCATCTGGATGTTGATGCTCTCGCGCGCCAGCACCTCGAACATGCGCGCGGCGACGCCTGCATGGTTGCGCATGCCCAGGCCCACCACCGAGACCTTGGCGACCTTGGACTTGGCGTTGACGCCGCGCGCGCCGATCTTCCCCTGGATCTGCTCGCAGATCTTGCGCGTCGCATCCAGGTCGTTCTGCGCCACGGTGAAGGTGACGTCGGTGCGGCCGCCGGCGCTGACGTTCTGGACGATCATGTCGATGATGATGCCGGCTTCCGACAGCGGCACGAAGATGGAAGCCGCCAGGCCCGGGCTGTCGGGAACGCCTTCGATGGTCACCTTTGCCTGATCGCGCTCGAAGGCCACACCGGAAACAAGGATCTCTTCCATCGTCTCGTCCTCGGGGACCACCCAGGTTCCCTCGCTGTCGTCGAAGCTGGAGCGCACGTGCACGCGGACCTGGTAGCGCTTGGCGCATTCCACCGAGCGGATCTGCAACACCTTGGCGCCCAGGCTGGCCAGCTCGAGCATCTCGTCGTAGCTGATCTTGTCGAGCTGGCGCGCGTCCGGGCACACGCGCGGATCGGTCGTGAAGACGCCGGTGACGTCGGTCAGGATCTCGCAGACGTCGGCCTCCAGCGCCGCGGCCAGAGCCACGGCGGTGGTGTCGGAGCCGCCGCGCCCGAGCGTGGTGATGTTCTGATCGTCGTCGACGCCCTGGAAGCCGGCCACGACGGCCACGCAGCGATCCTCGAAAGCCTGCTCGATGCGCGAGCAGTCGATGGAACGGATGCGGGCGCGGCCGAAGGAGGAGTCGGTCTGGATCTGCACCTGATGGCCGAGAAGCGAGATCGCCGGCACGCCGAGATCGTTCAGGGCCATGGCGAGCAGCGCACACGAGACCTGCTCGCCGGTCGAGACCAGGGAGTCGAGCTCGCGGGCATGAGGCTGCGGGGAGACCTTGCCGGCAAGGGCCAGCAAGCGGTTGGTTTCGCCCGACATCGCCGAGGCCACGACGGCAATGTGGTGGCCCTGGTCGTAGTAGCGCTTCACGCGCCGGGCTACCTCGTGGATGCGCTCGGGAGTGCCCACCGAGGTGCCGCCGTACTTCTGAACGATGCGGGTTGTGTCTGCCATGAGCGAGCCCGCCGCTCGCGCGGCTTCCTCCATCCCAACGCCCCTGAATTCCAGGCGAATCGACCTACTGTCGCCGGATTCGCAGGCGACTTCAATGCGCACGAGGCGCTCGGGCTGAGGGCCCGCGTAGCAGTCCCACCACTCCACCAGCGTCACCGCCGGCGCGGCAACGGCCTCGAGCAGACCGATGCTCTCGTAGACGCGCTCGGCGTGGTCGGCGGGCACGTCGGCCAGGCGATACAGGTCCGCATGCACGAAGCGCTGGCGGCCTTCGTCGTAGTCGACCAGGTAGACGAAGGACGGGCTGCACACGGCAGCAGGATCGATGCCCAGGCCCGCCGCGACTCCGCGCGCGAGCACGGTCTTGCCGGCGCCGAGCTGGCCGACGACGCCGACGACCACCGGCCCGGCCAGGTTCTCGCCGAGGACGCGCCCGAGCTTCTCGGTCTCGCTCTCGTTGCGCGTGCGAAGCTGCAGGGTGCTCGTCACCGCCAGGACAGCCGTGCCAGCACGCTTGGCAAGGCGTCGGCGACTTCGCTGGCGAGGAAGCCGGGGCCTCCGGTGATGCGTGCCATTTCGTCACCGGCCGCGCCGTGGGCGTAGACGGCCAGCGTTGCCGCATCGATGTCGTCCAGCATGCGGCCGGCCAGTGCCCCGCAGGCCCCGGCCAGCACGTCGCCCATGCCGCCGGTAGCCATGCCGGCGTTGCCGCTGTTGTTGATGGCGACCAGCTCGCCGTCGGTGACGATCGTTCCGGCGCCCTTGAGCACGAGCACACAGCGCAAGTCTTTGGCGGTGTTGATGGCGATGCCGAGACGGTCTGCTTGAACCTCGTCGATGGGGCGGTTGACCAGCCGGCTCATCTCACCGGGATGTGGGGTCAGGATCGGGAACGGCGCCTCCGGCCTGCGCGCAAGCAGCGAGATGCGCTGCTCATGATGCAGCGAAGACAAGACGTTGAGGGCGTCGGCGTCCAGCACCACCTGACATCTGGCGGCGCGCAGGATCTCCGAGACCGCTTCGACCGCGCCCGGTCCGGTGCCGAGCCCGGGACCGGCCACGATGGCATCGTAACGGTCGAGCACCCCATGCAAGGCGCGCACGGAAGCCGGCGCCAGCTCTCCGGTTTCCTTGTCGTCGACCAGCGCCATCGTCATCGCTTCGGGAAGCGCGCTGGTCACATCGGGCTGCACCGATGCGGGTGTGGCTACCGTGACCAGCCCCGCGCCGGCGCGCAGGGCGCCTCGAGCCGCCAGCACGGCAGCGCCGGACTTGCCGGGCGAGCCGGCCAGGATCAGCACGTGGCCGCGGTCTCCCTTGTGCGCCAGCGCCGACAGCAGCGGCAGCGATCCCGCCATGGTCGAGGCGTCGAGCAGCGTGGCCACCGGGCCGATCCCTTCCTGTCGGGGCGGCAGCAGGCCGATGCCGAGCACGAAGACGCGGCCGGCGTAGTCCGGCCCCTCGCCGACGAACAGGCCCGGCTTGGCCGCACCGATGGTCGCCGTGGCGCGGGCACGCACGGCCGCGCCGAGCGGGCGGCCGGTGTCGGCGCACAGGCCCGAGGGAACGTCGATGGCCAGCACTGGAAGGGCCGCATCGTTGATTTTCTGGATGAGGTCGCCGGTGGGACCCGAGATGTCCTTGTCCAGGCCGGTCCCGAACATGCAATCGAGCACGAGCAGCCCATCGCGGGCGGCGGCCTCCACGGCATCGTCCGCGCGCGAAGGGTCGATGACGTAGCCGCCGAGCTGGCGCCAGCGCGTCAGGTTGGCGCAGGCGTCGCTGCCGGGCTGCGGCTCGCGGCCCGTCATCGCCACGGTGCATTCCCAGCCGCGCGCGGTCAGCTCGCGCGCCACCACGAAACCGTCGCCGCCGTTGTTGCCGCTGCCCGCCAGCACGAGGACGCGGCGGCGCTCGGCGGCCACGGCAAGGTTGGCGCCGGCAAGACGAAGCGGATCGGTCAGCAGCTCCACGATGGCTTCGCCGGCGCGCTCCATCAGGTCGATGCCGGTGGTGCCGGCCGCGATGGTCTTGCGGTCGAGCGCGCGCATGTCCTGGCGCGACAGGACGAAGGAGGAGGCGCTGGTCGGTTCCAGCATCAGGTGTGTCCTTGGCGTGCACGCTGGCAGGTTTCGAGCATCTCGGCGGTGGCGCGCTCCATGCCGACCAGGAGCGCGCGCGCGACGATGCTGTGGCCGATGTTGAGCTCGACCATTTCGGGAATGGCGGCGATCGGCACGACGTTGTCCAGAGTCAGGCCGTGCCCGCCGTTGACGATGAGGCCGCACGCGCGGGCATGGGCGGCGCCGGCCTGCAGCGCCTCGAGCTCGCGCGCCACCGATGCCGCTGCCAGGGCGTTGGCGTACGAGCCCGTGTGCAGCTCGACGATGGTGGCCCCGACCTCGGCGGCTGCATTGATCTCGTGGGGCTGCGGCTCGATGAACAGGCTGACGTGGATGCCGGCCTCGCGCAGGCGCCGGATGAGCGGACGCAACATGGCCTCGCGACCGGCGACGGCCAGGCCGCCCTCGGTGGTCAGCTCTTCGCGTTTCTCGGGAACGATGCAGACGTCGTGCGGAGCGATGTCACAGGCCAGTGCGGTCATCTGCTCGGTGGCCGCCATCTCCAGGTTCACCTTGGTGCGCACCAGCTTCCTCAAGCGGCGCACGTCGTGCTCCTGGATGTGTCGGCGGTCTTCGCGAAGGTGAACGGTGATTCCGCCTGCGCCGCCGCGCTCGGCCGCAAGCGCGGCCTCGACCGGATCGGGATAGTGGACCCCGCGAGCCTGGCGGACCGTGGCGACGTGGTCGACGTTGACGCCGAGCCGGATGGATGAGGCGACAGGGTGGCCCATGGTCATGCGCTCGCGCTGACCCGAACCTGACCCATCAGGCATCGGTTGTCGAGTTGCGCTTGCGCATGGAAAGGCTCCCTTCGAGGGGCAGACGCGTCCCGCCTCTGTCGCCCCGGCGACATCGACAGCTCTCGGCGGCAACGAGGATGCGCGGTAGACTCGCCGTGATCATCTCTGGTTCCCTACGATTGGAGGAAGCTTCATGCACGTCCGAACGTTCCTCTCCACAGCCGCCTTCGCCGCCGTGCTTCACGCCGGCGCCATCGAAGCCGGCCCCGTGGGCTCACAGCTGATCGTACCCGGCTCGGCCAATCCCAATCTCGCCGACCGCGCCGGTGGCTATACCTGTTGCGGCGGCGACTCCTCGCCTCCGCAATCGCCGCCGGAGGTGACCGGCCTGGAGCTGATGAGCTGCGACACGTTGACCTTCACGGTCACGGGCAAGGTTTCCTTCACGAGCAGCGTCAGCCCCGGCAACAATCCGGACGGCGACACTCCCTTCGACATGACGAATTTCGGCGACGGAATCTCGGCGCCCAACGGCGTGCGCGCCAACGCTCTCTACGGGGTCTTCCTCGGCGACGAATCGCCGACCGGAATGGAGACGCCGGCGCGGCTCGACTTCACCTCCGCACTCGACTTTACGAACCTCAGCCCGGAGGTCGGGCAGATTTTCTTCATCGGCGATGGTCTGACCACCGACAGCAACGCCGGTCAGACCGGTGGCGCGCCGCAGTTCTTCGAGATCCCGCCCGGCGCCACGCGGCTCTTTCTCGGCACCGGAGACGGAGTCGGCTGGTTCAACAACTCCGGCAGCTTCACCGTCGATGTCGGCAAGCTCGACACGGCGCCCGATCGCGGCTGCGGTGACGCGGCCGATCCGGCGGGCCTGACGGCCACCGATGCCCTCATCGTGCTGCGAGCAGCCGTGGGAACGTCTCTGTGTCCCGAATGCATCTGCGACGTCAATCGCTCCAGCGCGACCACCGCGACGGATTCGCTGGCGGTCCTGCGCCGCGCGGTCGGCCAGGATGTGACGTTGCTGTGTGACTGCTGCGATCTGGCCTAGAAGCGTAGCCGGGCGCACGCCAGGTCGGCGCGCGCCCGGCCGCCGCTGCTACCGAAACTCGTTCTTCTCGACGGCGATCACCTTGTCGCCGTCGTTCTTCTTGATCTCCTCTCCGGAGAACGTCGCGCCCCAGCAGCCGCCGTTCGAGCTGCGGATCTGAGCCGTTACGGGCCCGGACAGTGGCGCGGACAGAGGGAGCAGGAATCCGGGGCCGCCAAGTGACATCGAGACGCTGGACTTGAGCGGCTCCTCGTCCAGCTTGAAGCCCATCGCCGTGACGCCTGCGATCGATCCCTCCCCGGCTCGGAAGGAAGGTCAGCCGAGAACGGCTTCGATGGCAGCGGCGATG
>Ga0196978_1001200_pt1 | contig 11866 bp, 7 predicted proteins | sample S3v_2013CmetaG_FD_155491 | JGI IMG/M metagenome (GOLD analysis project Ga0196978, IMG submission 155491) | Soil microbial communities from Anza Borrego desert, Southern California, United States - S3+v_20-13C | ecosystem: Environmental > Terrestrial > Soil > Desert | place: USA: California... | reverse complement strand
GCACGTCGGTCCTGCGGTCGTGTTCAGCGACTACAACGACATGAACGCGCGCATCGACGACGAGTCGCTGAAAGTCGACGAGAATTCAGTGCTGGTGCTAAAGAACGGCGGTCCGCTCGGAGGACCTGGCATGCCGGAGTGGGGACAGCTTCCGATTCCGAAGAAGCTGCTCAGGAAAGGCGTGCGCGACATGGTGCGGATCTCGGACGCGCGCATGAGCGGCACGTCGTACGGCACCTGCGTGCTGCACGTCTCACCCGAATCGTACGTCGGCGGACCGCTCGCGTTCGTGCAGGACGGCGACCTGATCGAGCTCGACGTGGAGCGACGCAAGCTCGAGCTCAAGGTGAGCGAATCGGAGCTTGCGAAACGTAAAGCGTCGTGGAAAGAACCGCCGGCGCGCTTCGAGCGTGGTTACGGCGCGCTCTTCGCGCGGCACATCACGCAGGCGGACAAGGGCTGCGACTTCGATTTCCTGCATGGCGGCGCGCCCACGGCCGACCCCGAGATCCACTAGTGATGCAGTGATGCAGTGACGAGGTGACGAGGTGAAAAACTGCGTCACCGCATCACCGCGTCACTGCGTCACCGCGACGCGATGACGCATCCAGTCGTTCGCTTCGGCACGGCCGGTGTCATTGCCGCGGCCGTCGTCGTCTTCTTCCTGCCGCCGCCGGTCGGCTACACGACACAGACGATGCACGCCGCCGCGCTGTGCATCCTCGTCGTCGGCTTCTGGGCGCTCGGCTCGCTGCCCGAGCACATCGTCGCGCTGCTTTTTTTTCTGCTGGCGATGCTGTTCGCGATCGCGCCGGCGCCGGTGGTGTTCTCCGGATTCGCTTCCGGCACGCTGTGGCTGGTGCTCGGCGGGCTGATACTGGCGGAAGCGGTGAACCGGACGGGCTTGGGCGTGCGGCTCGCGCGCGTGCTGATCGGCCGGCGCGCGCTCTCGTATCGCGCGCTGATAGCGGTCGTCGTGCTGCTGTGCTCGGTCATGTGCGTCGTCATGCCGGCCACGGTCAGCCGCATTCTGCTGCTGGTGCCGATCATGGCGGCAGTCGCGCATCGCGCGGGACTGAAGCCGGGAAGCGCCGGCTACGACGGCGTAGTCCTCGCGACGATCATGGCGAACTACCAGATCGGCACCGTTTTTCTGCCCTCGAACGCGCCGAATCTGATCCTCGCAGGCGCGGCGGAAACGCTTTACGGGATTACGTTCATCTACGGCGAATGGCTGCTCGTGCAGTTGCCGGTGATGGGTGTGCTGAAAGCGGTCTTGCTGATCGTGCTCCTCTGGATGCTGTTTCCGGACGAAACGCGCCCGCTGGAGGCGCAGCAGGCGCCGGAGCCGATGACGGGCGCCGAAAGGCGTCTCTCCGGAATACTGATCACCGCGGTTGCGCTCTGGGCGACTGACTTCGTCCACGGCATTCATCCGGGCTGGATCGGGCTCGCGGCGGGACTCGCAACGCTGATCCCGCCGCTCGGCGTGATGCCGATGGCGAGCTTCACCGAGCGCGTGAAGCTTCCGCCGTTCTGGTATATCGCATCGATCCTCGGGATGGGCGCGCTCATGGTGGAGACGAGCCTCGCGCGCGGGCTCGGCGACGCGCTGCAGGCGACCCTGCGGCTCGAGGCCGGCCGCGATGCCGTCAACTTCGGCATCCTGACGGTACTGTCGACCGTCACCGGCGCCTTCGTCACGAACGTCGCGCAGCCGGCGCTGCTCGCGCCGCTCGCCAGCCACTTTGCCGATGCGGCAGGCTGGCCGCTCAAGGCCGCGCTGATGGCGATCGTGCTCGGATTCACGACCGCGGTGTTTCCATATCAGGTTCCGCCGATGGTGGTCGGCATGCAGGTAGGCGGTCTCAAGCTTCGGAGCGTGTTACGGATCACGGTTCCCGTGACGGTGTTGAGCCTGACCGTGCTGATGCCGATCAACTACTTCTGGTGGCGACTCATCGGTTACTTCGGCTAGGGACTGTCCGGCTTTTTGTTTTGTTAGGGGATATATGACGAGCAAGCTTTTTTCGCCGCTTTCCATCGGCCCCGTGCCGCTCGCGAACCGCGTGACGATCGCGGCCATGTGCCAGTACAGCGCGAACGAGGGTTCGATGACCGATTGGCACGTGCAGCATCTCGGGAATCTCGCCCTCTCCGGCGCCTCGATGCTGCCGATCGAAGCGACCGGCGTGCTGCCCGAAGGGCGGATTACGCGCTGGTGCACCGGTCTCTATTCGGACGAGAACGAGGCGGCGATGAAGCGCGTCGTCGATTTCGTGCGCACGATCTCGCCGATTCGCATCGGCGTGCAGTTGAACCATGCCGGCCGCAAGGCCTCTGCCCACCGGCCGTGGGAAGGGCGCGGGCCGCTGGCGGAACAAGAAGGCGCATGGACCACGTGCGCGCCGTCGCCGCTCGCGCTGGCGCCGGGCTGGCCGACACCGCTTGCGCTGGACCGCGCGGGACTGGAACGCGTGAAGGCGGCGTTCGCGTCGGCCGCGCGGCGCGCCGCGCGTGTCGGGCTCGATTTCGTCGAAGTTCACTCGACGCACGGATATCTGCTGTCGGAGTTCCTGTCGCCGCTTTCGAACCATCGCGGCGACGAATACGGCGGCAGCCTGGAGAACCGCATGCGCTTCCCGCTCGAGGTTTTCCGCGGCGTGCGCGAAGCGTTCCCGCGCGAGAAGGCCGTCGGGGCGAAGATCTCCGGCACCGACTTCGCGCCGGGCGGCTGGACGCCGGAAGACGCGGTGGTTTACGCGCGCGAGCTGAAGGCGCTGGGCTGCGACTACGTCACGCTTTCGGGCGGCGGGGTCGTGCTGGATGCGAAGGTTCCGGTCTCACCGGGTTATCAGGTTCCGTATGCGCAGCGGGTAAAGCGCGAGGTAGGCATCACCACCGGCAGCGTGGGTCTTATCGCCGGCGCGCGTCAGGCCGAAGAGATCGTCGCGAGCGGCAAGGCCGACTTCGTCGCGCTCGCGCGCGGCATGCTTTTCGACCCGCGCTGGCCGTGGCACGCGGCGCTGGAGCTCGGCGCGGATATCAAATATCCGCCGCAGTACGAGCGTGCGAGCCCGAAGGCATGGCCGGGCGCCGAGAGTTGGATGGCCGAGTAAACCGTAGGGTGCGCCTGCGGCGCACCAACCGGCCGGTGCGTTATCAACGCACCCTACGAGGTGCCCGCTCTGAGTTCGTGGGGTGAGCCGCGTCCGTCGATGGTCTGCAGCATTACCGGCCGCCGCCAGGCGCGGTGCACGTACTGGAGGACGCGCGACGCACGCTCGAGGTCGAGCCCACGCCCATCGGCTTCGTGGTCGTGGAAGAGCACGAGACTGCCGTCCTGTTTCATCTCGCCGACGTTGATACGCGGCGCGCCGTAGTTGAATTTCGGCGCGAGTATCGCCTCGCGCACCTGATTCACGTCGCGCGCGGTGATCTTGATGCCGTCGTCCGATTTCGCCTCGAAGACGAAGAGCCCGAGCTTGTCGCAAAGCTCCCCGTCGAGATAGTTGCGCACGAAGCCGAAGTCGTCCTCGTCGCGCCGGATGTCGCGGGCGTGCTCCAGGCCTTCGCGTTCGACGATGCGCTCCCACATCGAAAAGCCGAGATGGTACGGATTGATCGCGAGCGCCGCCTGCTGCTCGGCCGCGAACGGCCGCACGACGTTCGAGTGGCAGGTGACGGCGTCGAGGTAGAGGTCCTCCGGCAGAAAGTCGGCTTCGCGCAGTAATCGCGCGTGCCAGTAGGTCGCCCAGCCCTCGTTCATGATGTTGCAGGCGAAAACCGGGTAGAAGTAGAACGACTCGTGGCGCACCGCGAGGAACACGTCGCGCTCCCAGTCTTCGAGCTCCGGCCCGTAGTTCGCGATGAACCACAAGAGATCGTGCTCGGCGCGCGGCGGAATCGGCGCGGGCTTGCGCTCACGCGACTGTGCGGGCGGCCCCTCCTCGCCGGGAAGATTCCGGAAGCGGTCACCGAAGGGATCGTCCCGCTGCGGCCGTTCGCTCTGCTCGATGTATTTCGGGTACAGCGGCCGGTGCAGCTCCTGGTTCACGTCCACGTGAGGCTCGAGCGCGAGCGCGGCGTCGAGCAGCGCCTCCACGCGCTGTTGTCCGTGAGTCTTCACCGCCTCCTCGATGCGATGCGCCTGCGCGGCGGCATGCTCGACGATATTCGTGCCGGACATCTCCGCGAAGCGCGCGAACAGGTGGTTGTTCTTCGCGAAATCGGCGTGGCCGAGCACGTGCGCCGTGACCAGCGTGTTCTCGGCGAGCGTGTTCGAGTTGACCAGGTATCCATGGCAGGGATTGCCCGGGAACATCACTTCGAAGATCCGCGAGTGCCCCATCGATTGGCGGATGAGCTGGTGGATGTAGCGCACGCCGAACGACCAGTGCGGCATGCGGATCGGCAGGCCGTAGATCGCCACTTCATTCATGAAGTTGTTCGGCACCAGCTCGAAGTCGACCGGGTGGTAGTCGAGGCCCAGCGATCGCGCCAGCGATTCGATGCGCCCGCCGTACTCGACGAGCGCTTCACTCATACGGTCGTCGGTGCTCATGCGCTCACTTCCGCGCGCGACTGCTCTTCCTGGAAGAACTGTCGCAGCGCGTTCCAGACGTCCTCGCGGTTGGTCACGCGCGCCATGCCGAGCGCCACGTCGTCACGCTGCAGGCGCGAGCAGATGCCGGCCATCTCGGTTTCGGGCGAGATTCCGTAAGCCGGCCGGATCTCGATGAAGCCGCAGTAGTTCAGGCTCTGGCAAAGCTCGCGCAGCGTTTCGGTTGCGGGCTCGCGGTCGTCCACGAGGTTCTCGCCGTCGGAGGCGTAGAAGAGATACACGTTGTACTGCGACGGGTCGTAGCGGTCGCGGATCACTTCCTGCCCGAGCTTGAACACCGTCGAGGACACGGTGCCGCCGGTGCCGCTGGTCTGGAAGAACTGCGATTCGTTGAACTCCCACGCTTCCGCGGAGTGCGCGATGAAAGCAGTCTCGACTTTCGCGTACTGCCGGCGGATCCCCTGCAATGCGAAGAAAAAGAACGTTTTCGCGAGCTGGCGCTCCGTTTCGCCCATGCTGCCCGAGACGTCGATCGCGAAGATCACCGCCGCGTTGGTCGCCGGCCGGGTCCGCCGCACGAGCTGGCGGAAGCGCAGGTCGTCGTCGGTGAACGGCGCCGGATGTTCCTGGATCGCGCGCCGGCGGATCGCCTGCTTCACGGTGCGCCGGCGATCGAGCCGCGAGCGCACGCCGCGTTTGTCCCAGCCCTCGCGCACGAACTCCACGTCTTCCACGCGGCCGGACGTTTTCGGTTTCAGGTCCGGGAGCTTGAGCTCCTCCCACAGCCAGTCCAGCACGTCCTCGACTTTCAATTCGAGCACGAACTGCAGGTCGCCCTGGCCGCTGCCGGCTTCGCTGCCCGCCTGATCCTGACCTTGTTGAGGCTGCCCCGGACGCAGGATCTGACCGGGCTCGCCCGCGCCTTGGCCGGCGCCCGTCTCACTTTCGGGGTCGCGGAGCCGGAAGCGCGCATGCTCGGCGAGCCGCACCGGTACCAGCACCGTCTGACCGCCGGAACCGGTGAGGACGTCCGGCCCGGCGATCAGGTTCGGCAGGCTTTTTTCGACCGACTCGCGGACTTTCTCGTTATGCCGCAGCCAGTCCCGCGCGCCCCGCGAAAAGAGATCGTACCAGCCGATCTCTGCGGAAATGCGGGACGAGGTCTGCCAGCGGGATGTCGACGAACCACGATAGAAGCTCATATGGCCTTTGCGGGCCCCGGGAACGACGTCAGTGCTGAGGCTGACACGGGGATCCCCTGTGTTATTCCTGCGCGAGCAGCGTGGTGACGTAGTTCAGGGCTTCACGCGCACTGTGCACGTCGTAACCGTACTCGTCCACCAGCCGTTTCTCGACGACCGAGATCTTCTGTTTCGCTTCCTCGTCGGGCCGCGTCGCGGACGAGACGAGCCGCAGCACGTCGCGGCGCTGCTCGAAGAGGTACTGGCCGATCGCGTCATGGAGAAGCGCGTGGCTGTTCAGCGTGAACTTCTCGCCGCGCTTGAACGCGCCCATCGCCTTTCTGACGATCTCCTGGCGGAACGACTGTTTGCCCGAATCGGAGACATCGATCTTCTCTTCGACGCTCCTTAAGAAACGCTCGTCGGGCTTGCGCTCCTCGCCCGTGATCGGATCCTTGATGAGGCGGTTGTCGAGCGTCGCCTCGACCTCGTCCAGGTACTTGTCGAGGAGGTCCTGCGCTTCCTGCTCGAAGGACACGAAGAGGGCCTTGTGAACGTCTTCCTTCACCCACTTGTTGTAGAAATCCTTACGGGCGATCACGAGGAAATCGACCCATTTGCGCTTCTTCTTCGGATCGATCCGCGCGTCGGACTCGATGGCATCCTTCAGTCCCAGCAGCACGTCCATCGTCGTCAGGCTCTTCGCCGAGCTCTGCACGATCGCGTTCGACAGCGCGTTAATGACAAAGCGCGGGCTGATGCCGGTCAGCGCTTCGTCAGGTAATTTCTGACGGATGCGCTCGGCTTCGGCGCGGCTGATCCCTTCGGCGTCCTCTCCGGCGTGCACGCGCACCTTCTTCGGCACTTCGGACTCGTTCTCGCCTTCGTGCAGGCGCGTCAGGATCGCGAACACCGCGGCGGTGTGCAGCACGTGCGGGTCGAGGTGGACCTCGGCGAACGCGGGCGCATTCGAGATGAGCTTCTGGTAGATCCGCGCTTCGTCCCTGAAATTGAGGGTGTACGGGACCTGAATGATGACCATCCGGTCGAGCAGCGCCTCGTTCTCGCTTTCCTGGAGGAACTTGCGAAACTCGGCGAGGTTCGTGTGCGCGAGGATCGTCTCGTCGAGGTGGATCAGCGGGAAGCGTGAGACCTTGACGTTCTTCTCCTGCGTCAGCGTGAGCAGCAGATAGAGGAACTCGCGCTTGACCTTCAGGATCTCGATCATCTCCAGCATGCCGCGGCTTGCCGCGTAAACGGCGCCCGACCACGACCACGCGCGCGGGTCGCCCTCGTCGCCGTACTGGGCGACTTTCGAGAGGTCGACGGAGCCCACGAGATCCGCGATGTCCGCGGTCGTCGGATCGTGCGGCGCATAGGTGCCGATGCCCATGCGGCCGGCTTCCGAGAGGAAAATCCGCTCCACCGGCATCTGCATGAAATCGCCGGTGATGCCCTCGCCTTTGCGTGTCTTGTCGGGTTCGGCCGCGCTGGCGTTGGCACGGCCGTCATCCAGCCGCGCGCGGCACATCGGGCAGAGCTCGCCGTTGATCTCTACGCCGTAGGTCTCGCGGAATTTAGGCCGCAAGGTGTACGGCACGAGGTGCAGCGGCGACTCGTGAACCGGGCAGCCCTGGATCCCGTACAGAGCGCCTTCGTCGGTCTGGCTGTACTCCTCCAGCCCGCGTTTGAGCAGGATCACGATGCTCGATTTTCCGCCGGCGGGCGGCCCCAGCAGCAGGAGGAGACGTCTGCCGACCTCGGAGCCGGCGCTCGCCGCGCGGAAATAGTCGGCCAGACGCTCGAGCTCGCCGTCTATGCCGAACAGATCGTCGGAAAAAAGTTTGTACCGGGCGGGTCCGTTGTCAGTCTCCTCGACACCCTGCCAACGGATCATGTCCCACATGTACTGGTGGCTGCTGCGCGCGATCGCACGCGGATTCGCGCGGAGGACCTGCTCGATGAACTCGGCAAAAGTCCCCGACCAGTTCGCCGCCTTGTGCTGCTGGCTGAAGGCAACAAGACTCTTTACAAAGTCGCCATGGCGCTCAGTCTCGTCCGTCCGGTTCGACATTCAGTCCCTCCGCGGTTATGCCTTCGCCTGCTGTATTCAAACGCCGTACCAGGTCCGTAAATTCCCACGCCCGAATGCTCCGGGAGTGGCGTAGAAACAGACTCCTACGAGCGTCACCGCAATTTTCGTGCGGCGCTCCCCGGCCTGCTACCGCGTGCTCTCGTGTGGCTCGTCTCCCATAAACGCATGAATCGGTGCAGCGACTACTGCACGTCCTATTTTCCCCATTCCTCGCGTCTTGTACAGCGTCTAATGCGCTTTTCGCGCGATTTCAGTGTCTATGTGTCCCACGGACGCAACAATCATCCATCCGGCTGAATCGCTTCATAATGGCGTCCCGCGCAATCGACGCGGCAACGAAAAGGTGAATAAGTGACGAGGAGCGGCAGAAGTTGTCTGTTTGCGGCGGTAGTAGTGTCATTGCTCCACGGTGTTCCTGTTGCAGCGCAATCAAGTACTCCGAACTATCCGGTGCGGCCTCTGCGATTCGTCGTGCCGTATCCGCCTGGCGGCACGACCGACATCGTCGCCCGGGGCATCGGCGCCAAACTCGGGGAACGATTCGGCCAGCAGGTCGTCGTCGATAACCGCGGTGGTGCCAGCACGATCATCGGCGCCGACGCCGTCGCCAAGGCGGCCCCCGACGGTTACACGCTGCTGCTCGCGACGAAGACGACGCTGTCGATCAATCCACAGGTGTTTCCGAAGCTGCCGTATGACGCGGCGCGTGACTTCGCGCCGATCAGCTCCGCGACAAACGTGCCGTTCGTGATCGCGGTGCATCCGTCGATGCCGGCGAATTCGATCACCGAATTGATCGCGCTGGCGAAGGCGAAGCCCGGTGTTATCAGGTACTCGACGCCGGGTACGGCATCGAGCAATCATGTGGCCGGCGCGCTGCTCGAGTCGATGGCCGGCATCAAGCTCCTGCACGTGCCATACAAAGGCTCGGGGCCGGCGGCCACGGCCGCGTTGCAGGGCGAAGTCCAGATGGTCATCACCGGCGTCGGCACGCTGGTGTCGCACTGGAAGGCGGGCAAGCTCAAAGTGCTCGCGTTCGGCAGCGATACGCGCCATCCCAGCTTTCCCGACGTGCCTTCGACCGGCGAAGCGGGTCTCAAGGGCTACGAGGCTGGAACATGGTTCGGTGTCGTCACCCGGGCCGGTACTCCGCGCCCGATCATCGACCGGTTGAGCAAGGAGATCGTTGCCGCGCTCGCCTCAGCCGATCTGAAGGACAGACTGGTCGCGATCGGCTTCGACGTGCTCGGCAGCACGCCGGACGAGTTCGCGCGCTACATCAAGGCCGATCAGGCGCGCACGGCGAAGGTGATCAAAGCCGCGGGCATCAAAGTCGGAGAGTAGGCCGTAAGGTCGCGCGACCGTCCAGCGCGACTGCGTCGCTCGTCCGGACGAGCAGCGGATTGACGTCGAGCTCGACGAGTCGCGACCCGAGCGTCGCGGCGAGCCAGCTCACCCGCACGATGGCGTCCAGCAGCGCGTCGACGTTGCAGGGCCGACGGCCGCGCGCGCCGTTGAGCAGCGGCCACATCCTGAGCTCAGCGACCATGAGACGCGCCGCTTCGCGCGTGACGGGTGCGGGAGCAAGCGTCGTATCGTTCATGATCTCCACCAACACGCCGCCCGCGCCGACCATCACGATCGGGCCGAACTGCGGGTCGTGTTTCGCGCCCACGATCACCTCCACGCCGTCGCTCAGATAACGCTCGACGAGACAACCTTCGAGGCGCTCGCCGGACAGGTGCTTTGCAAGGTTCGCTTCGATTTCGCGCCAGGCGGTGTGCACGGCGGCACTGTCCGCGAGATCGAGCCGCACGAGGCCCGCGTCGCTCTTGTGGCTGACCTCGCGGCAGATGCCCTTCAGCACGACCGGATAGCCGATGTCCGCTGCGGCCTCGAGTGCCGCATCCGCGCTGGCGACGACGCGTGGATCAGCCGTCGCGACACCGGCGGCGCGCAGCAGCGATTTCGCCTGTGGCTCGGTGAGCCGCCCATCCGGCAGCGCTCGAAGCGCGTTTTCGATCGAGCGCACGAAATCCTCCGGCGGGTGGGATTGGGTGCGGCGATCGGCGCCAACTGCGCCGTATTCCACCGCCGCCCGCAGCACCCGCAATGCGTCGTCCATCCGATTGGTGTACGGGCATCCGATCTCGCGCAGCTTCCCGCGCGCACCGTCGACGAGCGAGCCGGGGGTGAACAGTATCGCGGTCGGCTTGCCCGCCGCGAGTGCGGCTTCACCCCAGCGGCGGACTTTCTCTTCCAGTTGCGGCGTCGTCGCGACGATGATGAGCACTGCGCCGATACTCGGATCACGTGCGAACGCCTCGTAAGCCGCGATCGCGCCCGTGACGCCGGTCTCGCGCGAGAGGCCGCCTACATCCAGCGGATTGAGCGGGCGACTCGCCGGCACCAGATCCGCGAGCGATTGCCGCGTCGCGGTCGAAGGCTGCGCCAGCGTGAGTCCTGCCGCGGCGAGCCGGTCGGCGGTGACCGCGATCGTGCCACCAGACGGCGAAAGCGCCGCGATTCCCGGCGACCGCGCACCGCCGAAGCGCGTGAGGAACTGTGCGCAGTCGATCATGCTTTCCGCGTCGTCCATCATGAGCACGCCGTGGGCGCGGCAGACCGCCCGCCACACCTCGTGCGAGCCGGCGAGACTCGCAGTATGGGACTGCGTCATCGATGCGCCGGCGTCGCTTCCGCCCGCCTTCAGCGCGAGCAGCGGCTTGCCTGCCGCGCGGCATCGATTCGCCAGGTCGATGAACCGGCGCCCGTCTTTCAGCCCCTCGACGTAGAGGCAGATTGCACGTGTCGCCTCGTCCTCGATGAAGTACTCGACGAAGTCGCAGAGCTCCAGATCGGCCTGATTGCCGACGCTCACGCACGCGCTGAATCCGGCGCCGTAATCGGCTGCGCGCGAGAGCATCGACGCCATCATCGAGCCCGACTGGCTCACCAGGGCGATCGCTCCGCGCGGCAGCGGCTCGACGGCAAGCGCCATCGAAGAGGTCAGCGCGAGCTTTACATGCGGGCTCACGTAGCCGAGACAATTCGGCCCGATGAGCCGCATCCCGTGACGTCGTGCGATTGCGACGAGCGCTTCTTCGCGCGCCCTGCCGGCCTCACCGCTTTCCGCAAAGTCGGCCGTGATGATCACGCAGCACGCGACGCCCGCCTTGCCGCATTCTTCGAGTGTGGCGGGAAGGTGCTGGGCCGGCGCGGCGAGCAGCGCGACATCGATCGGGCCGGGGGCATCGGCGATGCTCGCGTAGGTCGTGAGGCCGAGTATCGGTCTTGCGTTCGGGTTCACCGGCACGATGCGGCCGGCGTAGCCGTGCTTCACCAGGAACTGCATCACCCGTCCGCCGTACTTGGCACTGTCGCCGGAGGCGCCGATCACGGCGACGGCGTCCGGATGGATCACGCGGCGCAGCGTCTGGACAATCGAGGACACGATATATACTTTCGTTGACAGGTGTCTGAAAGTTTAGGAAAATGCCCGGTTTCGTTCGGAGGGGTTCCCGAGCGGTCAAAGGGGGCAGACTGTAAATCTGTTGGCTCAGCCTTCGAAGGTTCGAATCCTTCCCCCTCCACCAGTTTTTATATTGTCGCGGCGCCGGGTGCCGGGGCGGATCCGAACAAGGCGGGTGTAGCTCAATGGTAGAGCAGAAGCCTTCCAAGCTTACGACGAGGGTTCGATTCCCTTCACCCGCTCCAGACAGCTCCACCGCCAGCAGCAGGGAGTGCCGGTTCCCCAATACGCCCATGTAGCTCAGTGGCAGAGCACTCCCTTGGTAAGGGAGAGGTCGCGCGTTCAATCCGCGCCATGGGCACCAGAGATCCAGAGATCATCGAAAGTTATCAGGTAATTCGCACTACAAGGAACACGAGGAACAGCAATGGCCAAGGGTAAGTTCGAGCGTAAGAAGCCGCACGTGAACGTGGGCACGATTGGGCACGTGGACCACGGGAAGACGACGCTGACGGCGGCGATGACGATGATACTGGCGAAGAAATTCGGCGGCG
>Ga0196978_1001199_pt1 | contig 11870 bp, 22 predicted proteins | sample S3v_2013CmetaG_FD_155491 | JGI IMG/M metagenome (GOLD analysis project Ga0196978, IMG submission 155491) | Soil microbial communities from Anza Borrego desert, Southern California, United States - S3+v_20-13C | ecosystem: Environmental > Terrestrial > Soil > Desert | place: USA: California... | reverse complement strand
AGATCTGCTTCTCCAAACGGAGAATCGCAAGCTTTGCCTTGGACTTTTGTGCCTTCTCCGCATCGGCGCGCTTCTCGTGGAACTCACTGCGCGGCACCATGTTCCTGTACGTGACGCCCGGCATGGGTACCCAGACGTACTTGCCGCCCGGATCGCCATCCGGATCGAGTTCGACTTCCACTTCCTGAATCCCGGCGCTGAGTGCGTACTTCGTCAGGAATCCCTTGATCTTCTTGCGCCCTGTTATACCAGTCTTAGCCATTCGATCTCCTATGCAAAGAGAGCCAGGGCTCCCAGTTGTCACCAACTACCCACCGCCACCCATGCGACGTCCGCCAGTTCTTCCAGCTTCGCCGTTGTCAGGGCATAGTGATGCGCCAGTTCCTTCATCCGATCCACCCAGGATTCACGAGACCTCGAGTTGTCATGTGCCGCCTGTAGATTCTTCAAGAAGCCCTGCAGGTAAAGCGACGTACCCGTGATGATCTGCCTCTCGTGCAGTACATCGATGGATCCTTCATCGTCATAGAGGTTACTCAGCATCGCATCGGTGAAGCAGTGCCCCAGGGCGCAGCGTCGCCCGTCTTCTGTGCGATAGAGACACTGCTTACCCTCCTCGATACCGTTGGTACCTTCTTTCTGGGCTTTGGCTCCCTGCTGCACCAGGTGCTCCACCACATGATCAAACAACACCTGCGGGACAGTGCTGATCAACGCATCATTTATATGCATGGCTCCTCCGTGAACTGATAGGGCGATCTACGCAACTTCAAGCCAGGCACGGTCCCAAACAGGCTTGCGACCAATGAGACACGGTATGCACCTCAGCCCTTTGTGGCGACCACGCCGAAGGCAATCCCAGGTTCCCTTGCTGCCGAAGCCTGGCAGCGCAATGAGATACGCATCCTCAGGCGCATCGTCGATCATCCACTGGTTGCGCTCCGGCCCCGCCTGCGGTCTGTACGCGCCGGCGTCGTCTTCCCACCGGGCATAGTGCACCGTGCAGCAGACGCCGATCGATTCAAAGAAAAGCCGCGCCTGGGTGTCTACGCCTCGGGCACATCCCAGAATCGCACGATCCGGGATCCCGAAGATGTCGCAGAACCAAGCCAGCAGGTCCCAGGTGTCATCTCGGCCATCTCTGGTTCCGGTGACAACTAGGACCAGCTCACGGCGCTCGGAAGCCGCAGACAACGCAGCCATCTTCCCCAACGACGTCCGGGGCATGCGAAGCTCCGCAGGCCTCCTGCTCGGCCTCGATACGGCGACGGTCCTCGCGCTCCTCGGCGTACTGTAGCGCATGAAGCTGGTCCTTCGGGAGCTCGGTGCCCATCAGCTGCTGGATCGCAACCTGATTTGCCCAGTCCTTGTCGAACGGCATCACTTCGCTCCGTCGTCGAGAACCTTGCGGGTCCCGTCGCTGTACAGCGCAATGACGCGCGTCGCACGACGCATCCGCCGATCGAGTTCGGCGGCGGGCAGCGAGACGTCCACGTGAACTCCGTCGCAGAGATACGCCTTCACGTAGGGCGTCTCGTCGATCGGTGCCTCGGGTAACTGGACCTCTTGCTCGTCGGCCCACTGCTCCACGGCATCTGCAAGCTGCTTCGGCATTACGGTCTCCTCGGTGGAATGCTTTTCTTGGAACAGCTCGGGCAAGACCACTGCTGGTGCGGCATGGGCCGCCAGCCGTTATCGATCGCCCAGTTGATGGCTGCCTCCCGCGTCGTGATCTTCAGCGGTACAGCCCAGACGGCGCCGGTGCAGGCGTCGGTATTACCGGCGTCGCAACGGATCGAATATGCGTTTCTCAGAGGCATCAGTGCATCCTTCCGCACGGCACGACTTCGAGCCACACAGGCACCGTAACACGGCGCGGGGGTGGCGCGAGACCGAGCGCAGCGATGAACAGCAGCAGGCTCATCGCCGGAACATGCGTCGGGCCCGCCGGCGGCGCTGCCGCTCTGCCCAACGTGTGATGCGAAGCTCCTCGTTGCTGCAGCGCTTCTGCTTCGGCTTGCCATTGATGCTCTGGGGACCGTCCCGGGCCGGAAACGGCGACTTGGACGGGGGCAGCGGCAAGTCGGGCTCGAGCTCCGGACGACCGCCACCACCGAAGCCCATGGAGGCCGCGGCAGCAAGGATGGAACTGAGCAAGCGGTTACTACGCTTCATGATGTAGACACTCCCGGTGAATCGTTGAACCGTGTGAAGTCGTTCCAGGCCTCCGTAACCACTTCGATCACGGGGACCCATTTATGATTGTGGCGGCGATGCCTGTAGCGCTCCAGACGACCTTTCTTCAGCGCGTTGGCGAAGATCTCGACGCGCTGGCAGCCGGCAATGCTGGCGGCGCAGCTATGCACCAGGTCCAGAAGACCGGGCGGCATCTCTGGAGTCTTGATCTCCAGGGCCTCGAGCTTCATGAGCAGGCGGGACCTATACGCTGGGCCTACGAACATACACCGTCCTTTGCGAACTTCTCCCAGATCGTTTCGCAGCTCAACACCGTCTCGTCACAACCACCACAGGCATCACAGAGGTCGACCTGGGGGTCGTCCAGCTGCGGATTGATGTGGATCGCGTAGTTGCCCTGCGCGGCCTTGCCACAGTACGCGCAGATGCGGGGCTTCACCGCCGGATCGCCATCGGGGTAGCAGTCCCTGCAGTAGCCCTTGAAGCCCGTGACGTGTCGGGCACACCAGCCAAGCCCCTGCGAGGAGGCGACCGGCGTGTCCTCCTGGAGCCGTGAAGTAACCACGGTCTGCTTCACGCGAAGACTCGGGCCTCTCAACACGCGCGCATTCAGATCCTTCAGGTCCTGAAGGGTCGGCAGCCTGGGCGCGTGCTGCTGTACGAGGCGCTGTTCTTCTAGGTATTTGTGATCCACAGCAAAATGGCACAGCCCGGGCCAAGGCTCGAAGAACTTCTCCCGAATCCGCTTCACCTCGTCGGCTTTGTGGGTCTCGATCTCTTCAAGAGTCGGCTTCTTGTAGAGAGTCTTTGCAACACCGCAGGGCTTCCCGAAGTCGCCGGCGTAGTCCACCCGAAAAGCAGCATCACGGTCGTGGTGCTCGAGCGCGCAACCAAGACACTGGATCGCGCTTGTGGTTTGTAGGTCGCTGTGCTTATGCACGGCGTGCTTATGCACGGTGAACACAGCGTAGTCCTTCGCAGCCTCGGCCCAGGGCTTTGCCGGAAGGGGGTCCGCCTTGATGTCCGAGGCAACGCCGGACCCGTGTTCCGCAAGAGCGTGCTTCGCCGATGCGTAGTCCGCCTCGAGCTCGTGCCGCTCGAACGGTCTCGCCAGGGATTCACGCAGAGCCGGCGTCAAGCCGTTGGTGTAATAATCCGCCTTTTCACCGCAATCCTGAAACTGCAGGATAAGCCGGACCCGGGATACGGGGCACAGACCAAGCATCTCCGACGGCTTTAGCCCATAGTCATGCAGGATACGTGCGATCCTCCGGCGCTCGTCGTGATGGTTGCTCGTAGCCAACGAGAGGAGCTCCTGCAAGGAGTAGACTGGCTTCGACGTGAAGGCCTGTCGAAACGCGGCGAGCTTCGCGAGCTTCCGCAGATTGTTTTGCGGGGGCGCCAGAAACGTGGTGCGCTGGTGCAGCCGCTCCACGGTCCCCCGCAGAGACACCAGACCTTCGCGCAGCGCAGGCAACTGTTTCGCCTTCGAAGCACGACGCAGCAGCGCGTCCAGATCGTCGTGCACCTTGCCCACTGCGAGAAGCAGGCGGCACAGTTCCGTGAGTAGCACGTCAGCCGTCGGTTCCTGTTCCATCATCCCCTCCTGGCGCCGAGAATCCATTCGACGAGTTCGATACTGTACTCCAGCGTGAGTTCGGTGCAGAAATCCTTGGGGAAGCCCAGGTCTATCAGCCAGCTTTCCAGCGCAACTGCGATAGTAATAGGGCGATCCAGAACCGCATCCTTGAGCCACTGCTGCACCTCCGCGGGGTCCTGCGGCTGAACCGGATGACCCATGAGGCGGGCGACGTCCTCCTCGATAATCAGTGGCAGCTCCGTCATGGTACTGAGCTTCGACAAGGACTGTCGAATCACCGTCCGCATCTCTTCGGCGTCATCGACCCGAGCGGCCTTGTCGACCATGGTGTAGCGCTGCTCCGCATCGAGCGAATCTGCATAAGCCACTACATAGCTCACCAGTACGTCACAGCGCTCCTGGATCACTGACTTGTAGCAGCTCACGAAGAACGCCGTGGCGCGGTCCGCGAAAGTGTCCAAAGAACACGTCACCGCCGGGGCGCACCAGCACGTATTCTTTGGATCGCTTAGGTCGAAGAATCTGGTGCACTTTGCGCATTGCTGTAATCCCATGGTTCCTCCAAAAAGAAGCGGATCACCGCGATCTTCTGTTCAGCTGGCCTTGCGGTGCTTGGGTGCGGGGTTCTTGGTCTGCTGGCGGCCCCGTTCCTTGAACTCCTCGACGCTGAGGCGCGCCGCGGCGGTCTTGTGCTCCGCTTCGTTGGCCAAGGCAGCGATGAACAGCTTGGTGTACTGCCCCAGAGCCCCGGGCTGTATATAAGAGCTGAGCTCGAACGTGTACCTTGCACTCAGATCGAGCATAAGGGCACTGGTGCTATCGAGGATCCGGGGCTCTGAGGCGTCGGGGAGACGCTGTGCCGTTTCGAAGTAGCCCGGGGCATAGCTCAAGGAGCCGCCGCGCCGCGACACGCGGAGTGCCGCGTACTGCAGGCGGCCCGTGTCCCGGTTGACCTGCAGCGGTTCCGCACCAACGATGATCGCGAGAGTACTCCAGATGTTCTTGCCCATGACGACCTCCTAGAGTTATGCCGTTCGATCTCTAATAGGCGGATTTGACGGTATTTCAACGCTGCCAGGTCGGACAACGCCGCCATTCCTCGGTCAAGCACCCATGATACGTGATCAACTCTAGATCGTAATCACCAGCTAGACGCCCCATACGAACATAGAACTGCTCCCGTGTAGCAGAGACATCATTCGCCGTCTGGAGATCCTCGAGAAATCCACCTAAGTCCATCGATATAGATCGATCGCCGCGCAGCAGCTCGCGCAACGTATCGCGATTCCGGCCTTTACGCAGCAGATATTCCTGAGCTTCCGGCGTCAGGCAGTGTCCCACCGCACAGTGGTCCCCGGTCGTCTTCTTCGTGAAGAAGTTGCACCGGTAGCCCTGCTGCGCCATCCCCCGGATCGCTGTGTTGAACAGCTCCTGTGGATTCAACGACACCAGCATCTCCCTGATCAGCATGGTTCCTCCTGTGCAAGACCGAGCATACCGGACACACCACCACACCCACGGGCTTCCGATACAGCCGGGGCGAGATCCCGTAGCGCTTCGCGTAGCGATACAGCGTCCGCCGGTCGATATCCAGGAGCCTCGCCGCATGGCTCATGTTGCCGGAACAACGCGCCACTGCCTCCAGTACATGGAGACGTTGGACCTCCTCAAGTTTCAGAAACGGTTCCATGCGGTACCTCCCTGGGAAAGTGATCTCCACAAGATTCCTCCGGCGACACCGGAGGCCATTCGGTGAGCCGCGTGATTCCATCGCGGCTCTGAAGCACGACGAGCTGCGGCGCATGGCGGTGGCAAGTCAGCACGGATCCGCCGCTACGCGCCGCGAACTTACTCCACTTGCAGTCCCAGCAGGTCACCGGCGGCCTCGAGCTGCGCGCTTCTTCCGCTCTTCGGTGGGCTCCGGAAGCGGAACCGCAGGCGGCGCGCCAGCAGCGACCTGCGCCTCGTCTCCAGTGGCCCCCGGAGGATAGCGCTTCACGACCCCTGTAACGGCCTCCTGGGGCTGCGTGAGCTCGTGCTTCATGAGCTCCACTATCTTCTGGATGTCCTCGACACGGCGCTGCGCCTGCTGCAGCAGGCTCTCGGCGTAGGCCGCCATGCCCTTGGCGTCCCGCACCTGTGCGGTATACGCGTCGCGATACACGAACTGATCGCGGCCCTTGCGCTCCAAAGAACAACTTCTACCACGGTACATCTTGGCTCCTTTCAGTAGCGGATCTCGATCGGCTGCGTCCTGGCCGTATCTTTGATAAACCCGATCAGCCCGGGCAGGTTCTCGATGCAGGGCAGCACCAGCAGATTCTGGAACAGCACAACGTGCAACGGTTCATCGACTTCCGGACGCGAGTTCCACCGCATAACCGTCTGCAGCGTGAAGTCATCCAGCAGGCTGTTCCGGCGCACGAAGAACACGTAGACAATCCACTCGTTGCGCTTATCCATCGTTGCATAGTGCGTCCAATCCCTGGCGCTAGGGCACCAAGGCGTCTCTTCCCCAAACTCGCGCACCATTGCTTGGAGCGGCGTCTCCCCGGGCTCGATGTGGCCGCCGATGCCGTTGAGGCGCCCGGCCTGCCAGTCAGGGCGTGCCTTCTGAATCAACAGGACCTGCTCCAACTTCGGGCTCACCATGAAGCCTAGTACATACTGACGCATCGCATACCTCCTTCAAGATCTCAGACGGAATCGGTGTTGTGGGACAGTCATCGGTATCGAACGTGTCTGGCACCCCGGGGAGTGCCGTACCGAACATCGGAGTCGGATCGGGATCGATTTCAACTTCGATCTCGGGCTCCGTACGGCTTGACGGTTGGTTCACGAACTGGCGCCAGCCTGTATAACGCAGAGTGTCTGCATTGAAGAAGCCCCAACTGGAAACACCGTCTTTCTCGTCTTTGATACGGCGTCCGTGGAAGAACAGGGTCCAAGGACGCAACGGGGCGCCAGTGGCTCCCTGTTCGTACACCTCGAGCCTGTGCCAGGTCCGAACACGGTCGGTGTTCCATAAGGTGTTCCAGTCCCCGGGCTTGAAATACCGTGTCCTACGCTCCTGCGTGGTACCCGGTACCAGGTAGTGCTCAGCGTAGCCATGCAGCAAGATTCTAGAGTAGCCGACAGACCACGGATGATTGTGATACTCCGGCTCCTGATCACTGCGAAAGAAGTGATGCAGATCTATGCCCCAAGGGAGCCATGACGGTGTCAGGTGCACATTGAGTCGGTACGGGCTCCCGTCAGTCCGGGAGTAGTTCACACAGATCCCGAATGGCGTCGCGTAGGTAAGAAAGCGGCACAACCACAACAAGAGCGCCGCCACTAAGCCATCACCCGCGATATCCGCCGGACCTTCGCGCGCAAACTCCTCACGAACCGTCTCGTAGTACTGCCTCTGCAGTTTCCGATCTTCAACCGATGCCATCGTTTTTCTCCTTGCCGGCGAACGGATCCAAGCATGCGAGCTCGATCTGCTCGACCACGTTCAGATCCAGCGCCTCTCAGTTTCCTTCATACTCTCTCCTCACCGCCGACGTGATCACCGACAGCAGTTGCTGAGCGGACTCCGCGTTGTTCAGGAACTCTTCACGAGCCTTTGGGGCACCGGCGAACGCAGCAACGATCTGCTTCAGCGGTTTGTCGAAGAGCGGCTCCAACGTTTCGAGCGCCATAGTGAGTGCAAGCTTGCAGTCATGCTTCGTCTCCAGCCGGGGCTTCCGCGGTATGGAGTTCTTCAGCTCGGCTTCACCGGCGCGCTTCCTGTCCAGGGACCGGGGACGCGACGTGCCCGGCTCTGCGTAGAGCTTCACCTTGGGCAGTTGTTTCAGGTTCGCGTAGACCTGCTCCTGCAGGTATCCCTTGATCTCGCTACGGAACGTCAGCTCCGACAACGCGGCAGCCATGACGCGCTGCTGCTCTGCCGGAAACCGCGCGAGCGCCTCGGCGTCGACGGCAAGGATCTTACGCATCTGAAACAGATCCAACACCTCGGGCACCGCTGTCGCAAAGATCAAGTAGCGCTCCACCCAACCAGTGCTGCGACGCATGACGTCAGCAGTTACACAGAGGCGCCGGTACCTGCTCATGGGTTTCAGGTACTCCTGCTCCATGATCTTCTTCACCGCAGCGACGCAGCTGCTGTGATCGTTGTAGTCCACCGATTGCGCGGCGGTGCGCTCGACCTCGGTTACTTCGTGTTCCACGCCTTCCTCCAGTAGTTCCAGTACTCACGAAGCGAAGCTTCACGCTCCGCAAGCATTTGGATCGCCACGATTTCGTCCTGGCAGAAATGCGGCAGGAACAACTTACCAAGTACGAGCAAAGCACACGCGATCATTTCATCCTCCGGGGGGGGGTAAAAGGAAGAAGCAGCAAGAAAAGCGAGGCTGATTCTCCAGTCTCTTCACGAGCCGAAGTTACAGCGATTCGCCAAACCGTGGCGCGGCTGCACTACGAACATGAACTGATTCCAGGTAGGCCTTCGAGACACAGACTCCCATCTGCTCGTGGGCCTTTTTCAAGCACAAGCAGCCTCCGCTCATCGAGCCGCCGCAGCTTGTCGCTGTCATGCAGGACCAGTCCGGACAGCTAACACACCGCGCCGGCGGCAGCACCACAGGCAGCGACGCGCTGCGATGCCATCCCAGAAACGCGGCGATCGCCGTCATGACAACGCTGAAACCCACACCGATGATCAGATGACGCATACGACCTCCCTGGAAATCGACCCACGATCTTATAGGGACGAATCCGTGTCCTTTGCAAGAGATGCGGCTCGGGCGAAGTCCAGATCCGGCTGGCCCACAACCAAGGCGCCGGCCTCGATGATCTTCCGGGCCCACTGCAAGCCGGACAACGACATCTCGATGTCTCCGCGGCTGCGGTGCGCCACGACGCCGCGTACCAGCTGTCCGACCCAGGCCTGCCACAGCGTACGGATCTGCGACACGTCCACGACGCGGTGGCTCAGCCACGTGAAGGCCCTGGGACACTTCGCCTCGATGAAGCTGTGGTCGAAGCTCACGGAGTTGCCCACCAGATAGACGCTGTGCTTCTTCTCCGTGTTGCTGCCGAAGTGATCGTACAGCGCGTCATCCAGCTGTGCGTAGTTCAGCACGGCCCCTGGCGGACAGATCCCCTGCGCCAGCTGATCCCGTACACCCTGAAGCTCGGCAAGGAGCCCGGACTTCGTATGCATGTCGAGAACCTGCGGATCCATCAGGGGCTCCTGCTCGTGCACCACCAGGAGGTCGAGCGCGGTGCCCTTGTACAGCAGGCTCTTCTTACTCAGGGGCTGCGACACCACTTCCAGGATCTCATTGTCCTTCTTGCTGAGCCCCGAGGTCTCGAGATCGAACAACGTCCACAAACCACTCATAGTCCTACTCCTGTTTCCTTGACGCTGGGAACGAAAGGCTTGTCTTCGGGACCGACAACGGTCTGCTCGACGGTGCAGATGCGCACGAGGAACCATTCCCCGGGCTGCTTCTCCAGGTGGCACCGCGCCTTCAGGTGGGCCGCAAGCTTCGGACCTGGCTCGTCGGTGGGTCCGAGGAGCTGCCAGCCTTCCCGGGGCTGCAGGGGCTCATTGGACCGCTCCAACAGGAGGCGCAAGTGAGCCCGTCGGAGATGGCGGAACTCAAGGCCGCCGCGCGCCATGGCCTCAGCCCGGGTCCGCTGCACCGAGTCACTGGGGCGCACGATGTAGTAGGGCGCCGGAGGTCTGCGGCCCTCCTTGCGGGCCACGTACCGGTGCCCTGGTGTAGGCGCAACGCGATCCTTCGCCGTAAGCACAGTACCGCAGAGCCACTTGATGAAGTTCTCGGTTTCGCCGGTGGCCTCGGAAACCCCGAAGTCCAACGGACCAGGATTCTCTCCGGACAACAAGGAGCGCATCTTCTCGATCAGGTTCTCCGTATTCAGCAGCAGCAGCAAGTAAGCCTTACCGTGGTCCCAGAGATAACCCATCACGACGTAGCACTCGTTACGAGAACGACTGCTGAACAGTAGCGGGCAGCTCGAGATGAGCATCACGCTGTTCAGCGGAGGATCCAGGAAGGCCTCGCCAGCCCCGAGCTCCGGCATACGATCGACGAGCTCACTTCGGAACGCCCGGATCTCCGACCGGATACAGCGCTCCGTCAGAACAGCAGCTTCTCCATCGATGTGATCGAAGACGGCGACTACACGCTGGACCCACACGGGATTGATCGCCGTATTCGAGGCACCAAACTCCCGCACCATGTAGGCGAAGCGCTCGTACCCAGCCTGCAGCGGGGCGTCCAGAGTGCCTATGCGGGCAGCCCGGGCCATCAAGCTATCGATGTTGACCACCATCTCATCCATTCCACACCTCCAGTTCTGTTGTCGCGTAGCCCGGCATAAGGGGATGTTTCGGAGATCCATCAGCACAGCGCCCCAAGCACCAGGTGCTACGGGGCAGCCAGTGCTTGATCGCAGCAACACGTCTCTGTATCTGTCGTTTCAGCATCATGTGCTGACCCCAGGCGCATACCACTGTGGCGTACTGCAACCAGTAACGGAGCCAGTGCTCGTCTTCGGGCCCGACCAGACTTGCTTCGGGCAGGCCCACGAGCTTTTTCGGGTGGGTCTCCCGGATCGAGAACAGATTCACCACCGCGATGCCGCCGTAACCGTACACACGGGCAAACCCCATGCACTTGCGAATCGTCGGGTCGTCCTCTTTCTCCGAGGCGGTACTCGGGTTCAACATGAGCCACACCAGGAGGTTCGCATCGTCTCCCCAGACGCGAGTTAGCCAGTAGCGGTACTTGCCGCAGGGGCTAATCTTGGCGTCCTTTCGAACGGAAGGCTTCTCGGACTTCTGCCGAGAGCTCGACGGCACGGTCGCGGATCGCTTGGTCATCGGCTCCTACGTTCTCCAGCTCGTAACGCGCAAAGCACGTCCCGCAGGTCTGCAGCGGCATGCCACTGCGTTCGTTCTTCACGTCGACGCCACAGCCGGCCGCGAGCCTACCACAAAGAGAAGGCGTGCTTATCGCTCCCGTCAGGCCAACTCCTCGAGCTTCGGGGAGCTTCCTGATGTGGAGCTGCGGCGATGCGGTGTACAAGCCGCAGCACAAGGAGTACTGCGGCCGGATCATAGACGCAGCGGTATCAGCTCTTCTTCGAGCAGCGTCATGTTGTCGATGTCGCCCCCTTTACCGTTCTGATCGCGGCCATGCTTGACGTCCATCAGCGTACCCGTGCCGTGCCCCAGCCCGAGCACATGGAACACCTCGTGGACGTAAGAGGACACCGACGCGGTGTGGCTGCGCACCTGAGCACTGTGCGCAACATAGATCCCCTTCTCTTCGGGGTAACCCTTCATCTTGAAGATCTCGGTATGTGCCAATACCTGATCCTTGGGCTGCATCGGGAGCTCCGCGGAGAACTCCACGACACCGAGCGGCGGGGCACCCATGATGCTGAGCGATGACTGCGGGACCTCCTGCACAACGAAGCGCTGTCCCTCCAGGCGGGTCTCGGCCCAGCGCAGCGCAGCGAAGATGCTGGCGCGATGGGTCAGATCCAGGCCCGAGGAGACGTGCACCTGCAACGGATAGTTCAGCCAACGATGGGTCTGCGGCGCCGGCTTCATCTCGGCCTTGGTGCTGCAGCCGGAGATGCTGACGAAGAAGGCCACGAGCGTTCCGAGGGCCAAGGCACACGCCGCGTAGACGATGGCCCGCGCGGTTCGGGTCTCGAGGCTGCCGAACTCCTCGAGCTCCGGCACGATGACGTCGCGCTTCCTGAGCTCCTTGAGCAGGTCGCGCTGCGCCGCGCTGTACCGCGACGCGTCCCCGTACACGCCCTCGGCCCACCAGTGCCAGGTCCCGCTGGCGGCGCGCTTCATCACACCGTACCCGTGCTCGCTGCCCCGCGGCTCGTAGAAGAAATGCACCTCGCCGCCTGCCTCACCACCGCTCATCATCGCTTCACGCATCTCACTCCTCCTTGTGTAGCGCCAGTTCTAGATCGTCGATCGCCATTCGTACGTCGTGCCACTTCAACGGCTCATCATACCGCTGTGGCGGCA
>Ga0196978_1001198_pt1 | contig 11871 bp, 9 predicted proteins | sample S3v_2013CmetaG_FD_155491 | JGI IMG/M metagenome (GOLD analysis project Ga0196978, IMG submission 155491) | Soil microbial communities from Anza Borrego desert, Southern California, United States - S3+v_20-13C | ecosystem: Environmental > Terrestrial > Soil > Desert | place: USA: California... | reverse complement strand
GGGAGACCCCGTCGAGCGCCGCGGCCTCGTAGAGCGACGCCGGCACGTCCTGCAAGGCCGCGAGGTAGATCACCACCGCGTTGCCGATGCCCCAAAGGCTCATGAGGATGAGCGAGGGCATCACCCAGTTCGGGCTGCCCAGCCAGTTGGGGCCGCGCAGCTCCGTCCCGAGCACCGCGTTGACCACACCCAGGAGCGGGTCGAGCGCGTTGTTGATCAGCCCCAATTCGCCGTTGAACATCCACATCCACACCATCGCCGCGGCGACGAGCGGCACGAGCGAGGGGAGGAAGACCATCGCCCGCCAGAACCCGCGGAAGCGGACGGGGGTGTTGAGAAGGCACGCGATCGCGATCGCGGCGGCCGTGCACAGCGGAACGCCCACGAACACATACACCGCGGTGTTGCGCAGGACCTTCCAGAACACCGGGTCGTGCCACAGCCGGCCGTAGTTCTCCAGGCCGATCCAGAGCGGCGGCTCCAGCACCGTGTAGTCCGTGAAGCTGTAGTACAGGGTCAGCGCGATCGGCGCCGCGAGGAAGGCGGCGAAGCCCGCGAGCCACGGGCTCACGAAGAGCAGCCCGACCAGGCCGGGGGCCGGGCGCCGGCGCGCGCCCTTCACGGCTCCTCCCCGATCTGGGGGATGCGATCGGTCAGCGCCCGGTCGCCGTAGCGCCTGCGCGAGCGCTCCGCGGCGAGGTCGATGAAGCCCTGCGCGCGCGCCTGGATCTCGCGCAGGGCCGTCGCGGCATCGACGCGGAGGTCCCACATCGCCCCCATCTTGGTGATGAACTCCGCCTCGTACTGCGACCAGACGCGCGTGGGCGGCTTGGGGAACGCGCGCGCGCTCCGCACCAGCCCGTTGTGCATCGCGATCCAGCGGTTCGGGTGGGAGGCGACGAATCCCGGCGAGACGTCCGCCAGCGGCGAGGGCTTGGCGTGGTCGCGCGCGAGCGCCTCCAGGCACTCCCGCCGCTGTGTGAACGCGATGAATTCGAGCGCCTCGCGCGGCCGCTTGCACCCGCGCGGCACGCACAGCACGTCCGCCTCCAGCAGGGCGATCGGGCGCTCCGGGTCGTAGAGGCTCTCCTCCACCGGGAACGGGGCCGCGCCATAGTCGAAGTCGGGCCTGAACGTCTGCACCACGTTCGCGAGGAACGGGCCGTGGAGCGCCATCGCCACCTTCCCACCCAGGAGCGCCTGCTGCACCGAGTTGTAATTGCCAAAGCCGGACTGGAAGGCGAGCAGCCGCGACGCGCCGATCCGCTCCGGGTATGTCTGGAGCCACTCGTAGGCGCGGATGTTCTCCGGCGCGCCCGCTGTCGCCCGCGTGGCCGCCGCGTCGAGCAGGTCGCCGCCGAAGAAGTAGCCCCAGATCCAGTCCCACCACCCCGGCTCGCGGTGCACGAACCCGGCGCGGAGCAGCTCGCCCCGCGGGCCGACCGAGGTCAGGCGATCGGCCGTCTGGTCCAGCTCCGCGATCGTGCGGGGAGGGCGGTCGGGGTCGAGCCCCGCGCCCGCGAAGGCCGAGCGGCTGTAATAGAGCGCCATGCTGCTGCACGTGCTCACCGCGCCCCACGGCGTGCCCTTGTAGAGCAGCAGGTCGAGCGCCGGCCGGGCGTAGCGCTCGGGGCGGAGGGGCCAGCCGCTCTCGCCGCCGTAGGACGCCAGCCGCGGCGCGAGCTCCGCGCGGTATGCCTCGTCGAGCGCGTCGAGCGGGAGCAGCGCCCCGCTCTCGGCGAAGGCCGGGAGCGAGAAGTTCCACAGGCCCAGGACATCCGGCGGATCGCCGCCGGCGATCGAGACCATCGACTTCTGCTCGATCGCGCTGAGGGAGAAGTAGCGCACGTAGATGCGATCCTGCGATCGGTTGAAGCGGTCCACGACGCGGCGCATCGCGTCGCCCTCCTGCCCCGTCCATTTTTCCCAGTAGTCGAGCACCACGCGCCCGGGCGGCGCCTCGCGGGCGCCGCGCGGGCCGAGCACCGCGTACGCCACCGCCGCGGCCCCCATCGCCGCGACGGCGGCCCGGCGCGACACGCGGCCCGCGGCCCTGAGCGGGCCGGCGCCGGATACCTGCTCGCCTCGACCGCTCGCGTGCTGCATGGTTCAGGGTCTAGATCCCGCGTAGGCCCCGGTTCAGTCGTCTTCCGGGCGCGGGGATCTCTGTGGCGATCGCTCGGCGATCGCGTGTCGGTCCGAGTTTATCCGCTCGATCGTCTGCTCCCACTCGCTCTTGGGGAAGAGCGTCGGCCGCCCGGTGGCCGGGTTCGTCAGGCCGACGTCGGGATCCAGGGGCAGCGGACGCGTCCAGAGCTCCTGCTCCACGCGCCCCCTCGCCATTTTGAACTCCTCGCCGGTCTCGCGGCACACCAGCGTGACCGTCTCGGCGAGCTGGTCGTACGAATAGGGGTTCGCCGACCGCGTGCTGCGCACCCACAGGAACGCGGCGGCCGCGAGCAGGAGCAGGGGGACGATCCAGCGCACCCACCCGGCCTTGTTCAGCAGTTCCCTGAGCCGATCGAGCATGCCGAAGCCTCCGGTCAATCGGGGTAGTAGTGGCCCCAGTTGTAGAAGGGCCCCGGGGCCCCGTAGGGGTCCTCCGCCTCGCGCGCCCAGTACTCGGGCAGCGTGAGCTGCTCCACGTGCATGTCGCCGAAGAGCAGGTTGGTTGATCCCGCGGAGGCGGTCTCGATGATGTTGTCCCCGATCTCCTGGCGCCGGCGGGGCGCATTGTGGCGCGGGATCCAGTCGATAGCGTCGGCGAGCCACACCACCCAGTCGAGGTGCTTGATCTGCACGATGGGGCGGTTCTCGACGCCCGATTCGCTCCCGTCGGCGTGCCTCGTCCACTTCGAGTCGTTGAGGTAGTACTCGGTCCACCAGTCGTCGTTCCCGTCGTCGTCCTCGTCCCACGTGTAGACCAGGCCGTGCTGGCGCATGTCGTGGCGGACGATCGGGTCGAGCACGCTCGCCGGGCCCCGAGCCGCGGGGCACGTGAACGCCTCGTTCTTGGCCTCGCTCAGGTACTCGTTGAACGCGACCACGCCGTGCCAGTACATCGTGACGTTGCGGACGTTGTCGTCGTTCGGGATGCTCGGCAGCTGGCTGCGGAAGTCGATCCACGCCGGGTTGCGCTGCGAATCGAAGTACATCTGGACGGCGATCCCGACCTGCCGCTCGTTGCTCTGGCAGATCGTCGTCCACGCCGCGTCGCGCGCCTTGCCGAGCCCGGGCAGGAGCAGGCTGATCAGCAGCGCGATGATCGACACCACGACGAGCAGCTCGATCAGTGTGAACGCCCCCCGCACCCGGCTGCCTCTCATACCGTGGTCCTCCCGGTCTGCGGCCTCGTCACGGGCTCGAGGGGCTCGCGCCCCCACGATACCGTGACCTCGATCTCGCCCTCGCCCAGGATGTCCCCCTCGCGGATCATATTCGTCGCGAGCGCCCGGCCGCCGATCGCGACGCTCGGCGGCACACGCGTGGTGAATTCCGACGCGTCGAAACGCACCCGTACCGCCTTGCCCCTCCACCGGCGAGAGACCTCCACCAGGCCCATGTCCGGCGCCGGGCAGGGGTCGATGAGCAAGCCGTCCCACACCGGGCGCACGCCCAGCACCCATTCCAGGCTGATCCGGTTCAGCCACGCCGCCGACCCTGTGTACCAGGTCCAGCCCGCGCGCCCCGGCGACGGCGCCAGCGGCCCATCCGAGTTTCCCGGCAGCACGTAGGGCTCCGCGCCGTAGGTGTCGGGGTCCTGCCCGCCCCGCAGGATCGGGGAAAGCGACCGCCAGATGTTCCCCGCGGCCTCCGGGTCGCGCCGCTTGCAGGCCGCGGCCAGCGCCCACGTCGCGGCGTGCGTGTACACCCCGCCGTTCTCGCGCGAGCCGGGGGGGTACCGCGTGATATACCCGATCGAGCCGTCCGGCTCGGTGTAGGCCGGGGCGAGCAGCAGGGGGCCGTAGCCGGTGAAGAGGCGCTGCCTCGCGCTGCCCCATGCCGCCGCGGCGCGGTCGGGCGTAGTTCCGTCGGACATGACCGCCCACGTCTGTGGGTTCAGGTAGATGCTTCCCTCGTCGCATGCGCGCGAGCCGAGCCAGCTCCCGTCGTCGCGCGTCGCGCGCCGGAACCACTCTCCGTCCCAGGCGTGCGTGTTCACCGCCTCGACGAGCGCGGCCCGGCGCTGCGTGTATGCGGCGGCGCCCTGCCGATCGCCGGTGTGCCCGAGGATGTGGGCCCAGTCGCGCAGGAGATCGATCAGGAAGAACGTGAGCCATACGGATTCGCCGCGGCCCCCGAGGCCGGTGGCCGAGAGTCCGTCGTTCCAATCGCACGAGCCGATGAGCGGCAGCCCTCGCGGGCTCATGCGTCCGAACGCGCGGGCGATCGCGCGCCGGCAGTGCTCCAGGAGCGACGCACCGCCGACGCGGTCGAGGAAGGGGACCGTCCGCTCCATGGCCGCGAAATCGCCCGTCTCGCGCAGGTAGTTGGCCAGCACGAAGGGCAGCCACAGATAATCGTCGCTGCACTCGGTTGGATTGCCGAAGTTCGCGAGCGGATGCCACCAGTGCTCCGCCGCGCCGCTGGCGAACTGGCGGGAGGCGTGGAGCGTGACTTGGTCGAGCGTGCGCTCGGGCTTGCGCGCGAGCCAGACCTGGCTGTCCTGCAGTTGGTCGCGGAAGCCGAAGGCGCCGGACTGCTGGTAGTAACCGGTGCGCCCGAAGAGCCGTCCGCTCAGCGCCTGGTACGGCAGCCAGGTCGTGTTGAGCACGTCGAAGTCGGGCCAGCCGCTCTCGACGCGCACGTCGCCCAGGAGATCGGCCCAGGCGATCTCCGAGGCGCGGAGCGCCTCCTCCACCGCCTCGAACGAATCGAAGCGGTCGAGCGTCTGCTCCAGTTCGTCCGTGCCCGGCGCGATCGCGAGCACGAAGTGCGCCCGCGCCCCGCCGCCGGGCGCGAGCTCCAGATCCCCGCCGAGCGCCGCGACCCCGTCGCCGTGCCGGCCCTGCCCCGCCCCCCGGGCCGGCGGCTCGCGCAGCGCGGCGGGATCGGCCTGCGAGCCGTACCGCCCGAGGAACGCGGCCTTGTCGGCCGCGCCGAGCGAGGGGCGGAGGCCCTCGCCGCGCAGCATGTGGCCCGCCGCGTACGGCCAAGGCCGGTTCCAGTGCATCGCCTCCCCGCCCCCGGGAAGATCCCACATCGACTTGGTCGCGGTGATCGCGTGCCGCGCGGGGTCGTAGCGGGTGTGCAGGAAGAGCTTGTGGAACTCGCGCTTGGCGTCGGGCGCGACGCCGCAGCACCACTCGAGGTATGAGCACAGGCGCAGCCGCCGGGTGCGATCGGACGTGTTGGAGACCCGCACCGCCCAGACCTCGGCGCCCTGCCCCCAGGCGAGCCCCATCGTCCACTCGATCGCGATGCCGTGGATCTCGGTGCGGAACGTCGTGCGCCCGGGCGCGTGCTCGCATTCATAGCGGTCGTAGGGCGCGCGGCAAGGCGAGGGCGCCGCCGACCAGAGCCGGCCCGAGTCGAGGTCGAGCGCGTAGAGCAGCTTGCCCCGATCGTCGCGGACGAGGTCCATCTCCCAGCGCGTCAGCACGTTGTGCTGGGCGTCGTCGAACCAGGAGAACCCGCCGCCGTTGTGACTGACGATGAACCCGTAGCGGCCGTCGCACACCACGTTGGCCCAGGGCGTCGGCGCTGCGGCGTCGGTGACGGTGAACGCGCGCCCGGATCGGTCGAAGTGCCCGTATTTGCTTTCGTACATCGCCATCCCTGCGTGGGTGCGCCGCCTCGCCGCCGGCCCGGGCCCCGCCCGGGACGCCCCGATTCGAGAAGCCGCCGGCCCGCCGGATGGGCGGGCCGGCGGGGCGTGTCAGCGGCGGTGGTGGCTGTGGCGTCGACGCCGCAGCGCGCCCAACCCGGCGAGAGCGAGGACCGCGCCCGAGGCGGGCGTCGGCACGGCGATGGAGATGTTCGCGAAGCTCGCGACGGAGAAGTCGCTCGGGTTGTTGTCGTCGGGCTGGTTCTGCACGTAGAACCCGCCCTGCGTGCCGTCGAGGATGCCGTTCTCGAGGTTGCTCACCGCGAGCGGCCCGCTCGACGTGCCGTTGTAGACGTACTCGAATGTGGAGGCGTCGCCGTCGAAGGCGTCGCCGTCGTCGTCCGGCGTGTAGATGAGGCTGAGGCTGGCCGTGGAGCCCGGCGTGTAGACGTGCCCGAAGCTATGGAAGGGGAGCATCCCCCCGAAGGCCGCGACCTCGCCGTCGGAGGTGACGAAGAAGAACGCCTCGCCGGCCTGGAAGGTGTCGAAGCGGAATCCCGCCTCCTTGCGCGGGCTCGTGGAGCCGACGTCGAGCGTCACGTCGAGCGAGATCACGAACCGGTCGGTGCGGGCGAAGTCGTAGTGCGACGCGCCGCCGTCGCCGGAGAACCACGCCACGTGCTGGTTCGCAAACCCGCCCGAGCCAAAGTTCGACTCGTCGAAGCGCACGAGCGACGGGAAGTTGTTCGTCGTCACCAGCGTGCTGCCCGAATAGTCGTTGAACCTGCGTTCCTGGATTTGCACGCTGTCGATGTCGGTGACGTCCGCCACCGCCGCGGCACCCGACGCCGCGACGATGGCGGCCAGGCCGAAAGCTCTCGATCTCATCTGAACCTCCGTTTCTCGGCGCGGGCGGGCACGGGTCGACGCCAGGGGCCGCCGCGCGGTATGAAAGCGTTTACAGTCTCCTCGATCCGCTCGCCCCGTGTCAAGACCCTGCCTCGGATTTCACCGGCCCGCCCCCGAGATCGCGCGCCAAGCCCAGCCGCTCCATCCCCGACTGGATGCGCGGGTGGGCATGGAACAGCCGCCACACCAGCCCGGTCCGGGCGTTCTCGATCGCCAGCAGCAGAGGCCCCTGGTCGATCGCGACGTAGTCTGTCGCCACCCAGGCCCGATCGACGTTGTATGCGTCCAGAAAGCCGTACCGGCGCCGCCCCGGGTCAGGCTCGCGCCACACCAGCGGCCGGCCGTCGTCATAGCGCAGGCTCCGGTAGTGCCGCAGCGCCGCCAGCGAGGCCTGGGGCGTGAACATGATGCAGGACCCGGCGGCGTACGGCGCGATCGTGCCGTCGAGCCAATCGTCCTGCGAACGCTCCGGCGGGTAGTCCTCGCCGGGGACCGCCCCGGGCATCGGGATCGGTTCCGGGTGCAGGTGGGCCACGTGGTAGCCGTCGGGCCCGTCGGAGGCGCCGACCCCCCAGGCGTTGGGGCCGACCGTCCGGAAGCCCCGCGGATTCTCGATCGCCTTCAGCCGGTGCATCGTCGCGAGCCGGCGCGAGTTCTCCCACCAGTCCACCCGCGCCCTCCGCTCCACGCCGTGCGCCGCGGGGTCGTCGGGCCCCATGTGCGCGTAGTCGATCCAGCAATGCGAGAAGAAGGCGGTGAAGAGCGCGCCCGACCAGGGGAACCAGACGATCGGCCCGAGGTCGTCGTACGTTCCCAGCGTGCGGCGCAGCCTGTAGTACTGGGACGGTGCCGGGCCCTTGCCCTCGTCGGCGCACACGCCGAGGAACGTGACCAGCCGGTGCTCGCACCCCGCGTCCACCCATCCGAACGGCAGCACCTCACCCGGCCCGGCCGGATCGCGCGGATCGTCCGGCCTCCACCCGAGGCTGATGAAGCCTTCCGCCCATGGCGCGCGCGGCTCCGGCTCGAAGAACGCCGTCCAGTCCGCGGCCGCGACGAGTTCGTCGCCGATCTCCGCGACCGCGCCGCCGAAGTACGACGAGGCGGTGACGATCCCCGCAAAGAGCAGCGCGGAATCGATCGTGCTGACCACCGTCTCATACCCCTCCGTGCTCACCCCGCCCGTGCCCCCGTCGAGGTAGTGAAAGAAGAGCCCGGCCCGCCGGTTGTCCGCCGCGCCCGACAGGCTCCGGAGGATCAGCTCGGCGCGCGCCTCGGCCTCGTCGCGCCCGATCCAGCCGCGCTCGACGCCGATCGGCAGCGAGGAAAGCTGGAACCCGACGCCCGCGACGCTCACGACCCGCGAGCTCGTGCGGTCCACCACCATGCCCGTCTCCGCGTGCACCTCGTGCCAGAAGAAGAGGAACGCCCCCCGCTGAATCTCCTCCAGCAGCATGGACGCGTCACGATCGAAGTCGAACGGAGGGCGCTGCACACCCGGCGGCGACTCGATCACGACTCGCTCGATGTGCGCCGGCCCCCCAGGCTGGGTTGAGGCGGAACACCCTGCGAACGACAGGGCCGATCCAGCCGCGGCCAATGCATGCAGCCGTGCCATGAGGGCTCCTCGCATCCCTCCGCCCGCCGGGCCCGGACGGGGGGCCTCTCCTCAACGTACCATGCTTCTTGTGAGTCGGCACGATACTTCGCGGGCGCGGTCGAGAACGACGGCCTCAATCGCCGACGTCGCGCGTGCCGCGAACGTCTCGATCGCGACCGTCAGCCGAGTGTTCAACAGCCCGGACCTCGTGGCGGCCGCGACAACGGACCGGGTGCTGCAAGCCGTGCGTGAGCTGGGGTATCAGCCGAACGCGATCGCCCGCGCGCTGATGACCAACCGCAGCCAGATCATCGGGATAGCCCTCCCCGACATTCACGGCGAGTTCTACTCAGAGATCCTGCGCGGCGCCGATTCCGAGGCCCGCGCCCACGGCCTGCGCCTGCTCATCGCGAGCGAGGCGCGCGAGGGCGAGGGCGCCGGATCACAGACAGGGTTGCCCTACTCGCTCATCGACGGGCTCGCCGTGATGATCACCGAGCCAAACCAGCCCCTCTGGCTCGAGGCCCGGTCCTGCGGCGTGCCGGTGTGCGTGCTCGATCTCGAGGTCGCCGAGCCCGGCGTGGACAATGTGCTCGTGGACAATGTCTCTGGCGCGCGCGAGGCCACCCAGCACCTGCTCGCCCGCGCCCCCGCCAGCCGCTGCTACTTCGTGGGCGGCGCGGAGGCCAACTTCGACTCGCAGCAGCGGGCCCGGGGATTCCGCACCCTCGTCGAGCAGCGGGCCGGGCCGCTGCGCCCCGAGCAGATCGCCTTCGGCGACTACACCAGCGAGTGGGGACGTCGCTGGGCCGAGGAGAACATCCTGGCCCGCGGCCTTCGCGCCAGCGCGGTCCTCGCCGGGAACGACGAGATCGCCATGGGCGTGCTCTTCGCCGTGCGCGAGGCCGGGCTCCGCGTGCCGGAAGACGTCGCCGTCGTCGGCTTCGACAACACCCGCCTCTGCGGCATCGTGCGCCCCACGATCTCCTCCGTGCGCATCCCTCTGCGCGAGCTCGGAGCTATGGCCATCATCCTGCTGCTCCGGCGCATCGCCGAGCCCGATTGCGAGCCGCAGCGCGTGCGCCTGGCCGCCCAGCTCGTGGCGCGCGAGAGCTCCTGAGCGCGCGGAGCCCGAGCTCACCCATGTTTCACCCTGCGCTCACGCCCCGACCCCTAAGCACTCTGGCCGACCCGCGGGTGAGTCCCCCGTGCGCGGCAGGGAGGTGACCCATGGCGGAGAAACAGACCACGCGCAAGGCCGGCGATCGCGACGGCGCGGCGAGCACCAAGCGGACGCCGCCGCAGACCCAGAAGCCGCGCACGACCGAGGTTCCCGGCCGGCCAGAGGCGGACCACGAGCCGCGGCGCGAGAAGGCGTACGGGCCCGGCGGGGCGGACCCGGAGAGCGCCCGCGTCTCCCCGTCGAGCCGCCAGGACGCCACGCCGATCGACGAGCCCACGTCCAACATCGACGATCCCCCGATCCCGGGGGAGCCGCCCGGCGCCGAGCGCACCGCGGAGGGGGCGGATACAAAGCCGCTGTAGCGGCCCGGCTTCCAACGGCTAACGGTCAAGACGGCTCTGCGCCGCCGGCCGGCTCAGCGTGTCGCTGACCAAGCGCCCGATGTTCTCCGGCAATTCGCCCGCGACGAGCTCCAGCCTCGAGCGCGCCCCGTCCGCGATCATGGGATCCGGATCATTCATGAACAGGGCGAGATCGCGCAGGGCGGTCACGTTCCGGCGCCACGGATCATCCGCCGGGAAGAGCCGCTCCACCCGGGCGATGTTGGTCTCGAGCACCGGGACGGCCTCGTGCGCCCGCTCGCTCTTGAGCAGCAGGAACGCCAGCATCGTCTCCCACACGGCGATTTCGACGCTGTCGCCCGCGCCTGTGCCCGCGGCCGACGCCAGATGGTTCCGCACCGCCGCGATCCGCGCGTGGTCCATCTGGCCCTCCATGCCGGTCACGTCCACGCCGTGATCACCGCCGATCGATTCGAACCCGGAGACGAGCGGGAGCCACGTCAGGTCCGCGGAGTCTGCCTTCACCTTCTCCATCGTGCGCATCATGCTCTGTATGAGCCCCCTGGCCCCCTCGATCCTGCGCTCCTGCTCCTCCTGGCGCACACGGAGCATCTCCAGCTGCTGCTCGAATGCGTACGTCCGGCGCGCAAGGTCGGCGCGCCACGCCAGCCCGAGCGATCCGAGGATCAGCGCCGCCCCCACCAGCGCGGCGACGGCCGCCGCTGGTGATCGCCTCGTCCACAGCCGTGCGCGTCGCACCACCGAGCGGTCGAAGGGCATCACCGGCTCGCGCGCCAGCCAGCGCTCCAGGTCCACCGCGAGCACCGCCGCGGAGGCGTACCGGTCCCGCGCCAGCGGGGCGAGCGCCCGCGCGCAGATCGCGCCGAGAGTTCGGTCCAAGCCCGGACAGCGGGCCGCCGGGTCTGGCGCATCGGCGGAGCCGCCCCCGCCCAGCCGCTCGCGCACCTCGGCCGGCGAGCCGCCGTTGGGGAACTGCCCGGTCAGCAACCAGAAGAGCAGCCCGCCCAGCGCGTACACATCGACCGACGCGTCCTCGCCCCCGGTCTCGGCCCGCAGCTGCTCCGGCGCCGCGAACCCGAGGGAGCCCACGGGCCCGTCGCCCTTCCCGCGGTGCATCGCCGCGGCCAATCCGAAGTCCGTGATGTGCGGTGCCCCGCCCCTGTCCATCAGGATGTTCGTCGGCTTGAGGTCCCGGTGCACCACCCCCGCGTTGTGCGCCACCTGCACCGCGTGGGCCAGCTGCAGGACGATCTTCGCGGCCTGACGCTCCCCGATCTCCGCCTGCCGCGCTCGCCAGCGGTCGAGCGGCGCGCCGTCAATGAAGTCATACACCAGGTACGGCTGACCCTCGGCGGACCCGCAGTTCAGCAGGGCCGCGATGCCCGGGTGCCGTATGCGGGTCGCCCGGGCCGCTTCCCGCGACGCCTCCTGCTCGCCGTCGGTCTGCCAGGCGTGCAGGAGCTTCACCGCCACGCTCAAGGGCCGACCGTCCGCCGCGAGGAGGCGGTCCATCGCGCGAAACACCACCCCTTGCGTGCCGCTCCCCAACGCCTCTTCCAGCTGGTAGCGCTGCTTCCCGTCCCGCAGCGCCGGCCCGAAGGGGCGCGGCAGGTCCTCCGTCTCGACCGGCACGGGCGCGGGGAGGCTCCCGAGCATGCTGCGAAGCGCAAGATGCGCCTCGATGGCGTCGGCGAGCTCCGGCGCGTCGGCGCGGAGCTGCTCGGCGCTCTCCTCGAGCGTGAGCCCCGCGGCCAGGTGTCCCCGCAGCGCGACGTCGATCGCCGCGTCGAGCGAGATCGGCCGGCTCCGTAGGATCGGGATGCACGTGACGAGCTCCCGCAGCGTCGGTGTGCGCCCCTGGCGCGACCACGCCAGCCCCGCCGACTCCAGCCTCTCGGCGAGCAGCTCGTCCTCCATCTGAGGCGAGCCCCGCGTCACCTCGGCCAGCGAGGGGGAAAGATCCGAATTCGAATCGGTGATGCCCATCGATTGTCCCTCGTCCGAGGCGCCTTCACATCGGGTGGAACTGCTGCCGCAGGTGCCCCCTGAT
>Ga0196978_1001196_pt1 | contig 11885 bp, 5 predicted proteins | sample S3v_2013CmetaG_FD_155491 | JGI IMG/M metagenome (GOLD analysis project Ga0196978, IMG submission 155491) | Soil microbial communities from Anza Borrego desert, Southern California, United States - S3+v_20-13C | ecosystem: Environmental > Terrestrial > Soil > Desert | place: USA: California... | reverse complement strand
TATGTGGACGTATGTAGCCGCCAATACCCAGGGTAAGCGGGACTACCAGGAAGATTCCTACGGCGCCGTCGAAATTGGCGGCAAAACGGGCTCGCTCGTGTGCGTGATCGCCGACGGCATGGGCGGTCATTCTGGCGGTGCCATTGCCAGCCATGCCGTCGTCCGCAGCGTCCTCTCGACATGGCTGTCGCCGGCACCATCCGCCAGCGAGGATCGGCTGAGGGAGGGCGTTGCCGCCGCGACACGCGCCCTTGCTGCCTGCGAGGCGAGCGACGCGGATGTGGAAGGCCTCGGCAGCACGCTCGTCGCCGTAGTGCTGACCGACACGACCGTCGAGTGGGTCAGCGTCGGCGACTCCGTGTTGTGGCTATTGCGAGACGGGCAGCTTCGACGGCTGAACGAAGACCATTCGATGAAGCCGGTGCTCGAGAAAATGGTCAAGGATGGACAACTCACCAAGGAAGAGGCCGCGGTCGATCCACAGCGCCATCATCTTCGCTCGGCGCTGACCAAAGATGCGCCTGACCTGGTCGACCGTCCCAATGAGTCGTTGACGCTTCGGCCGAGTGACCGCGTCATTCTCGCTACGGACGGAGTGCTGACGCTGCCGGAGGCGGAGGTGCTTGCGGTGCTGGCGAAGTGCGAGGACCCCGCCGACGCTGCGCGAGAGCTGATCGCGGCCGTCATCGCCAAGGATCACCGCGGGCAGGACAACGCCAGCGTCGTCGTGGCGTATCAGCGCGACCAGCAGGCAAAGACGATGGAACGCGGTGCGAGCACGGCGGGCCGCACGGCTGCGCCGGCAGCGGCGGCTGCGGCGGCGAGTGCCGCACGGCCGCAGCGCGCTGCCGCGGCCGAAGTGACGACGCAGCGAAGCAGGCGGACGCCGGTCATTCTCGGCGCCTTGGCCGCGGCAGCGGTGGTCGCGCCGCTGCTGATCTGGATGGTGCTGACCGAGGATCGCATCGAAATGGAGACGAGCGTTGCGCAGACCGCGACGGCTCGCGTCGCCGAGCCGGCCCCTGTTGCGATCCCGGCGCGTGAGCCTGCGCCCGCGCCGGTTGGCGAGCATGGCGATGCCGGTGATCCTCCCGCCATCGCCGCGGCGGCGCTCACGCCTGAGGATGAACCGCCCATTGTCGAAAGCGTCAAGGGCGATGACGCCGAGCCGGCCACCGGCGCAGCGGCAGCCGATGTCGACGACGACGCCGCGCTGACCATCAGCAGCAGGCCGGCAGGTGCGTCGCTGTTCATCGACGGCGAGGCGGTCGGCACGGCCGACGGCACGCGCCGTGACGTCGGCGCGGGCAGCCATGCGATCGAGGTTCAAAAGAACGGGTATCGTCCGCTGAAAGAGACGGTGCGCCTGCAAGCCGGGCAATCACGCTCGCTGACCCTGACGCTGTGCAAGTCGCGACTTCGGCTCGCATGCAAGGGTTCGGAAGTGTGGTGGTTCGATGGATGCAGCGAGGCCGAGGAGTTCGAGCGCGCATGTGCGGAGGGCCAGGAGTGCAGCGGCGGCACTTGCCGCGCAGTCATTGCGCGGAGTGCGCCGGCGGCAGAGGAGGCGCAGCCTGCGCGCGAGCCAAAGCCGGCCGAGCCTCGCGCCGAGTCCGAGGTCTCCAAGAAGGCCGAGGAGCCGGCGGCGATTGCAGCGAAGCCGGTTCCCGCCGCTTCGCCTGCGGCCGAGGCAGCTGTCGTCGTCGAAACGGTGCCGCCTCCTGGCAGATCGTCCGGTACCAGCGCCCCGGAGGCCCCTGCCACCGCCGAACCGCGTCTGGCGAAGCCCGTCAAGTCGGCGCCCACTCAGCCACCTGCAACGCAGGCAGGCCCGTGTGCCAACAAGCAGGCGAAGCAGCGGTGCAAAGGTAACGACATCTGGTGGTATGACGATTGTGGCAAGCCGGCCAGTCTCGCCGAGCAGTGCCGCGGTACCAAGCGTTGCAGACCTGGGACGGGCGTGCAGGTGATGTGCAAGTAGGCGGCGATCTCGTCAGCCGACTGCAGCGTGCGCGCTCACATCGCTTCCGACGTGACTCGCGGCACGTTCTCGGCGCGAAATGAGCGCTCCGGCGCCGCTCTTGCCATCCGTTCGTCATTGATCGGGCATGGCTAATGCGAGTACGATCGAGTCTGCATGGCAATCCTGTTCGAGCATGCCTCCGCGATCGCCGCTTCATCGACCCTGATCTGCGCCCTTGCGGCCGGCTGGATCGCCAACATTTTCTGCCCGAAGGCTCCCAGGTTATTCACGGTCCTATCGCTCTACGCACTCAGCTGGTCCGTCCTACTTCCCTACTACTTCGCTGAGAAGCCGGAAACGGAGTTGCTGCCAGCCTTCTCCGGCATGTTGTTTCTAGTCGTCGGCAAGCTGCTGAGAGACGAAGCATCTTCGCAGCTGACCACGACCGACCATCAATGTTCAGTGGACGACCAAAACGTACGCGAGGTGGGCCTGTTGGACAGATGGGCGCTTGCCCTGCTGCTGTCGGCCGTCATACCCGGTGTCTACCATATCCCCGGCCTCGAACCTGTGCTCGGCGACCAGCGCGTCGGAGAAGCAGCCTTGGGCACGACTCTTTCCATCCTCGGCTACATTTCGTTGGGCCATGGCGCTTGGGCCCTTGCTTCCTCGCACCGGTGGCTCGTTGTGTGTTTGCTGCTGGTTCTCGCCGCCTACTCTGTCATCGAGCTGCACTTCACGGCTCAATACGTTACCAATGGCGAGTTGCGCGACACGGGCATGAATCCCCTGCACCGCGTGCTGTTTTCTGCTGCTAAAGTTTGCTTGACCGCGCTGTTCTGCAGCATCGTCGTCGTTGCAGTTCCTCTGCAATGCCGAACGCGTCCGAAATGGCTGTGACCACGAACCGCCACTGACCGGCGTTTCATTCTGCCGCAGGTGACCGGGAGACGGCCACGGATCGACGCCGCAGAACGCCCTCGCTTGCTCTCTCGACTCGCTCTGACCAATTACGCGGGATGTTCGGCGGTCTGAATGCGCGCGACGCCGTCTCGCTCGTCGCGGATGCCTTCACGAGCGTACCTGCGGTCGTGGCTCAAACCCCGAGCGATCCGATTGCCTGGCCAGAGTATGGTGTTTCACGAGCCGCCGCCGTCGCTCGCACCGGACAAGCCGAATCCGTAACCGCCGGTACTGCAACGGTCGGCGGTCTTCCCGTCGTGCTGATCGCATTCGAATTCGCTTTCCTCGGCGGCTCCCTCGGCGCGCGCACCGGCGATCTCATACAAGCCGCACACGAGGCTGCACGCGAGCGCCGCCTTCCCATCATCACGCTGATCGCAACCGGCGGCAGCCGCCTCCAGGAAGGCATGCGCGCGCTGGCCCAGCTCCAGCGCATCGCAGAACAGTCCGCGAAGACGCGCGCCGCGGGCCTCGCGCAAATCTCCGTCGCGTGCGATCCGACGACGGGCGGCGGCTGGGCAACCTTCGGCGCCGGCGCGGACATCATTCTCGCCGAGCCTGGTGCGCAGATCGGCTTTGCCGGCTCGCGCGTGCGTCCTGCCGGGGCCAACCCGGCTGCCTACAGCGCCGAAGCTCATCTCGCCTATGGCCAGATCGATGCCATCGTTCCGCGCGAGCAACTGGCGGCAGCGCTCGGCCGCTGGCTGCACATGCTTCGAACCGAGGAGGGACAGCCCAAACCGCCCGAGCCGCCGCGTGCACTCGCGACGACAGCGATTCCGCAGACCGGCTGGCAGGCCGTCCTCAATGCGCGCCACCCGGCGCGGCCCCGTGCACGCGCGTACCTCGATGCCTACTTCGACGGCGGCTACGAGGAGATCCGTGGCGACCGGTGCGGCGGCACCGACGCCGGCATCATTTGCGGCTTTGGCCGCCGCAACGGCAGGTCCATCGCCTTCGCAGCGCAATGCGGCACCGCGACGCGTCCAGCCGGATTTCGCACGGCGACACGCCTGCTTCGCCTGGCAGATCAGCTCGGCATTCCCGTTCTCACTCTCATCGATACGCCCGGTGCCGCCAACGACCCTGCGGCGGAAGAGCAAGGCGTGGGCGCGGCTATCGCGCAGACCTATGCTGCGGTCGCGGAATCGAAGGTTCCCATCACCAGCCTCGTCATCGGCGAAGGAACTTCGGGCGGCGCGCTGGCGCTGGCGTCGCCGGGCAACCTGTGGGCGACGCCCGACAGCTACTTTACCGTCATCGCACCCGAAGCGGCGGCGGCCCTCCTCAAACGCGGCCCGGATCAAGTGGCCGAGACCGCCAACGACCTCAAGATCCGTCCTCAGGACCTGCTCGAGCTCGGGATCATCCGCGGCATCGTCGATGTCTCGGGCTGATCGGTCGCAAATTTCCCGCCATTGCAGACGAGGCGGATTTCAAGGACAAGACCCGTCGCACTCGAAATCATCGATGCAACGACGAGGCCGCGGCCGATCTCGCCGGTTGCAGCTCAAAAGAATGGCAGCAAGGGAGCTTTCCCATGAGACATCACACCACGATCAGCGTCATGACCGCAGCGCTCCTGACGATACTCACTGCATCCGCGCCACCGGCCCACGCCGGCAAATCGCACCTTCTTCAGAAGGCGGAACGGCACGTGGTCCTTCACTACACGGCTGCTGCGGGCGCGACGGAATGCCCTGACGCCGGCTACGGTTTCGTCGAAGTGCCCGCGGACGGATCGAACAACCCCGCAGCGTTCGTCGTTCCCGATGGCTACGCTCTGGTCGTGACGGACGTGGACTGGAGCGTGAGAGGTGATCTGCTCGCCAATCACAGCGTCTACTTCCAGCTCTACCTCAGGCCGAGTTTCAATCGCGTCTTCCACACCGGAGCGCAGATCGATTCCAACATGGCAGCGACCGACCTCTGGCGCGGGACTCACAGCATGACCAGCGGCTTTCGCATGCTGCCGGGAGCGACGCTCTGCCCCAGCAGCTATCGGGAAACGCTCAGCAGCAGCGCAGTGCTGGACATCAGCCAGGTGATCCTGCGGGGCTATCTGATCAAGTCGAAGTAGCGCAGCGGCGAAGGCGGGCATCATCGGGACGCCGCCGCGCCCGCCATCCTGGACGCGCGGACAGGCAAGTGCAGGGTCGCGACGAGGCGGCCTACTCTTCCAGCAGGAATGCCAGATCTTCCTTGGCCAGCCTGCGCCCGAACGTTGCGTCGTCCACCACGGCATCCGCCAGCGAGGCCTTCTCGCGCTGCAGCTCGAGGATCTTCTCCTCGATCGTATCGGCGGCTACCAGGCGATAGGCCATCACCGATCTGGTCTGCCCGATCCGGTGCGTGCGGTCGATCGCCTGAGCCTCCACCGCTGGGTTCCACCACGGATCGAACAGCACGACGTAGCTGGCAGCCGTGAGATTGAGGCCGGTGCCGCCGGCCTTGAGCGAGATGAGAAAGACCGCCGGCTCCTCGCTGTCCTGGAAAGCGGCCACCACGCGCTCGCGCTTCTGTGTGGCGCCCGTCAGCACGAAGTGCCGAATCCTGCGACTCGTCAGCTCACCAGCCAGCAAATGGATGCAGCGCGCGAACTGCGAGAACACCAGCACCTTGTGACCTTCCTCGAGCAGCGGCTCGAGCACCTCCATCAGCAGGTCGAACTTCGACGAGGCCGCATTGGCGAGCGAGGGATCGATCAGCCCGGGATGGCAGCATATCTGGCGCAGCTTCATCAGCGCGGCCAGGATCTGGATGCGCGCCTTCTCGCCATCCTGTCCTTCCTGCGACAAATCATCGACGAGTCGCCGGCTCGCCCGCAGCGTGGCCAGATAGAGGCGGCGCTGCTCGGGCGTAAGCTCGCAGCGCAGCGCTTCCTCCGTACGCGGAGGCAGATCGGGTGCGACGTCGATCTTGCGGCGGCGCAGCATCATCGGACGCAACCGCGCCGAGAGCAGTCGCCGTTCGCCATCGGTGACGTCGGGCCGGTCGAATCGTTCCTCGAAACGCTTACGCGCACCGAAGTATCCGGGGCTGACGCATTCGACGATGCTCCAGACGTCGCGCGTGCGGTTCTCCAGCGGCGTGCCCGTCAATGCCAGGCGATGGCGCGCCTTCAGTGCACGGACCACGCGCGTGACGGCGGCGTCCGGATTCTTGATGTTCTGCGATTCGTCCAGAATCAGTGCGCCCAGCTCGACGTCCTTCCAGTGTTCGGCATCCCGTCGCAGCAGCGCGTAGTTCGTCACGAACAGGTCCACATCGGTGCGTGCAAGGATTTCGTGGCGATCGCGCCCCGAGCTCAAGACGACGGCGCGCAGCTTGGGAACGAAACGCGCAGCCTCATCGAGCCAGTTGTGCACGACGCTGGCGGGACAGACCACGAGCACCGGGCCCTCCAGCTTGCGCGACAGCCGCAGTCCTTCCAGCCAGGCCAGCGTCTGCACGGTCTTGCCCAGACCCATGTCATCGGCCAGGACGGCGCCCGATCCGAGCGAGGACGTGAACGCCAGAAAGTCGAGCCCGTCGCGCTGATATGCACGCAGCTCACCGCGGAACGTGCGCGGCACGGGCACGCGAGGCAGGCCGCCGAATGCGGCGACCTTGCGACGCAGCTCCTGCGCGGCGGCAACGGTTTGCGGATCGGCGCCGAGCCTCTCCAGATGCGCAAGCGCCTGCGGCGGGGCCGCGGCCAGCTGCCACAGTCCTACGCGCTGCTCGTCCCCGCCGACATCGATGCCGACCTCGGCGAGCGCCTCGAAGGTCGCACGCATCTTTTCGCCAGCTGCCGCGCGTATCCATCCTCCTCGCAGGCGCACGAACGTACCGCTACCGGACAGCATCGCGGCGACATCGGCGGCGGTCAGCGATTCGCCTTCGAGCTGCCAGTCCACCTTGATGGCGAACCAGTCTTTGCCGCTGGCGCGGATGTCGAGCTTCGGCGTCGGGCTCGGTTCGCGAAGAAGGCGCTGGACCCGCCGCGTGGCGAAGAAGGCGGCGGCAGGCGGTCGCTCGTCCCAGGCGCGGACGAGTGCTTCGAGCCGCGATGGTCCGATCGGAGTGCGCCATGCATGTCCGTCGAACGCCGATGCATCGGGGCAGAGCGCGCGCAGCCAGGCGGCCGCAGGCTCGGAAGATTCGCGGTCGGGCTCGACCAGCCATGCGCTCGCGGCAGCGATCGCGTCACCGGCCGGGCAGTCGGTCGCTTCGGTTGCGGACGGAAGCGTCCCGCCCATCGGCGACCAGTCGGGCTGCATCTCGTGTTCGCGGAGCTGCACGGACAGGTCGGACTGCAGAGGACGCGACGTCGAGCCGGCGCCCCGTATCCACGTTCCACCGGTCCCGTACTCGAACAGCAACTGGTCGGACTCGGCCGGCGCTGCGCCGGGTTGCCAGTTCAGCTCGCGTGGCACGGCGAGCAGGCGGATCCGCAGCAACTCCTCCGGATCTCCATCGAGAAGGAACACGGCTCGACACGGGACGCGCGCCGTGTGCTGCTCGAGCGTCGCGGTCAGGGACGGATTGGCCGGTGCCAGTTGGCGCAGGACCGGGACACGCTCGTCCGGCTCGAGCTCGAGACTGCGCAGGACGCGAAAGCCTTCGACGACGCCGACGGGCGGTGCCGAAACGACGCGCCAGATTGCACCGGCCGCCACGGCGTAGGAGGGGCCGCCCCGTTCCTCGCGCGGCTGAATGTACAGAATCTCATCGAGGGAGCACGTGCGATCGCAGCCGAGACGAACCCGCACCTGAAGACGGGCGCTGTCCCCGTCCACGATGCAGTCCGGTTCGATGGCCGCGCTCTCGCGCGCCATGACTGCGGGCTGCCCCGCCTCGACGCCGCCGCGTGCGAGCATCTCGGCATCCTCGGAGGCTTCCCAGGTGATCAGGCCAGTGTGTCCGAAGCCGAGCAGCAGTCGTTCCAGATCGGCGCCGCGAATCTCCTCACGCGCCCACCAGGAAGCCGACAGGAAGAACGTACACAGCCATTCCAGGAGCGCACGGGACTGCGGAGCGAGGACATCCGGGCGCTGGCGCGTCTCTTCGAGAAGGGACCGAAGCTGCTCGGGCCTGCGGCGGTCGTCACGCAGCCGCTTGGAGGTGAGCAGCGGAAACAGCTCGAAGTAGAGCTCGCCGCTGACTCCATGCGCGATACCGATCGTCACGCGCAGGTGCTTCTCGTAGCGCGTGGCCGCCGGTGCCACCCACTCTTCGACCTGGGCGCGGAGCTGGCGCTCGCACCGGACACGCAGCTTCTCGACTGCCGATGGCGAAGTGCGGAATGCATCGAGTTCCGGCGGTAGCGGCTGGGCGACCAGGCGCGAGAGCCGCGCCACCAGGAGAGCACAGCGAACCTCGCCGTCGTCTTCCAGCGCGAGGTCCGTGGCCAGCACGCGCTCGCCGGACAGAGAGAAACGGCGGCAGATATCGTAAATGTAGCTGTAGCGATCGTGTCGCGACCGCGCGCTGCGCAGAGCCGCCAGCAGCTCGACGGCATCGGGACGTACGGGGCGACGGTGGCTTGAGGCGCGGCCACTAACCGGCGATCCGTCGTGCTGCAGCGATGTTGGAAGCGCGCGCGAGGCGTCCGGGTCCGCCGCCGCCGCTGCGAACGCCGCGTCGAGGTCGAAGTCACCTTCGCCGAACTCGACTGCCCGGTCGCCGGAGGTCTCCTCGCCGACCATCAACGACAGTTCGACGACCCGCAAAGGCGGAAGCGGCACGGCGCCGAGTCTCGGCGGAAGCTCGAATCGGGCGGGCTCGGCCGTGCGAACGATTCCGGTGGCCGAAAGGGTGCAGGCCAGTAGTGCGCACGCTGCCGCGTACGCGTGCTTGCACTGGCCACCCAGCGGGCAGTTGCACGCATTGCTCCAGCGCTGGCCTCGCCTCACCCACTCGCAGCGGTAGGCGCTGGCGCCACGCACGGATGCGCCGAAACCGCGACCCTGCCGATCGACATCGAGCCTGCGCACGTGTCCATCGCGGGCATAACGACGACCGCGCTCGGCACTGCGCGCGTCGAAGCGGCCGAGTGCAGCGGCGATGCCTGCGAAATCCATGTCAGGCATCGGCGCGTTGGAAGATGCAGCACCACGCACGGTGCGCGAGGGTGATTCGGGCGCGGCTCCCACGCAACCAGGCACAGGGCCGCGGTGTCCGTGGCGATGACCAATGGCCGCTACTGCGCGCCGCACACTCCTCTCGGAGCCTGCCGACTCGAAGACCATCTGCGCAAGCTGCCGCGGCGGTAGACTGGAACGCGCGCCGACGCGTTCACGAACGTCGCGCTCGACGATGTCGTGGAAGTACGCGCTGCGAAGCCTGTCGCCGTCGGTCGAGGTCCGCGGCGCCGGAGAACCTCCGTCGTGCCGATACTGCACGAGCGGCGCGCCCGGCCGCAGCACGCGATACTCGTCGAAGTCGCAATAGCCAGTGGTTGGGCGGCCTCCACGTGTCGAGTTTTCTGGCCGGTCTGCGCGGTGTCGAGAGAACTGGTCGCTAGAGGGCCGGCGTCGACCTCCACGGGACGGTCACTTCCCACCGGCACGCGGGATCATTTACTTCCTCCCGTGCCCCCGCTACCAAACATCGCCGCGCGGGCTCATCGCCCGCGCTTCCAACCCCACGGAACGTAACAGGATGTCATCACCATCTCCGTACTCGCTCGTGAACCCGCTGCCTGCCGCGGCCTCGCAACCGGGACCGTCCGCACGCAGCGGCGCGCTCGCTGTATCCACACAGGCGGCGGTGGCCGGCACGCCGGCGCCCGCCGTCGACGTCCCCCCCTCCCCCTACGACGCCGCCCTGGCCATGGGCGCCGAGCTGATCGCCAAGCCCTTCGCGTCGGGCGGCGTGCGGCGCGTCATGGTGCAGCACGAAAAGCAGCGCATGACGGTCTGGGAGCGGATCAAGGTCCTGACCGACTCCGAGCCCAACCTGTTCTGGCACAACTGGGGACCGAACCTGGACGGCGCCTCCATCGTCACCGGGATCCTCAAGATCAAGGGCCGCGACGTGGCGGTCTACGGGCACGACTTCACCCTGCGCGCCGGGTCGATGGATGCGACCAACGGCGCCAAGCTGGCCCGCCTCATCTATATGGCCGGCGAGCACGGCATCCCGCTCATCGGCATGAACGATTCGGCCGGCGCCTTCGTGCCCGCCGGCGTCGGCGGCCTGGACGGCTATTCGGAGGCCTTCACGGCCCTGCGAAAGATCAGCGGCCTGGTGCCGAGCATCATGTGCATGTTCGGCTTCAACGCCGGCGGCGGCTCCTACCTGCCGCGCCAGGGCTCGTTCATGATCCAGTGCGAGGGCACCTTCTTCGGCCTGACCGGCCCGGGCGTGGTCAAGTCCGTGCTCGGCGAGGACATCAGCGCCGACGACCTCGGCGGCCCGCGCGTGCACGGGCAGAGCGGCGTCGTCGACCTGGTCACCAACGACGAGCTCGGCTCGCTTCGCACGGCGGTGCGGCTGCTCTCCTATCTTCCCGACAGCAACAAGGTCTGCGCGCCCTACGTTCCCACCTCCGACTCGCTCGATCGCTTCACGGTCGAGGAGGACATCCTGTTCCGCAAGACGTTCTCGGGACCGGCGGGCTTCAACACGCCTCTGGACATCACCCTGTACCTTCAGCAGATCTGCGATCACGGCGAGTACTTCGAGATCCAGCCGCAGCGTGCGCGCAACATGATCACCGCCTTCGGCCGCATCGGCGGGCACGTGGTCGGCTTCGTCTGCAACAACTCGGCGGTCTCCTCCGGCCAGATCGACATCGCGGCGGCGACCAAGGGCACGCGCTTCATCCGCTTCTGCAATCTCTACAACATCCCGCTGATCTTCATCGAGGACACCACCGGCTTCCTGCCTGGCAGCGCGCAGGAGCACAACGGCATCGTGCTGGCCGGCCGCAAGCTCCTCGATTCGATCATCGACGTGCGCACGCCGCGCATCACGCTGATCATTCGCAACGCGTTCGGCGGCGCGTACGCAGCGTACAACTCGCACTTCGTCGGCGCCGACCTGGTGCTGGCGCTTCCGACCGCGCGTATCGCGGTGATGGGACCGGCCGGGCGCGAGTACGTCTACAAGGACGAGCTGACCGCCATCCAGAAGAAGTACCAGGCCGCCATCGCAGGCGGCGCAACGCCCGAAGAGGCGGCCAGGGAGCGCGACCAGGCCCTTGCCCAGGTATCGCAGAAGTACGAACGCGAGCTCATGAATCCGAAAGAGGCTCTCTCGCTGGGCTCGGTCTCCAGCATCGTCATGCCGGGAACGACCCGGCGCGTGCTGGCCAAGAACCTTCTCTACCTGATCAGTCGCTACCAGCCTTGCCCCATGACCGGCGTGCAGCGGGAGTTCGAGTGATGCTCGATCGCGACCTGCGCTCCCTGCGTTTCCACGAAGCCGATTCGCCCTGGCTGCGCTCGCTGTCGCTCCAGGACATCAAGTGCTTGATCGTCGGACGCGGTCCCGTGCGCAAGGAAGCCATGGACGTCTTCGACGACATGGGCATCCGCGAGTACGGCATCCTGCTCTCCGAGAAGGACTCGATCGTCTATCCCAAGTGCCTGGCGCCCGAGCTGCGCGGCTTCCGCTTCCCGAACAACGTGCACCGCGTCCCCGAGTACATGGGCTCGGGCCAGGAAGAGAAGACGCGCCGGATCCACGAGATCATCGAGATCGCGGTTTCCCACGGGTACACGCACATCTTCGCCGGCTACGGCTTCATGGCCGAGGACGCCGAGTTCGTACAGGCCATCGAGCGCAGCGGCGTTCGCTTCATGGGGCCGTCCTCGCACGTCGCCAACAGCGCCGGGGCGAAGGACCAGGCCAAGAAGCTGGCGCGCAGCATTGGCGTGTCGGTGACGCCGGGCGTCGACAATCCCTCGGCGCTGGCCCTGGTGCGCAAGGCAAAGGACGCGGCCGGGCTTGCATCGCTCGCCAAGGAACA
>Ga0196978_1001195_pt1 | contig 11888 bp, 9 predicted proteins | sample S3v_2013CmetaG_FD_155491 | JGI IMG/M metagenome (GOLD analysis project Ga0196978, IMG submission 155491) | Soil microbial communities from Anza Borrego desert, Southern California, United States - S3+v_20-13C | ecosystem: Environmental > Terrestrial > Soil > Desert | place: USA: California... | reverse complement strand
CGGAGTGCACCTCGTCGCCGACCGCGACGGCCCCGCCGTCTTCGTCGGCGCCGAGCAGGTTGCGGATGAGCCAGTCGCCGGTATCGGGCGAGACCGCGTCGAGCGGATCCGCCTCGAGCCCGACGCAGACGGCGCCGAGCGGGCGACGCTGGTCGTCTTCGTCCAGCGTGGCGAGCTGCGTGCGGACGAACTCCAGCGCCGGGGCGCGGTCGATGGTGTGCACGAAATGCCGCTCGGCGCGGGTGACGACGCCCGCCGCGCCGAACGGGCGCGCGCCCTGCGCGACGGCGGTCGCCATGATTACGTCGCCGGTGAGCGCGACCCCGACGGCGCCCGCCGCTTCGAAGCGTCCGCCGAGGAAGAGCCGGCCGCGCCCGGGGGGACGCCCTCCGCTCTCCAGGCCGCCGACTTTCGGCGACGCGGGGTAGGCGAAGTCGAGACCCTCGACCAACCGCGGCCCGGCGACGCCGACCGCGTCCGACACGAGCACGAACGACGGCTCGGCGTCGGGCGGCACGCCGATCAGATCGGCCCAATCGCGCGGCGCGGCGTCTTCGTCGGGGAGCGCGTCCGCCGACACGTGGAACGTGCGCACGCCGACGCCCGGCAGCGACGCCAGCGTGACCGAAACGGCCCGCTTGCGCTCGATCTCCTGCCCGCCGCCGACGACTCCGCCCGACGTGCACCCGAGGGCGCGCTCGCTGCCCGTGAGCGCAGGCAGCCGCTCCGCCGCCTGCGCCTCCCCCGCCGCGCCGTACCCCGAAAGAAAGACGAACGCGAGATCCGGCGTCGCGCCGCCGAGCCCGTGCGCCGCCGCCTCGGCAGCTTCCGAGACGGCGTCGACGGCCGACTCGCGCACGCTGACGGCGCTTCCCCAACGCATGTCCGTTCGCTCGGCCACCGCGTCGCATTGTCGTCCGCGCCCCGCCTCGGGCCAAACGCAAAAAGGCGACGTCGACCTCGACGCGCGACGGGAGTTACGGCTTTGGCGGACGGACGGCGCGGTATCGACCGGGAACCGCGCCCGCGCAGGAAGCGGCCGGCTCGATGCGAGAAAGTCGGCGCCGCGCGAGGCGCTCTTGACGCGCGAGTTCCGCCGTCAGCGCGCCGCGCCGGTGCGTCGCGCCGCGATTTCGCGAAGGGCGGCGGCGCGGCCGGGCGCGTCGTTGTCGACGCCCAGCGCCATCATCGTCGCCACGACCTCGTCGACCTCGGCCTTCACCTGCACGACGGTGAACCCGGCGCGCCGCGCCCACACGGCGTCGGATTCGTGCTTCAGGCGGAACGCAGGGAACGCGAGATCGCAGTGAATCGCCGTGCAGTAGGCGGCGTACTGCGAAGCTTGCAGATCCCAGAAATAAAGAGTCTCCGGCATGTTCCGATCGCGAGAGCCTAACCGCGCGCCGCCGGCTTCATCGCGACGACCTTTCCGATCTCGCGCAGTTTCTTCGATTCGCTGCACAAGGAGCACACCGGCACGGCCCGCGGCTCGGTCGCAGGCGCCCAGCGCTGCGGGTTCGACCTCTTCACGAGAACCATCGCCCGGCGCGTCGCCCGCGAGCGACAGAGAACGCAGAGAGTCATGGGAGGGACGGCGCCGAAACCCGGTCGGCGCCGCGGGCGCGACGTTCGCCGCCGAGCCGTCGTGGTGCGCCGTGCATGGAGTCGATCATGGGATCCTTCCCCGACGGCGGCGTGCGGTCCGTTCTGAGCCGCGTTCCGACCGACGCGGAGGCGGCGCCCCGCACGTCCGCCGAATCGGCTCGGCGCGCCTCGCTGCGGCGAAACGTCGAACGGAGCGCCTGCGCGGTCGCTCGACGAGGAGCCGGATGCAGGCAACGGCGGACGCCGCACGAGATGCGGTCCGCGCGGCGGGGCGAGACCGTGGGTCCGCGCCGCACGCGGTCCGCAGGATCCGGGGGCGGTTTGCGGGAAGTCAGGCGACCGGGCCGCTCGAAACGTGACCCTTCGTTCGGAACTCGAGATGCTGACCGAAGTAGCGGCGACAGGACTCGAACCTGTGACCCGGGGCTTATGAATCCCCTGCTCTACCAACTGAGCTACGCCGCCGAGAGCTGCGCGTCGTCGCAAGACGGCGCGCCGCAACGGGGAGGCGGTTGTACCAGCGGACGTCCCGCACCTTCAAGCAACGAGCGCTCGCCGACGAGGGCGCACCGAGCCCGCCGCCGACATGCGACTTCACGACGCGCGCCTTCCGAACGGTTCACGCTCGAACCGCGGTCGGGACGTCGCATAAGGCGAGGCAGAGCATGACCGATATACAAAAAGCCATGAGGCGCCGCGCTGAACACCCCCCTCCCCCGAGCGCGACGCCCGGCTGCAGGTCCCGTTCGAACACGACGCGACCGACCCCTCCCTCCCCTCTCTCCCGCTGACGGGATCGCAGCCGACCTCCTGAGGCGCCCGCGGTTACGGCCGCGGGCGCCTCCTTTTTCTGCGCTCACGCGGGATTTCGGAGGCGACGCGCGCGGCGCCGAACGCAGCCCGCGGGACGGCATCGCGGTCCCGCCGAGAACTTTTCGCGTCCCCTTCGACGGCAGATCCGCGCTTAGCCGTCCGAGGGCTTACCAGTTCCGCGCGATTCGATGATGCTTCGGCGGTGACTCACCTAGCGACCCGTCCCGACCCCTTCGACGCGTTCCTGACCCGACTTTGGGAAGACGTCGAAGCGGGGACCATCCGCCCGTCCGCGGACTACGCCGCCGAGTTCGGCGTCAACCTCGAGCGCGTTCGCGAGGAGTGCGCCGCCGTCGAGCGCATCCGTCAGGAAGCGCCCACCGAGCCCGAGGCGCCCGACCGCGCCGACGCGGCCGCGCCCGAGAGCGTCGGGCCCTACCGCCTGCTCGGGAAGATCGGCAGCGGCGGATTCGGCGACGTGTTCATCGGGCGCCGCAGGGACACCGGCGCGCAGGCGGCGGTCAAAGTGCTGCGCCGCGGCGAGGCGGCGGACTACGCGTTCAAGAAATTCCTCCAGGAGTCGCAGCTCACCAGAGCGATCGACCATCCCGCGATCTGCAAGGTTCTCGAGAGCGGCGTCGACGAGGGACGCCCCTGGTACGCGATGGAGTACGTCGAGGGCGAGTCGTGGGGCCGGCGCCTTGCGAAGCGTCGCGCGGCCGCGGCCCGGCCCCGCTCGACGGCGTCGACGCCGTCCACCCCGCGCACCCGCGCCGAGGTCGCGGAGGCCGTCGCCGTCGCCGAAGCCGTCGCTCGCGGGCTGCACGCCGCGCACGAAGGCGGCGTCGTCCACCGCGACGTCAAGCCAGGGAACATCCTGCTCCGCACCTCGGACGGGGCGCCGGTGCTGGTGGACTTCGGCCTCGCCGTCGACGTGGCGAACGTCGAAGGCCGCCTCACGCGCACCGACGCGCGGCTCGGCACTTTTCTCTACATGTCGCCCGAACAGATCGCCGGGCGGACGGTCGATCCGCGCAGCGACGTCTGGTCGCTCGGCGTGACGCTCTACGAGGCGCTGACGCTGACGCCGCCGTTCCGGGGGACGACGGAGATCGAGGTCGCCGACCGCGTGCGCGACGCGGACCCCGAAGACCCGCGGCGCCTCAACGCGGCGATCGGCCTCGACCTGAAGATCGTCCTCGACACCGCGCTCCAGAAGGACGTCGAGCGGCGGTACCGCTCGGCGTCGGAATTCGCCGACGACCTCAAAGCCGTCCGCGAACGCCGTCCGATCGAGGCGCGGCCGCCGTCGGTCGCGCGCCGCCTCGCGCTCTGGTTCCAACGCAATCGTCTCGCGGTCGCCGCAGCGACCGTCGTGATCGCAGGCCTCGTCGGGAGTTTCCTTCAGATCCTCGCCGCGAAGGACGTCGAACGTTCGGCGCTCGCGAAGAGCGCGGCCGCGCTGGCGCGCTCCCGAGCGGTCGCGTGGTCGTCGCTCGCGCGCGCGTCCGGCCCGTCGCGCCCGGCGTTCGCGGCGGTCCTCGCCGCCGAAGCGGTGCGGGCCGACTCCGACCCGGCGCTGCGCGGCGTGCTCGCCGAAGCCCTCGGCCGTACGCGCGAGGACCTCCTCCTCCCGAACGCGCGCCTCGCGGCGTTCTCGGCCGACGGCGCGCGCTGCGTCCAGGTGTGCGGCGCGGCGCGCGTCGTCGTCCACGACCTCCGCACCGGCGCCCGCGTCGGCGATTGGGTCGCCGTCGAGCCGCCGCAGGACGTGATCGTCGCGCCGGACGGCGCGTCCGTCTTCCTCCTGACCGGAAGCGGAGGCGTCGTGTGCGCGACGTCCGACGGGTCCGCGGTGCATCGCTTGCAGTCCGCGCGACCGCCGACGCTGGTGACGCCCTCGCCGCGCGGGGATGCGTGGGCGGCGTGGTGCGACCGCGAAGCGTTCGTCATCGACGCCGCGGGCGTCCGAAACCTCCCGCCGCACCCCGAGCCGCCGGCGCGGCCGTTCTTCCTGAGATCCGGCGCCTTCACTCCCGACGGCAAGCGCCTGATCGTCGCGGGCGCCGACGCGGTCGGAATCGTCTACGACGCGACGACGCTGCAGGAGGTCGCACGCTCGCGCGCGCCGCTCGCGTCGTCGCCCCTCGGCATGCCGAAGGTCGTCGTCGGCGCCGACGGGAAACGCGCCGCCGTCTCGCTTGCGAACGCCGCGTCGGACGTTCTTGTGTGGAACCTCGCGACGGGCGAGACCGCCGCGCCGGACGCCCTGAAGAACGCGCTCGCCGTCGCCGCCGCCCCCGCGGGATCGCGCTTCGCCGTCCTGCAGCGCAACGGACGCGCTCTCGTCTTCGACGACGTCGCGACGGAACTCGCACAGGGGGCGCCGCCGGAGCCGGCCGTCGCCGCCTGGATCGCATGGAGCCCCGACGGCGCCTCGGTGGCCGTCGCCGGCGCGCGCCCGCTGCTCCTCGACGTCGACGGCCGCACGCCGCCCGAGATCGCCGACGGGCATCAAGGCGCCGTCGGCGCGGCGACGTTCGTCGGCGCCGGCGTGCTCGCCACCTGGTCGCCGCACGATCGCACCGTCCGTCGCCGCTCGGTCCAGGGCGTGAAGCCGCAGGACCCTGCGCTGTACCACCGGCTCCTCGCGAACGTGTCCCCCGACGGCGCGTCCATCGCCAGGGACGCCGCCGGCAAGCCTGGGACGGCGTCGGTCGACCGCGCGGCGGTCGAAACCCTCCTGAGCGGGGGGTCGACGCCGGCCGGCCTCCGCGCCGCCCGCCGCGTCGGCGACGCGGGCGCGATCTGGTCGGGCGACGGACGCCGCATCGTGACCTTCCGCGACGGACGTCTGCGCGCCTACGACGCCGCGACGCAGGCGCCGGTCGGCGAGCCGCTCCTCGTCGCCGACGACGTCGGACCGGTCTCGGTCGCGGTCGACGCGACGGGCGCGCGCGCCGCGGTCGTCGCCCACATGAAGGCCGGCGCGCCGTCTCGCGGCGGCGTGTTCGACTTCGTCGCCGGCCGCCGATCGCGGTCGTTTCCCGACGCGCCGACCGTCGGCGCGGCCGCGCTGATCTCCGCCGACGGCCGATTCGCCGCCTGGTGGTTCGACCAGGGCGGCGGCGGCCTGGTCGCCGTCGACGGCGACGCTCCGGCGACGGACCTCGCCGACGCCGAGGGGCATGTGATCGTGGCGGCGTTCGATCCCCTCGGCCGCCGCTTCGCCGCCGCCGTCGATCTCGGCTCGGGCGCCCACGAGATCAGGATCTGGTCGCTCGCGTCCGGAACGCCGACGCGGGTCGCGGGCTTCCGACCAGCGGGCCTGGCGACGCCCGCGCTGCTCGCCTGGAGCCCCGACGGAGCGCGCCTCGCGATGTTCGACGAGGCCGGCGCCGCCTGCGTGACGGACCAGGACGGCGCCTTGGACTGGATCGTGCCGCGACCGGCGACGACCGTCGCGCCGGTCGCCGCGGCGTTCTCCGACGACGGGCGCCGGCTCCACGTCCTCGACGCCGCGCGACGCTGGCGACGCTTCGCGGCCGATCCCGCCGCCGAAGCGGCGCGCACGCGGGAACGGCCGCTCACGCCCGACGAGCGCGAGGAGGCGGGCCTCGCCGACGCCGCCGAAATCGCCGCGGCGCGCCGCGATTGGGACGCCCTCTGGGGAGGGCGCGCCTCGCGGGCTCCGCCCGGAGCGCCCTGACCGCGCCGCCTCGGCCTGATTCCGCCCTCGTACCCCGGGGGCGGAGCTTCACCGCGGACGCATGACGCGCCGCGGAACAACACGGAGAAAGGCATGAGGCGCGCGACGATCATCGCGGCGGCGGCGGGGCTTTGGGCGTTGGGAGGATGCGCGAGCGGGGACGCGTCGAAGACGCCGAAGACCGGCGACGCGCGCGGACCGGCGGTCCGCCGCGACGCGGCGGCGGTGGACACGATGGACGACGGCTCGGGCTATCCGCGGTTCCAGGTGCGCACCGACCTCGACGGCGACGTGATCGCCACGGCGTCGCACACGCCGCCGGCCGAGCTGACGGGCGGCTTGGCGGATGCGGCGGAGGCGTTCCTCGAGCAGCTCGACGACAGCTGGATTTCCGGGGCGACGGAGGAGATCCTCGACGTCGAGACGATGAACCGCGGGGGCGTCGTCTCGATCGAGATGACCGTCCGCGTCACGCAGGGATCGAACTCGACGATCATCGAGCGCGAACAGTCGCCCGCGGGCGCCTCCAGCCCGATGACGCCGCGTTACGAACTCACCATGGCGGCGACCGCCGACGCGACGGCGATCGCCGCGATGATGACGGCGAGCGCGCCGTATCTCATCTCGCCGCCGTCCGGCGCGGCGATCTCCGCCGACGCCGTCTACCAGACGAGCGACCTCGCGAACCTGCCGCGGCCGCCCTGGGCGACGCAGCCCACGTCGCCGGTTTCTCCGATCGGCTACATCCTGCGCCGCGCCGACGACTCGGGTCGCCATTACAAGATCCTCTTCGGCACGAGCACCTCGACGGTGACGGCGATCTTCACCGAAGAGCTGGTCGGCGACACCGAGTACGAGTCGCAGATCGCGCTGATCGCGTACCGCTGAGCCCAGGAAAGCGCAGGTTCGCCGCTCGCGCCGCGGGCGACGAACCTGCTTCGCCGGGCTTCCGCCGCGCCGAATCGGCGGCAGACCGGCGGTGCGGGCGCGTCCTCGGAGGCTGCGCCTCCTCGGCACGGCTCTCCGCGGTCCTCGCCGGACACGGGAACGGGATTCTTCTCGCGGCGTGCGGCGCATGGACCGCAGGTCCGCGCCCGAAGCGCAGCGGAGGGACGGCCCTGCTTCGTCGGGCTTCCGTTGCGCGTCGCCGGGGCCTCAACCGCCCGGGGCGCCCTCCCGGGCCTGGTTGATGTTCCACTCCGGGATCTCGACGACGACGTCGGAGGTCCCGTCGGGGACGCACTGGCAGCCGAGGCGCGACTGCGCGGTGATGCCGGGCGCCTTGTCGAGCTGGTCGAGCTCCGCGTCGGTCGCCTCGTTGCAGCTCGCCGCGCCCTGCTTCACGAAGACGTGGCAGGTCGAGCACGCCACCACGCCGCCGCAGGCGTGGTCGAGCGGGACTCCGTGCGCAAGGGCGATGTCGAGCACGCTCCCGGGGAGCCCGGTGCGCCCGTACGGAAGGCACGAGGGATCGACGTCGACCACGACGCCGTAGGTGACGAAGTTCAGCTTGTAGGGGCGCTCAGGCTTCTTGAACGACGCCGGCTTGATGTAGGGGTTCGTGCCGCCCATGGCGCTGACCTCGCGACGCGGCGGGCGGGTCCCGACGCGCCGCCTCAAGCTACGTCCGCGCCGCCCCCGCGAAAGGCGACGTTCCGCCGCTCCCGCGCGGCGCGGCGCCGGCTCGGCGGGCTCGCCCGTATCATGGGCGACGCATGTCGATCGACCACCTGCGGCGGTACGTCCGCGACGTTCCCGACTTCCCCAAGCCGGGCATCCTCTTCCGCGACATCACGCCGCTCCTCGGCGACGGCAAGGCGTTCGCCGAAGCGATCGACGCGCTCGCGGCGATCGCGCGCACGGTCAAGGCCGAACGCATCGCGGCGCCCGAATCCCGCGGGTTCATCTTCGGGGCGCCGGTCGCCGCCCGCCTCGGCGTCGGATTCGCGCCCATCCGCAAGCCGGGCAAGCTCCCCGCGAAGAAGCGGCGCCTCACCTACTCGCTGGAGTACGGGACCGACGTGCTGGAGATGCACGACGACGCGATCCGCCCCGGCGAGCGCGTGCTGCTCGTCGACGACCTCCTCGCGACCGGCGGCACGATCCGCGCCTGCGCCGACCTCGTCGAGGCGGTCGGCGGGCAGGTCGCGGGATTCGCGTTCGTCATCGAGCTTCTCGCGCTGCTCGGGCGCGAGCGCCTCGGCGTCCGTCCCGTCCATGCTCTGCTGGCGTACTGAACCGATGCGCCTGATCCTCGTCGCGGCGCTCGCCGCGGCCGCCGTCGACGCGCAGGACGCGCCGCGGGCCCGGACGTTCGACCTGTTCTCCGTGCGCCTCGATTCGGCGGGGCTCGGACTCCCAAAGGCGCGCGTCACGGGGGCGCGGCGCGCGACGGTGGACCGCGAGTCCGTCGACGTCGACTTCGACGACGGGCGCCGGTGCATCCTGACGGCGGACCCGGACGGCGGCGTGAAGATTCTCTGGACGCATCGCTTCGGCGCCGAAGGCACGTCGATGCGCGACGGCCCGGGCCGCGACGCGATGTACCTCAAGCTGGCGGAGAGGTACCGGAGCCGCGGACGTTCGCCGCGCCTCGAGGAGCGCTTCGGGATCGTTCGCGAGGCGGTCGACGGCGACCCTGCGCCGGAGACCGTCGACGCCGACGCTCTGATGCGGGAGGCGCTCGAGGCGTCGACGGGCGCCGGCGGCGGCGCGCAAGGCGCGGGCGAGTTCCTCGGGTCGTTTCCGCTCCGCAAGCTGCTGTCGGAAGCGGAAGCCGCCTCCTACGCCGAGGCCTGGCGCGAAAAGCGCTCGAAGCGCGCCGCGCGCCGCAACGGCTTCGAACCGACCGCGCCGCTCCTCGCGTTGGCCGACGCCGAGACGGTCCGACGGCTCTTCGACGAATACGTCGCGCTCGCCGACAGCCTTTCGCGACGCCCCGAAGACGGCGCGGAACCGGTCGACTTCACGCCGACGATGCACCCCGTCGTCTACGAACGTCCCCTCACCCTCGCCTACCTGCAGACGGACGATCCCGTCGTGAAGGGCTACGCCGGGTGGATGCTCTACGAACGGAACCGCGGGTATATGCTCGAGGCGCTCACGGACGACGTGACCGCAGGCCGCGTAGTCCTTCCCGGCGACGACGCCCAGCGCGCGCAACGCGAGCAGCGCCTGGTCCGCGCCCGCCGCACGCGCGACGTCCGCTCGGGCGCCGTCGCGTTCGGCGCCGGCGCGGCGACGCTCGTGGCGCTGCTCTTCGCGATGCGCTTCGGCCTGCGGCGCCTCCTGTTCCGCTGAGCCGGCGCGTCGCTCAGCCCCACACGTCGCGCCACTCGGAGCTCCAAAGCGCCGCGGGCGCGTCGCCTTCGATGCGACCCGGCGCGATCCACCGCGCGGGCGCCGCGTGCGGGAGCTGCGACGCGTCGCATCCGGAATCGGGCTCGACCGGGTGGCGGACTTTCCAGCGTCGAAGGAGCGGCGTCGGGTCGAGAGGGTTCGGCGGCGCGCCGCGGAGCAGCACGCCGACGCCGAAGTGCAGCACCACGAAGGGGAACTCCTCGGAGTACGGCGCGGTCGCGCCCAGCGTTTCGCCTTTTCGGACGCGCGCGCCGCGCCGCGCCGTGACGCGGAAATCGACGAGGTGCACGTACAGCCGCGGCCCGGGCGCGGCGCCCAGCGCGAGGACGACGCCGCCGGGTCCCGGCTCCGGGTCGGCGCCGCGCCCAGCGCGTTCCAGCACGCCGTCGCACGGCGCCCGCACCGGCAGCCCCGCCGGAAGCTGACGCACCAGCCCGCCCCGCACGTAATAGGCGAAGTCCACGCCGGCATGGGCGCTGCCGCGATCGCCTTCGACCCAGTACCCGTCGGGCGCCTGCCGCACCCAGTCCCACGGCCCGCCGGCGCGCCACAGCTGCGGCGTCCCGAACGCCGCGCCGTTGGGGACGAGCAGCCGCGCGCCGCGGCCGAGGTCGGCGACGTCGAGCGGCGGGACGCTTTCCAGGAACAACCGCGCGAGCGGGTCGGCGGCGCGCGCCATCGTCAGGCCGACGCGGCGCCCGCGGTCGACGGGCCGCGCGCGCCGACGTCCTGCGCGTCGCGACGACGGCCGGCGTCGCGCCAGAGGCCTCGAATCCCCGTCCATAGGTTCGGGTTGACCGTGCGGAAGTAGGGCGAGTCGGCCGGCACGCGTGCGACGATGCGCCGGTGCGCCGTGCCCAGCGCGTGGTACGGCAGGTCGGGCACGAAGTGATGGAGGCCGTGGTAGCGGAGCCCGACGGGCGCCCACAGTTCGGTCCACCACGCGCCGGGGACGTTGACCGAGTCGTAGAGTTGGCCGTCGACGTCCATCTCGCCGCCCGCGTTGCGATAGCGGTGCGCGCCGAGGGTGCGGAGCGCGTTGACGAAGGCGACGCCCGCGGAGATGCCGTACCACTGTACGAGCGTCGCCGCGGGAAGGCGGCCGGCGAGGATGAGCGCGACGACGGTCCAGCAGACCAGCCAGGCCGCGACCTCGGTGACGAGCCAGCGGCGGCGCAGATGAGCCTGCGGCGGTTCGCGCCGGAACGCATAGTTGATCGCGAGCGACGAGGCGCCGGCGATCACCAGCTTCCGCAGCCGCCCGCCGACGACGAGCGAAACCGGCGCAAGGATCGCGAAGCGCGCGAAGAGCAGGGCCGGGAGCACGAGCGGCTCGACGAGGTAGCGCACGATGCGCGCGCGCGGTCCGCAGCCGAACGGCAGGTATTCGGGGTCGCCCGGAGTGCCGTAGACGCTCCGTCGGTGGTGCAGCGTGTGCACCTCCTGGTACATGAAAGACGGCAGCAGGAGCGGGACGCCCGCCAGCGCGTCCCACGCCGCGGGGAAGCCCGGCAGCTTGACGCGCGCCGCGTGAGTCAGCTCGTGCGTGAAAAGCACCGCCCGGTACAGGGCGAGCGCGGCGAGCGCGGTCCACCCCGCGTGGGCGAGGCCTCCGCGCGGCGCCGCGACCGACGCCGCGAACGCCGCCCAGCCGACGGCCGCCGACAGCAGGAAGTCGACCCAGTAGACGCCCGCCCGCGGCTCGAAGAGGTCGTCGCACCAGGCGCGGACGTCCTTCAGCGGCATGGAAGGGGGCTCGGACATCGCCCCCGGTTTTATCAACGCGCGGGCCCCCGGTCGCACGCCGGCGACCGGGGGCCTCTCTCAGACGCGCCGTTTCGGCGCGGCGCGGTCAGCGCCGCCCGCGGACGGGAACTCGAACCGGCGCAGGGGCGGGAGCGGGAGCGGGCGCATCGCCAAGCAAACGCTCCTTCACCGCGTTCCACAGGCGCTTGATCGCCTCGACGATCGCGTCGCGATCGCCGCCCGCAGCCCGTCGGTCTGCGTCGTGGGTGTCACGGGGCTGCGTGGTCATGGATGTCCTGTAGGCCGGATCGACCGCTCGGCCACGGTTCTTTACGCGCGTCCGCGGGCCGCGTGAGCCGAGCCGCCGTCGGCGGCATCGTCGTCGCCTCGCCGGACGGGCGTCAAGCCCGCCGCCGTTCCCCCCCGATAGAATCTCCGACGCCGTGCGCGCGCCGCCCTGCGCCGCGCCTCCCGGCCGCCCGCGGAACCCGCGTCGGCACGCCGCTTCCCGCCGCTCTATGCACTGGGAAGACGCGCCGACGTCCGCCCCCCTCCCCGGCGCACCGCGCGCGTTGGATCGGACCCTCGCCATGTGGGACGCCGACCGCATCCGCGCGGCCGTGGCGCGCCTCCCCTCCTGGAGGCAGGTGTTCGA
>Ga0196978_1001192_pt1 | contig 11900 bp, 9 predicted proteins | sample S3v_2013CmetaG_FD_155491 | JGI IMG/M metagenome (GOLD analysis project Ga0196978, IMG submission 155491) | Soil microbial communities from Anza Borrego desert, Southern California, United States - S3+v_20-13C | ecosystem: Environmental > Terrestrial > Soil > Desert | place: USA: California... | reverse complement strand
GCATCCGACGGGCGCGGTCCCCGCGCTCGTACGCGCGCGCCGCTCACGTCCTGGCGTTCACAGCATGGCGGGAGGGGGGGGCGATCCCCGCCGGGCGGGTACACTCGTCCGGACCGTGAATCCGGGCGCGGACACCATCGTCGCTCTGGCTTCCGCGCACGGGCGCGGGGAACGCGCCGTCGTGCGGCTGTCGGGCCCCCACGTGCCCGCGGTGCTCCACGCGGTCGCGTCGCCCGCACCGCACCAGCGCGGCGTGAGCGCGTGCGATGTGGCGATCAGCGAGCGCGACGCGCACCTGCGCTGCCGCGCCCTGCTCCTGCGCGCGGTGGCCCCCGCGAGCTACACCGGCGAGGACACCGCCGAGTTTCTCCTCCCCGGCAATCCGCACCTCGTCGAGCGATTCATCGAGCGGTGCTGCGCCCACGAGGGGGTCCGCCGCGCCGGGCCCGGCGAGTTCACCGCCCGCGCGTATCTCCATGGCAGGCTCTCGCTCGACCAGGCCGAGGGCGTGGCCGCGATCATTGCGGCCCGCTCGGCGGCGGATCTCGGCGCGGCGCGGCGGCTGGCCAGCGGCGAGACCGGCGCGGCGTATCGCGCCTGGGCCGAGGAGCTCACCGTGCTGCTCGCGCTCGTCGAGGCGGGGATCGACTTCACGGACCAGGAGGACGTGGTCCCCATCGCGCCCGGCGCGCTCCTGGCCCGGGTGGAGGCGCTGCGTGCGGTCATGGCCTCGCACGCCCGCGCCCGAGCGGCCGAGCAGAGCGCGGGTTCGCTCCCCTTGGTCGTCCTCGTCGGCGAGCCGAACGCGGGCAAGAGCACGCTCTTCAACGCGCTGCTCGGCCGGCGGCGCAGCGTCGTCTCGGACGAGGTCGGCACCACGCGCGACGCCATCGTCGAGGAATTGCACCTGGACGAGGCCGCGGGGCCGGGCCTCGCCGTGCGGCTGGCGGACCTGCCCGGCTTGGACGCGGCGCCGACCGGGCCCGCGGCCCAGGCGGCCCAGGGACGCGCGATCGAGGCGCTCTCGCTCGCCGACGCCGTGGTGCACTGCGATCCGCGCGGCCGCTTCGACGGCGCGGCGTGGCCGCTGCACGAGGGCGTCCCGGTCCTGCGCGTGCGCACGAAGGCGGACCTTCCCGGCGGCGGTCACGGCGAGGTCGACGTGTGTGCGCTGGACGGCCGGCGGCTGCCGGTGCTCCGTCGCGCGATCGCCGACCTTGCGCTCGGCGGGGCGGGCTCGTGCTCGGTGACGCTCGCGCGCCACGCGCGGGCCATCGGGCGCGCGGCCGAGATCCTCGCGGGCCTGACCGGCGGGCTGGTCCCGCACGCCCGCGCGCTCGATTCGCCCGAGCTGGCGGCGGACGCTCTGCGCGGGGCGCTGCACCAGCTCGAGGATGTTTTCGGGCGCGTGACGCCCGACGACGTGATCGGGCGCATCTTCGCGACGTTCTGCGTGGGCAAGTAGCGGCCGGCGGCTTACGACGCCGCGCGATGCTCCATGAGCGCCTCGACGACGCGCCGGAGCACTCGGATCGGCACGCCCTCGAGATTGCTCTCCAGCCTGGAGACCTGCGGCTGCGACATGCCGAGGGCGGCGGCGAGCTGCTCCTGCGTGAGCCCTTGGCGCTTGCGCATCGGCGCGAGCCCCTCGCGCAGCACCCGCCAGAGCACCTCGTCGGCGTCGTGCCATTCGGTCTCCGCGTCGTCGAGGACGCGCATGGCCTCGTCGATCTCGGCGTCGGAGGGCGCGGCGGGGATGCGGTCACGCTCTCCGACGAGCCGGTGGAACTCTTCGACCGGGACCAGCACGTGGGTCACCACCCCGTCGCGCTGCACGATCGGAAACCGCTCGGGAACCTTCATCGCCACGCTTCCTTTGTGCCTCCGGCGGCCCGTGCCGCGGACGCGCCGCGCGCCCGGCCGCCTACACACACTTGAGCACCCTGATCCGGTCCTCGCCGGGATCCCACAGGTAGATCGCCGCGCGTCCCGCGAAGGGCGCCCAGCGCAGTCCCGGCGGTCGACCGGCGCCGAGCAGCGGACGCGTCTCCTCGTTGACCGGGTCGGCGTCCAGCTTGAGCAGCAGCTCGGCGAACGCCCAGCGCTCCCCGGCGGTGCGGTCCGTCTCGTCCAGCCAAGCCAGCACGGGCGCGGCGATCGAGCACCGGCGACGCAGCACCCGCTTGCGCGCCTGCGGCCGGTCCGCAAAGAGCGAGTCCCACAACCGCTCCAACCACTGCGACATGGTTCGACTCTACACCCATGCGAATCTCCGCCCGGCGCTCTCGCAAGATATACGGGAGAATGCATGAGCTGAGCGCATCAGCACGCAATTATATCACAAATGCATACGCGGACGGCCAACAACATCCAAACGTCACCCGATAACGTGGGAGTTCTGGGAAGCTGGGAAGACGTGATCTTAGGTATCTGGAATATGTTCGGTATGAGTGCGCCTTCTCGTGACGGAAGGGGAGCGACCCGGGCGAGCGTGAGCGACTCGACGGGCGCTTGCGCCGCTGCCCGCGCGCGATGCGACCCTGGCGGCCGTTGAGCCGCCGGATCGCTGGAGGAGAAGCATGGGGATCCGGCCGGCGCCTCGGGCATGAGCGGGCGCCCGGCCGATGGGTTATACGGTCGCAGGCGGGTGCGGTTGCGGGGAATTGCGGACGTTCATGCCCTTGCGCCGGCCGGCAGCCCAAGCGGTCGAAGCCGGAGGCCCGGGGTCCGGAGTCGCTCGGAGCGCTGTCAAGCGGCTTTCCGAAGGCAATTCGCCGGCCCCGGCGCACACGCCTCAACGCCGGCGTTCGCGCCAAAGCTCCCCCGGATCCGCCCATCCGTGCCGATGGCCGGCGCGCGGGCGGGTGGGCGTCCCTCCCGTGGCCCCGGGCCCGCCGATCGCCGATGCCAGCAGCGCGGCCGCCCGGGTGGGTGGGAGCTGGCGGTCGGAAGGGGAGGGAGGCGCCATGAAGGTCAGGCTCGGCGACGTGCTGGTGCGGATGGGCGTGCTCAGCGAGTCGGAGCGTGAGGAGGTTCTCGCGGCGCAGCGATCGAGCGGCAGGCCGTTCGGCGTGCTGGCCGAGGAGCTGTTCGGCGTCTCGCCGCGGGACGTGGAACGGGCGTGGGCGGCCCAGTACGCGGAGCTCTCGGGACGTGTGGACCTCGGCCGCCAGGCGACGGACCCGGACGTGCTCTCCCTCGTAGAGCGGCGTCAGGCGTACCAGTTTCAGGTGCTGCCCCTGCGGTTCGAGGGGCGGGAGCTGGTCGTCGCCACCAGCGAGTCGGCCCTGCCGCGGGCGATGCGCTTCGCGGGTTGGGCGCTGGGCGAGGCGTGTTCCTTCGTGGTCGCCTCCGACGGCGAGCTCATGGACCACCTGTCCCGCGCGTACCCGGCGCGGGGCGGGCGCGTCTCGGCCTGAGTGTGATCCGCCGGGGTCGCGGCTGGTTGCGCGGATCCCCCGATTGCAAGGGGTTTTCTGCTCAAAGTCATCCACTTTGGGGAAATAGCGGGGGAGCAGGCTAGCATCCCGCCGCAAATGAGTGATCCGCATGCCATTTCCGGGGAGCTCCGCACCGTCTCCTTTGTGAGCCTGGGGTGTCCCAAGAACCTGGTGGACTCGGAGAAGATGCTGGGTCTGCTGGCGGAGGACGGGCTGATGCCCGTTTCCTACGACCCGTCGCAGCACGACTGGGAGCATGACGATGCGATGGGGGTCGAGGGCGGCTCGGGCGCGGGGGACCAGGGGGCCGGGCCGGGCATCGAGCCGGCCGACGTGGTGGTGATCAACACCTGCGGCTTTCTGGAGGCCAGCAAGGACGAGTCGCTCGCGGTCATCAAGGACGCGGTGCGGGCCAAGCGGGCGGGCCTGGTGAAGCGCGTGGTGGTCGCCGGGTGCCTCGTGCAGCGGCACCGGGCGAAGATGCTCGAGTGGGAGCCGGGCATCGACGCGATGGTCGGCGTGTTCGATCGCGACAAAGTCGTCGAGGCGGTGCGGGGGGCGCCGGCGGCGAGGCGGGAGACGGTCGGCGCGGAGGGGCAGCCGAGGTACTGGATCGCGGGCAATGCGCTCCAGGCCGCGAAAGAGCGGGGGATGCAGACCGTCGGCCTCACCGTGCAGGGCAAGGACGGCAAGGGCGTCGGGTATTTCGAGGACGATTCGGCGCGGCTGAGGCTCACGCCCCGCCACTACGCGTACCTGCGGATCAGCGAGGGGTGCAACCAGAACTGCGCGTTCTGCACGATCCCATCTATCCGAGGGAAGATGCGCTCCAAGCCGATCGAGCGGATCGTGGCCGAGGCGCGCGAGCTGATCGCCGACGGGGCGTTCGAGCTGAACCTGATCGGGCAGGACACGACGAGCTACGGGGACGACGTGGGCGCCGGGTGGGATGGCACGACCGGCGGCCTGCCGGCGATGCTCGAGGCCGTCGACAGGGCGGCCGAATCAACCGGCTCGCCGGCGTGGATCCGCCTGATGTACGCCTACCCCAGCAACTTCCGCGACGAGTACATCGGGGCGATCGCGGAGATCGCGTCGCGCGGGCGGCTGCTGCCCTACATCGACATCCCGCTCCAGCACGCCTCGGACCGCATGCTCGGGCTGATGCGCCGCAACGTACGGGCGGCGCAGCAGCGCGAGTTGATGCACAAGCTCCGCGAGCGGGTGCCGGGGATGGCGATCCGCACGACGTTCATCAGCGGCTTTCCGGGTGAGACGGAGGAGGACCACGAGCAGCTCCTGGAGTTCGTGGATGAGGTCGGGTTCGACGCGGTCGGCGTGTTCGAGTACTCGGCCGAGCCGGGGACGCCCGCGGGGACGATGGAGCGTGACGCGGCGCTCGCCGTGCCCGCGGAGGTGAAGCACCGGCGCAAGGCGGAGATCCTGGAGTTGCAGCAGCGGATCGCCTTCGAGCAGGCGGCGTTTGTCGCGGAGCAGTTCGATGAGAAGGACCCGATCAACACGGGCCATCGTTTCGACGTGCTGATCGACAAGGCGATGGCGAGCGAGGGGCTGGCGACCAGCGGCGTGGGCGCGGGCGGCAAGCTCTACCAGGGCCGGACCTACTTCCAGGCGCCCTCGATCGACGCGGTGACGTACGTGCAGAGCCGGCAGCGGATCAGCCCCGGCGAGCTGGTGCGCTGCGTGATCGTCGGGAGCGACGGGTATGACCTGATTGCAAGGCCGGTCGAAGAGGTCGAGAAGAAGGTCAGCTTGAGCATTCTGCGCTGACGAACACGATAAAGAACTGCGGAGCACGAGGAAGGCGCGGAGAAGAAGAGACTCACCACAGAGGCACAGAGGACACAGAGAAACTAGCGTCAAATTCGGGATGGTTCTCTCTGTGTCCTCTGTGCCCCTGTGGTGAAAGATGCCGTCTCCGGGGACGAGCGTATTCGGTCCGGAGGAACTAGTCATGGCAACTCGTGGCGAGATGCTGGCGTGGGTGATCGGTTCGAGCCGGGCGCTGATGACGCGGTACTTCGCGGGGTTCACGGACGCGAACCGGGCGGCGCAGCTCCCGCATATGCCCAATCACTTCGCGTGGACGCTGGGGCACTGCGCGATGACCATGCACAGGGTGGCCGAGCGGCTTGACGGTCAGACGCTGCCGGAGCGGGACTTCGAGGTCGGTGTGGCGCGTGCGGCGGGCTCGCCGCCGACGCGGTTCGGGACCGAGGGCGTGGCGTTCGGCTCGACGCCGCTGCCGGAGGCGGACGCGTATCCGCCGGTGGCGCGGTGCATCGAGGTGTTCGGGGCGGCGTTCGATCGGTTCGGGGCGGCGGTTCGAACGGCGAGCGACGAGCGCCTGGACGCGCCCGAGCGGTGGGGCAAGCAGCAGCTCACGATGGGCGATCTCGTGGTCCGCGTCACTATCCACAACGGGATGCACTCGGGTCAGCTGGTTGACCTGCGGCGGGGGTTGGGGTTGGGGCGGGTGGTGGGGTGATCCTGACTTCGGCGCCAGTGGCGGCTTGTCCGCCAGTGCCGCAGCTCACGGCCGATCGCACTGGCGGGCGAAGCCGCCAGTGGCACGATGGAAGCGTCAGACCTTCACGCGCGGGCCGGTGGTCTTGATCTCGGGGACGCGGTCGCGGGCGACTTCGGCGTAGTCCTGCAGGGCGGCGACGTCCCAGTCGCCGGCGCGCATGGCCTCCATCGCGCGCAGCATCGCCCGTGCGGCCGTAAGCGTCGTGACCATGGGGATGCTCAGGCGGACGGCCGTCGAGCGGATCTTCCCCTCGTCGGTGCCCCAGCCGGTGCGCGTCGGCGTGTTGATCACCATCGCGATCTGGCCGTCGGCCATCAGGTCGAGCACGTTCGGGCGGGCGCCGATCGCAATCTTCTGCAGGATCGTCGGCTTCATGCCGTGGCGGCGGAGCTCCTCGCCGGTGCCCTCGGTGGCGAAGACCTGATAGCCCATCGCGAAGAGTGAGCGGGCGATGTCCACCAGCTCGCGACGGTCTTCGGCGCGCACGGAGACGAACACGCCGCCCTCGCGCGGCGGCTTCACCCCGGCCGCGAGCATGGCCTTGAGGTAGGCGACGGGCATGGAGATGTCCATGCCCATGACCTCGCCGGTGGAGCGCATCTCGGGGCCGAGGACGAAGTCCACGCCGGGGAACTTCATGAAGGGGAAGACGGGGGCTTTGACGGCGAAGGTGCCGGTGTCGGGCATCTCGCGCGAGGCCTGCTCGGCGAGAGAGACGCCCATCATCGCCTTCGCGGCGACGCTCGCCCACGGCACGTGCTTGGCCTTGCCGACGTAGGGCACGGTGCGGCTGGCGCGGGGGTTGACCTCGAGGATGTAGATCTCGTCGTCCTTCACGGCGAGCTGCACGTTCATCAGGCCGCAGACGTGGAGGGCTTCTGCGAGGCGGCGGGCGGTGGTCTTGATGCGGTCGATGAGCTTCTTGGGGAGGGTCCACGGCGGGACGGAGCATGAGGAGTCGCCGGAGTGGACACCGGCGTGCTCGATGTGCTCCATGACGCCGCAGATGAGGGCGGAAGGCATCGAGGCATCGAGGCACTGAGGCATCGAGGGGGAGGCGGATCGGGATTGATCCTCGATGCCTTGATGCCTCGATGCCTCGGTGCCTGTGGGCACAAAGTCTGCAACGACATCGACATCGACTTCCGTGGCGCCGTCGAGGAACTTGTCCACGAGGATGGGGGCATCGTCGAGGCCGGAGAGATCGAGGGCGTTGGTGACGTAGTGGCGGAGGGCCTTCTCGTCGGCGCAGATCTCCATGCCGCGCCCGCCGAGGACGTAGCTGGGGCGGACGAGGACGGGGTACCCGATGTTGCCCGCGATGGCGACGGCCTGCTCGAGCGAGCGGGCGATGCCGGAGGCGGGGCGCTGGAGCTTGAGATCTTCGAGGAGCTTGTCGAAGCGGTCGCGGTCCTCGGCGAGGTCGATGGAATCGACGGAGGTGCCGAGGATCGGTGCGCAGGCGAGGACGAGGCCCTTGGCGAGGTTGAGAGGTGTCTGGCCGCCGAACTGGACGATGAGGCCCTTCACGAGCGAGTCAGGGAGGCAGCGAGACAGCGAGACAGGGGGCTCGGTGGCGGGCGCCTTCTGTCCTGTTTCGCGGTCTCGCTGTCTCGCTGCTTCGCTGCTCAGCCCGCAGCCGTTCAACCGCTCAACCACGTTCAAGACATCTTCCAGCGTCAACGGCTCGAAGAAGAGCAGATCGCTGGTGTCGTAGTCGGTGGAGACGGTCTCCGGGTTGTTGTTGATCATCACGCTCTCGTAGCCCAGCTCCCGGGCCGCGAAGGCGGCGTGGACGCAGCAGTAGTCGAACTCGATCCCCTGGCCGATGCGGTTGGGCCCGCCGCCGAGGATGATGACTTTGGGGGTGGAGGTGTGCTTGATCTCGTCATCGGGGAGCGAGGCAGCGAGACAGCGAGACAGCGAGACAGGGGGCTCGGTGGCGGGCGTCTCCTGCCCTGTTTCGCTGTTTCGCTGTTTCGCTGCCTCGCTGACGAGTTCGACCGCCGGCTCATACGTGCTGTAGTAATACGGCGTCACCGCCGCGAACTCCGCCGCGCACGTGTCCACGAGCTTGTAGACCGGCTCGATGCCCAGGCTCTTGCGGTGCTCGCGGGCCTTGAGGATCGTCTCGGACGAGATCTTGCGGTAGTAGAGGTTGGCGAGCTGCGCGTCGGAGTAGCCGAGCTGCTTGGCCTGGAAGAGCAGCTCCCGGGGCAGCTCCTCGAGCGTGGCGTAGGAGCAGAGCGTGTCCTCGAACTCGACGAGCTGGGCCATCTGATCGATGAAGAATGGGTCGATGCGGGTCAGCTCGCTGACGCGCTCGACGGTCCAGCCCATCTTGAGCGCGTAGCGGATGAAGTAGATCCGGCCCTGGCTCGGCACGGTGAGCTTGCGCGTGAGCTTGTCGATCGGGATCGGCCACTCGATCGGCTGCCCGTCTGCCGTGCGGAGGCCCGTGTCGCTCACGGACCCCGTCCCGGGCTTGGCCCCCGGCGAGAAGTCGAGCACCAGCTGCTGCTCCTCGACCGCCCGCATCGCCGTCAGCCACTTGTCGTTGCGGTCCAGCCCGTAGCCGAACCGCTTCACGTCCAGCGAGCGGATCGCCTTCTGAAAGCTCTCCTTGAACGTCCGCCCGATCGCCATCACCTCGCCGACGGACTTCATCTGCGTGGTCAGCGTCTCGTCGGCCTCGGGGAACTTCTCGAACGTCCAGCGCGGGATCTTCGTGACGACATAGTCGATCGCTGGCTCGAAGCAGGCGCTCGTCGTGCCCGTGATGTCGTTGCGCAGCTCGTCGAGCGTGTAGCCCACGGCGAGCTTGGCCGCGATCTTCGCGATCGGGAAACCTGTCGCCTTCGAGGCCAGCGCGGACGAGCGGCTGACGCGCGGGTTCATCTCGACGACGACGAAGTGGAACTTCCCGTCGGCGGGGTTGGGGTCCACGGCGAACTGCACGTTGGACCCGCCCGTCTCGACGCCCACGCCGCGCATGATCGCCAGGGCCGCGTCGCGGAGCGCCTGGTACTCCTTGTCCGTCAGCGTCAGGCTCGGCGCCACCGTGATCGAGTCGCCGGTGTGGACGCCCATCGCGTCGATGTTCTCGATCGAGCAGACGACGATGCAGTTGTCGCGCTTGTCTCGGACGACCTCGAGCTCGTACTCCTTCCACCCGATCAGCGACTTATCGATCTGCACCTGCTTGATCATCGACGCCGAGAGGCCCCGGCGCACGAGCTCGGCGAACTCCTCGCGGTTGTAGGCGATGCCGCCGCCCCAGCCGCCGAGGGTGAAGGCGGGGCGGATGATCGAGGGCAGGCCGAGCTCCTCGAGGGCCGCGTAGGCCTCGTCCATCGTGTTGACCGTGCGCGCCTTCGGCGTCGCCAGCCCCGCCGCGTCGCACACCTGCTGGAAGGCGCGCCGGTCCTCTGCCTTGTGGATGACCTCGCGGTTGGCCCCGATCATCTCGACGCCGAACTCGCGGAGCGTCCCGTTGTCCCAGAGCTCGCAGGCGCAGTTCAGGGCGGTCTGGCCGCCCAGTGTGGGCAGCACCGCGTCCACCGGCGTGCCCAGGTCCTTCTCCTTCTGGAGGATCTTGCGGACCGCCTCGGGCGTGATCGGCTCCACGTAAGTCCGGTCGGCGAAGGCCGGGTCGGTCATGATCGTCGCCGGGTTGGAGTTCACCAGCACGATCCGGTACCCCTCCGCCCGCAGCGTCTTGCACGCCTGCGCCCCGGAGTAGTCGAACTCGCAGCCTTGACCGATGACGATGGGTCCGGACCCGATGATCAGGATGGTCCGGATGTCGGTGCGCTTGGGCATGGGGGCTCCGGGTGGAGGCTCTGGTGTGTCCACTGGCGGGACGCGGAAGCCGGCGGCTTCCCCGTGGCGCGAAGGGGCGCGGCTGGGCTGGGCGCAAACTCCGAGAGGTTAGCCGCGCCGTCCTATCGAGGCTATCCGCGCGAGTGCCGGCGGCGGAGATTCCCGGCCGTCAGTCGGCGGCCGGCGCGTTCCCCGAGGGGCGCTCTTCCGACGACGGCCGCGGCGTCTCCGGCGGGCTCGCGAGCTTCAGCCCCACGATGCCGCCCACGATCAGGCCGATGCACACGATCCTGGCGGGCGTCACCGGCTCGCGCAGCACCGTCATGCCGACGATGGCGACGCCGACGGTGCCGATGCCGGTCCACACGGCGTACGAGGTGCCCGCGGGCAGGTCGCGCATGGCGCGGGCGAGGAGCACGAAGCTCGCGATCATCAGGACGATGGTGGCGACGCTGGGGCCGGGGCGGGTCCAGCCGCGGGAGAGCTTCATGGAGATCGCCCAGGCGATCTCGAGCAGGCCGGCGATCGTGAGGAGAATCCAGGGCATGGGCGAGCGTATGCCGCGGGGCGGCACGCGCCGCCAGGCTCAGGACGCCGCGTCGTTCTGTGCGGCCTTCGCCCCGTTCGCGGGCTCGGGGCGCGGCTCGCGCTCGGATCCCGGGATCCACGCGAGCCCGTCTGGGGTGTCGCCGGTCTCGATCCGGCGCACGACCGTGAGCGCGGCAAGATCGACGAGCACCACCTCGTCATGCCCGGAGTTGGCAACGAAGGCGTGGCCGCCGCCGGGAGTGATCAGGATGCCGATGGGGCCCAGCTCGCTCGAATCGCCCTGGAGGATGCGGACGCGGGCCGTCTCGTCGCGAGCTTTGCGGTCGAAGACGGCCAGCTCGCCCGCCTGGGCGCAGCTCACGAGCACGCGGGCTCCGTCGGGCGTCACCTTGCAGCGGATGGGGAAGCCCGGGCACTCGATGGTCTCGAGCACGTCGAGCGAGGCGGCGTCGATGACGCTCACCGAGTGCGAGCGGTTGGCGACCCAGACTTCGCGGCCGTCGGGCGTGACGTCGATGCCCTCGGCGCCGGGGCCGGTGGGGACGACCTTCAGGAGCGTGCGGGCGGCGAGGTCGATGGCGCTGACCGTGCCGTCGGGGATGTTGGCGACGAAGGCGCGGGCGCCGTCGGGCGTGATCGCGACCATGTGGCTGCCGTTGGCGCCGGTGCCGATCCGCGCGGCGACCTCGCCGGATTCGATGTTGATGAGCACGAGGTGCTTCGAGCCCTCGCACGTGATCGCGAGCAGGCCGGCGTCGGGGCCGTCGCCCGGGACGAAGGCGAGCCCGTGCGGGGCCTTGGATTCGCCGAGGTCGATGGTGCGGACGACCTCCGACGCGTCCGCGTTGTAGACCGTGAGCGTCGGGGCGGCGGGGTTCTCGTAGTTCGCGGCGACGGCGAGGCGGCCGTCGGGCGAGACGGCGGCCTCGTGCGGGCCGCGCCCGGTGGGGAGCGTGACCGACTCGCCGCCGGGCTGGGCGATGAACTGCGCCGTGTCGTCGGCCTTGTTGAGGACGAGGAGCCGGCCCTGCGGCTGGGCGTGAGCCAGCCCGGCGGCCGAGAGGAGCGCGAGAGAGACGAGCCGTCGCATGCGTTGGCCCTCCTTCGCCCGGAGTCTACCTGCGGGCGGGAGCGCGGTTGCCGGGGCGCGCGGGAGGGGCTCAGCCGGGCGGGACCGGCTGACTCCCCGAACCGCCGGTCTCCTTCCAGCTCTCCGAATCCACCCGCTCCATCCAGCGGTTCTCCGGCACGAGGGCGAAGCCGTAGCGGGAGTAGAGCGTGTGGGCGTCGCCGGTCGCGAGCAGCCAGCGGCGGAGGCGGCCGAGGTCCGGGTGCGCGAGCATGCACTCGACCAGCCACTTCGAGAGGCCCCGCCCGCGGTGCGGCTCGAGCACGAACACGTCGCAGATGTAGGCGAGCACCGCGTAGTCGCTGATGACCCGCCCGAAGCCGACCTGAGTTGGCCGCTCCCCGCTCGTGTCGTACACGCCGTAGCACAGCGAGTTCCTGACGCCGGCCTCGACGATCTCCCGCCGGAT
>Ga0196978_1001190_pt1 | contig 11914 bp, 8 predicted proteins | sample S3v_2013CmetaG_FD_155491 | JGI IMG/M metagenome (GOLD analysis project Ga0196978, IMG submission 155491) | Soil microbial communities from Anza Borrego desert, Southern California, United States - S3+v_20-13C | ecosystem: Environmental > Terrestrial > Soil > Desert | place: USA: California... | reverse complement strand
GCTGCTCTGGTAAATGGTGTGCACCTGCACGAAGGGCAAGCCGGCGTCGACGGAAAGGTTGCGGAAATGATACGTCTGCGCGCGCGCATCGCGGAAAATTCCGGGCAGCAGGAGAGCGATGAAAAAAAGTGCGGCGAAGCGCATAGATGCCATCAAAGGTAAAGATAAGCGGCAGGCGCTTCGTTCCGTGGAGAAAAGGAAAACCGCCGCCGGGTTCTGCGTTGGGGTTTACGCAGAACGCGGGCGGCGGGTACAAAAAATAATTTAAGTGGCCGGAAAAGACCGCTCAGTGCTTCACGAAAAGCTTTAAGTGGTTGCCTTCTTCGGTGACGAGCATGAGCACATAGACTCCCGTTTGCAATTCACGCACGTCGATCTCTTTTGTTCCTCCGGGAAAAATTTTTACGAGGCGGCCGAGCGCGTCGCGCACCTCGAGCTGCCTGAAATTTTCATTGGTGAGGATGCTGAGCGTTTCGCTTGCGGGAACGGGGTAGAGGCGAAACAAAGGGGCAGCCGGCGTTTGCACTGCAGCGTGTGTGAGGTTGGCGTTGCAGGGCGCGGTGTTGCTTGCATAATAGTTGCGTAAATCCTGCATGCGCTGGCGGAGGATCTGCGTGCTTTTGTACGGCGTGTTCGTGTAGTCGCGTGCAAAAACGTAAGCCATATCCAATTCGATCCCGGCGCCCGGGGCCAGTGTGAACGGCCCGGTGCTGCCGAGTATGCGCTTGTCGGCCGGCGAGGTGGGACTGTCCAGCCAGCCGGTTTGCAAATACGGATCACCGGTGAAGATGTGCGTGGTAGGCGTTGACATGCTGTTGTACGTCAATGGCGTTCCGTCCGGATAGATCGAGCGCAGCAGCTCATAGTAATCATCCGCAGTGGAAGGATTGCCCGTTCCTGTGAAATTATTCGCGTAGCTCATCGCACGGCTCATCGGCTGGTTAAGAAAAACCGCACCCCAGGCATCGTCGCCGCCATCGTAGAAATAATAAGCGTGCAGCAAGCTGTCCGATCCTACGCGATCATCGCTGAACGTTCCCAGGTCGATATCCGACCAATGACCGATGTAAGTGGAATTATACGTATGCGTGGAGCGGTTGATGATGCGGTAGTGTATGAACACGGTGTTCGCCAAAGCGGAATCCGCGCAATCATACGCATAGGCCAGGCCGTGGATCTCCACGCTCAGCCGTTGTCCTTGCGTTTCGCCGTGCGTCAGCGCGCAGTTGGCGTCGTTGTAGATGAAGTAAACCGCTTTGTCGCCGCGGATGACCGGGTAGTCGCCGGCCGATGGATTGTAAACGCCGTCGCCGTCGGCATCATGAAAAGGCGCCAGGTGTATCCCCTGGTTATAAAACTGGTTGCCGTTACCGGGCCAATCCAGGATCGATTGCGGAACAGGGCAGCCGGACGTCGAAGTGTTCATGCAATAGACAAATGCGTCGATCTCCGCCTGGGTGATCTCCCACAAGCGGTTCATTCCCGAGGCGACGACATCGGAAGAAAAAGAGCAGGCATTGATCGTGTCCAGCGGGCCCGGCCAGAAATCAGTGCCGACCTGGCGATACGTTTGCGCGGCCACGTGCAGCTGCCCGCCCGCATCCAGCCCGCCGAGCCAGAGGTTGGCAACGGAGAACGAGATCGTATTGCCGGAAGTGGGCGCGGAAAGCCCCGAGCCGCCGTTGAGGTTGGTAAGCATGTCGCCGGAATGGTTGAAGCCGACGCGGATGTTGTTCGTATCGATCTCCGCATATGTCTGCGAAAAGAGCGCGCCGCCGCAGCACATCGCCGCCAGCAGTAAAATGACGCTTGCTTTCATAATCGTAAATTTTAAAGAGGACGGAGCGAGGATGAGATCGTATCGTCTTCAGCGCTTGAACCGGAAACCGGGGGTGCCGGCCAACATCCCCATGAAAACCAGCACCCCACGGTTCAATCGCATGAAAATTTACCAATACATCACAAAGGTATTTCCGGGTGCTACGCCGATCAAATCAAATTCCGGGCGGATTAAACATCTCCAAACGCTCCAACGGCGTTGCTGCATTCGCTGAAACGCTCTGCACACGTGGCTTTCAGCCTTTCCGGGGGCAACATGTCAAGGCTTTTTTCGAGCTCGGCGATAATTATACATGTCCAAAACCGGTTTTCAGCCGGCGTTGAATGGTTTTGCCGCGTCTCTTCAAAAAGGCTTTTGCTTAACTTTAAGCAACATGCTTTTACAACGGGAACATACGCACACGTCGCGAATCGCTTGCCTGCCGGGCTTTGCAGGAGGGCGGAAAAACGCAACAGCTTTTCAGGACGGAAAATTCGCATGTGCCGGGAAGATCGGGAAGCACGACGTGCAGCGCCAACCAAAATTCGCCAAAATTTAACATGTCCAACCGCTCTTCCGACCACCTCTTCCGACTGATCAAATCGCTCACCAAACAGGAGAAGCGGCACTTTAAAATTTTCGCCGCACGCCACACGCTGGGCGAGCAGAACAATTACGTGCTGCTGTTCGACGAGATCGACAAGATGAGCGAGTACGATGAAGCGGGCCTGCTGAAAAAATACCGCAAGGAATCGTTCGTCAATAATTTCAGCATCACCAAAGGCCGCCTCTACGACGCCGTGCTGCGCAGCCTCGACGTGTATCATCACAACAGCTCGGTGGACGCGCAATTGCGCAAGGACCTGCACAGCGCGGAGATACTTTACAAGAAAACGCTGTACGACCAGTGCGCGAAATTGCTCTCGAGCGCGAAAAAGCTCGCCACGAAATACGAGAAGCACGCTTCGCTGGTGGAGATCTGCGCGATGGAAAAAGACCTGTTCGAAAAAGACAATTACTCCAGCGTGAGCGAGGACGACGTGATGGCCCTGCAGGAAGCCGACGCGCTGCTCGCCGACCAGATCCGCGTGTACAATGCGTTCTGGAACATCAAGTGCCGCCTCTTCCAGCTGCTCAACCGCCGCGGCAAAGTGCGCAACCCGCAGGAGCTCGCCGAGTTCAAGAACATCATCGACAATACGCTGCTCAGGGAAGAGAACGGCCGGCTCAGCGTGCGCGCGCAGCACCTGTTCAACCACATCTACAGCGCGTATTATTTCGGCATCGGCGATTACAAGAACTGCTATGATTTCCTCAGCCGCAACGCCGCGATCGTCGAATCGCACACGGATATTTTCCGCGACGAGCCGAACGTGTATTTCTCGCTGCTGACGAACATCATCTACATCGGCAGCCAACTGAAGCGCTACGAGGACGTGCTCTTCTACCTGCAGAAGCTGCGCGCCATTCCCGAAAAGCTCGACACGGCCAAGAACGAAGACCTGGAGATCAAGCTTTTTTCCAGCGCGTACAGTTTGGAGATCACGCTCTACAACAACACCGGCGATTTCGAAAAAGCGATCGGGCTGGTGGAGAAGATCGAGGAAGGCCTGCAGAAATTCGAAGGGCGCCTGAGCAAATTGCGCGAGGCGTATTTCTTCTTCAACATCGGCGTGGCGTATTTCGGCGCGGGAAAATATTCGCAGGCCCTGCGCTGGATCAACCGCCTGCTGAACGACGGCGGCATCGAGCAGAACGAGTACATCCACTGCATGGCGCAGATCTTCAACCTCATCATCCACATCGAGCTGAAGAACAACGACCTGTTGCCGTACACGATGAAATCGACGCACCGCTACCTGAAAGCCCGCAACCGCGCTTACAAAGTGGAATCGTCGTTTTTGCGCTTCACCGGGAAGATCGTGAAAGCCGCCGCAGGCGAGAACCTGCAGCCTGTGTACAAAGAGCTGCTCGAAGAATTGCGCGAATTGTCGAAGGACAGCTTCGAGCGCACCGCCTTCGAATATTTCGATTTCCAATCCTGGGCGCAGAGCAAGGCGGAAAAAAGAAGCTTCCGTGAATTGGTAGAGGAGAAAGCGCAGGGACCGGTAGGAATTTCTTGACTCGCCCCGACTCACCCCCGGCCCCTCTCTCCGACGCGGCGAAGTTGTAATGCTAAATTTTCTGATCCTACTAGCGCCGCGTCGCAAAGAGGGGTGCCATTCTTCAAGAAATGGCACCCCTCTTTGCGTCTTCGACGCAAACTCGGAACTATATCTTCACCGGGAACTCGCGTCGAAGGCGGAGAGAGGGGCTGGGGGTGAGTTCTTTTTCTATCTTTCATTATGCGAAAGCTTTTTTTCTTCTTCGGTCTTTTTATCGCATCACAGCTGTCCGCGCAATCGCGTTTCATCCATCGAAGCGCGCAGCAGCTCATCGACAGCACCGGCCAGGTCGTTCAGCTCAACGGGGTAAACCTGGGTGGCTGGCTTTTGTGGGAGGCCTGGATCTGGGGGAAAGGTTTCGTGAAGGAAACCACCGTTTACAACAAGCTGCAGAATGTCGCCGGCAGCGCCGCCGCCGCCGAATTTCGCAAAGGCATCCACGACAATTTCATCACCGAGACCGACATCGGAAACATTTCCGCGAACTGCTTCAACGTGGTGCGCGTGCCGTTCAACCACACGCTGCTGGAAGACGACGATCAGCCTTTCATTTACAAACCCGAAGGCTGGGCCGTGCTCGACCGTTTGCTCGGCTGGTGCGAAAAACATAAAGTATACGTCGTGCTCGACCTGCACAGCGCGCCGGGCGGCAACTCCGGCTTTTTCATCGCCGATCCCGACAAGAAAAAATTGTGGGAAGACCCGAAGAACGTGCAACGCACGGCCGCCCTCTGGAAAGCCGTCGCGCAGCGCTACAAGGATCGCACGATCATCGCCGGCTACGACCTGCTGAACGAGCCCGGTTTTCCCGACGGGAAAAAATTAATGAGCGTGTACGCGGAGATCATCGCCGCCATCCGCAGCGCGGATAAGAATCATTTGCTCTTCCTCGAGGGAAATAAGCTCGCCACCGATTTCTCGATGTTCGAAAAGCTGCCGGACGAGAATTGCGCGCTGAGCTATCACCTTTATACTTTCTTCACCAAGAAAGAGAAAAAGGTGCGCAAAAAAATGGCGAAGCAGGTCGCCTTCGCGCAACGGCTCAACGCGCCGCTGTGGTGCGGGGAGTGGGGACAGAATGATAACGCAACGGTAAAGATGACACAGCGCGTGATGAGCGAAACGGCGAACGGCCTGGACGGCCTTTGCATCTGGACCTGGAAAGTCGCCATCCTCAGCGACAAGCAGCCTTATATGAACCGCATTCCAACTTCCGAATCCTGGGAAAATCTCATCCGCTGGATCGCCGATAAAGGTCCGCAGCCCACGAAGGCCGAGGCGCAGCAGGCGATGAAAGAATTTGTCGAAGCGGTGAAAGCGGAGAAGATGATCCCGAACAAGGATCTGTTGACGATCCTGCGCGCGTGCAAATGATCACGATGCCTTGAACGCGTTCCAACCCTGCGCCTCGAGCGGATGCTGCGTGCCCGCGCGCGTGATGAGGTTCAAGCCGCTTTCCTTCGAGGTGATGTGGCCGATCACCGTTACGTCCACGCTGCCTTTGATCTTGTCGAAATCGCTCATCGCGATGGTGAACAGCAGCTCGTAGTCTTCACCGCCGTTGAGCATGCAGGTGAGCGGATCGAGGTTGAACTCGCGGGCGGCGTCGAGCGCGCCGGGATCCATCGGCAATTTCTCTTCGTAGATCGTGCAGCCGGTGTTCGACTGCGTGCAGATGTGAAACAGCTCGGAAGCGAGCCCGTCGGAAATATCGATCATGCTCGTGGGCTTTACGCCGGCTTCTTTTAAATACTGCACGAGGTCGATGCGCGCTTCGGGCTTGAGCTGGCGCTCGAGGATGTAATCGTTGCCTTCGAGATCGGGCTGCGCGCCGGGGTGCTCGAGGAACACCTGCTTTTCGCGCTCGAGCAAAAGCAATCCCAGGTACGCCGCGCCGAGATCGCCGCTCACGCAGATGAGATCGTTCGGCTGCGCGCCGCTGCGGTAAACGACGTCTTCTTTTTTCGCTTCGCCGATGGCCGTGAGCGACAGCACCAGCCCGCTCTTCGAAGAAGAGGTGTCGCCGCCGACGAGATCGACCTTGTATTTTTTGCAGGCGAGCAGCAGGCCTTCGTACAATTCCTCCACCGCTTCCACGGGGAAACGGCTGGAGAGGCCGAGCGAAACGAGCAGCTGCTTCGGCTTCCCGTTCATCGCGCAGATGTCGGAAAAATTCACGACGGCGGCCTTGTAGCCGAGGTGCTTCAGCGGCACGTAGCTGAGGTCGAAGTGCGGACCTTCCAGCAGCATGTCGGTGGAAATGAGCGTGACGTTGCCGTCGCTTTTATCGAGCACCGCTGCATCATCGCCCACGCCCTTGAGCGTATCGGCGTGCTGCGTTTCGATGGAAGACGTGAGGTGACGGATCAATCCGAACTCGCCCAGCGCGGAGAGCTCGGTTCTGCTTTTGTTCTCGAACATGCGGCAAAGGTACGCAAGCCGCCGCTATTGCTTCACCAGGCGCAGCATTTGCAGGCGATCCGCTTCCGCGATCTCCAGGAAATAAAATCCCGCGGGCAGCGATCTCAGATCGAGCTCGAGCGAAGCGTCACCGGCAGCGACCGTGCGGCGAAGCAGCGTGCGGCCGTCGGCGCTCAGCAGTGAGATGTTGGCGGATTTCCCCTGCGGATTTTCCAGGCGGCAGGTTTCGCGGAAGGGCTGCGGGAAGCAGCGCCATGTGCTCGCCTGTTGTTTTTCCGCTATGCCGATCGTGCAGGCGCTGATCATCGCCGTGGCCCAGGTGGAAGGATTGTTGCGGCCGGCAGCGGCGGGCCAGTGCGACCAGGCGGTCGCCGTATTCGTCACGTCGAAGGTGAGGCCGATCGTGTCGCCGCTTGCGATGCCCAGCGTGGAAAACGGGATGGAAATTTCGATCGTGTCGGTATGCGGCGGACCGTTCACCATGTTGGGCACGCCGCTCCAGCTGCTGTGATCGGCGAAGCAATTGCCGGAATAATTTCCGTACTGCCCGTTGAAGCTGCAGTCGGTGGCCGAGACGTGGAACCACCAGTCGTTCGCGTCCCAGTTCACCGCCTTGTCGTTGCCCGCGTCGATGAGCACTTCGGGAAAGCGCGCGTTCGCCGATTCCAGCGGACCTTCGAACAGGAAGAACAAGCTGTCACCGTTGTGCTTGTACGAAACGGTGACTGCGCCGCTGGGCGCGTTGATGCCGACGCTCGACGCATCGTCCCATTCGCCGGGCGAGCGCAGGCCTTCGAGCTGCGGAGTGCTGCCGCTGCAGATTTCGTAAGGAACAGTTTGCGCGCTGGATTGGAGCGCGGGCAGCAGGAACAGGAAAAGTAAAGTTCTTTTCATCGGTCGATTTTTTCGGGCAAGCTAGAGCGAGGCAACGTTAATGAACGTTGCAATCCTGCGAGAGGAAAATTTTAACGTGCAAGTGGTCGCGCACGAGCGGTAAGTGGTTGGAGATTTTTGAAAATGCTACGCGATCATTTGCGCCTCGAATAATTTTCGCAGCTGGCGTTTCGCGATCCAGGTTTCCATCTTGAACAGCAGCATCGTCATCAGGTAAACCAGCACCAGCAGTCCTGCGAAAGAAAGATCGAAAGAGATCAGTGCTAGGAAAGCGAGAACTACGGTGAAGCCGCCCAGCAAGATCATTACAATCAGGTGCAGCCGCATTTTTATATGGATCAAGCTTCCCTGAAAATCCGGCTCGATGCGTCCTTCGATCAACGGCAGAAAAGAATTGGTGTAGCGGATCTGGCGCTTGATCTTAAAACAGTTTCCGCTGATCGATCCTTCATAAGGCGGCTCCGCCGATCGCTCGAAGCGCGCAGAAATAAAAGTGCGTTGCAAGCGATGCCGCACCTCTTGCTCGTTTAGTGCAGTGCGAAGTTTAAAATTCTCGAAGGGTAAAGCGATCATGGAGTTACGCGAATCCTACCTGCGCAAAATTTTCTTCGTCACTATTTTCTCTCCGCTCTCCGCGCGCAGCCAATAAATTCCAGGTGGCAAAGCTACGAGATCGAGCTCTTGTTTTCTCCCGCGAAGATTTTTTTGAAGCGCCGTTCTTCCCAGCGCATCGCTGAGCGTGATCAGCCATTGCGCCTCATCCGGCAGCTCGAGAAATAATTTTTCGTCCGCGGGTACGGGCCAGGCCGCGAGCGCATCCGTTCCAGGCTCCGGCGCCATACCGATGTGCAGGCAGAGCACCGAATGGCCGGCAGTGTATTCCTCTTGCGGCACGGCGAAAGGAGACGCCGTGAAATAGCTCGTCACGATCATCGTGCCGGGGATCAGCGTGATGTTCGCGGGATTGACCCAAAGGCTCAGCGACGTTTCGCTGCAATACAGCTTGCCTGCCGTATCGGTGCGCGCCAGGTACGCGGTCACGTTGGAAGCGAAATGCTCGCCGCCGACGGCATAACCGTTCCCGTTGTACAGCGTGTCTACCGCGTACAGGCGCTCGCAGCTCGTGAGCACCCGGCACCAGGGCGATTGCCCGTTATTGTCGACGTGCATCAGTATGCCGTTCAATGCGATCATGCTGTTGCCTGCCGCCGTATAGCCCCCTCCCGGGGAACGACAGATGTCGAAGTTTGCGATGTTGTCGTAAAAATTTCCCCAGGATATGCTGCCCAGCGTATCCATTTCAAAAATGAAGCTGCGGCCCATAACGTAGCCGGTGCATACGAATCTTCCGGGCGTATGCGAAGGCGCCATGCTTCTCACAAAGCTGAACGTTGCGCCCTGCGGGTAGACGAATTTCAGCCAGCTGAAAGCGCCGGTGTGGCTGACCTTCATCACGACGGCCGAATCATGCAGGCTGCCGGAGGCGTAATAATCGCCGTTCTCGTCTTCGTAAACGTCGAAGAGGCTGGCCTTTACCGGGATGGGCGCCTGGTAGTGATTGCCCCAGACGCGGTTGCCTGCGGAATCGGCCTTGATCATGAAATAGCGGGCAACGTTGTTGTTTGCGTCGATGCTTTCTCCACAGCCGATATAGCCGCCGTCCATCGTCGCGCGAATGCCGCCGGTGAACAGCTCCTGGTGCGCGCCCGAATAAATTTTCGCCCAGAGCGGTTGCCCGGAATTGTCAGTGCGCATGATGAAAGGATCGTTCGCGTCCCCGGTGGTGGGATTTTTCCCGATGCCGTACGCCACTAATCCGCCGCCGTGCGCGGGACGCAGGCTGTAAAAGCTGAAATGATTGACCTGGTTATTCGCAAAGGTTCGTTTCCAGAGCACCTGCCCGTCGGGCTGGTAAGCGACAAGCGTGGGAACGCTGTGCTGGCCGGCGCCGACGATCACATCGTTGGGCAGCGTGGCCACGTCGTAGAAGCGGCCGGCGATGTTGCCGTCGCTGTGCGAGGCTTCGAACGTGTATTGCGCCGCCAGGCTGAACGGCAGCAGGAGCAGGGAGAGAAGAAGTGTGCGCATAGTGAAATGTAACGCATTTCTTTGCAGCGCGTCGAAGGGTGTGGTTTGAATGAGCAAGTGTGCACGAAACGGCTGCGACCGGGTCGGAACAGGCGGTGGCAGGTATTTCAAATATTCTACCTGCGCAAAATTTTCTTCGTCACTATTTTCTCCCCGCTCTTCGCCTGCAGCAAATAAATTCCCGGCGGCAGCGCGATCAGATCGAGCTCGTGTTTTTTTCCGCGAAGATTTTTTTGAAGCACCATTCTGCCCAGCGCATCGCTGAGCGTGATCTGCCATTGCGCATCATCCGGCAATTCGAGGAAGAGTTTTTCATCCGCAGGCACCGGCCACACTTTCAGCCCGGGCGAAAAATTTTCCGTGTATCCTACGGTGCCCGCGCAGATCAGCGAATCGCGCACCAGGTATTCGGCGCTGGGCACGTCGTACGTGTTGACGGTAAAATAATCGGCGGTGCTCAGCATCAGCGTGTCGATGACCACGGCGGGCGCGCTCTCGAGCAGGCTCGCATTGATCTCGTTGCAATACAATTTTCCCATCGTGTCGGTGCGCAGCAGGTAGCCGAACTCCACGCCCAGCGATCCCTGGTGCGAGCCGCAAGCGGCATACCCGTCGCCGTTGTACAGCGTGTCGAGCGCGACGAGCATGTACGAAGTGGGATACACGCGGTTCCAGCTCAGCTGTCCCGTGTTGCTGATCTTCACCAGGATGCCGTTCGGCTGTCCCAACGTTTTGAAACCGGTGAGCACGTAACCGCTGCCGGGCGAAGGCACGAGGTCTTCCGTGAGGAAATAATCGTACATGTTCAGCCAGCTTAAGTTTCCGAGCGTGTCCATCTCGAAAGCGAACGAGCGGTTGGTCGTGCGCCCGGCGCAGACGAAAGCGCCCGGCGTGTGCGAGCGGCCGAGCGCCTGCGGAAACGAAAAAACGATGTTGCCCATGCGCACGCGCCTCGTCCACAGGAACGCGCCGGTATGGCTCACCTTCATCACCAGCGCCGTATCGTCGAGGTGGCCGCAGGCGAAGTAATCGCCGTTCTCGTCTTCGTACACGTCGGTGAGATCGATCTTCGAAGGATTGGAATGGTGGTACGTCTTGCCCCATTCGCGGTTGCCCATCGAATCGGTTTTCAGCAGGTAATACCAGAAGTCCGTCGGGTTGCTGCCGTAGGCCACGCCCGCGCACACGAAGCCGCCGTCGCTCGTCTGGCGGACGTTGCCGATGTTGTATTCCGAATGTATGCTGTTGTACACTTTCGCCCATTGCGTCTGCCCGAGGCTGTCGGTCTTCAGCAGGAAAGGATCGTACACGTTGCCGCTCACCGGGTCCGAGCCCGAGCCGCACACGAGCAGGCCGCCGTCGCGCGTGGGGCGCAGCTGCTCGAAGGTGAACATGTGGCTCACGGTGTTGGGATACGTTTTGTCCCAGAGCAATTGCCCGTTCGGCGTGAACGCGCTGAGCGCCGCCACCTCGAAGCCCGAATTATCGATGTGGCTGCTGACGCCCGCCACCGCATCGTTGCGCAGCCAGGCCAGGTCGTTGTAATGGCTGTACGCGTTGTTGTGGTACGAAACTTCAAAAGTTTGCTGCGCGTGCAGCGCGGGCGGCGCGCAAGCGGAAAGAGCGAAGAGCGTGCGTAGAAAATTTTTCATCGCAGGATGATTTTTTTCGTGAGCGCGGTGTCGCCACCCTCTGCGCGCAGCAGGTAAATTCCGCGCGGCAGCTCGCCGGTGGAAAGCGTGTGCGTTTTTCCGCGAAGCGTTTTGCTCAGCGCAGTTTTTCCCAGCGCATCGATCAGCTGGATATTCCATTGCGATTCCCCAGGCAATTCGATGAACAGCTGGTCGCCGGCGGGTACGGGCCGAACCTGCAGCGCGCTTTCGCTATTATTTTCTGCGATGCTCACTGTTCCCGTGCAAAGCAGCGAATCGTACATCGTGACGTTCTGCGCGATAACGTCGTAAGCGCCGGCGGAAAAATAATTGCTCTCGATCATCACCAGCGTGTCGATCGTGATGGTTGCCGGGCTGGCCGTGATGCTTTGCGTGAGCTCGTTGCAATAAATTTTACCCGTGCTGTCGGTGCGCAGCAGGTAGCCGTAGTCGGGGCCCTGGCTGCCGGGGTGCGTGCCGCAGGCGGCGTACCCTTTGCCGCTGCGCAGCGTGTCGATCGCCACCAGCCGCTTCGACGACGGGTAGTAGCGGTTCCAGGTGACCTGCCCGGTGTTGTCGATTATCATCAATGCGCCGTCGAGGCTCAGCGCATTGCCTGCGATCGCGTAGCCGCCCGGCGCGCCGGTGAGGTCTTCCGCCATGATGTTGTTGTACGTCTTCGTCCAGTTCACGCCGCCGAGCGTATCCATCTCGAAAACGAAAGTTCCGTTCACGGCTTTCCCCGTGCAGAGAAATGCGCCCGGCGTATGCGAAGGCGCCAGGCTCCGGGGAAGCGCGAAGCTGAAGTTCTGGATGCCCACGCGCTGCAGCCAGCGGAAAACGCCGGTGTGGCTGACCTTCATCACCGCGATCGT
>Ga0196978_1001188_pt1 | contig 11950 bp, 10 predicted proteins | sample S3v_2013CmetaG_FD_155491 | JGI IMG/M metagenome (GOLD analysis project Ga0196978, IMG submission 155491) | Soil microbial communities from Anza Borrego desert, Southern California, United States - S3+v_20-13C | ecosystem: Environmental > Terrestrial > Soil > Desert | place: USA: California... | reverse complement strand
AGACGGCGCAGCACGAGGCCCGGATAGTTAAGACCGTTAATCCTCCTCTGTGTCCCCATGAGGGTAACTGGAGAGCGCCCTGATAGGGGCTAGAACTGGTTGGCACGCACTAGCTTCGACTGGCTATATATCTTATCTTCACTTCTTGTAGGGTAATTGATTGGCTGCTTTATTTATACTATATTCGAAATTCGGTGACCTCAACTGTATTAAAATCAATAACATGCAAGGGTAGTTCAGTCGATAAATTTTTGTCATTTAAGAGGGCGCGTTAGTGTTCTTCTATATATATGAAAAATAAAGGGTTGCTGTTGTCATAAATGCTTGGTATTAAATCCTGAAAATCTGTATGATGAAAATTCGCCAAAGGATATGCCACTTTATGCCTATTGGAGGGATCCTGTCTTGAATCAACTCGCATATCAGCCAGTGCAAGATGAAGAGGTGCCGCAGGAACAGGCTCTCGAAACGCAAGAGCCGCGGACGGAGGACATCGCCAGCCCGACGCTGCTTAGGTTGATCGAAGAGGTGCGAATGGAAGAGGCGAACTCTGCTAACGCCTATAACAGAATGCATAACCGACACAACCGTTCCCGCTAACCGCGCTCTCGCGGGAGCAAGTAAGTGATTGAGATAGACACAGTCCTCATTAAAGTCGCCAGCCGTTGCAACATCAACTGCAGCTACTGCTATGTCTACAATATGGGGGACGCGGGTTGGGCCAAGATGCCCAATCAGATTTCCTATGAGACTACAAAGGCAGTAGCTAAAGCCCTCAGCACCTTATCCCGCACTCAGAACCGCCCATTTGCTGTGGTGCTGCATGGCGGGGAACCTCTCTTGCTCGGTGTTGAAAAACTGCGGCGCGTGATCCTTTCGCTTAGAGGTGTCCTGCCTCAAGATTGTGCAATCAGCATTCAGACAAACGGCATACTCATCTCTGAGAAAGTGCTAGACCTGTGTTCAGCGACACGAGTTACCATTTCTGTCAGCATCGACGGCCCGCAGCACATTAACGACAAGCATCGAGTGGGGCATACCGGCCGAGGAACTTACGACCAAGTGCTAAAGGGCATTGCGTTGCTGCGCGATTACAGGGACGCGGGTTTTCTCTTCACTGGGCTATTAGCAGTAATTGACCCAGAGTCAGACCCAAAGGAAATTTATAACTTCTTTAAGGAACTCGCTCCGCCTAGTGTTGATTTCATTTATCGTGACGGAAACCATTCGCGGCTACCGGCTGGGAAACGCTCAGTTAATTCGACCGAATACGGCCACTGGATCTCCGAGTTGCTGGATGTTTACTTAGCCGACCCTGCACCGATCCGCATACGTATACTCGACGACCTGATTAAGCTGATTCTCGGCGGTAAAGGCACAAAAGACGGCGTGGGACTCACCGATTACGGTGTTTTGATAATTGACACCGACGGTACGATTACAAAGAACGATACGCTGAAGAGCTCTTATGACGGCGCGGATAGATTTAACCAGAAGTGGTCAGTTCATTCGCATGAACTCTCAGAAGTAATTGGCTCGGTGGAGTTTGAAGAGTATCACCAGATGCAACGGCCCAGTTCGGAGAGGTGCCTGTCGTGCCCGGAACTACGTATATGTGGTGGCGGCATGGCGCTTCATCGCTGGCGCGACGATAACGGCTATAATAACCCCTCAGTGTACTGCGCCGACCAAACTCTACTTATCGACCGCATCAGGGGCTACCTACCACAAAATCAGGCATGATCATATCCGCCTTTGAGGCCATAGATTATTCACCGTTCGTAGTTTTTGCTGAACCCTTCCCCTATGCTGTCTCACCTCGGTTCTTCAGTAACGCGGCGGGTGCGTCCGCTCTCACGTGGTTAGAAACCGAAGCCCCTTGGCAACTAGTAGAGACAGATTTTTATGAGCAGTATGAGTTCAGTTTCATAGATGCACACGTTCCGACCTCACTGGCGTTTCTAAAGGACGACGATTTCCTCGGCTCCCTGAGAGATACGGTTCAAGCGCTATTCGGCGTGACATTAGGTCAGCGAATTGATGCGACGGCTCATCGCTTAATCCCAGAGCAGCGAATACGCATTCATAATGATTTCCTGCCCGGCGGTGAAACCCATCGCCTACTGATCCAGTTGAATCATGGTCTGGAGGATAAGGATGGCGGATTTCTGCTGTTCTTTAACAGCAACGATCCCGAAGATGTCCATAAGGTTTTCCGACCCGTGCATAACAGCGCCGTAGCTTTCGCCATATCCACAAACTCTAACCACGCGGTGACTACGGTCCATGGAAGTGAGCGGTTCACGCTTGTCTACTCTTTTTACGCCGAGAGATGAGGCCTGACTTTGTAGCGCGAGTTGAAGACGCATTGTGTCATCTCGGTCGCTATCCGTGGATGCCGGGCGTGGCCGAGGAACTAGCGGAGTTGGGTTGGAGCAGCTTGCGAGATGACTTTGGGATCTGTTCCTCCAACTATGGAACTGGAAGAATTCTAGAGCCCTCAGCCAATAGGCCGCTAGAAATCGTGGCTCAGCTACAGTCAGCTACAGGCACGGAGCCCCTAAATTTCCTCCATGTTGAGATTTTAGACGGCGAGGCGGCGCGTGATTATAAAGAGTCGGGCGTAAGGTTTTACACTGCGGAGGAAATATTTGAGCTGGATCTTTGCGGCAGGTTAGAAGAAGCAATCAATTTATTGGAAGTTGTACCCTCGCTGTGCGAGGTCGTGGCCACTATGGTCAAATCTATGCATCTGATCGACGCTGGCCATGATGACTATGATGTCAGTTTTAGTGAGCCACGGCTTCCTTTCAGTATATTTTTATCTGTACCGCATTCTAACAACTTTAACGTCGCGTTGCGCGTTGCGGAAGGATTAATCCACGAAGCCATGCACCTCCAACTCTCGCTGGTTGAACGGGTCGTTGCCCTCATCCGCTCTGAGAAGCATTATTACTTTTCGCCTTGGAGAGATGAATTTCGCTCTTCGCGTGGCGTGCTCCACGCCCTTTATGTTTTCCGGGTAATTGACAGTTTTTTTGGCGAACTACTTGGTTACCGCTCACTCTCTTTGAAACAAAATGCGTATGTACAGGATCGGAGGCGGCAAATCCACAAGCAGATAAACGAAGTGCGTGATTTTTCAACGAGCCCGGAGTTAACTAAGGTAGGAAAAACCTTTGTAAGTAAATTGATACTGGCGGGCGGGGTGATTACAACTTGATTAGATTGTCTTTAATAAAATCCTTTGCCATTGAGCTGAACTCTGCGGACGGATTCGAAAATTCTTTCAGATGCTTTTTAGCTATTTCTGCCAACTTGGCAACAGGCGCATTAGCAGGATTCTTCTCTGATAATTTGATAGCCTCGCAGTAGTAGCGTAATACTTTTAATCGCTTTAACCTCGACTCTTTCAGAGCAGGACGGGTATCTAAACCTAATTCTTCAATCGTAACACGTCCTTTGGACGTTAAAGCGTATGGCGCATCGTTTCGAAAGCGAATATGGCTCCGCGGATTCTCAGCGCCTGGGTTGACGAACAAAGGACGTTCGTCAGTTGTCTTAAATTTTGATCTGTGACTCCGCGCCCTTTTTAGAGGATCGGCGAGCGGAAATAGAATGCTTTTCCACTTAGAATTACACCTTTTGCAGCTAAGATATAGATTGTCCCAGCGATAGGCTAACCAGTAATAGCCTGGGTGAAGCACCTCACCACCGCGTTCTTGTTGAACTGCACCTTTAGGGCGATAATGTTCAACGTCAAGCTCTACATCTTCACGGCATCGTTCGCAGTAGCAACATTTTTGGTTCTGGGCTGCCATTAAGACGTCTACTACGGTGCTGTGGCGGTATATTGTGCCCAATACCTTGGGCATCTTCCTATTGCCCGCGAGATACTTAGCTTGACACGTATTGAATACGCGACAATCGTTACGGGTTTGATCCGCGCCCATAGTCGTTAGAATAGTCGGGCACGTTCCACTTTTTTTTCTAACTCGAATCATCGTCCACTGGATTTATTACTCTTTAAGAGTTGGGTTGCCTGCTTTAGTAATTCAAATGCCTCCCGCTCTTCCGCAATCGGTGCGGTCGGCAGCCCTAGAATCTGCTCTTCTAAGCGCTTGAGCCTAGCCTCCTCTGATTTGGTCCGGTTTGAATTACGCAACAGATTGGCCCGCTCATTAAAAAATTTTTCAAACTCCGGCGGTCGAGAAAACGGCAGACTAAAATATTCGCTGTTAAGTATCTGATCCACCCGCCACCCTCTAACTTTCTCGGGATTATTTTCTATCCTGACCTCCCGATCTTCAAATTTATGAACGACTGCGAAGTTCGAATTCGGCATGGACTGGACCATCAAGGGGCTATGAGCTGTGGCTATGAACTGTGTTCTCTTAAATATGCTTGCCAGCTTACCCATAATTTGCCACTGCCATAGGGGATGAAGGTGTAAGTCAATCTCGTCAATTAGGACTACGGCAGGCTCCTCAAGAGGATTTGGGCTATCGGGATATTCAGTGAACAAACGCCACGAGAGGTCTAGCGCCCAAGCTAGTGTTGTTTGATAGCCAAGACTCAAACTCGTAAACGGAACATACCTTCCTAAGCTCCATACTTTCACCTCACTGTCCTTGAGCTCTCCTTCTACTAATTTCGGAGCTTCTATTTCGATCAAGTCAGCGTTCGATATTTCCTCAGGTAGGATGTCGGCTAGAGCCTGCTTGAATGTCCTTAACAGTCGTGCCTCAGTGCTCTCCGGCTGATTTCCATCAGAGCTTTCACTTTTCTTACTCTCTTGGTCGACTACGGCATGATGTAACTTTGTTAACCGCTCTACGGCATCATAAAGCTCTGTAATCACTGACAGCCGAGCAGCCAATGGGTCTTGAAGATCAATATTTGAGGCATTCCTCAACCCCATTTGGCGATTAGCACCATAAGCTATGATAAAAGGCTCCCAAAACTCCCCTTGTAATGCCGTGCCAATGTCTACTTCACTAGGCTCGAACACTTTTAGGTGGTTGTTGTTATCGAACGTACCCTTAACCTTAGTCTTAATCTGCTTCCCTTTAGGCACCGTGTCAAAGAACAGCTTGTCCCCTTGGTACATTACCGCCGAGATTTTAATTTCGGGTTTCCCACCTATCCGAGATAGCTTCTCCACTGTGTCGTTAAATTCCTCTGTTAGAGCCGGTCCGAGAATTCCTATTTTTATAGGAGACTTGATGTCCAACGGCTCTTCGGATATTTCGGCATTCTCGACCTCATCTTCCAAGTTATCTACTATCACCGGCCTCATCCATACTAGGCATTGTAATAGAGTAGTTTTACCTGCCCCGTTATCTCCCAAAATGAGGGTCCACTGTGCAAGGTCGCCATTTTCATTGGTCAAATCGAGCTTCTGCTTAGTTCCAAAGCATCGTACATTTCCAAGCTCTAGAGATTTGAAATAGGTGGCGACGTTGGTTTGATCTTTAGTCATGTCGTGTCTTTTCCTAATTGATGAGGCGTTTTCTTAACCGTTCATCTAGAGGTTGATAAATCTGCCTGATCTTATAGGCCTAATTAGTATTGGAAAACCACTACACGAGCCTCAAATGCTTTTTTAGATACTAACCATGGCAAAGTCAACAATTAACCACGAACGAGCGTTAAGTCATTTCGCTCGTAAAATGATGACAAATGCATAACTATAATAATGGGTCACTACCCAGAAGCAGTCTCATAAATTATCCGATAAAGTTAGAGGCTGCATATTTCCCAAGGAAATCACAGCGATCGCACCCTTTAAGGAATTTATGAGCCTGCTTGTAGCGATTCAATGCCTTCTATTGGCAGAATAGTGATAGCTATATACTCTTGGAATTTCCCCTTAGAATTATCTGTTGTAGAAGTCAACAATTTACCTCTTAGTACCTCATATATAGAGGTAATTGGACAAAGAAAAGCCTGTAACCTGAAAATTATCATCAGGTTACAGGCTTCGGAAATTATGATTGTCCCAAAGCTCTAACTATAGTTGACCCAACTCGCCAACTACGGTTGTCCCGTAGGGGCACGACACACAAATCCCTCCGAGGGGGGCTCACTGCTGGGCCATCTTGCCGATGAGGGTGAAGAGGGGGAGGTACATGGAGATGACGATGGAGCCGATGGTGACGCCGAGGAAGCCGATCATGGCCGGCTCGATGAGGGTGAGGAGGCCGGCGATGGCCGAGTCCACCTCTTGCTCGTAGAAGTCGGCGATCTTGCCGAGCATGGCGTCGAGCGCGCCGGTCTGCTCGCCGATGCCGACCATCTGGGTCACCATGTTGGGGAAGACGTCGCTGGCCCGCAGGGGCTCGACCACCGACTCGCCGCGCTCGACGCCGACGCGAATCTTGTTGATCGCCTCTTCGAGGATGACGTTGCCGGCCGTGCGCGCCGTGATGTCGAGCGCTTGGAGGATGGGCACGCCCGAGGAGAGCAGCGTGGCGAGCGTGCGCGAGAAGCGCGCGACCGCGATCTTGCGCAGGATCGAGCCGACGAGCGGCACCTTCAGGAGCAGGAAGTCGATCTGGCGGCGCCCGCGCGGCGTCCGGTAGTAGAAGCGGATGGCCACGGCGAGCGCGATGAGCGCGCCGAGGATGGCGAGGCCGCCGACGCCGGCCAAAAACTCGCTGATGCCGACGACGATGCGGGTCGGCAGCGGCAACTGCTCGCCGGGGCCGAGCAGCCCCGTGAAGATGCTCTGGAACGAGGGGATGACGAAGACCATGATGACGGCGATGACGCCGACCGCGATGACGACGACCGCCGACGGGTAGATCATGGCGGAGATGACGTCGCGCCGCAGCTTGACGATCTTCTCGATGTAGGAGGAGAGGCGCTGGAGGATGAGGTCGAGGATGCCGCCCGTCTCGCCGGCCTCGATCATGTTGACGAAGAGTTGGTCGAACGCCTTCGGGTGGCGGGCCATGGCGGCCGCCAGCGTGGCGCCCTCCTCGACGTCCTGCCGCACCTGCTGGAGCACCCCGGCGAAGAACTTGTTCTCCTGCTGCTGGGCGAGGATTTCGAGGCACTGCACGAGCGGGAGGCCCGCGTCGATCATCACCGAGAACTGGCGCGTGAAGATGGCCAGCTCCTTGGCCTTCGCCTTCTTGCGGCCGCCGAGCTTGGGCACGGCCACCTCGCGCCCCTTCTCCTTGACCGAGGTGAGCATGACCTGCTCGCGCTTGAGGAGCTGGCGCAGGATGTCGCGGCTGTCCGCGATGCGCTCGCCGACGATCACCTCGCCGAGCCGGTTGCGACCTTTGAACACGTACGTGGGCATGAAGAAAACTCCTCGTGAATCGTCAGTCTTGAGTCGTCAAACGTCTCCGCGGGGGCGGTGAGGTTGGGCGGCGAACCGTAGGGGGGCGGCGCCGGGGCCGCCCGGCCGGCGGTTCACGGTTGACGACTCACGCGCTCTTATCTCACGTTGGGCCGGGCGCCGACGGGGCGGCCCTGCGCGTAGGGCGAGGGGTGGCCGCCGGGGCGGGGGGCGCCGTTCGCGCCGTTGCCGGTGTTGACGCCGGCCCCGTGCTCGATCAGCTCGCGCAGCTCGTCGGCGTTCGACGAGCGCTGCACCGCCACGTCGAGCGAGATGAGCCGCTTGTGGTAGAGCGTGGCGAGCGCCTGATTGAAGGTCTGCATCCCGTGCTTGCCCTGCCCCGTCTGCATCATCGAGTAAATCTGGTGCACCTTGTCCTCGCGGATGAGGTTGCGGATGGCCGGGTTGGGGACGAGGATTTCGAGCGCCATGCAGCGCCCGCGCCCGTCGGCCCGCGGGATGAGGGACTGGCAGAGGATGCCCTCCAGCACCAGCGAGAGCTGCGCGCGGATCTGCGCCTGCTGCGAGGAGGGGAAGACGTCGATGATGCGGTTGATGGTCGAGGCGGCCGAGTTGGTGTGGAGCGTGGCGAAGGTCAGGTGGCCGGTCTCGGCGATGCGCAGCGCGCTCTCGATCGTTTCGAGGTCGCGCATCTCGCCGACGAGCACCACGTCCGGGTCTTGGCGCAGCGCCGTGCGCAGCGCGTCGGCGAAGCCGCGCGTGTCGGCCCCGACCTCGCGCTGGTTGACGATGCAGCTCTTGTGCGAGTGGAGGAACTCGATGGGGTCTTCGATGGTCACGATGTGCTCGTGGCGCTCGCGGTTGACCTTGTCGAGCATGGCGGCCAGCGTCGTGGACTTGCCGGAGCCGGTCGGGCCGGTGACGAGGATGAGGCCGCGGGGGCGCTCGCAGAGGCTCGAGACGACGGGCGGCAGCCCGAGGTCGTCGAACGACTTGATCTCGTAGGGGATGGCGCGGAAGACGGCGCCGACCGCGCCGCGCTGGTTGAAGAGGTTGGCGCGGAAGCGCGAGAGCCCGCGCACGCCGAAGGAGAAGTCCAGCTCGAGGGCCTCCTCGAAGCGGTGCTTCTGCGCGTCGGTCAGGACGCTGTAGGCGAGCGCCTTGGTGTCGGCCGGGTTGAGCGCGCGCAGCCCCTCGACGGGGCGCAGGTGCCCGTCAACTCTCACCATCGGCGCGGTGTTCGTCGTCAGATGGAGGTCAGAGCCGCCCATCTCGATCAGCTTCTTGAGCAGGTCGGAGAGCGAGAGCGGCTCCTGCGTGGTTTCCTGTCCGGTCATAAACTTTCCCCGAGTGTTGGTTTCGGCAGAGCGTGGTCGGGGCGGGCGCCCCGGCGTGGAGGCCCGCCCCGCGGAGCGTGCTTACTTCTGCGTGGCGAGGTTGCGCGTGCCGGCCGGGCGGAGCGAGGCCATGAACTGCTCGGAGGCGGCGGCGAAGGGCGCGGTCAGCTCGACCGGCGCGGACGTGGCGAGGCTGTAGACGCGTCCGTCAACCTCGGTGAAGTAGAAGCTGAGGGCCTTCGACGGCGAGCCGGGCGCGCCCGTGTGGGCGAGCACGACGAAGACGCGGCGGCCGTTCGCCTCGCGCACGAAGTCGTTCGTCACCCAGCCGCCGGCCGCCACCATGCGGTCGATGACCGTGCGGCGCAGCGCCGCGACGGGCAGGCCGCCGACGGTCTTGGCGCGCGGCGACGTGGGCACGGCTTCGAGTTGGGAGGGGGAGACCGGGGCGACGACGGCCGTGCCGGCCGCGCGCCCGTCGGGCGCGTGGACGGTGAAGGTCGTCTCGCCGGGGGCCGTGCGCCGCGGCGAGGCCCAGTTGTGCGGCAGGCTGAACTCGAAGGGCAGCCCCGCGGGCCGGGCCGACGCGAGCGGGAGCGAGGGGTTGTTCGTGCGGAAGGCGACGGGGGCCCGACGCCCGGGGCGCGACGCGGGCAGGCCGGGGTTGTCGGTGCGCCACGCGGCCTCGCGCAACTGCCTCCGGCGCAGGGCGCGCTCGCGCCTCGCGCGCACGCGGGCGCGGTGGCGCCGCCACCACGCGCGCGAGCGGCGGCGGTACTTGCCGCGCTTCTTGCGCGCCGAGACGGACGCGCCGCGGCTCCACTTGGCGAGCGACTGGGTGACGGGCAGCCCGCCCGCCACGAGCGCGAGGATGAGGGCCGAAAGCGTGACGACTCTCAGTCTGTTCATCTTGATCATGCCACCGTTTCCCGCACCACCTCTTCGAGCGTGGTGACGCCGTTCCTGATCTTGTGCAGCCCCGACTCGCGCAGGGTGATCATGCCCTCCTCGACGGCGCGCTTGCGCAGTTCGAGCGCCGACGCGCCGATGAGGATCAGCTCGCGGATGTCGTCGGTCACCTCCATCACCTCGTAGAGGCCGACGCGCCCCTTGTAGCCGGTGTTGTTGCAGGTCTTGCAGCCCGCCCCCTTGTAGGTCTTGAGCTGCTTGGCCTCCTCGGGCTTGAAGCCGACCTCGATGAGCGCCTCGGGCGGGAGCGGGTGCTCGGCCTTGCAGTCGGCGCAGACGCGGCGGATGAGGCGCTGCGCCTGAATGAGGTTGACCGAAGTGGCGACGAGGAAGGGCTCGATGCCCATGTTCATCAGGCGCGAGATGGTCGAGGGCGCGTCGTTGGTGTGGAGGGTGGAGAGGACGAGGTGGCCGGTGAGCGCGGCCTTGATGGCGATCTCGGCCGTCTCGAAGTCGCGGATTTCGCCGACGAGGATGATGTTCGGGTCTTGCCGGAGGAACGAGCGGAGCGCGGCGGCGAAGTTGAGGCCGATCTGCTCCTTCATCTGCACCTGATTGATGCCCGCGAGGTTGAACTCGACCGGGTCTTCGGCCGTCATGATGTTCGTCTCGGGCGTGTTCAGCGATTGCAGCGCCGAGTAGAGCGTGTTGGTCTTACCCGACCCCGTCGGGCCCGTGACGAGCACCATGCCGTAGGGCTTCGAGATGTTGCGCTGGAACTTGACGAGCGACTCCGGCTCGAAGCCGAGCTTCGTCATGTCGAGCATCAGGCGCTCCTTGTCGAGGAGGCGGAGCACGACCTTCTCGCCGAAGAGCGTCGGGAGCGTCGAGACGCGGAAGTCCAGCTCGCGCGAGCGCCCGTGGGCCTTGAGCTTGATCTTGATGCGGCCGTCCTGCGGCAGGCGCTTCTCGGCGATGTCGAGCTTCGACATGATCTTGATGCGCGAGATGAGCGCGTCGCGGAGCCGCATCGGCGGGTGCATCACGTCGTAGAGGACGCCGTCGATGCGGAAGCGGATGCGCATCTCGCGCTCGTACGGCTCGACGTGGATGTCGGAGGCCCCGCGCGTGAGCGCGTCGGCCAGCAGGACGTTGACGAGGCGGACGACCGGCGCGTCCTCGCTCATCCGCGTCAGGTTCGAGAGGTCGATCTCGTCGTCCTCGTCGATGACTTCGAGGCCCTCGGCCACGTCGGCGTCGAGGTCGAGCGAGTCGAGCGTCATGGACTCCGAGACGGGCAGGCTGCTCTGGCCGTTGCCGCCGTAGCTCGGCGAATCGTCGGGCGCGCCGAGGACTTCGATCTCCTTCGACTGCGTGTAGTACTGCGCGATGGCGTCCTGAACGCTCGCCTCCGAGACGACGACCGGCTCGATGTTCAGCCCCGTCATGAACTTGATGTCGTCCATGGCGAAGACGTTCGTCGGGTCGACCATCGCCAGCGTGAGGGTGGCCCCGACCCTTGAGAGCGGCAGCACCGAATACTTCTCGGCCACCTCGCGCGGGATGAGGCGGATCACGGAGTCGTCGATGTCGAAGAGTTCGAGGTTGACCGACGGGACGCCGTACTGCCGCGAGAGCACGGCCGTAATCATGTCGTCCGAGACCATCCCCATCTTCACGAGGTTGAAGCCGAGACGGCCGCCGTGCTCGCGCTGAAACTCAAGGGCTTCGCGCAACTGTTGCGGGGTCAACAGATTTTCGCGGACAAGGATTTCGCCTAGTTTGGCTGACATCGTCGGAGTAGTTCCACGGTTTTGAGAACTGCAAAGGGCGGGGGGGCGCAAGGCCGTAAGGCGCTTGGGAGAGCCGAGGTCAACGCTCGACCATGCGACAGACGGTGGGGCAAACACCGTTTGCCATAAGCATGGTACTGTTTAAACCGTGGGCTGTCAAGACGATTGTGCGCGGGCGGCGCGGAGCGCAAAAGGCCGCGCCCGGCGTGTGTCCGGGCGCGGCCTTAAGTTGTTAACAGAGGTTAGGTTTACGGGCGGCGGCGGGCCGGACGGGCGGGCCCCGAAGAGGCCGGCTTGACGTTCTCGTTCTCCTTCAGGTAGGTGAGCGATTCCTTCGCCGAGACCTTCAGCGGGTCGGTGTCCGGGGCCTTATCGACGTAACGCTGGAGGAAGTTGGCCGCCTCCTGATACTTCGCCTTGTCGCCCGAGGCGAAGAGGGCGAGGCCGACGATGCGGTTGGCGTCAACGTCGTCCGGGTTCTCGGCGAGCACCTTGCGCGCCTCGGCCACGGCCAAGTCCATGTTGCCGGCGTCGAAGATCATCTGCAAGGCCTCGGCCCTGAACTTCGCCTTCTTCGCCGGGTCGGTCTCGGCGGCGAG
>Ga0196978_1001184_pt1 | contig 11982 bp, 11 predicted proteins | sample S3v_2013CmetaG_FD_155491 | JGI IMG/M metagenome (GOLD analysis project Ga0196978, IMG submission 155491) | Soil microbial communities from Anza Borrego desert, Southern California, United States - S3+v_20-13C | ecosystem: Environmental > Terrestrial > Soil > Desert | place: USA: California... | reverse complement strand
TTTCCAGTCGATGCCCGGGTACACTTCGCGCACCGTGATCTCTTTGTACGAGCGCACATAGGTGATGCCTTCCGGGCAATGCGTGTAATAGTAGTTGAAGTATTCGTCCGTCTCTTCCGAAGCGCTGATGTTGCTTTGCGCGATCGTTGCGCCGGCGAGCTCCACTTCGATGCGCGCCGTTTCGATGCGTTTCGGCGCGCGGTCGGGTTGAGCGATTCGTTCTTCACCGGGAATCTCGCGCGTGAACAGGTACGTGATGCCGTGCGGCCGGATGGCCGCGCTGAAGCCTTTGCCTGAAGCGAGGTAGTACAGATCCTCCCGCACGTTCCCTTTCTCATCTGCGAACTGTCCTTTATTCTCGACAAAGCTCAGCGTATGCATCTTCAGCCGCTCCTGCACGGGGCCGGCGGGCTGGTTTTGCTGCGCGGCAAGCAGGAGCGGCAGGGCGGCGCAGCAGGCGAGGAAAATGGTTTTGGTCATGATAGAGGGCTTTTAAACAAGAATAATTTTTGCAAACCCGCCGCGCCGGATTGGTTTATAAGCGGCAGCCCGCAGTTGACGAAAGCGCTGGGCGGATGAATGAAATGCGGAAGAGGCTACGGATAGAAAATTCTCTTCGCCGGTCTGCAGGCCGCTACAGCGCGCGGTTTCAGTGCGCTGCGGGAGAAGAAGCGGTGTTCATGACAAAGAATGTTAATAACATTTTCTTCGCATGCCTAAAAACTCCTATATTTGCAACCGCTTTCAGGGAAGTACTCCCGGAAAATGCGAGAAAACGATGCGGGGTGGAGCAGTTGGTAGCTCGTCGGGCTCATAACCCGAAGGTCGTCAGTTCGAGTCTGGCCCCCGCTACAAAAAAGAGCCGCTGAAAAGCGGCTCTTTGCATTTATAATGCTCAGACAAGCCTGGCCGCCCTTATTCAAAAGGTGTTCTCATTTTGAGAGCACCTTTTTGATTTAGCAACAAAATTTCGCTTGTTCACTCTTTCAAACGAAGTACTCGTAAATGTGCTATTTTCCACTCGGCGGCGAGGCGGCGGTAAGCTCAGAAACCAACGTCATCCTTTGGCGCTCCCTCAAAAAAAATGGCCCGAAATTTTCTGCTTAACCGGCAGCGAAATAATTTTCATCAAATGAAGATCGCGCAACAAGATTCTAAATTCTCTTCCATGCGTACGATGCTCCTCGTCACCGCTGCCGCCTGCCTGCTCGCGGCCTGCGGCTCCAATTCCAAAGGCCCTGCGACGGCGCAGGTTGTGGACAGCAATGCAGCCGTAAATCCTGTAGAGACATCGCCCCCTAACAGCAAATACCGCCCCGCGTTCGAAGGGCAAACCCGCGCGCGCGGCGTGCAAACGCAAACGCCGCTGCAGGCGCAGGTTATTGCAGAAGGATTGAAAAATCCCTGGGGCATGGTCAACCTGCCCGACGGGCGCATCCTGATCACCGAGAAGAAAGGCACGATGCGCATCGTTTCTACCAGCGGTAAGCTTAGCGAGCCGATCACGGGACTGCCCGACGTGAACAGCAGCGGGCAAGGCGGCCTGCTGGACGTAACGATCGATCCTTCGTTTGCCGGCAACCGCATTCTCTACTGGTGCTTCTCGCAGGATGTGAAAGGGGGCACGGTAACCGCCGTAGCCAAAGGCCGCCTGTCCGGCGATGAGCGGAGCATTGAAGAAGCCCGCGTCATTTACCAGGCATTGCCGGCTTTCAACAGCCATATGCACTACGGCTCACGGCTGGAATGGGATAAAGACGGCAACCTGTTCGTAAGCACCGGTGAGCGTTCCGACATGGAAAGCCGCCCGCAGGCGCAGCAGCTGAACTCTGCGCTGGGAAAAGTGTTGCGCATCACCAAAGACGGAAATCCTGCGCCCGGCAATCCTTTCGCCGGGCAGGCCGGTGCGCGGGCCGAGATTTACACTTACGGTCACCGGAACGTGCAGGGACTGGCCACGCATCCCGTCACAGGCGAGCTTTGGGTCATCGAGTTCGGCCCGCTGGGCGGGGACGAGGTGAACCGCATCGCGCCGGGAAAAAATTACGGCTGGCCCGTGATCACTTACGGCCTCGAATACAGCGGCGGGACCGTGGGCGCGGGGATCACACAGCAGGCAGGCATGGAGCAACCGGTCTATTACTGGGATCCCGTGGTCTCTCCCAGCGGCGCAACCTTTTACAGCGGCAGCCTAGTCCCGGAATGGAAAAACAATTTGTTCATCGCCGGCTTGAGCGGAAGGCACATTATGCGGCTGGTGATCGAGAACAATAAAGTAGTGGGTGAAGAGCGGCTGCTCGCCGGCGAGGAGCATCGCTGGCGCGATGTGCTGCAGGGAAGCGACGGCGCGCTGTATGCGATCACGGATAGCCATAACGGCAAGCTCTATCGTATCGGGAAAAAATAGCGGCGGTTATTAATTATTTTTTTTCGATTCTCACATCCTATAAACCTGCTCATGTGCCTGAATATTTATGTTGCATCGGATAAAGAATTGCCACTAATTCCATGGAGCGATGCGCGTCCAGGATTTTATACCGGCAAAGTGAGCGATCAGGAAATAATCGCAATGCTGGATACCGTGTTTCAATTCGGTCATTATTATGAAGTGGGATCGCACATGGGTTGTTCCTGCGGACTTGCGTACAGCGAATGGTCGCCAACGCCTGATGAAAAACATGAGCAGCGCGTTCAGGATGTGAGCGATTTTAAGAGCTATCTGGGCAAGCATTTGCCGGGGAACACGCTCAGGATCTTTTGCACATACTGGGATGCTTTCCCTTCTTTTTATCCGGTGAGACGATTCGTTCTGTCGGAGCCTTCTCCTCTCGAGTTCAGTTTTGAAGAAGAAGCCGTTCTCTTCGTAGAAAAATAAATTTCATCGTCGGGAAATTCTGGCCCAAATTTTTCTGCTAACTAGCATTGATCTATTCCACCTAAATGAAAATCGCCACCTACAACGTCAACGGCGTCAACGGCCGCCTGCCTGTGCTGCTGCGCTGGCTGAGCGAAGCGAAGCCCGATGTCGTCTGCCTCCAGGAATTGAAAGCGCCGCAGGAAAAATTTCCGCTGCAGGCCATCAACGACGCCGGCTATCATGCGCTCTGGCACGGGCAAAAAAGCTGGAACGGCGTAGCCATTCTTTCCCGCAGCGCGGAAGCGCGCGAGATCAGGCGCGTGCTGCCGGGCGATCCCGAAGACAGCCACAGCCGTTACATCGAGGCGGTGATCGACGATCTCATTGTCGGCTGCCTGTACCTGCCGAACGGCAATCCCGCGCCCGGCCCGAAGTTCGATTATAAATTGCGCTGGCTCGAGCGATTGACCGTGCATGCCGCGGAGCTCATCGCTTCCGGCGCGCCCGTGGTGCTCACCGGCGATTACAACGTGATCCCGACGGAGCACGACGTGTACAAGCCCGAGCGCTGGGTGGAAGATGCCTTGTTCCGCCCCGAGAGCCGCGCCGCTTTTCATCAGCTGGTCGCGCAAGGCTGGACGGATGCGATACGCGCGCTTTACCCGGATGAAAAAATTTACACGTTCTGGGATTATTTCCGCAATGCTTACGGCCGCGACGCGGGGCTGCGCATCGATCATTTTTTATTGAGCCCTCAATTGAAAAATAAGCTTGCTGCTGCAGGTGTCGACCGTCACGTGCGCGGCTGGGAGAAGACGAGCGATCATGCGCCGGTGTGGATCGAGCTGCGGTAGCTGAAAAATAAATCGACGCGCACGAAAAATTTCCGTTACTCGAACACGATCACCACGCGTGTTCCCCTCTTCGTCCTGTTTGACAAGTTTACTGCACGATAAATTTTCTGCTCACGCTGCTGCGCTCATCCGAATACCGCAGCACGTACATTCCCGCCGCCAGCGTGCTCACGTCGATCTCGCCCTCCGCATTTTTCCGCAGCAGCAATTGTCCGCGCGCATCGAAGATATCGATCATGCCCTGCGCAGCCGGCAATCCTTGCAGGAACAATTTTCCTTCCGTCGCCGGGTTCGGGAAGAGCTGCAGCGCCGGCAGCGCATCCTGCCCGCTCACCGAAGAAAGCGCGCAAAGATCCGTTGTGTACAGTGTCGACACTTCCGAAGGCTGCAGCGCATGGCCGTAGATCATGAGATCGTCGATCGCGCCGAGGAAAAAACGGTTGTTCTGCACGTTCGCAGAATTGCCCACCATGATGGAATCACCGGCGAGGAAACTGTTCGGGAAGCCTTTGTTCAGCGATTGATGCAGCGCGCCGTTGATGTACAGCTTCAGCGTGGAAAAATCCCAGGTCATCACGATGTGATACCAGCTTTGATAATTCACGCCGCTGTAGATGGCGTTAATTTGGTTGCAGAACGGCTGCGTGATCGTGTTGTGAAATTCAGGATACCCCGTGACCGTCACCAGCCCGATCGCGTAACCTTCGTAGCAGTTGTTGCCCGGCTGATTTTTCGTCAGGATGATCGGGTTGAGCAAATAGCCGGAACCGAGCGCGGAAAAACCGTCGGGGCGCGCCCAGACGGAGATGCTGCCCTTCAGCGGCTTCAGCGTGCTGCTCGTGCCGAGGTTGATGTAGCAGTTCGGCTGCCCGTTGAAATAATACGCGCTGTTCGCATTGCCGAAGCGGTCAGCCGTCAGCGCAGCGCCGACAACCGCGCCGTGATTCGTCGCGATGATATCATTCGCATTGCCGCAGAACGGCCACGCGCCCAAAGCGCCGGGAGGCATTTGCGCGGAGAGAAGAGCAGGTGTTGAAGTGAAAAGCAGGGCCGTAAGTAAACGTGTTTTCATGGCAAATCAATGTTAGTTGAACAATTGCCTCTGTTCACGTCTGAGACGGCAAAAAAGCTGGGGAGTTGCCAGGGCTGTTGAGCAATAATACGCCCGCCCGCCGGCCTGGGCCGGCATTATTGAGCAAGTGGTTGAGCTGGGCTTGCAGGCTGTTGAATTCAGGAAGCAATTGGCGATCCACCTACCTCAGCGAAATCTCCACCCCGACCACCACCCGCGGCAGATCCGCATCCGGCTCCGCAACGCCCCGCCTGATCAAGTCGCTTAAGCGGTACATCGCAAACACGCCGAAAAAATTTCGATCGTAACGCGCCGTCACGCCGCAGTTCAATTTGTTCAGGTACGGCAGTCCCGTGATACGATGTTTCGAATGGAAGTGCGTGCCGATGGGCGAGTGCGGGTCTTCGTGTTTATCCACGTATACGTTCGCGGTGCGGAACGACCAGTCGCCGTACGCGCCGAGCTCGATGAGCTGTTCGGGCCGATCTTCTTTCTCTTTGAAATTGTAGCGCACAGCCAGCCCGCCGCTGAGCATGTTCATCGTGATGCGCTCTTTATCGTGCGACACATTGGAAAGCGGTGCGGCTTTCGGCCGGCTGCGGCTGAGGTAAAAATGATTCACGCGGTAACCGAATTCGCCCACGGCCGCCGTTCTCCCGCGCAGCGGCGTGCTGAAGCGAAAGCCTGCGCCTGCGGAAAATGAGTTCGGCTGCACAGGATACGTCGTGCGCATTTGAAAACCGCTCGCGCCGAGCTGCGTGTAAAATTCAGGTTGCACCTCCGGGAATTCGCGGCGCTTCCGCGGCTTCGGCGTATCGGGAGGAACGTACGCGATCGTGTCGAGCAGCGGGAGATATTCTGCGGAGTCGGCATGCAGGGCCGGCATCGTGGCGAAATAATCGAGCGTGTCGCGGCGCAGCGTGTCGTGCGTAAAAGCGATCGGGCGAATCGTGTCCGCCGCAGGGAAGGGCAGCGTTTGCAGCACCGGCGAGCTGAAGCTGAACGGCGTTTGCGAAGAAGAATTTTGTCCCGGTGTTACAGGAACGCCGGGCGTATTTTGCACCGGCGGCGGCGCCTGCGTGAAGGTGAAAACGAAAAACGGCGACACGCTCGTGTCGCGGCCAGGGACGGGATTGCCCAGCGTGAGGCGCACGACGGACGCAGGCGCGATCGAGTCGGGGAGCAAAACGACGGGCACGTTCGCAGGTTGCGGCAACGTGTCGCGGGGCGGAATGCGATCTTCCGTCACGGCATAAAACCCGGACGTGTCTTTTTGCAGTTCCGGGATCGAATCCGCAGGCGGAAAAAATTCGCGGCGCGGCTTGAGCGGCGTGCTGCTGCTGCCGAGCGGGAAGTGCACGTAATAACCTTTGAAGTAGCGGCGCTTCTTGATGATCACGTTGCATCCTGATGAGGCCATCATGAAAGCGAAGCAGACCAGGAGCCGGAAAACGTTCGGCGGACCGGGCGAAGGAGCGGTGCGGGTCATGCGTGTGTTGGTTTGGAATCCGCCGGAACGGGAGACCCGGGGATTTGGGAGCATAACGGGAGCTGCGGGGAATAGTTGCGGTGGATAAATTAACCGGGTTGGGATCAGGAGATTGTATTCTTTAACAAATCCTCATCCGGCAGGAATACGAACGCTTTCCCGCGCCATTTAGGCCTTTATATTACATTTGAACGCAACAAACGCAATGCCTCAAGCTATCTCATACACCGAAGAGCACGCCTTGCTCGAGCGCGTGCAGCGCGGCGACCGGCAGGCCTTCGGCAAGCTGTACGACCGCTACGCGCCGGCCCTGCTCGGGCTGATCCTGCGCATCGTAGGCGAGCGGGAAAAAGCGGAGAGCGTATTGCAGGGCGCGTTTTTGATCATGTGGGAAAAAATCAAAACCTTTGAGCCCTCGAAAGGACCCCTTTTCACCTGGATGCTGAGCATTGCACGAAGCGCCGCCCTCGAAGCGGCAGCCGATCAGGATACGGCTGCGGAAATCCGCCGGAGCGGAAGTTCCGTATCTCTTATCAACCCCGCTTCCGTAAAGGAGCAGCAGGCGCTGGCCCTGATCTACTTCAAGGGCTACAGCCTGGACAAGGCCGCAGCAGAGCTCGGTTGCCCGGTGGAAGGCCTGAGGGGAAGGATCAGGATGGAGTTGCAACAGACGAGAGGAGCGACAGTGGATGAATAAGATCGCGGCTTATATCGAATCGGGTGTGCTGGAGATGTACGTCATGGGCGTCGCCGGGCCGGAGGAGTGCGCGGAGGTGGAGCAGATGGCCGCGCAGCATCCCGAGATCCGCAAAGCCATCGACGAGATCGGCCGTTCCATCGAGCAGTATGCCGCAGCCCACGCCGTGGAGCCGCACGCCACGATGAAGCCGCTCATCCTCGCCGCCATCGATTACATCGACCGCCTGAAAGGCGGTGAAACGCCCGGCTTCCCGCCCATCCTCGGCGAGCATTCGCGCGTGGAAGATTACAAAGAATGGCTCGATCGCCCCGACATGATCCTGCCCGGCGACGCCGATCAATTGCACGCCCGCCTCATCGGCTACACGCCCGAAGCCACTACCGCCATCATCTGGGTGAAAGAAGCCACGCCTTACGAAGTGCACGATCACGAGTACGAACGTTTCCTCATCGTCGAAGGCACCTGCGAGATCATCGTGGACAACGAAGTGCACGTGATGGGTCCAGGCGATTACCTGCAGATCCCCCTGCACAAAGGCCACATCGCGAAGGTCACTTCCAAAATTCCCTGCAAGATCATCCTGCAGCGGGTGGCGGCGTAGCGGCGCGCGATTCTTCCCGCATTCAAAATTTTTTCATTTGCTCCTTCATCCGCACGAGGCCGTTGCGCGTTAGCCCGTGGGAATGAAAAAAATTGAATGTCGAATTTTGAAATTTTGATGCTGAGCCTTTCTGTTCTAAATTTATAGAAAGCGCAACCCCGCCGCATGAAGCATTTCCTGTTTTTCCTCACAGCGATCACCGTGCTGCTTTCTTCCCGCGGCTTCGCGCAGCCTGCACCGTCCAGTCCCAAGCCGGGAATTACCATCGATGGCGGGCTTTGTCTCATCGGCAATCTCATCTACAGCTGCACGCCGAAAACCTGCAGCAGCATTGCGATTTCTGCAGGCGACTCCGTCGAATTCTGCACCGCGCAGCAAATCACGCTGAACACCGATACCGCTTATTATATGCGCTGGGAATTCAACGGCAGCAGCAATTATCCTACGCCGGTGCACGACGCGTATCCCAACGCCACGCCGCTCTGCCGCTACCCGAAATGGACGGCGCCCGGAACGTATACCGTGGACGTGTATTACAACGGCTGGCTCTCTGCGTACCCGGGCAGCGACTGCTACACGTTCGGCCCTTCGCACTGGATCATCGACGTAATCGTGACGCCTGTCTCGGTCGAAGAGAAAACGCAAGCAGGCAGCTGCACGATCTCTCCGAATCCCGGCGACGGTATTTTTCGCGTAGAAATTCCGGAAGCTTCAGCTGAGAAAGAAATTTGTGTTAGAAATCTGCTCGGGCAGATCGTCTTCACTGAAAAGACGAACGACGAAATGATCGATCTGCGCGCTGCACCTGCCGGAGTGTATTTGCTCAGTGTGAAAACACCGAATGGCGTTTATTTGAGCAAGGTCGTGAAGCAATAATTGATCACATTACCTGAAAGGCCCGTAAGTGTCTTCTATTTTCTCAGGAGGCTTGCATCTTAATTCGATTACGCCATAGATCGCATTGTCGCTCCAGGTTAAAAATATGCGGCCGCACATTTCTCCTTCGCAATGTTTCCCGATGCACGATGCGCCGTTGTTTTCGCAGTAATAGTTTGCAAAAGAGTTTTCACAAACGGTGTTTGCATCAATTGAGATTTTCCACCAGGCAGGTAATTCATCGCCCAGCGAAAACGAGCCGAGCGCCCACAAGCTGTTGTCATACGTTTGATCATACGGCTCTAAAGATGCAGCACGCCCGGCTTTGTCGCTGCGATGAACAAGATTTGCTTCTGCAGCCATTTTACTGTAATAATTGGAATCTGCATCTATCCTGAACAGGCAGAGGATCGGGCAATTGAAATCGGCAGCGACGTGCTGAAAGAAATAACTGGTGTATCGATCATCCAGCTCGATGCCGAGCCGCTGCTCAATCGGTTTTCGATGATTGGGTTGACATCCGCAGATGACCAGTGCCGGCAGCAACAATGAAAAAACGAAAGCACTGCGCCTGTTCTTCATTCGTTGTAATCGATCTCGATCGTCCCGCTTTTCCCTTCGTCCGACGTGATCGTCAGCGTCTGCGTCTTATCGCCGTCGCTGACTTCGATCGAAGAAGTGTTCGGCGGTATCGTACCTAGATTTTCCGCCTGCATGACGATGTAATTCTTCCCGGGCTTCAGATCGAGCGTGACTTTTTTCCTGCCTTTGCCCAGCTCATAGCGCGAGAGCACCGGCTGCCCGTTGAGGAAAACGGAAACGATGTCGCCGTCGATCTCGCCGTTGTCCCAGAGCTTGATCGTTACTTTGTCTTTGCCCGTTTTCATGCGCAGCTGCACGTCGAGCTTGCGGTCGCCGAGCAGCGTGTCGTCTTTCGCAACCACGGGCGGCTCGTCCGGGGGCTCGGGATCTTCCTTCGGCGGTTTTTCTTTCGGCGGCTTCTCTTTCAGCTTGTGCTGGAAAGTATAGCGCAGGTTGAACATGACGATGCTGCCGTGAAAAGTGATGCGGCTTTTTCCCGTGGAGACGCCCTGCCTGAAAAATTCGTATTCGTCGGTGAAGGTGCTCGAGAAAGGCGCATGGTAAACGAGGCCGAACGACAGCAGGCCGTTGTCGCCCACGTAATTTTTGACGCCTATTTCGCTGCTGAGCATCCAGCTGCTGGGGCTGGCCGCAACGGTGGTCGCCTTCATGCCCGTGCCGCCTTCCGTCCAGTCCTCGAAGCTGCCCTGCCTGATCCGCGCATTGAAGTTGCGGTGCACGATCGTCTGGCCGAACGATTCGCGCAGGTACACGTAATCGCTGTTCGGCCAGGGCAGGTTGCCCGCATCCCAGCAGCGCTCGATCGCCAGCGAATATTTCAGGTGCTTGTCGCTCATCACCCAGGCGCCGAAGGTGTCGCCTTTGTTGGTGAACTGGAAGGGCGGCGCAAACGTGTAGCAGGCTTTGTTGTTCTGGAACTCGATCCCGATGCTCGTATAATGATCTTTGCGCTTGTCGCGCCAGGTGAAGCCGCCGGCGAGGCCGATAGAAGTGTTGGCCAGCACGGAGACGCTTTCCTTGCCGCTCACGTCCTGCACCGAAGCGAGGCCCGTGTTCACCGTGCGGATGAAATGATCGTTGCCGCTGATGCGCTCGTTGGTGACGGGCGAGAAGCCGAGCGTGCCCGCGTTGATGCTCCAGGTGAGGTAACGCTCCCGTGCGGGCTCGGCCGGAGCAGGCGACTGCGCGCGGGAAAGCGTGAATGAAAAAAGCAGCAGGAGCAGCGTAGGAGCGAAGCGCATGGAGTTCAGAATCGGTGAAGCCGCAGCCGCAAGCATTGTGCCACGGTAAGCAAAGGTAGAGAATCGTGCTCTCCCGTTTTATCCGGAGACGGTGAACTTTTCGCAGCGTTGCCTCGCGGGCTGCAAGGTTTCAGCCGAGCTGATTTATATACCGGTGCTGAATTTTTCGTCCGTACCTTTGCCTCATGCACAAAGCCGGTTTCGTCAATATCATCGGCCGCCCGAACGCGGGGAAAAGCACGCTGATGAACGCGCTGGTGGGCGAGCGCGTCTCCATCATCACCTCCAAGGCGCAAACCACGCGGCACCGCATTCTCGGCATCGTCAACGGGGAGGATTTCCAGGTCGTTTATTCCGATACGCCGGGCATTCTCAAGCCGCAGTACAAATTGCACCAGGGCATGATGCATTTCGTGAACGAGTCGCTGGGCGACGCCGACCTGCTGCTGCTCGTCGTCGACCTGCGCGATCCCGAGCCGGTGGAGGAGAGCGTGCTGCGGCGTTTGAAAAAGACCGAAGCGAAGCTGCTCATCCTGCTGAACAAGACCGATATCGCCGACGCCGCGCGCATCGAAGCGGCAACTGCGCACTGGAAAAACGAATTCCCTTCTTCCGAGATCATTCCCATCTCCGCGCTGAAAGGCGAGAACGTGGAAAAAGTTTTTCAGCGCATCCTCGCGCTGCTGCCCGAGCACGAAGCGTTCTACGCCAAAGACGCGCTCACCGACAAGCCCGAGCGTTTTTTCATGGCGGAGATCATCCGCGAAAAGATCCTGCTCAACTACAAAAAAGAGATTCCGTACTCCGTCGAGGTCGTCGTCGAGTCGTTCAAGGAAGACGAAAAGATCGTGCGCATCCGCGCTGAAATTTATGTCGCCCGCGAATCGCAGAAAGCCATTCTCATCGGCCATAAAGGACAAGCGCTGAAAGAAGTCGGCGTCGAGTCGCGCAAGGACATGGAAAAATTCCTCGGCAAGCAGGTGCACCTCGAGCTCTTCGTGAAAGTGTCCAAAGACTGGCGCGACGATGAGCTGCGGCTGAAACGGTTCGGCTATATGTGATTTCGGATTTGCGATTTCGGATGGGCACACATCCCACCACACGCAGGTTAGGCTTGCTGATATCCGAAATCCGAAATCGTAAATCCGAAATGGTATGGTACCTTTGTTCCTGCTATGCCATTTCTAGTCGCCATCGTAGGCCGCCCCAACGTGGGGAAATCCACCCTGTTCAACCGCCTGACCGGCTCGCGCGAAGCCATCGTCGATGAGACGGCGGGCGTGACGCGCGATCGTCATTACGGGCACGGGGAGTGGAACGGGAAAACATTTTCCATCGTCGACACCGGCGGTTACATCACGGGCAGCGAAGACGTTTTCGAAGAAGAGATCCGCCGCCAGGTGAAGATCGCCATCGAGGAAGCGTCCCTGCTCTTGTTCGTGGTCGACACCGCCGAAGGCCTCACGCCGCTGGACGAGGAAGTGGCCGACATCATCCGCCGCAGTCGGAAGAAAACCATTCTCGTGGCCAACAAGGTGGATAACACCGACCGCGTGGGACTGGTCGCTGAATTTTATGCGCTCGGGCTCGGGGAGCCCTTCGCGATCGCATCCGCCAGCGGCAGCGGCACCGGCGAGCTGCTGGACGAGCTCGTGAAGCACGTGCCCGACGAGCCGCCCGCGCCCGAAG
>Ga0196978_1001183_pt1 | contig 12000 bp, 9 predicted proteins | sample S3v_2013CmetaG_FD_155491 | JGI IMG/M metagenome (GOLD analysis project Ga0196978, IMG submission 155491) | Soil microbial communities from Anza Borrego desert, Southern California, United States - S3+v_20-13C | ecosystem: Environmental > Terrestrial > Soil > Desert | place: USA: California... | reverse complement strand
GAAGTCCGCGCTGACGTCGCTGTTGATCCAGGCCGTTTCGGTAAGCTCTCGCTGAAGCTGCGACGGGCCCCAGCCGGAGTACCCGAGCAGGAAGCGCAGCCGTCGCGGAGGCTGGGCGGCGAGCACCTTGAGCGCATCGGGAGCCGAGGACATGAACAGGCCCGGAAGCACTTCCTGCGTTCCCTTGCCGTCCAAACCTTCGACCGGCTCGTGCAGGATCCAGCCGGTCTCGGGCTGCACGGGACCGCCCGACCAGGCCACGTCCTTTTGCGGGCCCTGCCATTCGACCTCGATCGCCTTGAGAAGCTCCCCGACCGGAACGCGCGTTGGACGATTGATGACGAGGCCGAAAGAGCCTTCGTGCTGATGCTCGATCATCAGCACGACGGAGCGATGAAAGTTGGGATCGCGTAGCTGCGGCATCGCGATCAGCAGACCCGGTGCGACTCGAAGCTCGCCTAACATGAGGTCTCTGTACTCCCGGAGGTGGCTGTGGGCAAGAGGCGCATTTCCCCCGCGTGCGTTGATTCCCAGGACGCCGGTGCTAGCTCAGACGCCGGAGCCGCGCGTGGGATTCATGGGCCAACGGGTTGCGCCGATCGAGGCGCAATCCGGCGAGCCCGCATCGATCACGATGGATCGGTGACGGAATCGTGAATCGCCCTGGATGGACGATTCCGTACCCGATCTCTTCCGAAAAGCGCAGGAGCGATCGCATGGAATACGGTGTTCTCGTACCGCAGGGGTGGCGACTCGATCTTACGGGCGTGCAGGGCGACGCCGAAAAGTGGCAGACGTGTGACCGCGTCATCCGCGGCCTCGACCAGGCCGGCTGGGAGTCACTGTGGGTCTTCGATCATTTCCACACCTTTCCGCGCAAGCAGGTCGAGGCCACGTTCGAAGCATGGACGATGATGGCCAACATGGCCGCCATCACCTCGCGTGCGCGCATCGGGCAACTGGTCACCTGCAACGAGTACCGGCATCCCGCGTACCTGGCCAAGATCGCCGCCTGCGTCGACGTCATGAGCGGTGGACGCGTGGATCTCGGCATCGGCGCCGGCTGGTTCGCCGAGGAGTTCGAGGCCTTCGGTTACGACTTCCGCACCATCGGCGCACGGCTGAAGAGGCTCGGCGAGGCGCTCGAGATCATTCGCCGTCTGTGGGGCCCCGAAGAGTCGGTGACGTTCGAGGGCAAGCACTTCCGGCTCGTCGACGCGATCTGCCAGCCGCGCCCGCTGCAGAGCCCGCGCATTCCCATCGTCATCGGCGGCCGCGGCGAGAAGGTGCTGCTGCGCCTGGTCGCCCGGTACGCCGACGTCTGGAACTACAACGGCGCGCAGGACGAGTTCCCCCGCTACAAGAGGATCCTGCAGGAGCACTGCCTGGCGGTCGGGCGCGACTTCGACGAGATCAGGATCACTGCCATGTCGGGCGGGATCGCCTTCGACGACGACGCCGAGAAGGAGCGCTTTTTCGGCCGCATCCAGCACCAGGGTTTCCATCCCGAAAGCCTGCTCGGCTTCGTGGCCTGCCACGGCAAGCGCGAGCGCTGTGCCGAGTTCCTGTCGGGCTGGAAGAACATGGGCGTGCACGGGATCGTGTTCTTCTTCAACGACATTGCCAGCTTCGGGGCCGGCGATTCGCAGGCCGAGATCTTCCGCAGGGACATCCTGCCGCAGGTCTAGACGCCCTGCGTCTCAGATTGATACGGGCCGGCGCGGCAGGCCGCGGCCGGCAGCCGTGAAAACAGCGCACAACGCCGCGCGGTGCCGCGCAAAACAGTAGTTTCGAGGCAGCCGGATCGATAGACTTCGGCCGTGATCTCCCGTGCCTGCCACGCCGACTCCGCGCGCGCGCCTGCTGGCGCGAGCGCCAGCCGTACGGCTTTCGCCGTGCGCCGCTAGGCCGACGCATGCGCATCCTGCACTGGACCGAGCTCTACCGTCCGCATCTCGGCGAGATCGAACTGCTGACCGAGCATCTGATCGGCGCGCTGCACGCGCGCGGCCATGAGAACATCGTCGTCACCTCGCACACCGCGGCCGCTGCGCCCGACGAAGAGCAGCGCGGCCCGGCGCGCGTCCATCGGTTCCGTTTCGCGCAGGCACTGATCGGCAGCGATCCGGTTGCCATCGCCGAGCTCAAGCAGTCGGTTTCCGATCTGCTTGCCAGCATCGCGCCCGACATCTTGCACGTGCATACGCTGCAGCCGAGCCTGCTCTTCCACGAGTCCCTGCAGGGGCCATGGTCCACGGTCGTCACCGCGTACGATCCGCAGGCGTCGTCGGCAGCCCTGGCAGCGCGCGTCCTGACGCGTGCCGACGCCGTCACCGCCACTTCGCCCGCAGCAATCGAGGTGCTTCGCAGCCGCGTGCCGACGCTGGCCGAGAAGGCGCTCGCGATCCCTGCCGGACTGCCCGCCACCTCGTCGCGCCTGCCGGGCAGCGATGCATCGCCTCTGATCGTGGCAGCCGGACGTTTTGCCGGCGACGAAGGGATGGATGTCCTGCTGCGCGCGATGCCGGTCATCCTGCGCGTATTCCCCGCTGCGCGACTGCAGCTGATCGGCGACGGCCGCGCGCGCGCCAGCCTGGCCTCGCTGATCCGCGAGCTGGGATTGCAGGACGACGTCGAGCTCATCCGCTGGCAGTCGCCGGCGCGCGTCGAGTCGGCGCTGGCGCGTGCCAGCGTGGTCGTGGTGCCCTCGCTGCGGCGCTGCGCGCTCGGCCTCGTCGCACTGCAGGCAGCACAGCTCTCGCGGCCTGTGGTCGCCTGCCGCACCGGCGATCTGGCCGACATCGTCCAGGATGGCATCACCGGGACGCTCGTGCCCAGGGGCGAGAGCAACGCGCTGGCGTGGGCGGTCATCGATCATCTGGCGCACCCCGAGCGTGCCAGGCGCATGGGAGCTGCCGGCGCCGAGCGTGCAGCCCGCGAATTCTCGATGCCGGCGATGGTCAACGGATTCGAAGAGCTCTATGCGCAGCTGTCGCGCGAGCGCCGCCGCCGCGCCAGCGATCTGCTGGCCGACCGGCCGGTTCTGGTGTGGGAAGGACAGCAGTCGGGCTACAGCGCGCTGGCCTATGCCAACGCCGCCGTCTGCAATGCGCTGCTCGACACGCGCGTCGTCGATCTTCGCGTCGCCTCGAACCAGCGGACGTGGATCGACCTCGACGCGCGCCCCGAGCTCCAGCGCCTGCGCGAGCTGGACTCGGCGGTTGCCGGCCTGCCTGCGCGCGACAATGCCGCGCGGGCCGCGGTGTGGGTTCGTCATCCACTGCCGTCGCGACCGAGCGCTCCGGGCCGCTTTCCCCTGGTGGTGTGCCAGCCGTGGGAGTACTCGCTGGTCTCCACTCCCATGGTCGAGGCGTTCGGACGCTGCCGCGAGGTCTGGGCGCCGTCGCTGTTCAGCGCCGAAGCTATCCGCCGCTCCGGCGTGCGGACGCCGGTGGAGGTGGTGCCCTACGGCGTCGACACGCGCGTGTTCACGCCCGAGGGGAAGCGTTTCGCGCTGCCGCACGAGGACTCGTTCCGGTTCCTGTTCGTCGGCGCGTCGATCTATCGCAAGGGGCTCGACATCCTGCTGTCGGCATACGCCCGCGCGTTCCGCCGCAACGAGAAGGTCCTGCTCGTGGTCAAGGACGTCGGAGTCGGTTCGACGTACGAAGGCCACACCAGCGGCGACCGCGTCGAGGCGTTCGCGGCGGACGTGAGCAATCCGCGCGTCGCCTATTTGGACGGTCGCCTGCCCGCAGCCTCGCTCGCCTCGCTGTATCGCTCCTGCGACGCGTTCGTCAGCGCCTACCGCGGCGAAGGCTTCTCCCTGCCGACGCTGGAAGCGATGGCCAGCGGCCTAGCCGTCGTGGTGACTGCGGGTGGCGCCACCGACGACTTCGTCGACGAGAGCGTGGGCTGGCGAATCCCGTCGCGGCCGCGCTACGTGGGCCGCTCGGTGTATGGTCAGCCCGCTCCTGACGACGTCTATCTTCTCGAGCCCGACGTCATCGCCCTGGCCGAGCTCATGCGCGAATGCTTCGACCGCCGCGACGAAGTGAAGCGCCGGGGCCAGGCAGGCATGGAGCGCGCCCGCACCTCATGGACGTGGGAGCACTCGGCCGCACGAATCCTCGAGCGCATGTCCGCGCTGGCCGGCGTCGGCATCGCCGTCCGCGTCTGAGCTTCAGTCGCGCCCGCAGGCGCAGCGACCCGTGGCGGGCGTCATCATCGCGTTCATGTCCGCATAGGCGGCGCCGTCTTCGAACAGGCCATCGAACCGCTCGGCTTCCAGCAGCTGCCTGGCCGCGCGTTGCGCTCGGCCATAGGCGGCCTGCGCCAGCGCCGATCCGGCGCTGACGCGCCGCACGCCCAGCGCGCGCAGCTCGGCAAGCGGCGGCAGCCCCGGCACCAGCATGAGGTTCAGCGGTAGCTCGACCTCTTCGGCGATGCGCTCGATGTCCTCGCGAGCCGTCAGGCGCGGAACGAACAGGCCGTCGCAGCCCGCGTCGCGGTAGCGCCTGGCCCTGGCGATGGTCTCTTGCGCAGCGCCTGGCGCAGGCACCAGCGCCTTCAGGTACACGTCGGTGCGCGCATTGATGAAGATGTCGACGCCGCAGCGCTGCGCCGCAGCGCGTGCCGCCGCGATTTTCGCGCACAGCAGATCGACCGGCCCGCTGCCGTCCTCGATGTTGATGCCGACGCCGCCGGCTTCGGCAACCAGCGCCACCACTTCGCCGACGCGGGCAGGCTCGCAGGAGTAGCCGCCCTCGATGTCCACGCTCAGCGGCACGTGGATGACCCGTGCGATCTCGGCAACGACGGTAGCCAGCACCCGCGGCGGCAGCGCATCGCCGTCGGGATAGCCGCGCGACCAGGCAACGCCCGAGCTGGTCGTTGCGATGGCGCGGGCGCCGCACTCCTGGATCAGGCGCGCGCTGCCGGCATCCCAGGCGTTGGGCAGGATCAGGAAGCGGCCGCGGCAATGGAGGTCGCGGAACTCTCTTGCTCGATCGGTCATGGCGGGCTCCTTGGGCACGCGATCGCGAAGGATCGCGATCGACGAAGCGGTTCTATCGCGGCGGGCAGGCGGCGTCTGGCCGTTTTCGGCCATCATCCTCGCGACGTCGGACCTATGAATACCGCTTGATCCAGAGCTTCATCTCGTCGGTCAGCCGTTCGTCCTCGAGGAAGACGTGCGGTTTGCCGCTGGGGCCCAGAGCCAGACGAATGACGAGATTGCCGTGCCGCAGCTCACGCGCTTCCTGCGAGCTGATGCCGCGCTGCTCGAGAAGCTTGCGATAGTACTCGTGGATCTCGGGCGTCTCGAAGTAGACCTCGGCCAGGCGCTCGTTGAAGAAGTGAGCCGTCAGTCGACCGGTGTGCTCGAGATGACGGAAGCCTTCGACGTCGATGAACGTGTGCTTGAACGGAGGACGGTTCGGATACGGCTCCGACTCCTGCTCGTCCTTGACGGTCTGCGGCGGGTTGCCCATCTCCTGGAGCCGCCGCTGGAACTCCTGCGTCGTCACGTAGCTGGGAATGCCGCGGATCAGCTCGACCGGATCGGTCTCGACGGCAACGAAGCTGACTTCACGCCAGGTCTCGTAGAACAGCACCTGCGAGCCGCCGTAGATGGCCACGAGGAAGAGGAAGAACGTCAGGCCGAGCTTCATGTTTTGAGTGAACATGGCCTGGTCGTGTTTGTTACGAGCGGCGCTCCTGCGCAAGCGGGAGGTGCGCTCCGGCGCACTTCAGCTTTGGACGGCGTGCGGCGGCCAGACGATGACGTCCTGGCGGCGGCTGAAGTGGAAGATCGGGTCGCCTTCGATGGGAACGCCCTGGGCCGTCGCGATCGTGTTCTCGGCGATCTCGGCCTCGGCGTCCTGCAGCGGCCACGGCCGGTGATGCACCTCGGCTCGCAGCAGCGTGCCGCCGGAGGTCTGCGTATACAGACAGTAGCGTTCGGTCAGGAAGTGCCCGAGCGTTCCGGCCACGGCTTCGAACGTCGAGGACGTCGGCGCGTAGCTGCCCTCGAACGCGACGCGCGGATCCGACGGCCGTCGCATGCTGCGGTAGTGCACGCGTCCACGCCTCTCCTCCACCTGCATGTCGGCAGTGAAGTAGGGCAGCTGGAACACGACGCGCGCCGCCAGCACCGCCAGGAAACGCGTCGCATCCAGGCTGACGAACCATACGCCGGGCTTGCCGCCATGCTCGACGTAGAGGCGAAGGTTGAGCTCGGGGAACGCGGAAAGCCACGGCAGGCTCGGCAAGCCGCGGGCCGTCACGCCTTCCATGCGGAAGGGCACGACCCCGACCCACGAGCTGCCGTCGAACTCCTGGATGGTGAGACGCGAAGGAACCAGAGGCCGCAGCGCCGAAACCGGAGCGCGCCAATGCGCGAACAGCAGGTCACACCAGCTCTGGCGCATCACCCATGGCGCAGAAGGGAGAGCCCAGGGCCGGTGGTCGGTGCGATGCAGAGACGGATGCATGCGCCCATTGTGGCAACGCGAGCATCCGATGGAAAAGCCGGGTCGGCTGCGGGGTCCGAGCTAGGGCGGGGTCAGGTACCGAGACCGCGAATCGCCTGGATTGCCGATTCGGTACCTGACCCCATTGCGCATGCGGCGTCCCTTCGACCGCTACTTGCCCGCGCGAACCGCGCGAACGTAGTTGTAGACGGTCTTGGCGGTGCTGGCCACGGCACCGGTGGCGAAGTTGACGGACCATGCCGAGTTGAGGCTGGCCGCCGCCGTCGTCGAGCTCCAGTACGGCTTGGTGTGCGTGCAGCTGCACTCGGTGACGCTGCAGCCGGCGCCGCAATCGGTCTCGAACGCGCTGCTGATCGACGGGTTGGATGCGCTGTAGTTGACGAGCGACGCCAGCTCGCGAACGTTGGGCAACCGCCAGTCGTTGTGGTTGGCGAAGCCGGAGCCGGCATTCATCGCGTTGAGGTTGTTGATCTTGCCGTAGGCTCCGGCCCACTGGTAGGCGAAGTCCTGGAAGTCGTGGATGCCGCCGTCGTCGGCGAGCTTCTCCCACATCAATCCCGTCTTCTGGTCGGTGATGGTGCCGTCGCCGTTGTCGACGTAGTCGAACACGAGGCCGCGCTGGAACTCGCCGTCCTGGCCGGAGTTGAAGCATTCGATGGTGTCGACCGGGTTGGTCAGATCGAGCGGGTCGTAGCACGTGATCTGGCCGCTGTTCAGCAGCGCGCCCTCGGCGCAGATTTCGACCTGGCACTGACAGATCATCTCGGCGGGCTGACCCACCGACTTTTTCAGCACTGCCAGCGAGTCGCTGGCGGTGACGCTGCCCGAATCATTGACGTCGCCGCACGGTTGCACCGGTGCGCAGACCTCTTCCAGAGCCAGCGCGGTGCTCGCGCTCACGGCCACCAGGAGCGCTGCTGTCACGAACGTTGCCTTGATCATTTCGTATCCCCCTTTCCGCAATGGGCGTCGCGCACGACAAAGGGGAGCAAACCTCGCCCGTTATCCCTGCCGTCGTCTCGCGCGCGCCGCGAAACTAGCATCCTGCCTGCCAGCGGGCGAGCGGGAAACGCCGCAAAAGACGACGGCAGTGAGTCGATTCACGCGTGGAGTGACATCCTGCAGCGCGCAGTCTGTACGAAAGTGAGAACTGTGTACGGCCTAAGGAATACCGGGCGGGTCCTGCAGCGGCGTCGAGTGAATGACCGGCTGCTCGGCCGCTACCGCAGCAGCCGATTCGGGTCCGCCATCTCGCCGTCGATCTCCACCCATCCCGTGTAGGTCTCCGGCATGTAGGACCAGCCGAGAAGGCGCTGGATCTGCTCGGGATAGCTGCGGACGACCTCGGCGCTGAGCGCGAGGTACATGTTCTCTTCCTGCCGCACCGCAGCCGAATCCAGGCCGGTGGTCAGGCCGCTGCGGAACTGGTCGGAAGTGCGATTGGCGCCGCCGCCATGATGCGTGGATCCCAGGAACAGGAGCGCAGAGCCCGCTGCCATCTCGGCCGGCACGGCCTGGCAGGGATCGGCGACGCGATCCTCGCTCCAGAGATGACTGCCCGGCACGACCCGTGTCGCACCGTTCTCCTCGGTGAAGTCGCTGACCGCCACCATGACCTGCACCCGAACCTGCCGCCCGTAGTCGGGATAGCGCCACAGCAGGGCCCAGTGGTCGCGGTGCAAGGGCTGGGCTTCCTGGCCCGGCGCGATCTGGATGAGCTGCGTGGCACCGATGCGCAGGCCCGGACGCACCGAGCGCGCGTGCTCGCCGCAGCCGTAGACGATGGGCGAGTTGACGAAGTGCTCGGACGCTCCGAGGAGCAGCGGGTGCGTGACCACGTCCGCGATGCGGCGGGTTTTGGCGAACAACGCGCTCATCCTGCGCGTGTTTACGCCGGAGAAATCGTCACGCCCCGTCGAGCACGCCTCGACCGCCGGCAGCAGGTCCGCCTTCAGCTCTCGAAGGATCGCCGCATCGACGAAGTCCTCCACGATCACGCCGCCGTCGCGTTCGATGACCGCGATGACGTCATCGAGCGAGGCGTCGGCGCGCAGCTCGGCCAGTCGCTGCGAGGGTTTCGAGGTCATGGCTGCTCCTTTCTCACAACATCTGACGGAACGTAGGCGAGCGAAACGCATCGCCCGCATGCAAGGCCGACATCTCTTCGTGGAAGAGGATGCCGTTGCGACCGTACCCTGAATCACTGTGCTCCGGGAGTGGGCGGAACGTCGCGTCGTCGCCGAAGAAGCGGAAGACCAGGGTATGCCGTTCGGGGAAATTCGCGTCGACGGGTGCGCCGCCATGCAGCACGCCGGGATGGATCGCGACGACGTCTCCGAGCTCGGTCGCCCACGACAGGATGTCGTAGCAGCTCGGATCGAGTCTGCGCTGCGCTTCGATGTCGGGAAGGCGCGGCAGCGCGCCGCCGCCGTGCAGCGGTTGGGTCGGATCGTCGGGGTCGCGAAAGGTCGTTCCGTCGTAGAGCGTGCCGAGGTGCGAGCCGCGAACGACTTCCAATGCATTGCGCTTGGGAACGGCTTCGAAGCTGATCCACGCATTGGCCCAATGCATGCCCGCCCACCGAAGGTACGAAGTGTCCTGATGCCACGGAGTGCGCGACCCTCGTCCGCCGGTCTTGAGGAACACCTCCTCGGCGAAGTACCAGACGTGGCGTGAGCCCCACAGGTCCGCGAACAGCCGGCTGAGCGGCAGCGAGGCGACGAGCTCTTCCAGACGCGCCCTCGCGCGCGGATTGGCGTTGTCGTTGTGCGTCTGTTGCTCGGTGCCGTCGAAGATCCGATAGGCATTGGGCCCGGGGTTCTCGATGGCCCAATCGAACGCCTCTCGGCAGCGAGCGAGCTGCTGCGGGCTGAGCACGCCGCGAAGCAGCACGGCCCCATCCTGCAGGAAAGCCTTCCGCAACGAATCGTCCATCGATGCCACCTCCATCTCGCGCGCCATGTCTGCGCAGCATAGGCGAAAGCAGGGCCGGCGCAGAAGGGCCGCCCGCGACAAGGAATGGTGATCCGGTGACAGGTGGGCCGCGTGCGCCGCCGAAAGTGACCGCGTATCCTGCGGTGCGATGAGCGGTCCCGCCCTGCCGGCACGCCTTCGACGAGCATCCGACGACCTGCCGATGCCGTCGGCGTACTTCAAGTTCGTGCTCGAACAGTTCGGAACCACACGCGCGCGCCGCGAGACGATTCTGGAAGGCACGGGTGTGGCTGCCGCCCGCGCTGCGGCGCTCGGCGAGGAGATCACCGTCGGCCAGCAGCTGCGCCAGCTCCGTAACGTCAACGCCATCGCGGCTCCGGGGTGGGGCCTGGAGCTCGGTGCGCGCCTGGGAACCGTGAGCCACGGCAGTCTCGGATTCGGTGCGGTCAGCGCGCCGACGCTGCGCGACACTCTGGAGCTCCTCGTCCGCTACGGGCACGTGCGTGACCCGTGCTTCGGATTCCATCTTCGAAAGGCCGGCCGCGAGCTGCGCATCGAGATCCACGAGCGCATCGACCTGCTCGAAGAGGAGCGGGTTCCCGAGATCGAGACGTTTCTGCTGAGCATTCAGGCCACGGTAGAGGCCATCCTCGGACGCAGGCTCGAAAAGGCGAAGGTCGAGGTCGCTGCGCGGCCGGCCCATGCCGACCTGTACCGACGCTACTTCTCCGGAACGGTGCGCTTCGGCGCCGGGGTCAGTGCGCTCGTCATTCCGCAGGCGTGGCTCGAAAATGCCTCGCCCTTTGCCGACGCCGGCCTGCACCGGGCCTCGGTCCTCAAGCTGGAGGCGATGGCCGAGCGCCTGAAGGGAAGGCGTCATACCGCCGCGCTCGTCGAGGAGCTCATGGCATCCGGAGGACCGGGCGGGACCGCGCTCGAGGACGTTGCCCGACGGCTCGCCGTATCTCCGCGAACTCTGATCCGCCGCCTTCGCGAGGCCGGCACGAGCTACCGGGAGCTGCGCGAGGCGCATCGCCGCAAGCACGCGGTCGGGCTGCTGTCGGACACTTCGCTGACCGCCGCCGAGGTCGCCTATCGCCTGGGGTACGAAGACGCGTCGAACTTCGGGAAGGCGTGCCGGCGGTGGTTCGGATGCTCGCCCGGTGTGCTGCGCAAGCGGCTGGCACACGGCGGGAAGGCCGTATCCGCCATCCGCAGTGCACGCCGGTAGCTCGACCCAAGCCGATCGCGCTGCGGCGGCCTGCCGCGCGTTCTTGACTCAGTACCGTCGCAAGCACAGGAAGCCCGCTCGCCATTGTTGGCAATACGGTGCACCTGGCCGTGATCGCCGTCACTTGGCGGGCGGGGGGTTTCGATGCAGTCGACGGGCTTCGAGCTGGTTGCGGGAATGCGTGCGCTCCGGGCGTCGCGCCGATGGGCAGCTGCGGTGTTCACCACGGCACTGTGCCTTCATGCATGGCTGTCACCGACGCCTTCTGCCCTGGCGGCGCAGTGCTCGCGGCCATGCGGAAAGCCCGTCTCGACACAAGGGAGTACGCCCACCACCGGCGATGCATTGTTCACGCTGCGCACGGCCGTCGGCGTCAGCGCCACCTGCTATCTGTGCGAGTGCGACGTCAACGGGAACGATACCGTCACGTCCACCGATGCCCTGGCCGTTCTGCGGTCCGCCGTCGGGCTGCCCATCGAGCTCGACTGCCCGGCCTGTTCGCCGGTGCAGCCGAGCCTCGCCTATGCCCGAGGCGTGGCCGCCCTCGAACGCGAAAGCCTGCGCATCGCCAACGACGAGTTCGACTGCGCCGTCGAGCTGGAGCCGGAGCTGGCCGCGGCGCAGTTCTTCCGCGCCATCACCCGCGTTGCCGTCTACGTCGCCGCCGATGCGGATCTGCGCGAGCTGCTCGTCGAGAGCGGCGGCACGGGCAGCAGCGATATCTACAATTTCACGCTGGCCTTCCAGCACGGCGTCGACGTCCCGACCGTGGCGCGCGCCAGGCCCGTGCTCCTGCAGGGGCTGACCGACGAGCTGGCCGCCGCCATCGAGCATCTGGAGGTGGCAGTCGACGACGCGAACTTCATCGCAGCGCTCTCGGACGCGATCGCGCCCGAAGGGCTGCTTTCGGTGGGACGTCTGTACGAAGTCGACGCCGCCGACGCTGCCATCGTCTCGGCGGCGTTCCGCCAGCTGCGGTGCATCCTGCTGTTCACGATCGGTTCCTATCACCCCTCCACGTTCGACCGGCTGCGCGAGGCGCCGGAGGCAATCTGCGACGAGGATTTCGTCGCCGACCACGCCTCTTTCTTCACCGTGGCTGCCGATCCGGCATTCGCTGCGGCGAAGGCCGAGTGCAAGGGAGCGATCTCGGACCTGATCACCGCCATCGACCTGATCGAGGACGAATCGGACGGGCAGGGCGACGACCTCTTCGTGGTCGACGACGTGGAGCGCGAAGCTTTCGATCTGGCCAACGTCAGCGGCGATCCGATACGCGAGGTTCGCGACGTGCTCGTGGAGCTTCGCCAATCATTCGAGAATCCGACCGACGACCTGCCC
>Ga0196978_1001182_pt1 | contig 12010 bp, 9 predicted proteins | sample S3v_2013CmetaG_FD_155491 | JGI IMG/M metagenome (GOLD analysis project Ga0196978, IMG submission 155491) | Soil microbial communities from Anza Borrego desert, Southern California, United States - S3+v_20-13C | ecosystem: Environmental > Terrestrial > Soil > Desert | place: USA: California... | reverse complement strand
GCTGTGGGAAGCCGATCGCGAGTGCGCCCTCGGCGGTGGCGCTGCCAAGGCTGCCGTCGCGCAGCTCTACATCCGCCGGCATCTGCTGCCCTCGTACCGTCCCGAGAACGATCCGGCGTGGAAGGCGCGCATCGACGCGATCCTGGCCGACGACCTGCGGCTGGAAGACTGATGCACCTGCGTTGGGCCACCCTGGCGCTGATGCTGGTGGCGGCAGCGCCGCTGGCGTGCACGCCCGCGGCACGCGGCTCTGATACGTCGCGAACGCGCGAACCCGACCTTGCCCCGTCGCGCTTCACGGCCCGGCAGATGCCAGCGCGGATCACGGGCACGGCCACGGCCAGGGACGGCACGCCACTGTACTTCGAGCGCATCGGCAGCGGTCCCGCCATCGTCTTCATCCACGGCCTCGGCGGCAATCACGCCGTGTGGTTCCAGCAGGTCGCGCACTTCGCGGCCACGCACACCGTGGTCACGCTGAGCCAGCGGGGCTTCGCGCCCTCGGCCGGCAACCAGGACAGATACGACGTGGACGTCCTGGTCGATGACCTCGCGCGGATCATGGACGCGGCCAGGATCGAGCGCGCGGCCGTCGTGGGCCAATCGATGGGCGGTTGGACGGCGCTCGGCATGGCGCTGAGCCGGCCCGAGCGCGTGCATGCGCTGGTGCTGGCCGACACCGTGGCGGGAATCGCCGACGACACGATCGCCGACCATCATCGCAAGATGATCGAGCAGGCTCGCGGCGTCACCGCCTCGCCTCCTCCGCTGTCGATGCATCCGGCACTGGACCCGTCGTTCAGCCGCGCGCAGCCGGACATGGGATACCTGTACCAGGCGCTGAGCACGTTCGGATCGCCCAGGCCCGGCGTCATCGCCGGGCAGCTTGCCGCCGCGCGCGCCGATGCGGCCAGGCTCAAAGCCAATCGCGTCCCGACCCTGTTCCTGTTCGGCCGCAACGATACGGTCTTCCCGCCCGACATCCTTCGCCACGCGGCCTCGCTGACGGGTGCCGCGCGCGTGCGTGAGATCGAAGGTGGCCACTCGCCGTACTTCGAGCGGCCGCACCAGTGGAACGCCGCCGTCGAAGAGTTTCTCGCCGAGGTCGATTCGGCCGCGCGCTAGAACGCGCACGTCAGCACGATACCTCCGGCGCTTCCTGCTGCTCACAGCGGCTGTCGCCTGCCGCGAATCTTCCGGCGCGCGCGCTAGTCGTCGATGCGGAAAGGCAGCTTCACTGCCTCGGTCAGGAACTGCATGAAAGGCGCGAGAGCCTCGAAGGAACGTGTCACTTCCTTGACGAACGTCTTCGAATGGATCGCCCTTGGCGGCACCGACTCGATGGCGAAGAAGCTGGTGCGCTTCAGATCCTCGATCAGCGGATGGAGCGGATCGATGCCCACGGGAGCGCGCTTCAAACTGTCACCCTCCACGCCTCCGAAGCGGCGGCGGAACGCCGGCGAGCGGGTGATCTTCTTCCATCCCTCGGGATCGTCCTGGATGCGCGCGCGAATCTGCTGCAACACCGGGCTCGGCGGGCGCCAGATGCCGCCGCCGTAGAAGACCTCATCGGGCGCCAGATGTACGTAGAAGCCGGGCGCATGCGCGTCCTTGCCCGCCATGTGCCGAAACTGGCACGCGGCGTGATCCTTGTACGGCGTCTTGTCGTTGCTGAAGCGCGTGTCGCGATAGATGCGGAACATCGACCCGCCCATCGGCCGCGCGTCGGCGACGAAGCAGTCGGCGATGCGGCCGAGCGGAATGTCCATTGCCGAGATGAAGGACAGCGTCGGCACCTGCACGCTGGTGCGATAGCGTTCCTTGTTCTCGTTGAACCACTCGCGCCGGTTGTTCTTCTTGAGCTCGCGGAAGAACTTGAGGAAATCGCTCGGAAATCCCTCGAACGCGGCGGCGGTCTTGGCCGGTCTCACGGCCGTCTTGGCACTCGCCATCGACTTTCTCCTCGGGCCCACGCCTCAGCGATGGGCATCGACACTTCTTCCGAGCTCGGGCGCGCACGTCTGCGTGGACATTCTCCTGGAGGTCGGCGCGAGACCTTCGGTATCGGCATCGCTCTCGTCACTCAGCGCGCGAAGAGGCGATAGGCCGGGTTGCCGGTCTCTTCGACGTGGTCGTAGCCGAGAGCCGCCAGGCATCCTTCGAACAGGCCGCGCTCGGTCTCCGGAACCTGCATCCCGACCAGGACCCGCCCGTAGTCGGCGCCGTGATTGCGATAGTGGAACAGGCTGATGTTCCAGCCCTGACTCATCGCCTCCAGGAACTTGATGAGCGCGCCCGGCCGTTCTGGAAACTCGAAGCGGTAGAGCACCTCGTCGGGGACCTCGGCGCGCCCGCCGACCATGTGACGGAAGTGCAGCTTGCTGGCCTCGTCCTCGCTCAGATCGACCGCCGGAAGGCCCGCGGCGCGAAGCGCTTCCACGATGCGGCCACGCTCGCCGTGGCCGGCCACCTCGATGCCGACGAAGACGTGCGCCTCGCCGGCATCCGAGTATCGATAATTGAACTCGGTGATGCTGCGGCGGCCGAGCAGCGCGCAGAACTCCTTGAAGCTTCCGGGCCGCTCCGGGATCGTCACGCCGAACAGCGCCTCGCGCTCTTCGCCGATCTCGGCGCGCTCGGCCACGTGCCGGAGACGGTCGAAGTTCATGTTGGCACCCGAGGCGATCGCGACCAGCGACATGTCACGCGCCCCCTCGCGCGATACCCACGCCTTCAGCCCCGCCACCGCCAGCGCACCGGCAGGCTCGAGAACGGTGCGCGTGTCCTCGAACACGTCCTTGATGGCAGCGCAGATGGCATCGGTGTCGATCACGATCATGTCGTCGACGAGCTCGCGGCAGATGCGCAGCGGCTCCTCGCCGACCTGCCGCACCGCCACGCCGTCGGCGAACAGGCCGACCTGATCCAGCGAAACGCGCGCACCCTGGCGCAGCGACCGAGTCATCGAATCGGCATCGTCGGGCTCGACGCCGATGATGCGGACGTGCGGGCGAAGCCTCTTGACCACGGCGGCGATGCCCGCGATGAGCCCGCCACCGCCGACCGGCACGAAGATCACGTCGAGTGCGCGGCCACCCTGCTGCAGGATTTCCAGGCCGACGGTGCCCTGCCCCGCGATGACGTCCGAATCGTCGTAGGGATGGACCAGCGTCAGTTCGCGCGACTGCACCAGCGATCGCGCATGCGCTTCGGCTTCGGCGTAGCTGTCGCCGACCAGCTCGATGGTCGCGCCGAGCGCACGCACGGCCGCGATCTTGATCGACGGCGTCGTCACCGGCATCACGATCGTGGCCGCACAGCCCAAGCGCTGCGCGGCCAGCGCCACACCCTGTGCATGATTGCCGGCCGAGGAGGCGATCACGCCGCGGCTGCGCAGCTCCGCCCCCAGAGACACCAGCTTGTTGTAGGCGCCGCGGATCTTGAACGAGAAGATGGGCTGCATGTCCTCGCGCTTGAGCCAGACATGGTTGCCGAGCCGCACCGACAGACGTGCGATTCTCTCCAGCGGTGTCTGAATGGCGACGTCGTAGACCGGCGCGTTGATGCTGCGCTCGAGATAGTCGGCGATCGAGGGCTTGCGTTCTTCGTGACTCATGGCGGCGGCAGACGGCTAGCTACCGCGAATCGGCGGCGAGAAAAACGCTCGCGCAGTCGAAAGGACGTGACAGAAGCGCGCGCACTGCCTTGCCAGCGGCTCTCGCGAAGACCTTCATCCTCTCCGATCGCGTCGCACGGCGCGGCGAGCGAGCCTCGAGGAAAAACGGCCGGCCCCGCAAGGGACCGGCCGTTTTTCCAGGAGCCGTTTACGCGTCGGTGCCGGCGCTCAGTTGTCGAGGCCCGGTGGCGGGCACGTCAGCTGCACCGGCAGACCGATGGCGAATTGCAGGTCGCGCAGCGCGTCCTGCGCCTCGATCTGGCCGTTGTTGTCGACGTCGCACAGGCACAGGCCGCACTCGACCAGCTGCACGGAGGCACGCAGGATGTAACCCGCGTCCACCGCCGTGATGTCGCCGAGAATGACGGCAGGGTCGCCGCACACACCGACGCACGGATCGCCGATGGGCGGCCCCACCGTCAGGTCCGACAACACCGGGCTTTCGCCGCTGTCGTTGACCTTCAGCACGGCCTTCACCTCGATGAAGCGGCCGGTCAGGCTGAACGGCGTACCGGTCTGCAGCGGCATGAACGGAAGGCCCGACAATGCCGCGCCGTTGTTCGACGCACGTGCCGACAACTCGATGGTCGCTCCTTCGGGAATGTCGCCCGCCTCTTCGTTGTTGATCTCGATGTGGCCCCACTCGAAGTCGACCGCGCCGCCATCGACGACGCGCGTCCAGGTTCCCTGCGGCGCCGTCGTGCCGATGGCCACGGCGCCGGTCATGTCGCTGTAATTGTAGGGGCCCGCGCCCGATCCGAGCTCCACCGTCAGGTCGACCGCGCCCAGGCCGTCGTCGCCAGCGGCCGGATCGATGCGCATGACGTTGTGGCTGGTGTAGTTGGTGACCCACACCTTACCGGCCGCGTCCACGGCCACGCCCGTCGGCGTCCCGCCCACGGCAATGCTCTTCTTGAGCGCGCCGTCGGAGTTGTTCATGCGCGTGACGGTGTTGCTGCCGCTGTGCGCCAGCCACACGTCGTTGTCGGCGGTGACGGCGACGCCGCGCGTAGAGTTGCCGCCGGAAGAGACGGGGAACCCGGTGACCACCGTGCCCTCCGGAGAGATCTTGGTGAGCTGATGGTTCTGCCAGTTGGCGTTCCAGACGAAACCGTTGCTGTCCACGCTGAGGCCATAGGCCTGGCCGCTTGGGACGCATAAGCCGGTCTTGTCGGCAGGGTTGAAGCGCAGCACGTTGTTCTGCGAGATCGACGCCGACCACAGGATCCCGCTCGCATCGATGAAGCCGCCGTAGCCGCCGCAGCCGAACGTGCGCGCGTCGAACGAATCCAGGATCGCGCCCGTCTCGCCGTCCAGCTTGTAGTACATGCGCTGGGCGAACGGATACCCGCCGGCCCAGATGTCGTTGTTGGCATCGACCGAGACGTGACGTGTGTTGATGGCGTCGTTGAGGCGCTGATAGATCAGGATGCACTCGTCGACTGCATCCTCGACGATTCCCGTCTCGCCACCGGCAAGATCGGTGACGTTGGGCCAGGGCAGGATGTTGCCGAGACCGCGCGAGGTGTGGATCAATCCGTCGGTGTTGCGGTCGGTGCAGGTGCTGTAGGAGAACGGCGGCGCAAGATACTCGCCGAGCTCGTCGGGGTTGCCCTCCGAATCCACGCGTGTCCCGCCGACGATGAGGCCGACCTTCTGGATCGCCCCCTTGTTGTCGCCGGCTTCGTCGCGGCTGCTGACCCAGACGTTGCCGAGCAGATCGACCGTCGTGCGCGAATCGTTCTCGGCGCCGCCTTCGGGCGCGAACTCGTACTCGCCCACGATCTCGCCCGACACCGTGTTGATGCGGATGATCGTGCCGCGGTCCGATGCCGCAACGTTGATGAAGGGAAACGGCTCGGTTGCAGTGGCCAGCTTCAGCTCGTCGTCGTCGGAGTTCAGGTTGAGGACGCTGCCGCCGTCGAAATCGGAGGTCGTGGTGAAAGTGAAGTTTTCGTCGCCGGCTCGGGCGCCGGCAACCAGCATGGCCACTGACAGTGTTGCCGCTGCCCATGGAAGAGATCGATTGCGCAAAGCGCGTGCGCGCCCCTGCGGGACACGGGATGAGTTCGTCATGCTGAGCCCCTCCTTAATGGGCACGGTAGACGCGGTCTGTTCCCCTCTGCGGTCGAGAGCGCGGCGGTCTGGAGCCCGAACTCCCGGTATTTCCTTGCATTAAGCCATATGCATCAGCTGAGCAAGGGGCCGGTCAAGGCCGTGCGATGGTCACGCAGCGGCTCCCACCCCGTAGGGTCGTGTCCGTAGATCAAGCGCCCGCCGCCGTCGCGCAGGCTGGCCAGCCGTCGCAGCGAGGCCAACATCTGCTCGCGTTCGTGGACTACGGTCGGCAGCAGCATGCGTTCCAGGTTCTCGCGCAGATAGCAGGCATCGGCGCACAGGATGACTTCGCACCCATCGTCGAGCCGCAGACGCAGCGACTGATGTCCCGGCGTATGACCGTAGGTGGGTAGACAGACCACGCGCCCGTCGCCGAAGAGGTCGTGCTCACCTCGAACGACCTGGATCTGGTGACCCAGGCCATAATCCTTGCGATCGAAGCCGTTGCGCGCCGATACCTCCGGATCGGCGCCGGCTTCCCACTCCGAAGCCTGGACGACCAGACGGGCGTTGGGCAGCAGCTCGCAGCCGCCAGCGTGATCGAAGTGCAGGTGCGAGAGAACCACGACCTCGATCTTCTCGGGAGCGACATCCAGACTCTGCACCAGCGCCGCGACATTTTCGCCGGGCGCCATGTCCACTTCGAACAGCCGCGAGAGACGCCCCAGCCGAGCCTTCGGATTGGTGGCCGCATCCGGATGCATGCCGGAGTCGAAGAGGGCCAGGCCCTTGGGATGGTCGATCAGGAAAGCAGGGACCGGCACCTTGATGGTGCCCTCGGCGCCGGCGATGAAGCCGGCCATCGCGCCGGTCACGTGCCCGCAGGTGAGTGGATAGACGCGCACTGCCTCCTAAGAGCAACTTCGCATGCACCTGCCAAGCGAGGCCGAAACCGGCGCCCCGAGCCGCGGCGATGAACATTACAGCGATTGACCGAATATCGGCACTGGCGTAATGAAACGACGTGGCGCCCAAGCCCAAGAGCATCATCCTGGATCTGCTCTCGACGCTGCGCGGCAGGTCGGCGCCGGTGCGCCTGTTCATCGCGGCCGGAGAGATGTTCGGCATCGACCAGAATTCGACGCGCGTGGCACTGGCACGGTTGTGCGCCGGCGGTCTGGTCGAGCGCGACGAGCGCGGGGCCTATCGGCTGGGCCGCGCCGCCGAGCCGGTCCAGAGCCAGGTTCGAAGCTGGCGGCACACCGAAACCCGTCTGACCCCGTGGCACGGCGGCTGGATTGCCGCCTCCTTCACCGAGGCACCCAGGGGGCGGGAGCGAAGGATCCAGCGACGCTCCATGCAGTTTGCCGGCATGCGACCGCTTAAGCCGGGGCTGTGGATCCGGCCCGACAATCTCGTCGATGGGCTGGCGGCCATGCGTCCGATGCTCGAACAGCTCGGCCTGCGCGCCCTCGTCTTTCGCATCGATGGCCTGGACCCGGCGGCGCAGGAACGCGCGCGGGGCCTGTGGCCGGTCGAGGAGATTCGCGCCGGCTACAGAGAGTGCATCGCCGAGCTCGAGGCCAGCGCCGCGCGCCTGCCCGAGCTTCCCATCGCCGAGGCCATGGCCGAGTCCTTCCTGATCGGCGGCCAGGCCATCCGCCGCATCGTGCTCGACCCGCTTCTTCCCGAGCCCATTCTTGCCGCCGCCGAGCGGCGCGCGCTGCTCGCGGCGATGAACCAGTACGATCTTGCAGGCCGCGCATGCTGGGCGCGCTTCATGCGCGGCTTTGGCCTGCCGGCAACGGCGGCGCCGATGGATCAGCGCATCGGTGACCGCATCTCGGCCACGCCCGCAGCACTTCCGAATCCGATTCAGCCCGGAGCAGCATCATGAACGAGTCTTCGATCCCCGCATCGAGCGCTGGCGACATGTCCGCGCCCAACGCCGCCATCTCGCGCGACGCCGCCATCTCGCGCGACGCCGCCATCTCGCGCGACGCCGCCATCTCGCGCGACGCCGCCATCACGCGCGACGCCGCCATCACGCCCGACGCCGCCATCACGCCCGACGCCGTCGATACCGCCATCTCGCGCGACGCCGTCGGCAAGTGGACCGACAGGTTCACGCGCGAGGAGATTCGCGAGCTCCTCGTCATCGAGGATTGGCGCTCCTGGGTCAGCGTCATCTGGAATTGGGCCGTCGTCTTCGCGGCGATGGCCATGGTCGCCGCGTGGCCTGGTGTCCTGACGATCTTGGCGGCGCTGGTCATCATCGGCGGCCGTCAGCTCGGCATGTCCATCATCATGCACGAGGCCGCGCACCGCACGCTCTTCAACAATCGCCGGCTCAACGACTTCGTCGGCAACTGGCTGGCCGCTTATGCCGTCTGGACCGACCTGACGCCGTATCGGCCCTACCATCTGCGTCACCACGCCAAGAACTGGACGGCCGACGATCCGGACCTGGACCTGGCAACGCCCTTTCCCGTCACGCGCCGCAGTCTTGCCCGCAAGATCTGGCGCGACCTTTCGGGACAGACCGGACGCAAGCGCTTCGTGGCCACGCTGCGGCGCGATCTCTCGATGAGCGCAGGCAAGAGCAAGCGACAGGGCCAGAGCGCGTGGTCCGCGCTGCGCGGGGTGATCATCACCAACCTTGCGCTGCTGGCGCTGCTGGCGGCCGCCGGCCATCCCGAGCTGTACCTGCTTTGGATCGGCGCGTGGATGACGACCTACAGCCTCGTCATGCGCATTCGCGCGATCGCCGAGCATTCGATGCCGGGACGTCCGGAGAGCGCGTTCCACAACGCCCGAACCACGATCGCCAGCTGGTGGGAGCGTTTCCTGCTCGCGCCCAATCGCGTCAACTATCACCTGGAGCACCACCTCCTGATGACGGTGCCGCACTACAAGCTGCCCCGCTTCCATCGCATGCTCAGGGAACGCGGTCTGCTCGACGATGCCAACGTCGCGCACGGCTATGCCGAGGTACTGGCGCTGGCGTCGTCGAAGGCATAGGAGGCAACGTGGCGGGAGCACGCGGCGCCGCTATCCCGTCGCCAGCGACGGCGCGGGCGTTGCCGCAGCGAACGGGCTAGAAGCTGCCGCTTGAGCGTGGTTCAGCACAGGGCCATCAGCGGTTGGGGCCTCCATCCCGTCATCGATGCGTACGAAGTCGAGGGCGAGGACCTCGAAGAAATCACCCGCGACGTCGTCCTGACGCGCGGAATGGGGCGCTCCTACGGTGACGCCTCGCTGCCGCCGGAAGCTGATCTGCGGGTTGCCAACACGCGCCGCGCCGACCGCATCCTGGCCTTCGACGCTGCTTCGGGCGAAGTGCGGGTGCAGGCCGGCCTCTCCCTGGACCGCCTGCACTCCTTCTTCGTGCCTCGCGGGTACTTCACGCCGGTGACGCCGGGTACCCAGGACGTCACCATCGGCGGCATGGCGGCCGCCGACGTGCACGGCAAGAACCATCACGTCGCGGGCTGCTTCGGCCAGCACGTCACGGCGATGAAGCTGCGGCTGCCCGACGGCAGCATCGTCGAGAGCGAGGCCGGCCACGGCGGCGTGATCTTCGATGCCACCATCGGCGGGATGGGTCTGACCGCGCACATCCTGGAAGTCGCCTTCCTGCTCGAGCCCATCCCGTCACCCTGGATCGTGCAGGAGATGCGTTTTGCCGGCGATCTGGACGCGCTGGTATCCGCGGTGCGACAGGCCAGCAGCGAGTTCCCGATGACCGTGGCCTGGTGCGATCTGCTGGCGGGTCCGCGACGCGGCCGCGGCCGCGGCATCGTGCAGTGCGGCCGCTGGGCCCGGCCGGACGAGGCCAAGGGCGATGCGGCACGCGGCGCGACTTCGCTTGCCGTGCCTGCGCCAGCGCCGAGCTGGGTCCTGAACAATACGAGCATCGCGATGCACAACGAGCTGCGATTCCAGGCCGTGCGCCTCATGCCGAGGTGCTCGGTCGTCAGCCCGCATCAGTTCTTCTATCCACTGGACGGAATTCGCCGGTGGAACCTTCTGTACGGCCGGCGCGGCTTCACCCAGTATCAATGCGTACTGCCCTGGGACGCCAGCCTTGCCACCTACCGTCGTCTGGTCGACGTGGCTACCGCGCACGGGCCCGGGCCATTCCTGTGCGTGGTCAAGGATTGCGGAGAACAGGGCCGCGGAATGATCTCGTTTCCCAGACCCGGCATCTCCTTCGCGCTCGACTTTCCCGTCACCGAGCGCACGCAGGAGCTGGTCGACGCCCTCAACGAAATCGTCTGCGCCGAAGGCGGGCGCATCTATCTGGCCAAGGATGCGTTCACGCGGCCCGAGCATTTTGCGGCCATGGAGCCGAGGCTGCCCGATTTCCTGGAAGTGCGGCGCTGGCTGGATCCGCAGCGCAGGCTGCGCAGCGCGCTGTCGCGTCGATTGTTCGGCGACTGACGATTGCCGGCGGCTACGCGCCGGCTTCGCGCAGGTAGTAGACGGTCACCGGCTCGCTTCGTCCCCGCAGGACGATGGACTCAGAGCTCTTGACCGGAACCTCGGTCCCGCCCTCGCGCACCAGCTTGCACGTCGCCTCCGAGATCACGGTGCCGCCCTGCTCCTTGGCCGCCATCTGAAGGCGCGCGGCTACGTTCACGGTGTCGCCGACGACGGTGTACTCGTGCCGGTCCTTGGAGCCGATGACGCCGGCCACCACTTCTCCGGTGTGCACGGCGTTGGTCACCGCCAGCGGCGCCTTGCCGCGCGCGATGCGGCGCTCGTTCAGTGGACGCAGCCGCTCGACGATGCCGCTGGCGCAGCGCACGGCTGCAGCGGCGCCGTAGCCCGAGCGCGCCGCTTCCTGCTCGTCCTCGAAGAGTCCGAAGACGACGAGGGCGGCATCGCCGATGAACTTGTCGACGAAGCCGCCGCATTCGCGCACCCAGCTCGTGATGACGGCAAAGAACTCGTTGAGCGTCTCGACGGCCTCTTCGGCGCCCTGCTGCTCCGACAGCGCCGTGAAGCCGCGCAGGTCGCAGAACAACACGCTGGCGCGGCGCCGCTCGCCGCCGCGCTCGACACGGCCCGACAGTAGCCGGTCGCGCACGCTCGGCTCCACCACCCGTCCGAACGTCTGCAGGATGCGTTCGCGGTCGCGCAGCGCAGCCACCAGATCGTTGACGCCGTCTTCGAGCGTCCCGACCTCGTCGGCGGAGTCGACGGGGATCTGCACGCCCAGGTCGCCGCGCTGCACGCGATGCAGGGCGGTGGCCATCGACTCGAGCGGACGGGTCAGGCTGCGGGTCAGGATCATCGCCAGGCCGGTGCCGGCCAGGACGTAGACGGCGAAGGTCGCCTCGCTGGCGCGCGTCAGCTCCGAGAGCAGCTCGCGCGGGTCCAGACCGCGTTCCCAGCGCACTGCCGCCGCGCGCGTCAGTCCGAGCATGATGAACATCGGCACGAACGACAGCGCCGACATCAGAACTGCCATGCGGCCTCGCACGCCGAGGCGGAATGCGCCGGGAACGTCGGCAAGGCGACCGTGCGGGAACACGCGCGGAAAGACCGACATGCGAAAAACCGCATCGACGGCGAAGTAGGACAGGACGGCGGCAAGGTAGCCGTTGATGATGGGCGAGAAGACGTGTTGCGACGCCAGCTCCGGCGTCCAGCGACCGAACGTCGCGATGGTCAGGCCCATGAACAGAGGAACGCTGAACAGCCAGCCGCAAAAACCCGCGGCCGCAAATGCCAGCGGCGCGCTGACTGCCCGTCGCTTGACCAGCAGCGGGGCTTCCTGCGGGCAGCCGTCCTGGAAGTACGCAAACAGCGGCCGCGTATACAGCATCAGGCTGGCGATGATGGTCGGATAGACGACGGCCTGCCAGATCGGCACCCATTGCACGTTATGGGCTCGCACCGTCTCGGCGAAGTCGGAGACGTTCGACATCGAAGCGATCGAGGCGACGGCGGCATAGGCGGCGATGCGATTGGCGGCGACGCAGATCGCGAACACGAGCCAGAACCAGGCCGGGACGCGAAGAGCGCGCACGGCGCGGCGCGTGCGCGACGGCAGCGCGGTCGCGCCCGCAGCGCCGGATGCAGCCGATGCGGCGGCAGGTGCCGACGCCGCACGCAGAGCGAGGCGTTCCTTGCCAGCCTCCGCGCTCATCGAGATCCACCTCGGAGCGCCGGCCAGCTCGTCGCTGCGCTCATCGAGATCCGCCGTGCAGCCACTGCGTCCTCGCCCGCTTGCCAGCTCATGGCGCAACGCCTCGCATGATCAGGACG
>Ga0196978_1001181_pt1 | contig 12019 bp, 10 predicted proteins | sample S3v_2013CmetaG_FD_155491 | JGI IMG/M metagenome (GOLD analysis project Ga0196978, IMG submission 155491) | Soil microbial communities from Anza Borrego desert, Southern California, United States - S3+v_20-13C | ecosystem: Environmental > Terrestrial > Soil > Desert | place: USA: California... | reverse complement strand
CCACAACCCTGAAGAGGCGTTGCCCGTGATCGTCCAGCCGAAGTCGAACGTGAAATCATCGTACCAGCCGGGCTGCAGCTGCGTATTGATGCTCGTGCTCGGGCTGCTCACCGTTTCCTGCGCGCACTGCGTCACGTAGCCCCAGGCGCCGGCGCTCACGGTGTAGGTGCCCGCGGGAATGGCGCAGGACGTGTAGTTGCCCGAGCCGTCGGTGACGAAGCTGTAATCGTTCTGCCCGTCGTAAAGCACGTCGAGGTTCGCGATGCCGCCGGTCGTTTGCGCGTTGGTGACCTGGCCGGTGAGCGTGGCGGCATTGACTGCCGACATCTGCACGTTCATCAGCACGACCTGCGCAGCGGCGAAGGAAATGTTGTTGAAGACTTTCGTCTGGTAGCCGGGCTTCGAGAAGGTGACCGTGTAGGTGCCGGGGATCGCGGTGCCGGTGGCGTATGCGCCGGTGATGTTCGTCACGTCGCTCACGTTCACCGTTGAGATCGTCACCGTCACGTTCGAGAGCGGCGAGCCGCAGAGGCTGTCCGTCACGTTGCCCTCGAGGTAGCAGGCGCGCACGTAAGTAGGCGAAAGCACGAAAAGTCCTTCATCGATGTTCGAGACCACGAGCGTGCCCGAAGGCAAATACGGGTACACGCCCCAGGCGCCGCTGAAGCCGTTGCCCGTGCCGGCGTACGTGTCGTAATAGCCCACGGTGACGAGGTTGTGCGGGCGCGTCACGTCCACGATGGTGATGCCGTCCTTGTACCAGGAGGTCACCGCCCAGTTGCCGAGGATGTGCGTGTTGTGCACGACGGAGCCGGAATTCGGGTTGTACGAATGCGTGCGATCCATCTCGTTGATGTTCGAAGGATTGCTCACGTCGTACGCGGTGAGGTACGAATCGGAATTCTCGTCGGTGCTGAAGATGTAGTTGCGGTCGTCGCTCAGCCAGGTGTTGTGCGTGAAGTTGGTGGGCGTGCTCTGCTGGCCGATCACCTGCGGGTTCGCTTTGTTCGTGCAGTCGACGATCCGGAAGTAGCCGCCGTAGATGTGCGAGGCGTAGAGCGTGTCGTTGTCCACGTAGCCGTCGTGCACATATTCGGGATCGTACATGCCGGCATAGGTCGGGTTGTAAGGATCGGTGTTGAGGTCGAGGATGATCGCGCCGCCGTTGCCGATGTTGCTGCCGTAGAGGTAGCAGAATCCTTTCGTCGTGTCGATGTGCAGCGCGTGCACGGTGCTCAACTGTCCCGCGATGGCGCCGTCGCCGGTGTACGTGTGGTAATTGTACGAGGCGGCGTTCGTGGCGGGGAGCGCGCTCAGGTCGACGATCTGCAATGCGCCGCCGCTGCCTTCGGTGGTGACGTAGGCGTAATTCTGGTAAACTTTAATCTCTTTCCAGAGGCTGTTCACCATCGGGATCTGCACGATGGGCGCGGGGTTCGTCGGCACGGTGACGTCCACGATCCACATGCCGTCGGCGGCGCCGCAGAGGGCGTATTCATTTCCGCCGACCGCGTAGCCGCAGATATTCGCCAGGGTTTGGCCGCCGGGCGTGGACTCCTGCGCGGCGAAGGTGATGTTCAGGCTGGCCTGCGCGCGGCTCTGCACGGTTCCGGCAAGGCACAAGGCGAGCGCAAGCGTTCTGTAAAGTGCTTTCATAAAGTGAAGATGGTTTTCGAGAATTGTTTAACCGGGAGATGTTTTTCAAAGGACGCTAAAAAAAGCCGCATTTTCAATACGATACGGCGGGCCAAATCGGTTTTCTGCCGGACAAAAAGGCGGTTTTATGGAAGATCCCGAACAAGCCCGGCGTACATTTGTTCTTCCAGAAACCCCGAACCCATGCACGTGGAGCAGCACAGCCGGGAAATTTTCAGCATCGCGAACTTCCTTTCGCCCGAAGAATGCCGAACGCTTATTACGCTGAGCGAAACCATCGGCTACGACGAAGCGCCGATCATGACGCATCGCGGGCCGCGCATGATGAAAGAGGTGCGCAACAACACGCGCGTGCTGCACAAAGATGAAGCCCTGGCGCGACGCCTGTACGAAAAAGCGCTGCCTGTTCTTCCGTCCGCGGTGGGTCATTCCGGCATCTGCGGGTTCAATGAACTGTTCCGCTTCTATCGCTATTATCCCGGCGAGCATTTCAAGCGCCATCGCGACGGCGCATTCATCCGCTCGGCGGAAGAGTCGAGCTTTTTTACATTCATGATCTATCTCAACGATGCGTGCGCGGGCGGCGCGACGGCGTTCGCCGGGTTCAGCGTGCGGCCGGAAGTCGGGAAAGCGCTGATCTTTCTGCACAGCGTGCTGCACGAAGGCGAGGCGGTCAGCGAAGGCGTGAAATATGTGCTGCGGACAGACGTCATGTATCGTTTGCCGCAGTTGTAAAAAATTAACGCGCCGCCCGTCAGCCCAGTATTTTATCGACGTATCTTTAGTAGACCCGTTAGGAAATTTCTGCTTGTTTTTTGACGGATTGAGCCGGCGGGGCGCTGCGCCGGAAATAGGTAAAGCGTCAACAGAAAATTCCTTTCGATGGACAAATTAAATCTCTCGGGCTATAAGCAATTTTCCAGGCTTCCGCTCGGTCAATTCAACGAGTTCAAGTTCTCCGTCTACGTGCTCGATTTTCAATGGAACTATCTTTTCGTAAATGATTTCTGCAAGAATAACCTGGGAGCGAGAGGCCGTGACCTCCTGGGAAAGAACATGTGGGAAACCTTCGAAGAGCTCGGCCAGGACCCGGTCTTCATTCGCCTGAAATACGAGACGGAAAGAGGCATCGAGACGAACCTGATAACTACTTCTCCCATCAATTCGCAGCGCCTGAGCATCGTGGGCTGCCGGCTGAGCGACTGTTATTTCTTTTCCGCGTCCATCCTGCCGAACAAGGAAGACCTGATCCACGAACTGAGAGGCGAGCTGCGGAAATAAAATTCCAAAAAATAAAAATCCCAAATCCCAATTCGAATCGTTGGGATTTGGGATTTTTATTTTGAGATTTTTTACCGAAGTTTTTTCATCTCCGCCACGATCTGCTTCTTCAGCTCGTCGTTCACCGGCCAGAGCGGCTGGCGCAGGTTGGCCTGGCAGAGCTTCAGCGCTTCGAGCGCGATTTTCACGCCGCCAGGACTTCCGTCAGCGAACAGCAGCTGCGTGAGGCGCATGAGCTTGTAATGGAGCTTACGCGCTTCGGAGAATTTTCCTGCGAGGCAGAGGCGAACCATCTGCGAGAAGTCGCGCGGGCAGGCGTTCGCCAGCACGGAGATCACGCCGTCGCCGCCGCAGGCCATAATGGGCAGGGTGATGAGGTCGTCGCCGGAAATGAGGAGAAAATCTTTCGGGCGATGGTTGATGATCGTCATGATCTGCTCGAAGTTGCCGGAAGCTTCTTTCATCGCCACGATGTTTTTAAAATCGTGCGCGAGCTTCAGCGTGGTGTCGGCCGTCATGTTGGAGGAGGTGCGGCCGGGCACGTTGTAGAGGATCACCGGCAGCGGCGAAGCTTCGGCCACCACGCGGTAATGCTCGTAGATGCCGCGCTGGCTGGGCTTGTTGTAATACGGCGAAACCGACAGCACCGCATCTGCGCCCACGAGCCAGCCCGTCTCGAGCTGGTGCACGATCTCCGCCGTGTTGTTGCCGCCGATGCCGATCACCACGGGCACGCGCTTGTTCACGACCTCGACGGCGTGACGAAAAACCGTTTCCTTTTCCTGCTTGCTCAGCGTCACCGATTCGCCCGTCGTGCCGAGGACGACGAGGTACTCGCATTTGCCGCGGACGATGTGCTCGATGACTTTCGAGAAAGAAGCGAGGTCGAGGCTTCCGTCTTTTTTAAGGGGCGTGACGACCGCTACGCCTGTTCCTTTGAGCTTGCTGTGAATGGCTGCCATATGCTGTTTCTTAGAGCGATCAAAAGTAGAGATTCGCCTGCGTGCTTCGGCGGTGGAGAAAAAGATTTGTGCACAAAAAATTCACTGCGCGTTCGCCTGTACGATCTTCAAAAAGTTCCTCAGTGAAATAAACTCCCCGCCCAGCGATTCGAGGTGCGGCGTTTTCATCTGGCAATCCACCAGCGCGCCTCCCTCCCGCTCCAGCTGCCGCACGTACGTGATGAACGCAGCCTTCGAAGCGTTCGGCTCCAGGCTGAACATGGATTCGCCGAAGAAGATGCGGCCGAGCCGCACGCCGTACACGCCGCCGACCAGTTTTCCCTCCCGCCAGGCCTCCGCGCTGTGCGCATGGCCGAGCCGGTGCAATGCTTTGTACGCATCGACCATCTCAGGAATGATCCAGGTGCCGTCCTGCCCCGGCCGCTCCACCTGCGCGCAATGAGCGATCACCTCATCGAACGCCGTGTTGAATTTTATTTCGAATGTGCCGCGGCGAAACACTTTTTCCATGCTGCGCGAAACGTGCAGTTTCTGCGGGAACAAAACGAAGCGCGGATCGGGGCAATACCAGAGGATCGGCAGCTTCTCGCCGTACCAGGGAAAAATGCCGTTACGGTACGCGTTCAGCAAACGCGGCACAGAGAGATCGCCGCCGACGGCGAGCAGCCCGTCCTCGTCGGCGTAGCGAAGCGGGGGGAAATCGAGATTGTTTTTATCGAGGAGAACAGGCAAGAGAGAAACTCATTTGGCGAGCGGTTCGGGCATGTCGTGCTCCAGCCATTCCCGCGCTTCTTTGACCGAAGGAAACGTTTCGCTTCTGCGGCGCGTGTAGCGCGTATGGCTGGCGATGCTGCGTACATTTTTCATCGCTTCCAGGTGCGCGCCGCTGCGCATGAACTCGTACATCGCCTGCTCGGATTCCCAGGCGGTGACGGTGTGAAAGACGAGCGGACTTTTCGCGGCGAGCCGGTAGCGCACCAGGCCTTTCGCGGTTTTCAGCTGCGCGCGGATCGCGCGCACGTAACGTGAGAACGCGAAGAAGCGGAACACGTTCTTCAAACGCAGCTCGGTGACGGAGACGTGCATCATTGGTTTTCCTCCCGCAGGATGCGTTCATATTGCTCCTTGTCGTTCTCGCTGAAAACGACGAGGTACACTTTTTCGATCGCATCGTTTTCCGCGAGAAAATCGCCGATCGTTCTCAGCGCAATTTTTCCCGCCCGCCCGAAGGGAAAACGATAGGCGCCGGTGCTGATGGAAGGAAATGCGATGGTCTTGCAGCCGTTTTTCACGGCCAGCTCCAGGCTCACGCGGTAGCAGGAAGCGAGCAGCGCGTCTTCATTTTTGTGACCGCCGTACCACACAGGTCCCACGGCGTGAATGACGAATTTCGCGGGCAGGCGAAAGCCGGGCGTGATCTTGGCTTGCCCGGTGTCGCAGCCTTTGAGCGGGCGGCAGGCCTCGAGCAATTCGGGCCCGGCTGCGCGGTGGATCGCGCCGTCCACGCCGCCCCCGCCCATCAGCGAATTGTTCGCCGCGTTGACGATGGCGTCGACGCGCAGCTGCGTGATATCGCCTTGAATTAATTCGATGCGCGGATCGTGCATGCGGCAAAATTACGCAATCAGCGCGCCTTTCTCCGCTCGCTGCTTTTGGAAGGCGGCGCCGCCGCCAGCGCCGTCTGCTGCAGCCAGCCGTCGAGGAATTTCTCGTCGCAGGTCAGGCAGCCTGTGACGCGGTACTTTGATTTTCCCAGCACGACGGAAGAAGCCGCATCCTCTTTTACTACTGTCCAGGGCCAGCGCCCGCTCGAGTGGATGAAAACTGTTTTGCCTTTTTCGCACACGAGGAAGCCGACGTGATTGTCGAGACCGAGCACGTAGAGCTGATCGCCTTTTTTCTTTACGCTGCGCAGGAACGCATCCGTCTCCACGCGGCTGTAGCGCTGAATATTTTTTTCCTGCACCAGCTTTTTGATCATCGGCTCCGAAGCCATGCGCGCGTAGTTCGTACGCTGCACCGGCACGCCCAGGTCGCGCAGCATCGTGGTAACGAAATAGCCGCAGGCGATGCTGCCGCGTCCCGGCGTTTCCGTCGTGCCGTTGAAATCCCAGCGCGTGCCCTCCCAGTAGGGGAAAAGTTCCGTGCTTACGCCGTGCAGCAGCAAAACAGCCGCCGAATCCCTGTCGCCGGAGGAAGCGACGCGGGCCAGGGCCTGCTGCTGCGCGGCGCAAACCGAACGGTACCGCTCAGGCGTATAAAATACGCGATGATATCCCGGCAAAGCCGCCCGCCAGGAAGTGAAAAAACCGACGCCGTAGATCAGCACCAGCAAGCCGAGCATCCCGAGAACAATGCGTAGCAGCGTTTTCATAGAATGAAGTAAGCGCACGCGAAGCGGAAAAATTGGCGCAAATGGATAAGTGTGCGGAACGAGTGAGCAGATGTAGACTCACCCACAGCCTCGCTCTCTGTCTTCGACGCGATTAAGCACTAGCAGTCAATCCGACGCGGCGCTGGTAGTACCAGAAAAAACACCGCGTCAAAAATCCAGCACCAGCGCACCCTGCTCTTTCACATTATGGAACGGCACGCCTTGTTTCCTGCAGATGCTGTCCCACATGGCCGCCCGCTTTTTCCCGTTCGTGCCGTCGGCGACGACGTGTATCGGGTGGTAGAGGCGCAATAAAGAATCCAGAGGCAAAAACGTATTCCTGCGCAGGAGAAGAATTTCGGGCGGCGGCATTTCGCCTTGAAGAATCGTCCGGCCGCGGTCGATGATGAGCACGGTGCGGCCGGAGAAGGAAAGCAAATTGTTTCTGCGCGCGAGCGTGAGGTCGGTGAACGCTGTATCCGTTTCGAGCACGCGGTTGGGCAGCGGGCTTGCGCCGCAGAGCTGCAGGTGCGGCTGGATATGAAATTCCTGTCCGCCGGACGTTTGCAGGAAAGCGCTGTCGGCGAGCAGCTGGTGCTGATCGCCCCGGAGAAAACCGAGCGCGGTGGCGCCGGGCAGGCTGTACACGACGAGCCGTTTGCGCTCTTCTTCCCCGCTGCGCGCCAGCACCTGCTCCCCGAGCAGCAGCACGATGCAGCTCAGCGTGAATTGCAGCCAGCGCAAACTTTTCCGGAAGAGGAAAAGCAGCAGCCCGGCGCAGAGCGCATACAGCAGCAGCAGACCGAAAAGCGAAATGCGCCCGCTCTTCAGCACGGCGCCCGGCAACTGCTCGGTGAGCTGCACGGCGGCGTTCAGCAATTGAAGCGTTTTGATGAAGAGCCAGGCCACCGCATCCGAAACGTAAGGCAAAGGCGAAAGCACCAGCAGCGCGATCCCGCCGTAAATGACGAACGTGGACAACGGGATGACGACGAGATTCGCGAGCAAAAAATAAGTGGGGAACTGGTGAAAATAATACAAGCCCAGCGGGAAGGTCACGAGCTGCGCCGCCAGCGACACGGTGATCACGCTCCAGGCCTGCCGCCCGAACCAGCTGCGCGGCTCGTACCATTCGGCGAACCAGGGCTGCAGCAGCACGATGCCCGCCACCGCCAGGTACGAAAGCTGGAAACCGACGTCGAAAACGAGGTACGGCTCAATGAGCAGCAATAAAAAAGCCGATGCCGCCAGCGTGTTGAAAATGCTCGGCTGCTGCCGCATGCTTCGCCCGATGACCACGAAGCTGAACATGGCCGCAGAGCGCAGCACCGAAGGCGAAAGTCCCGTAAGCGCCGCGTAAAACCACAGCAGGCCCAGCAGCAAAACCGCTTTCAGCAGCGCCCCGCGCTTGTAGCGATCGAGGAACGAAAGCAGCGCGTTGAACACGACGTAAACGATGGCCACGTGCATGCCGGAAACCGAAAGCACGTGCAGCGCACCCGAAGCGGCGTACGCTTTGATCAGCCCCGGATCGATACGATCGTCCTCGCCCAGCACCAGCGCGGCGGCCACGGCGTACTCCTGCCCGCTGAGGCCGAAGCGTTCGTACACGCGCAACAACGTTTGCCGCAGGTCCAGCGCCATCGCTTTGATCACGTTTCCTTTCTCTTGCGCGCAGCGCACCCAGGCCGAGCTGTCGGCGTAGGCCTGGTGATAAATGCCGTGCAGCGCGAGGTAACGCGAATAATCGAATTCACCGGGATTCATCGGGCCTTTCACGCGCTCGGTCTTTACGCGTAGCAAAAGCTCATCGCCATAATGCAGGTTTTGCGCGAGCGGATTTTTGCGCAGGTAGCAGAGCAATTTTCCGCTGACGGGCTGCCAGTCATTTTCTTTTCGGAGCGCCAAAACTTCCGCGGGAAATTTGACCGAACGTTCTTTCAGCGCCACCGCTTCGCTCACGCGCACGAGCAATAATGTTTCTCCTGCTGCGTGATGCGAGAAGTGCGTTTCGCTGAGATCGGGCGTGCGCAGGCCGGTGAGGCAAACGCCGGCAGTGAGCAAAGCGAGATGCACAGCGATGCCGTCGAGTCCCGGGCGGCGCAGCGAGAGCATAGGACGCTGCAAGAGGCGAATGATGATCCCCGCGCTCAGCACGAAGACCAGCGCGCCGGGCAGCAGCGGCAGCCGCACATGCAGCAGCGCCGCGATCACGATGCCGGTGATGAAAGGCAGCAGCAGGCGAACGAGGGGCGCGCGGGCGAAGAAAGTCATGGCGTGCGTGAGGTGCGGCGAAAATAGTTCCGTGCTTTTTTTGAATTCGGTTAAAAGCGTTTGTACGCGGATAATATCTCGCAGTGACTTTCCAGTCAGGATCACATCGGCGCGCTTGCATTTTTTAACGCCGCTTAACTTTCTGTTGGCAATTCCATTCATGCGCTTCCTCTAGGTTTGCCGTATAACGTTTCACATGGCGGCCGCCGGCGTGAACGAAAAGCGAAACGAACCACTCTAAATCCTGAACATGAAACGAATTGCTACATTCTGTTTAACGGCGGCGCTGAGCCTGCCCGCCCTCCTGCCCGCCCAGCAGCCCGACAAGACGAGCGTTCCGCCGGGGCTTTCGTTCGTCAATTACGACGCATTCGAAAAACTGACCGCCGAAGTGAAAGAGCATCGCAAGACGCGCCTGCTGCCGCTCGATGATTTCCTGGAAGCAAGCAAAGAAGCGAACACGATCATCCTCGATACGCGCTCGCTGGAAATGTACAACCGCAAGCACCTGAAAGGCGCGGTGCACCTGGCGTTCGCGGATTTCACGCAGAACAACCTGGCGAAGATCATTCCTTCGTTCGAGACGAAAATTCTCATCTACTGCAACAACAATTACCTGTACGATCCCAGCTTCGCGAGCAAAACGGGCCCGAGGGTCAGGGAGGAAAAACCGGTGACGCTGGCGCTGAACATCCCGACGTACATCAACCTGTACGGTTACGGCTACAAAAACGTGTATGAACTGGCCGAGCTCGTCGGCGTGAACGATCCGCGCCTGGAATTCGAAGGCAGCCACGTGGTCATCTCGAAAACCGTCGCCGACAGCATGGTCACGGTCGCCAACTTATTGCTGGGGCCGAGAAAAACGCCCATGATCGGCATCTCGCCGTTCGTCGATTACGGTGCGTTCGAGCAGCTCACGGCGGAAGTGAAGCAGCTTCGAAAAGATCGCCTGCTCAGCATCGACGAATTCATCGAAGCGAGCAAAGATCCGAATACGATCATCCTCGACACGCGCGCCGATTCGCTGTACAAGCGCAAGCACATCAAAGGCGCGGTGCACCTCGAGTTCTCCGATTTCACCATGGAAAATCTCGCGAAGGTCATCCCGTCCAACGCCACGCGCGTGCTGATCTACTGCAACAACAATTTTTACACGCCGACATTTTACATCGACCAGGCCAGCTTCGTCACCAAAGGCGTATCGCCTCGTCAAATAGAAATGCAGCTGCAAATGGCGGCCCTGGCGAAGCAGCCGAAGAAAGGAAAAACTGCGGCCACGCCGAAAAACACGGTGCCCGTAAAACCGGTCACCATTACTCCGTTCACGCAAAGAGCCTCCGACCTGGGCGGGCAGAAACCGCTCACGCTCGCGCTGAACATTCCCACGTTCATCAACCTCGTCGGCTACGGCTACACGAATGTCTACGAGCTGGCCGATCTCGTGAACATCCAGGATCCGCGCCTGGAATTCGAAGGATCGTTGGTGAAATAATTTTCAAACGCACGAGACCATGAAAACGAACTTCCTCGCGGCGCTGGCGCTCTGCCTCGCCGCTCCCCTGCTGCACGCGCAGACGATCACCGGGCCGGGCGTTCCCGGAGGGCTCTCCTTCGTCGATTACGAAACTTTTGAAAAGCTGGTCGCCGAGGTGAAAGCGCATCGAGCCGCACGCCTGCTGCCGCTCGATGATTTTCTGAAAGCAAGCAAGGAGCCGAACACGATCATTCTCGACACGCGTTCGCTGAAGCTGTACGAAAGCAAGCATCTGAAAGGCGCGAAGCACCTGGCGTTCGCGGATTTCACGCAGGCGAACCTCGCGAAGATCATTCCTTCGTTCGATACGCGGATACTGATCTACTGCAACAACAACTACACCGGCGATCCTGTCAATTTCGCCACGAAAGATGCGCCGTCATTTTACCCGGAGAAACCGCTTACGCTGGCGCTGAACATCCCGACGTACATCAACCTCTACGGGTACGGCTACAAGAACGTGTACGAGCTGGGCGAGCTCGTCCCGGTCGACGATCCGCGCCTGGAATTCGAAGGCTGGTACGGCAGGAGCGCGCCGGACAGCGCAGCGGTGCAGGCCCAGGCGACCGCTACCCTGATTCTCACTACACCCGTCGTAAGCTACACAGGCAAAATGGCATCCGGGAATTTTACGGAAACAGGAAAAACGGGCATTCCGATGATCGGTTCGCCTTTCGTGGATTACGATGCGTTCGAGCGTCTGACGGCGCAGGTGAAAGAGTACCGGAAAGATCGCTTGCTCAATTTGGATGATTTCATCGCGGCGAGCAAAGATCCGAACACCGTCATCCTCGACACGCGCGCGGATTCGCTGTACAGGCGCAAGCACATCAAAGGCGCCGTGCACCTGGAGTTCTCGGATTTTACGCAGGAAAATCTCGCGAAGGTCATACCCTCCGGCACCACGCGCGTGCTGATCTACTGCAACAATAATTTTTACACGCCGGGGTTTCCCGGGTTGTCATTTTTCCCAACCGCCAATTTTTCGTCCGACTCGGCCATCCTCTTAACAAACGCAATTATCCCGGTCGACCTGGTCAGCTTCGCGACGAAGACAGCGTTCACCTCGCTGCCGATGATCGATATCGCCGCGTTATCAGTAGTGCCGTCAGCGTCCGTCGTACAGGCCATTACACCGCTGCCGGGAATAGAAAAATACAAATGGCCCGGGAAAAAAAAGGCCGCGGGCAATTCGCGGATCTCGACGGCGATGATGAGCACGATGGCCGTAAAAATGCATGCCGAAGAAGTCGCGAAAACAAAACGGGCCATGGCCAAAGCGCCCGCAGTCGCAGCAGCAGCGCCGGCTCCCGCGCCCGCAGCCACAACGTCCGAAAAGAAAAAGCCGCTGACGCTCGCGCTGAACATCCCCACCTTCATCAACCTGTACGGCTACGGTTACAGGAGCGTTTACGAAATGTCGGAACTCGTGAACGTCAACGATCCGCGCCTGGAATTCGAGGGCTCGATGGTGAAATGATCCGCCCGCGGAAATGATTCTTCGTAATTTCACTGCTCCGCCGCACTTTCAGCCGGCGGAGCAGTGAAATGGATTACAACACGTTCGAGCCCGGCGCTGAGCTGGGCGTTTTCGTCAAATGCTACTGGACGCTGGAAGCGCCCGCGGAAGCCGGCCTGCAGCGGCAGCGCATCGTGCCCGACGGGTGCATGGAAATGATCTTTCACCACGGCGACCTGTACAAGCAATACCTCGATGAGCACAGCAGCATCATCCAGCCGCGCTGCTTCGTTTTCGGGCAGATCACGCAGCCTTTAGAGATCGAGCCTTCGGGCCGCACGGGTATTTTCGCGGCGCGCTTTCACCCGGACGGCTTCATGCCGTTTGCCGCTATTCCATTGGCGAAGATGGAGAACAGGGCGGTGCCGCTGGAGGAATTGTTCGGCGAAGAAGGAACGCTGCTTGCAAACGCTGTG
>Ga0196978_1001180_pt1 | contig 12026 bp, 14 predicted proteins | sample S3v_2013CmetaG_FD_155491 | JGI IMG/M metagenome (GOLD analysis project Ga0196978, IMG submission 155491) | Soil microbial communities from Anza Borrego desert, Southern California, United States - S3+v_20-13C | ecosystem: Environmental > Terrestrial > Soil > Desert | place: USA: California... | reverse complement strand
CGAACTCGATCTGCTGCGGCAGCGGCGTGAGCAGAAGCCCTCCTTCGGCGAGCCGCTCGAGCACCCAGTCGTAGAACGGACGCTGGTCCTCGAACTCGAGCGTGCACAGCGAGTGCGTCACGTTCTCGAGCGCGTCCTCGATCGGATGCGCGTAGGCGTACAGCGGATAGATGCACCACTTGCCGCCGGTGCGGTGATGATCCGCCTTGCGGATGCGGTAGATCACCGGGTCGCGCAGGTTCAAGTTCGGCGAGGCCATGTCGATCTTCGCGCGCACGACCATCGCGCCGTCCGGGTGTTGCCCCGCGCGCATCTCGCGCAGCCGGGAAAGCGATTCGTCCCGCGGGCGCTCGCGCCATGGGCTGTTCGTTCCGGGCTCGGTGAGCGTGCCGCGGCCGGCGCGGATCTCCTCGGCGCTGCTCTCGTCCACGTACGCGTGACCGGCGCCGATCAGGTACTCCGCGCCCTCGTACATGAGCTCGAAGTAGTCCGACGCGTAATAGAGGTGCGGCCCCCAGTCGAACCCCAGCCACTTGACGGTCTCGAGTATCGATTCGACGTATTCCTGTTCTTCCTTCTCGGGGTTGGTGTCGTCGAAGCGCATGTGGCACGCGCCGGCGTATTCGAGCGCAAGGCCGAAATTGAGGCACACCGCTTTCGCATGGCCGATGTGCAGATAGCCGTTCGGCTCCGGCGGAAAGCGCGTGCGGATCTTCGCGGGGTCGGGAGCGGCGTCGCGGTGGACTGCCGCGGGTCCGGGCCGCCCCGCCCAGCGGCGTCCGCTGTATTTGCCGCTCGCGAGATCACCCTCGATGATCTGGCGAATGAAGTTCGACGGCGAAGCTTCGGGTTTTACGGCGGGGCGGGCCATGGCGGGAGGCGGTATTCTAAACGGATGACTACACGCTCGATCGGACTCCTCGTGCTCGGCGTTCTGCTCGGCTGCGCGGCACACGCGCACGCCGCGGAAAGCTATCCCTCGAAACCCGTGCGTATCGTCGTCGGCTTCCCGCCCGGCGGTTTCGTCGATTTCACTGCGCGGCTCATCGCCGCTCCGCTGTCGAGCGCACTCGCTCAGCAGTTCGTCGTGGACAACCGCGCCGGCGCGGGCGGTATCGTCGGCACCGAGATCGTGGCGCGCGCGGCGCCGGACGGGTACACGTTGACCGTCGGCAGCGCCGGCACCCACGGCGTCAATCAAAGCCTGTACCCGAAGCTCCCGTATAACGTGCTGCGCGATTTCCAGCCCATCGTGCGGCTCGCCGACGCCCCCAGCATTCTCGCGGTGCACCCGTCGCTGCCTGTGAAGAACGTGAAGGACCTCATCGCGCTCGCACGCGCGAAGCCCGGTCAGCTCAACTACGCGTCCGCCGGCTCCGGCACCTCGACGCACCTCGCTGCCGTGCTCTTCGAACATCTCGCGCGCGTGAAGATGGTGCACGTGCCATTCAAAGGCGGCGGGCCCGCGATGGTGGCGTTGCTCGCGGGCGAAGTGCCGATCACGTTCGGTACCGCCGCCTCGGTGTCGCCGCAGACGAAGGTCGGCAAGCTGCGTGGCCTCGCCGTCACGTCGGGCAAGCGCTCGGCCGTGCTTCCGGACCTGCCGACGATCGCCGAGAGCGGCGTTTCGGGCTACGAAATGTTGAACTGGCTCGGCCTGTTCACGCCCACGGGAACGCCGCGACCGATCGTCGAACGGCTTGCCGCCGAGTCGCTGCGCATCCTGCGCGAGCCGGCGATCGTGCAGCGTTTCCATGCGCAGGGCGCGGAGCCCTCACCGCTCGAAACCGCCGCATTTGCCGCCTTCGTGAAGTCCGAGATCGCAAAGTGGGCGAAAGTCGTCGCCGCGACCGGCATGGCCGTTGAATAGAAAGGACAGCGATGGCAGCAATCGACGTGATGATGACGCTCGCTTTCAAGGAGGCGTTCGTCGAGCTCGCGCCGCGCTTCGAGCGCGAGAGCGGGCACGAAATCAACGGCGGCACCGTGCCCACCGCCGTCATGGTGCGCCGGCTGAAGGAAGGCGACCGCACGGACGTCGTGATTTCCTCGGCGGCCGCGCTCGCCGAGCTGATCGAAGCCGGCGTGCTCGATCGCACGAGCCGCACGGATCTCGCGGCGTGCGGCGTGGGCGTCGCGGTGCGCGCTGGCGCGCCGAGGCCGGATCTTTCTTGCGCGGAGTCGTTCAGGCGCGCGGTGCTGGGCGCGGAGTCGATCGTGTATTCACACGGCCCGAGCGGTGTCTACCTCAACGCGCTTTTCGATCGCATGGGTATCGCGGGAGAGATCGCATCGAAGGTCAAGCGCGTGCAGGGCGAGCCGGCAGGCGGGCTCGTCGCGCGCGGTGAAGCCGAGATCGGCTTTCAGCAGATGTCGGAGCTCCTGCCCGTGCCGGGCATCGACATCGTCGGCCCCCTGCCGCCCGAGATCCAGGAGATCACGCGCTTCGCGGGCGCGGTGCACGCGCGGACGAAGCAGCCGGAGGCGGCGAGTGCGCTGGTGAAGTTCTTCACCACGCCGGACGCGCGCGAAGTGATGAAGGCGAAGGGGCTCGAGCCCGTTTGAACGTGCGCCACGGGATTGCTTCGTCGCATTGTCGTCGCAACGACAGCTTGAACGTCATCGCGAGGCGCCGGCACGGGCGCCGTGGCGGCCCCGACGCGCTCGGTTAGCGTTTTCCGAGATAGCGTGTCGGCAGCCGCGTCTCCACCGCGCGCTTTCCGGAGCGCGTGACGCGGTAACCCTTCGCGCGCGGCCGGCTGGACACCACGCGCGCGAGCTCGTGATCGACGAAATGCAGCGCCACGCCGTCATCCGCTGCCACGCCGTCGGGCACCTTTCCGCTCGCAACGAGCTTGCGGAACGTGGGGCGTCGGTCGCGTTCGCTGTCGTAGTGCGGGCAGTTGCTGCCTTCGAGAAATCCCAGACAGGGCAGCGCCGTGAGCGGCCCGGCGAGCGAGTCGGTCACGCCGTGCTCGAACCAGCAGATCGAGCCGGCGCTGCCGCCGCCGAGCACGATGCCGCGCTCCCATGCGCTCCGAAGGTGCCGGTCGAGTCCCCAGTCGCGCCACACCGCGAGCATGCTGCGCGTGTTGCCGCCGCCGACGAAGATCGCGTCCTGCTCGAGCACGAGCGATTCGAGATCGCGCGGCGTGCGCGCGAAGAAGGTGAGATGCGACGGTTTGCAGTCGAACTGGCTGAAGCCGGCATAGAAGCGCAGGCGCCCGAGATCGGCATCGCCGTGCGCGGTGCCGATGAAGAGCACCTTCGGCTTGCGGCGTCCGGTCTGCGCGAGGAAGTACTCGACGAGCAGGAGGTTATCGAGCTCGGGCGGTATCGCCATGCCGCCGATCGCGAGAATCTGGCGTTTCACCTCGGCTATTCTATCGGCCATGACGGCGCTTTCGCTCAAGGTGCTGCGGCTGCTCGCGGACGCCGAGTTCCACTCGGGTGAAGCGCTCGCGCGCGCGCTCGGCATCTCGCGCGGCGGCGTGTGGAACGCCGTGCGCGCGCTCGAAGACGCAGGCGTCGACGTCTATCGCGTGCGCGCCCGCGGCTACCGGCTCGCGAGTCCCATGTCGCTGCTTCAGGCCGGCGCGATCGCGGCGCACGCGGGTGAGGCCGCTTCACGGCTCGATATCGAGGTGCTCGATATCGCGGATTCGACGAACACGATGCTCGCCCGGCGCGCGGCGGCTGACGCGCGCTCCGGAACGGTGATCGTGGCGGAATGGCAGCACAGCGGACGTGGCCGCATGGGCCGCGCATGGCAGTCGGAAGTCGGCGGCGCGCTGACGTTTTCACTGCTGTGGCGTTTTCAGCAGGGCGCGGCCGCGCTCGCCGGCCTGAGTCTCGCGGCAGGCGTGGCGATCGCGCGCGCGCTGGAAGCGATTGGCGCGTGCGACGTGCGGCTCAAGTGGCCGAACGACGTCCTGTGGCGCGACGCGAAGCTCGCCGGCCTGCTGCTGGAGATGCAGGGTGACGCGCTCGGCCCGAGCGCGGTCGTGATCGGCATCGGCATCAACGTGCGGCTCTCGGATACGGCTCGCCGGCGCATCGATCAACCCGCCGCCGATCTGGAAAGCGCATGCGGCTCTGCCGTCGATCGCAATGCGGTGCTCGGGCGGCTGCTCTCGGAGCTCGTGCGCACGCTCGACGTCTTTGCGCTCGAAGGCTTCGTCGGGCTGCGTGGCGAGTGGGAGCGTTACCACGCCTACCAGGGCCATCGCATCGCAGTGAAGCTGCCGGGCGGGGCGACGCACGAAGGTATCGCGCGCGGCGTCGGCGACGACGGCGCGCTGCTGTTCGAGACCGGCAATGCCGTGAGGCGGCTCCACAGCGGAGAAGTGAGCCTGCGCGCGGCGCGCGCGCGGAGCGGCGCATGACGCTGCTCGCGATCGACGCCGGCAACACGCGCATCAAGTGGGGCGCGCACGCGAACGGACAATGGCTGCAGCGCGATGCGCTGCCGACCGCGCAGACCGACAGGCTGAGCGAAGCGCTGGCGCCGTGGCGAGCGGCGACGCGCGCGGTCGTCGCGAACGTGGCCGGCGAGCGCGTCGCGCACGCGCTGCGAGCCGCGCTCGGCGAGGCTCCCGTGATCGAATGGGTGCAGGGACGCCCGGAGCAGTGCGGCGTGCGCAGCAGCTACGCGGAGCCCGCGCAGCTCGGCGCGGACCGCTGGGCCGCGCTCATCGGCGCCCGGCATCTCTTCGACCTTCCATGCGTGGTCGTGAACGTGGGCACGACGATGACGGTGGATGCGCTTTCGGGCGAATCGATATTCCTCGGCGGCTGTATCGTGCCGGGGTTCGATCTCATGCGCGCAGCGCTCGATGCCAATACCGCGCGGCTCAAGCTGCGCGAGGGCGAATTCCGGTTTTTCCCCGACAACACCGGCGACGCGATCGCGAGCGGCGCCATCAATGCGCTCGCCGGCGCGATCGAGCGCATGCGCGGCTACATGATGGAAAGCGGCGAGGCAGACCCGCTCGCGGTGCTCTCCGGCGGCAACGCGGCGGTGCTCGCAGGCCACGTGAGCGCGCCGGCGCAGGTCGTGGATAATCTCGTGCTGGAAGGACTGCTGCGCATTGGAACAACCGAATCTTGAGCGGCGCCGCGTGAACGCGAGGCTCGTGCTCGCGCTGCTCGTTGCCGCGAACGCGCTGGTTTTCGCCTATCAGCTTTTCACGCCCGACCGGCAGTCCGACGCCGGCGCACGCATCGAAGAGCTGCAGATCAATCCCGGACGCATTCGTATCCAGGGTGTGGCGACCCGCGGACCAGGCAGCGGCACGGCGAGCGCGCGCACCGGCGCTTACCGCGCCTGTCTGGAGTGGGGCCCGTTCGCCGCCGGCGACGCCGCGAAAGCGGAGAGCGCGCTAGCGAAGCTCGCGCTCCCGCAGCCGCCGATGCAGCGCTCCGCGACCAATGCCGGCGGCGCACGGCGCTACTCCTTCTTCGTGCCCGATCCGGACAACGACAAGGCGGCGAAGATCGCGGCGCTTCAGCGCACCTTTCCGGCAACGGAGATCAAGGCCGGTCCGTGTCCGTCGTAGCAGCAAGACGTGACGGTCAAGAGGTGACGGACAAGAGGTGACGCAGAAGAGGTGACGAAGTAGAGGTGACGAGAGGACGTGACGGGGTTCGTCACCTCTTCACGTCACTGCTTTTCGTCACGCCTTCACGAATGGCGGATAGCACCGCGGTCGTGGAAATCTCGTGCAGAAACGGGATCGAGTAAACCATGCCGCCCCAGCCCCGCACTTCCTGCGCGCCGACGATATTCTGCACGGGCCAGTCGCCGCCCTTCACGAGCACGTCGGGACGCAGCCGCACGATGAGCGCGAGCGGCGTGTCTTCCTCGAACCAGGTGACGAGGTCGACCGCCTGCAGCGCGGCCGCGACGGCGGCGCGATCGTCGAGCCGGTTGACCGGGCGATCGTCGCCTTTGCCGAGCCGCCGCGCCGAGGCATCGCTGTTCAGCGCGAGCACGAGGCTCGCGCCGAGCGCGCGCGCCTGCGCGAGGTAGGTCACGTGCCCGCGGTGGAGGATGTCGAAGACGCCGTTGGTGAATACGAGCGGCCGGGCGAGCGCGGCGGCACGCCGCGCGGCGTCTTCAGGCGGGCAGAGCTTTGCTTCGAACGCAGGCGGGGCGAAGGGTCCGCTTTGGCTCGTCACCCCGTCACTCCGTCACCGCGTCGCCGCTATTCCTGATATTCGAACACGCGCACCACGCGTTTCACGCCCGGCGTCGTGCGGGCGATCTGCGTCGCGGCATCCGCTTCGGGCCGTTTGACGAGGCCCATCAGGTACACGGTTTCCCGCTCGGTCACGACTTTGACGTGGAGTGGGTTGAACTTGCCGTTGTCCACGAAGCGCGTCTTCACCTTCGAGGTGAGATAGGTGTCGGTGGCGCGCGCGGAGAGCGGGCTCGCCGGCGCGACCGTGAGCTCGTTATAGACGTCGCGCACGTCCGGAACGCTGCGCGCGATTTTCTCGATGTCGGCCTTGGCTTCGGCGCTCGGGGCCTCGCCGGTCAGAAGGACCATGCGGTTATACGCGGTCGAATTCACGTGCGAATTCGGATACTTCTCGGTGACGCGATTGCTGATCCGGAATTCGATGGTCTGGTCATTGGTCAGCGTGCCCGCGGTGCGGCGCTCCTCGCCGACCATGTAACCGCCCGCGGCCGCGCCTCCGATCGCGACGGCGGCGCAGCCGTGGATGAGCGGAAGCGAGCACAGAACGGCGGCGGTGATCAATAGGCGCATTTATTGGACTCCGAGAAGTAGACAGTCGATGGCGTCGCAGATGCAGTGCAGCGTGAGCAGGTGCACTTCCTGTATGCGCGCCGTGCTGCTGGCCGGCACGCAGATATGGATGTCGTTGGCCGCCAGCAGCGTGGCCATCTTGCCGCCGTTGCGTCCCGTCAGCGCGACCACGGTCATGTCGTTCTCGTGCGCGGCCTCCATCGCGGCGATCACGTTGCGCGAGTTGCCGCTCGTGGAGATCGCGAGCAGCACGTCGGGCGCATGACCGAGCGCGCGTACCTGCTTGGAGAACACCTGGTCGTAGTCGTAATCGTTCGCGATCGAAGTGATCGTGGACGTGTCGGTCGTGAGCGCGATCGCGGCGAGCGCCGGTCGTTCCATCTCGAAACGATTGAGCAGCTCGGCCGAGAAGTGCTGGCAGTCGGCGGCCGAGCCGCCGTTGCCGCACGCAAGGATTTTTCCGTCGTGCTTCAGGCAGTGCACCATGCGCTCGGCGGCCTCGGCGATCGGGCCCGCGAGGGCATCCATGCTCTGGAGCTTTACGTGCGCGCTCTCCGAGAAGTTTTCGCTGATGCGGCTGATGAGATCCATCGCCGCATATTGTACCCAGTCACACCGGCGAGCACGAAAGGAAAGGAGGTTACGGAGGGAAACCTTGGTGTCCCTCTGTTCGTTTGCCGAGCCGCGGCTGCGGGCGTAGCCCGCGAGGATTCTTGCCGCGGCAGGTTACGGAGGGAAACCGTGGAAGGTTTCCCTCTGTTCGTTGCGGCGCCAGGCCCGAGCCCGAAGGGCGAGCGCGCTGCTACTCCCCGAAGGCGTTGCGGATCCACTCGATGCGCGGCGGCTCGCCCTCGATCAGCAGCGCGTCGAACCGGCACGGCGGCGCCGTGCGCAGCCGCGAGATGTAATGGCGCGCCGCCTTGAGCAGCTTCACGCGTTTCGCAGCGGTGATACTGGCCGCGGCGCCGCCAAACGCGGAAGACTTGCGTTTGCGCACCTCGACGAACACCATCATGGCGCCATCGCGCGCGACGAGGTCGATCTCGCCGAGCCTGCAGCGATAGTTGCGCTGGAGGACCGTGAGGCCGCGCGCCTCCAGGAACGCAACGGCCATGTCTTCGCCGGGTATTCCCAGGCGGTTCACGGGCGGCTTTCGCCGAGCACCGTCAGGCGACCGCTGTCGACGAGCGCCACGAGCAGGCCGCGGCGGAACTGCCCGTCGGGACCGAGCGTAAGGCGCCCGGTGACTCCGTCGAGCGCGATCTCGCGGCTGCCGTTCAGGAGCTCCTCGCTCACACGAAAGGCGTCGATACCGAGCGCATAGAGGCGCTCCAGGTCGTCCGCCTGGCGCTGCCCGCCGCGCGCGTAAATCATGACCGCCGGATGATCCGGCTGCACCATCCACGGCATGTCGACGAATCGCACGTCGGCGAGCTCGATGGCAGCAGCGGGGTCGCTTGCCGCACCCGGATTGAGCTGCGAGGTGCCGTAGCCGGTGAGACCGGCCATCGCGGATCTCACGGTGCGCAGGCGGCTCGCGTCGACAGCGTAGAACACCATATCGGCCACGCGCGTCTCCGCGGCCTTACGCATGCCGTCTAGCGAGGCGGGATCGGTTGCGTACGCATAGTCCGCGATGTGATGGCCGCCGCCGCGCTGGAACGCCTCGACGAATGCGTCGCGCATGCGGCGGGCGAGCGGTGTCGGCTCGCTCACCGTGAAGGCCTTGCGCCGGCCTTCGCTCAGCGCGAGCTGCGCAACCTGGCGGGCTTCGGCCTCGATCTGCAGGCTCAGCATGTAGAGCCGCGTCGGAATCGCGGCGTTGCGCTCCGGTACGTTGAGCGCGAGGGTCGGCACGGTTACGACTTCGGGCGCCGAGACGAGCGCGTTGACGCCGTTTCGCGTGAGCGGCCCCACGACAAGGCCGGCGCCGGCCGCGACGGCCTGGCGGTAGGCCGCGAGCACGAGCTGAGGGTTGTCGCCGACGGCATAGAGCCGCACCGGCAGCGGCGCGGTGCTTTTCTTCGATGCATCGGTGAAGCCCGCGCGCACTGCTTCGGCGGCGCGTGCGAATGCTTCCGAGCCGGCGGGCAGCAGCAGTGCGATGTGCGCGGCGCTCGGCGGCGCGACCGGCGCTTCGCTGGCGCGGGCCGGGAGGCGCCCGTATAGTAAGCCGGCGGCAACGAGCAGGAACGCAACCAGATGGAGCGCGCGGCGGAGCATGGCGGGACCGGCGGGGCGGAGCCGACATTATATGTAGTGGCTACGCCGATCGGTAACCTCGAGGATGTCACGCTGCGCGCGCTCGACGTGCTGAGAAAAGCCGACGCGATCGCGGCGGAAGACACCAGAGTCACCTCCAGGCTTCTCGAGCGCTACGGCATCTCGCGCAAGCTGATCGCGCTGCACGAGCACAACGAGCGCCGCACCGCGCCGCGCATCGTCGAAGAGCTGCAAGCCGGACGCTCGGTCGCGCTGGTGAGCGACGCCGGGACGCCGGGTTTCTCGGATCCCGGCGCGCATCTCGTTGCCGCCGTGCGTGAAGCGGGATTTCGCGTGGTGCCGGTGCCCGGCGCGAATGCGGCAGCGGCCGCGCTGTCGGCGAGCGGCTTCGCGGGACCACAGTTCCTGTTCTATGGCTTTTTGCCTGCAAAGAGCTCGGAGCGGCGCAGAGCGCTCGACGCGCTCGCGCGCATCCGCTACGCCCTCGTGTTCTACGAGGCACCGCATCGCGTAATCGAAACGCTCGCCGATCTCGCCGCAGCATTCGGAGCGGCGCGGCGCATCGTGCTCGCGCGCGAGATGACGAAGCTCTTCGAGGAGATCCACACGTGCGCGCTCGGCGAAGCGGCGGCATGGCTCGCGGCCGACGACAAGCGCGTCAAAGGCGAGTTCGTGCTGATCGTCGAAGGTGCACAGGAGGATATCGATGCCGCGGCAGCCGACGCGCGACGTGTGCTCGAGCTCCTGCTCGCGGAGCTGCCGGTGAAACAGGCGGCGGCGCTCGCCGCGCGCATCACGGGGGCGAGAAAGAACGAGCTCTACGACCTCGCTCTGCAGTTTAAAGCGGACGACGCGCCGAGTGGCTTCGCTGCCCGGCGCAAAAAGTAGCTTAACGCGGCAGCCGTCGCGGCTATATAAAATCGGCACGATGGACCGCATCACGATCGTGCGCCCCGACGACTGGCACCTGCACTTACGCGATGGTGCGCACCTGCGCGCAGTGCTTCCCGACACCGTGCGGCGGTTTGCGCGCGCGATCGTGATGCCGAACCTGCGACCGCCGGTGACGACCACCGATGCCGCCGCGGCTTACCGCGACCGCGTGCTCGCGGCGCTGCCGGCAGGGGCGTCGTTCGAGCCGCTCATGACGCTGTATCTCACGGACAACACGCGTCCGGAGGAGATCGCGCGTGCGAAGGCGAGCGGGTTCGTGCATGCGGTGAAGTACTACCCGGCGGGGGCGACCACGAATTCCGATTCCGGCGTGACCGAGCTCACGCGCTGCTACCCGGTGTTCGAGGCCATGGCCGAGCATTCGATGCCGCTGCTCGTGCACGGTGAAGTCACCGATCCCGACGTCGACATCTTCGATCGGGAGCGCGTGTTCATCGAACGCGTGCTGGCGCCGCTCAGCGTGCGATTTCCGGCGTTGAAAATCGTGGTCGAGCACATCACGACGCGCGAGGCGGCGCAGTTCGTGCGCGAGGCACCGGCGACGATCGCCGCGACGGTCACCGCGCACCACCTGCTCGTCAATCGCAACGCGCTCTTTGCGGGCGGAATGCGACCCCATCTCTATTGTCTCCCGGTCATCAAGCGGGAGACGCATCGGCAGGCGCTCGTTGCGGCGGCGACGAGCGGGAGCCCCAAGTTTTTCCTCGGCACGGACAGCGCGCCGCACGCACGTCATACTAAGGAAGCGAGCTGCGGCTGCGCGGGCGTCTACACGGCGAATGCGGCGATCGAGCTGTACGCCGAAGCGTTCGACGCAGCGCGTGCGCTGGACAAGCTCGAAGGTTTCGCGAGCCGTCATGGCCCGGCGTTCTACGGGCTCCCGGTGAATACCTCGATGCTGACGCTCGAGCGATTCGATACGGCGGTCCCGGAGGAGATCGCCTTCGGCGACGATGCACTGGTGCCGATGCGCGCCGGCGAGACCGTACGCTGGCGCGTGGCGTGAAAAAACGGGGACGCACCCGTTTTCGTCAGATCAAAAGGTGCGCGTCCATTCTTGCCATCAGATATGACGCGCCGTGCGCGCGCAATCTGGTGCGTCTGCGGATAACGAACGGAGAGAGACCTGGGTTTCTCCCCGTAACCTCTCTCCCGTCGGCGATCGAGCCGATCGCGTTACGGGAACGCAGGAATCGTCGGTTCGAAGCCGCGATTCGCGGCTTCGGGATGACGGCGCGTAACGAGATCGCAGATCTCCTGCACCCGTCGCATCGGCACGTCGACCATCATGAGCACCCGGCCCGCCTCCATCTCGCGCTCGAAGCGCTTAAGACGGGAGTTCGGCACCGAGCTCGCCACCATGCTGGAGGCCCACATGCCGAACAGCGCGCCGCCGAGCGCGACGGCGAGCACCGCCATCAGCTTGAGCGTCATGCCTTCCGGCGGAAACATCACGAGCAGGAAACCGGCGGCCGCGCCGACGATCGCCCCGATCGCGAGACCGGTCTGCGCGCCGTGCACGATGTCGGTTTTCTGCATCACCGTCGCCTCCGGAAGATCGTCGGGAAGCGAGCCGCGCCTCGAAAGAAAATGGATGTGGCGCACTTCGATACGCGCGAGCAGCATGTCGTTCAGCATCGTGCGCGCGCTTTCGACGTCGGGAAGAACGAAGTAGAGCCTACGCCGCATGAGCATGGAACCCTCCTTCCAGTCGGGCCGGCCACCATGCCGGCAACTGCTTAGAGCATCCGCCGGGCCCGCCGGCCTGTAAATAGGGTCAGACTCGATTTAGAGGCCGTAAAAAGGTGTCTGGCTCACGATTTTCCATTAAAATACAAGGACGAAGCTGGCCAGGCAGCCGCTGTGGGCGCAAGCTCACAGAGGAAAGTCCGGGCTCCGCAGGGTACGGTGGCGGGTAACACCCGCCCGTCGAGGAGCACGGTCTTTGCCGCCGCAAGGCGGCAAAGTCTCGCATCGGAGAAGGGCGTGGCAACACACCCGATCGGATACGGTCTTTGCCGCCGCAAGGCGGCAAAGTCTCGCATCGGAGAAGGGCGTGGCAACACACCCGATCCA
>Ga0196978_1001179_pt1 | contig 12030 bp, 11 predicted proteins | sample S3v_2013CmetaG_FD_155491 | JGI IMG/M metagenome (GOLD analysis project Ga0196978, IMG submission 155491) | Soil microbial communities from Anza Borrego desert, Southern California, United States - S3+v_20-13C | ecosystem: Environmental > Terrestrial > Soil > Desert | place: USA: California... | reverse complement strand
ACGTCTTCACCGATGTCGTGAAGCAGCTTCGCACGATGCTGCCGACGCTCGACGTCACCCCTCGCACGAGCGCGTACCTCGGCTATTACGCTGCGAAGAAGGAAGAGTTCGACCTCGACGATCGTGCGCAGTGGCAAGCGAAGCAGACCAGCATGGACGCGATCCTTGCCGCCACCAAGCCAGCCACCGTCCTCGATCTCGGCGCGAATACAGGCTGGTTCTCTCGCCTCGCGGTCCGCCACGGCGCGCGCGTCATCGCCACCGACATCGATGAAGCAGCAATCGATGATCTCTATCTGCGCGCGCGGAACGAAGGTCTTTCGATTCTTCCACTGCGTCTGTCGTTCGAGGAACTGTCGCGCGTGGTCCCTTGCCCTGCCGCGGAAGGGATGTTTCTTCCCGCCACCGAGCGGCTGCAATCGGACCTCGTTTGCTGCCTCGGCCTGCTGCATCATCTCGTGCTCGGCGAGGGGCGCTCGCTCGCGCAGGTTCTCGATGTGCTCTCCACGCTCATGCATCGCACGCTCGCGATCGAAATGATCGCGCTCGACGATCCGCTGGTCCGCGAAAACCCGAGTTTTTTCCCGATGTTGCAACAGACCGCACCGGCTGCGTACAACCTCGACGCGTTGCTCGAAGCGGGGCGATCGATCTTTCGCACGGCCACGGTGATGGAATCGCATCCATCGACGCGCGCGATCGTGGTATTCGAGAAATAGACCGATGGCCAAGCCGCGCGTTCTCTATACGACGCCGATCCTCGAGCATCCGCCCGCCGGCGGGCCGGCACTCCGCATCGAAAATTCGATCAAGGCGCTCCATCGCGTCAGTGAGCTGCACGTGATCAGCCGCGTCGATCCGCACTATCTCGGCGGAGCGGCAGCCGAGGCGTTCTACCGCTCGACCGCGCACATCTTCATGTCATCGCCGTCGGTGACCGGAACGTCCGACAACTACTGGATCCGGATGGCGCAGGAAAAGTGGCGCCGGCCGAGTGCGGTCAGGAAGGACGCGGAGTTTGTCGCCGCGTACATGCAGCGGTACGGCATCGACATCCTCTGGGCCGGCTACGGCAACATCTCCTTCGAGTTGATCGCGCGCGTGAAAGCTCTGGTGCCGTCGATCAAGATCGTTTGCGACACCGACAGCGTCTGGTCGCGTTTCGTTCTGAGGAAGCTTCCGTACGTCACGTCGCCGCGCAGAAGGAGAAGGATCGAACAGGCCGGAAGGAAGAAGGAAGAGGAAGAGCGCGCGTGGGTGAACCTCTGTGAAGTCACCACCGCGGTATCCGACATCGACGCCGACTACTATCGGTCGCTGACGAACGAAACGGAGCGCGTGCATATCTTCTCGAACGTGATCGACGTCGACAGCTATCTCGGGGTCCCGCCGCCTCCTCGCGGACACAAACGGCCGAACATCTATCTCGCCGGTACGTTCGGAAACGACGGCCCGATGGATCAAGCCGCGCGATGGCTCGTCGGAAATGTGTTCTCGCACGTTCAGCGCGAGATCCCGGACATCCATCTCTATCTGGTCGGTGCGCTGGGCGATGTGAGCCTGACCGATCTTGCCGGCCCGCACATCACGATCACCGGCAAACTGCCGTCCGTGCTCCCGTATCTGCGGCACGCCGACGTTGCGGTCGTGCCTCTGTTCTTCGAGTCGGGGACTCGCTTCAAGATCCTCGAAGCAGGCGCCTGCGGCATCCCGATCGTCTCCACGACGCTCGGCGCGGAAGGTCTTCCGCTGCAGAACGGGAAGGAGATCCTCATCGCCGATGAGCCGGAGCCGTTCGCCGCCGACATCGTGCGCCTCATCCGCGACCGTCCATTCGCGGCGCAGATGGCAGCGACCTGCCGTGGTTTCGTGGAAGAGAACTGCGGCATTCCACGCCTGGTGCGCGAGGCGCAGTCCATCCTCGACACGCTCAAGGCCAGCAGCGACGAACGGCCGCGAAGTCGTCGAAGAAACTGAGGACGCTCGCCACGTAGTCAGTACCGGACCAGCGGGCGCTGCGCTCGCGTCCACGCGCGATCAATTTCGCGCGCAACTCCACATCACCGTCGAGCTGCAGGATCGCGTTCGCAATCTGCCGCGGATCTTCCGGCGCGACGAACAGCGCCGCGTCGCCGAGTTGTTCGCGCGCGCCGCGATAGTCCGAGCTCGCCACCGGACAACCGACCACGAAGGCTTCCAGCGGAGGAAGGTTTTCCGGTCCGAAGAAGCTCACGAATGTCAAAGCAACCGCACCGCCGTAGAGTGCGGCCAGGTCGGCATCAGCGACGAAGCCGAGGAATCGCACGTGTTGCGTGATTCCGAGAGAGTCGGTGACCGCGCGTACATGCGCCTCATTTCCTTTGTCGGAACCGCAGAGGACGAGCGTCAGATCGCTGCCTCCGTCGCGCACGAGTTTCAACGCATGCAGCAGATTCACGTGATTCTTGTGCGCCCAGAATTGCGCGGGATAGAAGAGGTACCGCTGCGGCAGCACGTACTTCGCGCGGACGCGTGCGACGTCATCGGCCGACGGTGTTTCGATGCGCGGCGTCGGATGCGGAAGGATCAGCAACCGATCTTCGGGGATTCCGAACGCAGTCATAAGCTCCTGCGCCGACGTGCGGTTCGGGACGATCGTGCGAACGGCGCGTCGGATGTTGCGCCGGTACATCGCCTCTCGCGACGCCCACTGTCCACCCGCTCCAACCTCGGGAAACCACGGCTGCACGAGATGCTGCATGTCCCAGACGGTGAAGACGAACGGCAGCTCGCACTCTTCGACCAGCGGCGTCGGGAACCAGACCGCGTGCACGCCTTCGGCCCGGACGCTCGACTCGAACCACGACGGAAGATCGAGCGCTCTGCGTCCGAGAATGCGATCCTGCACGCCGCGCAGCATCACGCTCGCGCGCGAGCGCACGGCCATCGGCAGCCGGCGGCGCATCTCGATCGTGCGGATGTTTTTCGCCGGCGATGCGGCCGCGCGGCAGTAGACGAGGAACTCGTGATCGACGCGCGGAGCCAGCTCGGTCAGCGATTCGAAGATGCTTTTCTGAAACGTGAAGCCGCCGCCTTCGGTCGGTTCGATCTCCGGCAGGTAGACCGCGATTCTCACGCCCATCCCTCATAATGCATCGCGTGATTGTAGAGGCAAGATGATCGAGACCATCACACGCGATGGAGTGTTGCTGGCGCTGATTCTGCCGCGGGATTTTCGGGAGCAGGGGATCCACTTTTTCACGCCGCCGGAGCTTTCGCAGCAGCTTGCGTACATGCGTCACCCGGCCGGCAAAACGATCGACGCGCATGTGCACAACGCGGTCGCGCGCAACGTGATCTCGACGCAGGAAGTGCTCTTCATCCGCTCCGGCAAAATGCGCGTCGACTTCTACACGCCGGATCGCACGTACATCGGCAGCCGCATCCTCGAAGGCGGCGACACGATCCTTCTCGCCAGCGGCGGACATGGGTTCGAAGTGCTCGAAGAAACCGAGATGATCGAAGTCAAGCAGGGACCGTATGCGGGTGACGGCGACAAGACGCGCTTCGACGGCATCAGCCGCGTGGAGACGAAGGTGATGGAGCGCGCCGATTGACGCGGAACTTCATTCCCGTCAATGAGCCGCTGCTCGACGGAAACGAGAAGGCGTATCTCGCGCAGTGCATCGACACCGGCTGGATCTCATCGGAAGGTCCGTTCGTCGAACAGTTCGAAAGCGGCATGGCCGCGCTGTGCGGTCGCAAGTACGCCATCGCCGTTGCCAACGGTACGGTTGCGCTCGAAGCCGCCGTAGTCGCACTCGGCATCGGCGAAGGCGACGAAGTCATTCTTCCGACATTCACGATCATTTCGTGTGCGGGAGCGATCGTTCGCGCGGGGGCGGTACCGGTGGTGATCGACTCCGATGCGGCCACGTGGAATCTCGACGTTGCGCAGATCGAACACAGGATCACCAGTCGCACGAAGGCCCTCATGGCCGTGCACATCTACGGGTTGCCGGTGGACATGGACCCGTTGCTCGAGCTCGCGCAGCGCCATGGTCTCGAAGTGATCGAAGACGCCGCGCAGATGCATGGCCAGACCTATCGCGGACGCCCGTGCGGCTCGTTCGGCAAACTCAGTACGTTCAGCTTTTACCCGAACAAGCTCGTCACGACGGGCGAAGGCGGAATGATCGTGACCGACGACGCTGCGCTCGCGGAACGATGCCGTTCGTTGCGCAATCTTTGCTTCCGCGCGGAACGGCGCTTCGTGCATGAGGACCTCGGCTTCAACTATCGCCTCACAAATCTCCAGGCCGCCCTCGGCGTCGCGCAACTGGAGAAGCTGTCCGACACGATCGTGCGCAAACGGCGGATCGGCGCGCGCTATCGCGAACTGCTCGCGGGCGTGAAGGGATTGCAGCTCCCGATCGATCGCACCGAATTCGCGGAAAGCCTGTATTGGGTCTATGGCGTCGTGCTCGACGACTCGGTCGATTTCGATGCGGCAACCGCGATGAAGATGCTGCAGGAACGCGGCGTGGGAACGCGGCCATTTTTCTGGCCGATGCACGAGCAGCCGGTGTTCCGTCGCATGGGACTCTTCGAGAACGAGCATCATCCCGTCGCGGAGCGTCTCGCGCGACGCGGCTTCTATCTGCCGAGCGGTGTCGCGCTGCGCGACGAACAGATGATCGCGGTGGCCGAGGCGGTGCGTGAGGTTCTCGGATGACCGTGTTTGCGTCGTATGCGGCGTATTACGACCTGCTGAACGCCGGGAAAGACTATGCGTCCGAGGCGGCGTACGTGGAGGGATTGTTGCGTGCGGCGGGCGATGGTCGCAGTGTCCTCGAGCTCGGGTGCGGGACGGGGAAGCACGCGTCGTTGCTCGCGGAGCGCGGTTTCGACATTGTTGGCGTCGATCGCAGTGAATCGATGCTCGCGGCGGCGCGCCAACGCGCTGCAACGCTGCCCGCGAATGTTGCGGCGCGGTTGTCGTTCGCACATGGCGATGCTTGTACGTTTCGCGCGGATCGCATGTTCGATTACGTCATGTCGCTGTTTCATGTCATGAGCTATCAGACCGCTCAGCACGATCTCGAAGCGGCATTCGCGACCGCGCGCGCGCATTTGCAGTCGGGCGGCGCGTTCGTGTTCGACTGCTGGTACGGTCCGGCGGTGCTGACCGAGCGACCGGAGCGGCGCACGAAGGAGCTCGAGAACGACGCGGTGAAGGTGACGCGGTTCGCGCAGCCGACGATGCATGCGAACGAGAACCTCGTCGACGTCGACTACACGATCGAGGTCCGCGAGAAATCCACCGGCAATGTCGAAGAGATCCGCGAGCGGCACGCGATGCGGTATCTCTTCGCGCCCGAGGTCGAGGCGCTGTTGCGTCACGCCGGCTTTCGGCTGCATCGATGTGAAGAGTGGCTGACCGGACGGCCGATGGGATTCGATACCTGGAGCGTCGTCTTCGTCGGGATCGCGGTTTGAGCGGTCGGATTCTGACGGTGCTGGCCGTCGTGTACTGCGTCGCGAAGCTCGGTCTTCTCTCCATCTACGCCGTGCACACGCAATACGTAATGGACGAGTACTGGCAGGGCGGCGAGTCGCTCTATCTGCGCGACTTCTACGCGACGTACGACCCTGTGAAGACGGTCCTGTACACGTACTTTTTTGCATTCGCGCGATTCGTCACGAACACTTCGTCGGAACTGATGCGTGTGGCGCGGCTGCAGTCGCTCGTGCTGGTTTTCGCGATGCTGGCGTTGCTCTGGAAAACGTGGCGGCACGCGCTGGAGCTCAAACGCGACGAAGCGCTCTTCGCACTGGGCGTGCTGTTGTCGTTCTCGAATTTCATGGAGCGCGCTGCACGCGTGCGCTCGGATCACGTGGCATTGTTCTTCGACGTCGCGGCGGTCGCGGTGGTGTGCCGCGGCAACATCACGTCGCGATGGCGCGCATTCTTCGGCGGTGCGCTGATCGGGCTCGCGTTTCTTTCGACGCAGAAGGCGGCGTTCGCGGCGCTGGCGATGGGGACCGCGATGACGATCACGTTGCTGACCACCGCCGGCATCCGCCGCACCATCATCACCGGCGCGTCCTGCCTCGGCGGCTTTCTCGTGGCGCTGGGTGCGTATGCGCTCTACTTCAGCGGCCGCGGATTCAACAGCGTGATCAAGCCGGCGATGACGCGGCCGATGGACATCGTCGTGAACGCCGAGACGTACTACCCGAACATGCGCTACTACGTCTGGCAGACGTTGTCGCGCAACTGGCTGCCGTATCTGCTGACTGTCGTCGGCCTCGCGATCGCAGCCGCGAACTGGAAGCGCGCGACGCCGGCCCAACGTTTCGCGATGATTTTCAGCGTGGTCTTCGCGACGCTCGTGTTCACGCACAACCAGCCGTGGCCGTATGTGTTCGTGAGCGCGATGGTGTTTCTCGCGCCATGGAGCGCGATGGTGCGAGTGGGCGCACTCGTGCGCATCGTGCTCCTGCTCGCTCTCTCGTTTTCCTTCGTACGCAACGTTCACTATCTCGAGAAGGACAATGCACTGCAGGACGCGGTCAGCGATCAGGCGGAGCGGTTGCTCGCGCCGGCCGATCGTTACGTCGACGGGCTGGGCATGATCACCACGCGCCGGCAGGCGGGTCATGTGTGGTGGGACGGCATGGCGATCCAGCGTCTGCGCTACGACGCTTCAAAAGGCATCTTCAGCGACTTTGCGCCGATGATCGCGGACCAGCCGAAGTTGTTCATCCTCAACTACCGCGTGCTCGGCGTCGCGCCGATCCTGCGCACGCTTTTCGAGCATTCGTATGTGCGCGTACATCGCAACATCCTGATGAGCGGTGTGCAAGTAGGCGCGGGCGAAACTGTGTTTGCACCGCGTTGGACGGGCGAATACGCGTTGTACGGTGAAGGAGCGCGACTCGCGATCGATGGCGTGGAGGTGCGGACGCCGGTGCGGTTGATGGCCGGCCGCGTGTACAAGCTCCGCCTGTTCGCGCCAGCGCGCCGGCCGTTGTTCCTGCTGCCGGCCGAACTGCCGCTCGAACGCGTCGAGCCGGTGACGGCGCCGCCGCTGGAGTTGTTCGATGGAGTTTACGAATGATTGCAGCGGAGGCGCGTTGGGTCGGCGCGGCGCTGGCAAAGCTGCCGGACGACCAACTCTTTCCGCTGCTGAATGTCGGCAGTCAGGACGAGGCGTTCCGCGCGAAGCGGCAGCCGTGGATCGATACGCGCGTCTTCGCACCGCTGCGCCGCCGTGGCGGCAAGATCGTGCATCTCGATCTCGCTCCTGGGGCCGGCGTCGACATCACCGGTGATCTGCTCGATCCGAACGTGCGCGCGCAGTTGCGCGGTTTTCGTTCGGTGCTGTGCGCGAATGTGCTCGAGCACGTGCCCGATCGCGAACGATTCGCCGCCGCACTCGTCGACGTTACCGCTCCGGGCGGCTATCTCATCGTCACGGTGCCGAAGCGATTCCCGTATCACCCCGACCCGATCGACACGATGTTCCGTCCCGACATCGCCGAGCTCGCGGCGCTGTTCCCATCGATGGAAGTCGTCGACGCGAAGGTCGTGCGCAGCACGATGCTGATGTTTTTCGTGCAGCGGCTGCTCACGATTCGTTCCGCGCCCGCGAGCACGACCAGCCCGTCGATGCGCAACGAGTTTCTGCGATGGCTCCTGCGCCGGATCGAAGCGACTGCGATCGTTTTTCGCAAGCCGTATGGAGTGCGGCAGCGGTAGCTGCCGCTTTCCAAAACGTTACAGCGGCAATCGCGTGAGCCGCGAGCGCACCGCGTCGGGCATTCGCTGCACGGCCGAGTGCCACACCTGTAGCAGCGTGCGGCGTAACGTTCCGAATTGTCGCGGCCCGTGTGGCGTCATGCGCACGTTCGCATCGAGCACCGTGTACGAACGGCCGTTGCCGGCGAGCGCCGCGTTCTGATCGCCTTCCGGTCCTTCCCACTTCTTGCGCGCGTTGCGCACGTGCGCGTAGCCATGATTCTGGTGGACGACCACACACGCGGACGTGAGATCGACGACCGGAATGGAACGCGCGCGCGCGAAGGCGATCATCCAGTTGTCCCAGTTCGGGCGGCCGACGGCGAAGGGCGGGATGGCCGCGAAGCCGGTGCCTTTCACGAACGCGAAAAAGTCGCTCCCCCACGGCGCTTCGAGATGTCCTTCGCGATCGGCGCGGCGGAGGATCACATCGATCCAATTGCCGTCGAACTCGAGCGGCTCCGTCACGTCGAGATTCGTGCGCCGGCCGACAAGCAGAAACGCCGGGGCATCGAACGCGCGCGCGGCTTCGAGAAAGTGCGGTGTGAGGATGATGTCGCAATTGAGATAACAGAGGATGCGATGGGTGGCCAGCGCCTCCGCGGACTGAAACGCGGAGCTGAGCAGCGGGGTGCCGAGGTCATTGCGGTCGATGTGCGGGACGTGACGGACGCCGAGTTTTTGTGTCGCCTCGGCGATGCCGGGCTCGTCGCCGAAGACGAGGATCTCCGCGTCCGGAAACGCGTGCTTCCAGCTCCCGATCGCGTTTATCTGCGAGCGCGAAGTGTGCTCATCGACGAACGGCTTCGGGATCGTGAAGAACGAGATCATGCGCAGATCATCGCAAAAAGCGGCGCATGCGCCGATAGAGCTCGAGGAGTTGCTCCGGGATCGGCAGCGTCACCAGCGCGGAAAACGCAAAGCGCGGCAGCAGTAGCGCCGCGATTCCATACAACCGCCAGCGCAACGCGGTGAGCGGCTCCGTCGCGTTGCGCGCCGCGTTGAGGATGCGCCGTGATCCGGCGCGACGCATGCCTCGCTCGCGTTCGTGAATGCCGAGGGAGACTTCGTAGAGCAATGGGCGGCGAGGGCCGTTGAATGCGAGCGCGCCGGCGATCATCGCGCGGAGGATCTTGCCGCGCGTTCGCGATGCGCTGCCCGTGTGGATGCGGATCCACGCCACCGGCCGCTCATCTTCCCAATGATCGAAGCGCGATCCCTGCAGCGCGCACTTCAGCCAGAGGTCGTAATCCTCCGCGCCGTGAATGGTCTCGCCGAAGCCGCCGGCGCGCTCGAGGTCGGCACGCCGCGTCAAGGCCGAGGCGATGTGCAGAAACGCGAAATGCTGCAGCTTCTGCAGCGCCTGTTCGGCGCCGTGCACGCGATCGTCGAGAATCGGCCGCGACAACTTTCCGTACTGCGACATCAACGCCTTTTGCGGCTCGCCGGTGCGGAAGTAGACGACGTTGCCGAACACGATTGCGGTCTCCGGGTGCGCGTCGAGAAAGCGCACGTGCTCGTCGAGCTTCCACGGTTCGAGCCGATCGTCCGCGTCGAGGAACTGCACGAGCTCCGCAGACGCCGCACGCAGCGCGGCGTTCCGCGCCGCCGAGACGCCGCGATTCGGCTGGCGAATGCAGCGGATGCGAGGATCGAGCGCCGCGAAACGCTCCGCGACTTTCGCCGTCTCGTCGGTCGAGCCGTCGTCGACGACGATGCACTCCCAATCGGTGAACGTCTGCGCGCGCACGCTCTCCAGCGCGTCGCCGACGAAGCGCTCGTAGTTGTGCGCGGGCACGATCACGGCGACGCGGCTCATGCGCGATCCATCAGCCGCCGGTACAACGCCACATGTTCTTCGGCGGCGCGATCCCAACTGAAGCGTCTTTGCGCGAACGCGCGCGCTTCCACACCCGCTTCGCGCGCGACAGGCAGCACCGCGCGCAACGCTTCGAGCACCGCGGCCGCCTTCGCGGGAACGAGCGAAGCCGCGCGGCCCGCGCCGGCGAGGATCGTGCGATATGGCGCGTCGTCGGAGAGGACCACGGGCAGCGCGCTGGCCATCGCTTCCTGACACGCGAGCGGAAATCCCTCGCCGCGTGACGGCAGAAGAAACGCGTCGGAAGCGCGATAAAGCTCGGCGACGCGATGCGGTGGGAGGGCGCCGAGGGGGAGGACGTTGGGGTGAGCGGCGGGGCGTTTGCCGGGGCCGACGATCACGAGTTGAAACAGATCGCCGGCGGCTCTGGCCGCGGCCAGAGCGACATCGATCCCTTTCTTCTCGACGAGCCGGCCGACGAACACGACGCGCGGCTTCGCGTCCCAGCCGAGCTCCGCGCGCAGTCGTTCCCGTTCTCCGGCGGCGGGCGGACGGTAATGCTCGAAGTCGACGCCGTTCTCGATGTGCACGACGGGCACTTGCGGCACGAGCGCGCGCAGTTGCTGCTCGACCGTGCTGTTGTACGTGACGAGCGTCTGCGCGAGTGAGGCCGTGTGGCGGCCGATCGTGCGGATGGCGACGTCCTCGATGCCGTTGAGCAGCACGTTCGAGTAAGGCACATGCCCGACATGTTCGGTGAGCACGCGCGCAATGTCGCGGCGCCGGTTGGCGAGCCGCAGCCCGATGGTCGCGTTCTGCGAGAGGAACCCGTGTCCATGAAACACGTCCGCGTTCGCGATGAGCTCGCGCATCGTGCGATGTAATCGCGGCGAGAAGATCGCGTACGGGACTCCGATGATCTTCTCGAACGGATTGATCGCGGGGACTGTGACGAGCCGATACGCGCGCTCGGTTGCGTCGCACGGCGGTTGATCGCAGGAGGTGACGACGTGCGTGACCTCGTGACCATGGCGCACGAGCGTCGTCGCGACGGCATCGATCATGGTCTCGATTCCGCCTACGTGCGGCAGCGCGAACTGCGACGCGATCACGATCCGGAGCGAGGTCAACGCGGTTTCACCAGGACGGTCTCAGGCGACGATGTCGTCGTCGTCGAAGTGCTCGACAGGTCTGACGGCTCCCGCCGCGCGCTGCAGATTCTCGGTGACGAACTGCAGTTGCTGATCGACCTCGCGGAAGCGTTGCGCGATGGTGTGCAGGATCAGACCGACCACGATGTTGATCATGCCGGCGAGCACCAGACCGGTCGCGAGAATCGCGGAAGGGAGGCGCTGCACGATGCCGGTGCGCTCGTATTCGAGGAGGACCATCACCCCCGGGATGAGGCCGAGGAACATGAACAGCAGGCCGATTGCACCGAAGAACGACAGCGGCTTGTAGTCGCGGAACAACGCCAGCATCGTGCTGAGGATGAGGATGCCGTCGCGCACTATGCGGATCTTCGACTCACTGCCCGCGGGGCGCGAGACGAGATTCACCGGCACCTCGACGATGCGATAGTTCCTCTGCAGGCACTTCATCGTCATCTCGACTTCGGTCTCGAAACCGCCGCCGAAGAGCGGCATGCCGCGCACCAGTCTGCGGCTGAAGGTGCGGTAACCGGAGAGGAGATCGGTGAGGCGCACGCCGAAGATCCACTTCAGCACGAACAGGAACGCGTAATTGCCGACCTTGTTGAGCAGGCGGAACTCGCTGTCCGAGCCGGTGTGCAGGCGCGAGCCGATGACCATGTCCGCCTCATGATTCGCGATCGGCGCAATCAGCGAATTCACCACCTCGGCCGGATACGTGCCGTCGCCGTCGACCATCACGTAGATGTCGGCGTCGATCGTCCGGAACATCGACTGCACCACGTGCCCTTTGCCCTGGCGCGATTCCAGGACGACTTTCGCACCGGCCGCGCGCGCTTCGGCGACCGTGTTGTCGGAGGAGTTGTTGTCGAATACCCAGATCGCGGCGTCGGGGAGCTCGCGCCGAAAATCCGTCACGACGGAGCGGATCGTCAGCTCTTCGTTGTAGCAGGGAATCAGGACTGCGACGCGCAATTTGTTGGCCGATCTTCCGGGCGCGAATTATACATACGCGCTTTTCGCGCCGCGGGCCGCTCAACGTACGCGCCGGAACACCGCCTGTCCGATCGAGGGATCGAGATACGTTGCGCGCCAGTGCGGATCCTGGAGGAGCGCGCGCGTCAGGCGCGTATACACCGGAGAACGCGGCCCCTGCGCGGCCTTCGTCCAGAACTCGCCCATGTTCGTCGTCGCGCCCCAGAGGCTGTCCCACGAGTGGTCGAGCACGACCCACTGCACGTTCGCGGGGATCTGATCGGCGGTCGTACCCGACTTCA
>Ga0196978_1001178_pt1 | contig 12036 bp, 11 predicted proteins | sample S3v_2013CmetaG_FD_155491 | JGI IMG/M metagenome (GOLD analysis project Ga0196978, IMG submission 155491) | Soil microbial communities from Anza Borrego desert, Southern California, United States - S3+v_20-13C | ecosystem: Environmental > Terrestrial > Soil > Desert | place: USA: California... | reverse complement strand
GAAGCGCGTCGCTAAATCCGAGCGCATGGTGCTGCTGCCGATCCCGGAGGCGACGACGCGCGCCTCCGCGCTGCTCTCGGGCCAGGTCGACTTCATCGAGGCGCCGCCGCCGGATTTCATCCCGCGCCTGAAGCAGCAGGGCTTCCAGATCAGCTCCAACGTCTATCCGCACATCTGGCCGTACTTCATGAGCTTCAAGGAGGGCTCGCCATGGCGCGATGTGCGCGTGCGCAAGGCGGTGAATCTCGCGATCGACCGTCCGGGCATCGTGAAGCTCCTGGGCGGCTTCGCCGAGCCGGCGCGCGGCATCGTCGATCCGTCCAGCCCGTGGTTCGGCAAGCCCACCTTCCAGATAAAGCACGACGTGGCCGCGGCGAAGAAGCTGCTCGCCGAAGCCGGCTATACCGCCGCCAAGCCGCTCACGCTGAAGGTCTTCGTCTCGCCATCCGGCTCGGGCCAGATGCTGCCCAAACCGATGAACGAGTACATCCAGCAGAACCTGAAACAGGCCGGCATCAACCTCGAGCTCGTCACGGCCGATTGGGAGCAGCTTCGCAACTGCCGCCGCGCCGGCGCGGGCGCGCCGGTGTGCCAGGGCACCGACGGCATCAATAACTCGTCGGCGACCGTGGATCCGTTCAGCGCGTTCGGCCGCATCTACAGCAGCAAGGCCATCCCGCCGAAGGGTTTCAATTACATGAACTTCTCGGATCCGAAGGTGGACGCGATGGTCGAGCGCGCGCAGAACACGTTCGACGAGAAGAAGCGCGACCAGTTGCTCGGCGAGCTGCATGCCTACCTCGTCGACAACGCGGTGGACGTGTGGGTCGTGCACGACGTCGGCCCGCGCGCGATGTCACCGAAGGTGCGCGGCTGGGTGCAGGCCAAGCACTGGTTCCAGGATCTGGCGCCGGTGTATGTGGTGGACTAGGTGGACTAGTGACGGAGTGACGCGGTGACGCAGTGACGCGGTAACTTCGTCACTCGTCACCTCGTCACCTCGTCACCTCGTCACCTCATCACTGAATGCTGAGCTACATCCTCCGGCGCGTTCTCTACACGATCCCGATCGCGATCGGGGTGTCGCTGGTCGTGTTCGCGCTGGTGCACCTCGCGCCGGGGGATCCGCTGTCCGCGGTGATGGGCGAAGTGGATCAGAAGATGCTCGCCGAGATGCGCGCATCCTTCGGTTACGACAAGCCGCTGCCGATCCAGTATCTGCTGTGGCTCGGCAATACGCTGACCGGGGACATGGGCTACTCGCTGCGCAGCGGTGCGCCGGTGTTCCCGATGTTGATCGCGGCCGCGCAGAAAACGATGGCGATCGGTTTCGCGGCAGCGCTGATCGGCTTCACCTTCGGGCTCGCCGCCGGCATGCTCGCCGGCTACAACCACGGCACGTGGCTCGACAAGGCAGTGTCCTCCACGGCTATCGCGGGCGTGTCGATGCCTCACTACTGGCTCGCGATCATCCTCGTGATCGTCTTCTCGGTGCAGCTCGGGTGGCTGCCGTCGGTCGGCGCGGGATCGCCCGAGTCGTTCTGGAGCTGGGAAGCGTGGCGCCACATGCTGCTGCCGGCGATCGCGCTCGCCGCGATACCGGGCGCGGTCGTCGCGCGCACGGCGCGCGCGGCGGTGATGGAGATCCTCAGCATGGAGTTCGTCGAAGCGCTGCGCGCGCGCGGGCTCTCCGAGCGCCGCATCCTGCTGCACGTCGCACGCAACGCGCTGCCGACGGTGCTCGCGGTGATGGGCCTGCAGTTCGCGCACCTGCTCGCGGGCTCGATACTGGTCGAGACGGTTTTCACGTGGCCCGGCACCGGATACCTGCTCAACCTCGCGATCTTCGACCGCGACATGCCGGTGCTGCAGGGCACGCTCATGCTGCTCGCGCTGTTCTTCGTGTTCACGAATCTGGTCGTGGACATCCTGCAGGCGTGGGCGGATCCGCGCATCAACCGCGCGTGAAGGCGTGAACAAGCCGGCCGACGCGCACGCAGTCACCATCGGCTTCGAGAGCGTCGCCGGCGAGCGCACGCAGCTCGACGTGCCGGTGGGCGGCATCGTCCAGCGCACCTACTGGCAGAACGTGCGCACACGGGTCCTGCGCGACCCCTACACCGTCGCGTGCGCGATGGTGCTCATCCTGATCGCCGGCAGCGCGATCTTCGCGCCCTGGATCGGTCTCATCGACCCCACCGCCGCGAACTCCTCGCACCGCCTGCTGCCGGTCGGCGCGCCGGGCCACCTGCTCGGCACCGACGAGCTCGGGCGCGACATGCTCTCGCGGCTCGTCTACGGCGGGCGGCTCTCGCTCATGATGGGCGTGCTGCCGGTGGTGCTGGCGCTGGTGATCGGCGGCGTGCTGGGACTGCTGGCAGGGTTCGTCGGCGGCCGCACCAACATGCTCATCATGCGGGTGACCGACGTCTTCTACGCGTTTCCGTCGATCCTGCTCGCCGTCGCCATCGCAGGCTCGCTCGGCGCAGGGCTCGCCAACGCGCTGCTCGCGATCACGATCGTCTTCATCCCGCCGGTGACGCGCGTCACCGAATCGGTGACCACACAGGTGCGCTCGATGGATTTCGTGGAAGCGGCGCGCGCGAGCGGCGCCAGCACCTACGCGATCATCCGCACCCACATCCTCGGCAACGTGCTGGGACCCGTGCTGGTCTATGCCACCGTGCTCGTGAGCGTGTCGATCCTCATCGCGGCCGGTCTTTCGTTCATCGGTCTCGGCGCGAGCCCGCCGGCAGCGGAATGGGGGTTGATGCTCAACACGCTGCGCGAATCGATCTTCCTCGCGCCGCTCAACGCGGTGCTGCCCGGCTTCATGATCTTCGTCACGTCCATGTGCTTCAACCTGATCAGCGACGGGCTGCGCAGCGCGATGGACGTGAGGTTTTGATGCTCACCGTCAGCAATCTGCGCAAGTACTTCCCGGTGAAGGCGAACAGCCTCGGCGCCCCGAAAGTCATGGTGCAGGCCGTGGACGGCGTGAGCTTTTCCATCGAGCAGGGCGAGACGCTCGGCATCGTCGGCGAATCCGGCTGCGGCAAATCGACGACCGCGCGGCTCCTCATGCATCTCATCACGCCCGACGCCGGCGAGATCCGGTTCGACGGGCACAAGCTCGGCGCCGAGGGCTTCACGGTGCGCGAGCTGCGGCGCGGCATGCAGATGGTGTTCCAGGATTCGTACGCTTCGCTCAACCCGCGGCTGTCGGTGCAGGACAGCATCGCGTTCGGCCCGATCGCACACGGCGTCAGAACGAGCGCCGCGCGCGCCAAGGCGCGCGAGCTGCTGGCCCTGGTCAACCTCGACCCCGACCAGTTCGGCAGGCGCTATCCCCACGAGCTTTCGGGCGGCCAGCGGCAGCGCGTGAACTTCGCGCGCGCGCTCGCGCTCGAGCCGCGTCTGGTGATCCTCGACGAGGCGGTGTCCGCCCTCGACAAGTCGATCGAAGCGCAGGTCCTCAACCTGCTCATGGATCTCAAATCGAACCTACAGCTCACGTATCTCTTCATCTCGCACGATCTGTCGGTCGTGCAGTACGTGAGCGACCACGTGCTCGTGATGTATCTCGGCAAGGTGGTCGAGGTCGGCCCGGTGGACGACGTGTATCGCCGCGCGCGGCACCCTTATACGCTCGCCCTCCTCGATTCGCGTCCCTCGATGGATCCCGATATCCGCATCGAGCGCCCGCCGCTCGTGGGCGACCCGCCGAACCCGATCAATCCGCCGTCGGGCTGCCGCTTCCGCACGCGATGCGCGCACGCGGAAGGCGTGTGCGAACGCGTAGAGCCGCTGCTCACCAGTCAGGACACGAGCCCGCGGCATTTCGCCGCGTGTCACATGGTCATTCCCGGATCGGGTCACAGCAAAGCGCCATGAAGCAGGTGCACGCCGCGCGCACGGCGCTGGAAGCGCATCTGGTGCGCGGCTTTCTGCTCTCGCACGGCATCTCGGCCGAAGTGCGCGGCGAGTTCCTCACGAGCGGCTGGGGCGAGCTGCCGGTGGACGTGTGCTCGGTGTGGGTCACCGACGACGCGCAGTTCGATGCGGCGAACGATCTCCTCGTCGCATTCTTCAAGGGCAGCTACGCGCGCATGTTCAGCGGCGAGAGCTGGACGTGCCCCGCGTGCGGCGAGAAGCTCGAAGGTCAGTTCACGCAGTGCTGGAGCTGCGGCACGCCGCGCAAGGCGTAACGGAGCAGTAGTGTCTTAGGACGCGAGCTCGCGCATCACGCGATAGAGGTTCGCCTTCGCTTCGAACCCGATGCCCGGCACGTTTGGCATGCGGACGTAGCCGGCTTCGACCGGGAGTCCGTCGGCGAAACCGCCGAACGGCTGAAAGACGTCCGGATAGGACTCGTTACCGCCGAGGCACAGGCCGGCGGCGATGTTGAGCGAGAGCTGATGCCCGCCGTGCGGGATGCACCGGCGCGCCGACCACCCGTGCTCCTTCAGCATGGCGAGCGTTCGCAGGTACTCGACGAGCCCGTAGGAGAGCGCGCAGTCGAATTGCAGCCAGTCGCGGTCGTGCCGCATGCCGGCGTAGCGGATGAGGTTGCGCGCATCCTGCATGGAGAAGAGGTTCTCCCCGGTCGCCATCGAGTTTTCGTAGTGCCCCGCGAGCTCCGCCTGGAGCTCGAAGTCGAGCGGATCGCCGGCCTCCTCGTACCAGAAGAGGCCGTACGGCGCGAGCGCCTTCGCATATTCGATCGCGGTGTCGAGATCGAAGCGCCCGTTCGCGTCCACGGCGAGGTTCCTGCCGGAGCCCACGACGTCGATCGCGGCTTCGATGCGCTTCAGATCGTCGTCCAGCGACTCGCCGCCGATCTTCATCTTGACGACGCTGTAGCCGAGATCGAGGTACTTGCGCATCTCGTCCTTGAGCGCCTGCACGTTCTTGCCCGGATAGTAGTAGCCGCCCGCCGCGTAAACGAACACCTTCTCGTCGAAGTCGCCCTCGTTGTAACGCTCGGCGAGGAGCCGCCACAGCGGCTTGTCTTCGATTTTCGCGACGGCGTCCCATACCGCCATGTCGAGCACGCCGATCGCCACCGAGCGCTCGCCGTGGCCGCCCGGTTTCTCGTTCGCCATCGCGCAGTCCCAGATGCGGTGCGGGTCGAGGTTCGTGCCCGCGTCATCGACGAGGCTCGCGGGGTCGGCCTGCATCACTCGCGGAATGAAGCGCTCGGCGAGCAGTCCCGACTGCGCATAGCGGCCGTTCGAATTGAAGCCGTAGCCGACGACGCGTTTTCCGTCGCGCACGACATCGGTCGTCACGGCCACGACGCTCGCCGTCATCTTGGAGAAATCGATGTACGCGTTGCGGATCTGGGACGCAATCGGCACGACGCAGGAATGTATGGCGGTGATTTTCATCCGGGGAAACGGCGGGCTGCGCAAGGGCGCGAAAAGCGGCGCGATGATAGCATGCAGCTTCGCCCGGAAAGGATCGAAAGATGCAGCGAGAGACCGGCATATCGCCGCTCATGAGCGAGCTCGCCATGTACATCGCCACGGCATTGCACAAGCACGTGCCCGAAGCGGTGTGCGAGCGCGCGAAGATCCACATCGTCGACACCTTCGCCGCGATGATCTCGGGCTCTAGGCTCACGCCCGGTCAGCGCGCGATCTCGTACGTGCAATCGCTCGGCGGCAAGGCGCAGGCCGGTGTCGCCGGCACCAAGATCATGACCTCCTGCGCGAACGCCGCGCTGGCGAACGGGATGTTCGGCCACGCCGACGAGACCGACGACACGCATCCGCCGTCGCTCACGCATCCCGGCACGAGCGTGATCCCCGCCGCGATGGCGATCGGCGAGATGAAGGGTCTCACCGGTCTCCAGGTGCTACGCGCGATCGTGCTCGGCTACGACATCTGCCCGCGAATGCTGCTCGCGTTGAGGCCGATGGAGTTCCTGCGCTCGGGTCACCACGCCGGCGCGTTCGGCCAGCTCTTCGGCGCGGCGGCCGCGGCGGGCGCGTTGCTGGACCTCGACGCACGCCAGGTGCGGCACATGCTCGCCTATACCGGCGAGCAGGCGGCCGGCCTCTACACTATGTTCCGCGATCCCGAGCACATCGAGAAAGCGTACGCGATGGGCGGCATGCCGGCGCACAACGGCACGCAGGCCGCGCTGATGGTCGCTCACGGTTTCAGCGGCGTCGAAGACCTTTTTTCCGGCGAGCGGGATTTCTTTTTCACGTTTTCGAAGGATGCCGACCGCGAGGCGCTCGTGCGCGGGCTGGGCTCGGTTCACGAAGTCATGCGCGGCGGCATCAAGCGCTGGCCGGTCGGCGGCCCGATCCAGGGTCCGCTGCACGTGCTGCGCGATCTGATGCGGGAGCACGGGTTCTCCGCCGACGACGTGGAGAAGCTCACTGCGCGCCTGCCCGACAAGGAGCTGGAGATCGTCAACAACCGTGACATGCCGGACATCTGCGTTCAGCACCTGCTCGCGGTGATGCTGCTCGACGGCGATGTGACCTTCGCGTCCGCCCACGATTTCGGCCGCATGAAAGACCCGCGGGTGCTCGCCATGCGCGGCAGGATCGAAGCGGCCGGCGACCCGGCGCTCACCGACGCGGAGCGGCGCTGGCGCTGCGTGATGCAGGTGAAGCTGCGCGACGGCCGCGTGCTGGAGCACCAGACGATGGCCGCCAAAGGGAGCTACGAGAATCCGCTCACGCGCGACGAGGAAGAAGAAAAGGCGCGCGATCTCATCCTGCCCGTGCTGGGCAAGGCGCGGGGCGAGGAGCTGCTCGCGCAGCTCTGGAATTTCGAGAAGCTCGCGGACGTTGCGCTGCTGCGTCCGTTGTACCAGTGCTAATACAAAAGCCGGGATCCAGCCAATAACGCTCAAACCAAAGGAGACTTGCGATGTCGCTCACGAACCTGCTCTCGCTGCGCCGCGCCGCGTTGCCTCTGATCGCCGCCTGCACCCTGTCGGCCGCCCCCGGCGCGGGTGAGGCTGCGCAGTCCGATACTACCCAGGCGTTCCAGGAGCTGTTCGCGCAGAGCCAGAAGGACAAGCGCGGGCTGACGTTCTTCGTGAAAGGCCAGTCGATTCCCGGCATCGTGACGAAGGTGATCGGCAACGAGGCCGTTGAAGTGCGCAGCCAGACGCACAACCGCGTCATCATCCGCATCGATTCGATCGATGCGGTCGCGGGTTATTGAACGAACAGCGCGTAGGCCGTAAATCCGAGGAGTGACGCGATCGCCGCGCCGCAGAGCGCGACCAGCGCCTTGAGCGCGGTGGACGCGCGGCGCCATGCGCGACGCAGCCGCGAATGCAGGGCGCGCAGCCTGAGCTCGATCCAGTCGAGCACGCGCGCGGCAACGAGAGATTCCTCGGCGAGCATCGCCCCGCCGATGAACACCACGAGGAATCCAGGACCCGGCGCAGGCATGAGCACGACGCCGGCGAGGCACAAAGCGACTCCGGCGACGACATAGAAAGCCTTCCACAGCCCGGAACGCGCGCCCTCGCGGCGCTCGTAACGGTCCTGGAAGCGCCTGCCCGGCTGTCCCCGGCTTAAGCTGCGCCACCGTTTCTTCAGCTTGCGGAACATCTGCACTTTCTGCCGGGCGAACCACTCCGGCGCTGTGATCCTGGGTCAAGACCCACCAGCCATCATAGGCAAGCGACAGGCCAAGCGGGCCGTGCCGCGGCTTACGTCTTCAACGTTTTCCCGCGCGCCTGCGGCTCGCCGCGCAGCACGCGCTCGTACTCCGAGATCACCTGCGCCCCGAGGAGCAGCGCGGTGGCGCCGAGCTCGAGGCTCAGCAGGACCACGATCGCGGTGGTGAGCGAGCCATAGACGGCGCTGACCTGCGAGAGCGTCGAGAAGTACCAGACGAGGAGATGCCGCGTCGGCTCCCACAGCACCGCGGCGGTTACAGCCCCGATCAGCGCATGGCGCAGCGAGAGACGCCCGACCGGCATCACGAGGTAGATCGAGGTCAGCAGGAAGATCTCACCCGCGACGCCCAGCAGATACAGAAGCAGGCCGCTCAGACCGCCGAGCGACCACGTGCGGCCGCCGACGTGGATCTCCTCGGTGCCCACCGCCTGGAGGCTACCCGACACGAACGTGATCACGAGAAAGCCGATGCCGAGCAGCAGGATGTAGCAGTACGGCAGCAGCGCCGAGACGACGAAATGGCGGTGCCGCACCGAAAAGCGGTGCAGGAAGATCACCGCCATCGCCTTTTCCAGCACGACGAATGCGAGCGAGCTGAAAAACAGCATCGTGACGAGCAGCACCCAGCCGACCACGTCGCGGTGCTGCAGAAACGTGCCGAGCTCCTTGACCACCGCCTGCGACTGTCCCGGTACGAGCCATTCGAGATAGCGCGCGAGCGCGGCCAGGAGCTCCGTCTGCGGCACGACGTGCGAGAGCGCGATCATCAGCAGGCCCAGCAGCGGGACGACCGAGAGCAGCGTGTAGTACGCGACGGCGCCCGCGAGCAGCAGCCCCTGGTTCGCGCGGAAGGACTTGAGCGTCCGGCCGACGAATTCGCGCGGATGCGTGAGGACGTAGGAGGCGGGACTGTCGGCGGCGCGCCGCGTCATTCGGCCCGGATGCCGGCCGCCTTGATGATCTCAGCCCAGGTCGCGCTCTCGGATTTGATGCGGGCTGCGAGCTCACCCGGCGTGCTGGTCTCGACTTCGAGGCCCTGGCGGCTCATCGCCTGCTGAACGTCCGCGGCGCCGAGCGCGCGGATCGCTTCGTCGCGGATGCGCTTGACCACCGCGGCCGGCGTGCCGCGCGGCACCACGACGGAGTACCACGACGTCACTTCCACGCCCGCGACACCGGCTTCGGCCATCGTGGGCACCTCCGGCGCGACTTTCGAGCGCTCGCGGCCGGTGGTCGCCAGCGCTCTGAGACGCCCCGACTTCACGTGCGGGAGAGACGAGGCGACGCTGCCGAAGAGCACTTGCGCCTCGCCGGCCAGCACTGCGGCGGCAGCCGGGCCGCCGCCCTTGTAGGGGATGTGCGTCATCGTGACCCCGGCGCGGCGCTGGAAGAGCTCGGCTGCGAGGTGCAGCGGACTGCCAACACCCGCCGAAGCGAAGTTCAGCGACTTCGGCTTCTGCTTCATGAGCGCGACGAGCTCCTTCACGTTCGCCGCCTGGACCGCCGGATGCACCACGAGGATGTACTGCGCGGTCGCGAGCAGCGTCACCGGCGCGAGGTCTTTCTCCATGCTGAACCCGAGCTTGTAGAGCGTCGGGTTCACCGTGAGCACCGTGCTGAACCCCATGAACACGGTATGCCCGTCCGGCGCCGCGCGCGCGACGGTCTCGGCCGCGATATTCCCGCCCGCGCCGCCGCGATTGTCGACCACCCATTGCTGGCCCATCGCTTCGGTGAGCTTTGGCGTGATGATCCGCGCGAGCGTGTCGGCGCCGCCGCCGGGCGCGAACGGCACGAGCAGACGCACGGGGCGCGACGGGTAATCGGCGGCACCAGCGGCAAAACTCTCGAACGAGCCGCCGAGCGCGGCGCAAAACGCCGTCACCCCCGCGAAGGCGCGGGTCCAGGACACCACTTTCTCGATTCCCGCCTTCGCGGGAATGACGGTTTCGAAGTTTTTCATCGTGCCCCCGCAGCGGTGAACCGGACGATGTCGCCGGCATCGGCAAGCTCGTCCAGCCGCCAGAGCGCATCGAGCAGCCGGTCGGTCTGGCCGGCGTTCAGCACGCCGGCCGCGAGCTTGCGGAATTTGGCTTCCACCTCATCGTTCGACATCGGATTCTTCCAGTGGCCCTTGTGGTAATCGACCAGCGCCGAGTGGGTCGTGCCATCGTTCATGACGATTTCCATGCGGCAGCGCATGGCCTCCGGCATTCGCGCATCGGCCTCGCCGCTCGCTTTTGCCTTCACCCGCCGCGTGAGCGCGCGGATTTTCGGGTCGCGCAGAAAGCGTTCGCCGAAGTGCTCCTCCTCGACGGCGCCGTGCACGAGCGCGACGGCAACGGTATACGGCATGCTGTGGTCGGCGGTCTCGCGCGTTTCGGGCTCCCATTTATCGGGATCGCCCGCCATCAGGCGAATCGCCGTGGAGACAGTCTCGATCCGCACCTCGGCGATGTCGTCCGCCGAGCCGATCTTCGGCCGGAGCTCCAGCGCCGCTTCCACCACGGTTTGCGAGTACAGCCCCAGCGGAAAGCGCTTGATGGTGCATTGCATGATCTTGAACGGGTGCTCCGCGCCGCCCATCGCCGCCAAACCGAAAGGTTTGCGCGTAACCGCCTTGAAATAGCCGCCCTGCCCTTCGAAGACCGGCGACGGGCCGGTCATGCCGCGCGCGGCGAGCATGGCGGCGAACACGGCGTTGCGGCTCGCGTTCGCGTACGCGCAGCCTTTCCACATCGAGACGTGCCCGATCCGGGTCTGGTAGAGCGCGACATTGGGCGCGATGCCGAGATTGAACGCCTGCGCGACCTCGCGCGGCGTGAGGCCCAGCAGCCGCGCCGCGGCGGCCGTGCTCGCCATGCCGCCGACGGTGACGTGGTCGAATCCGAGCGGCTTCAAGTCCGCTTCGTCGCAGATCCGGCAGAACACCTCGTACGCGAGCACCGTCGCGGCGATCGCCTCGCGGCCGCTGCGGCGCCGGAGCTCCGACACCGACAGCACTGCCGCGATGCTGTCGCTGGGATGCCCGGATTCGCCGGTGCTCGTGTAGCCGTCGTTGAAGTCCAGGAAGCGGATCATGACGCCGTTCGCGAACGTCGCCAGATCGACGCTCGTGCGCTCACCGCTCCCGATCACCGTCACGGGCTCGCTGCTGCGTACCGTGGCGCCGATGTCCCGCGCGATGCGCGCCGGCTCGCTCCAGTAGCCGCCCAGCGCGCAGCCGACGGTGTCGACGATCAGGCGCTTCGCCTGGTGCACGACGTCTTCCGGCAGGTCTTCATACCGCAAGCCCGACGCATACGTGCTCAATTGCTCGACGAGGGTCGTCATTGTGTTGGAAGCGTGCCACACCTCACAGCCAGTCGACCCGCGAATCGTTAAACATTTTTCACTGCCGCGCAAACCCCTATGTAGAATGCAAGCGAGAACGCCGCACGATGAGGCAACCCACCGAATGCCGCTGCAGAAGGCGCCTTCCCCAGTAAGGCGCCCCGCGCCGCCGCCGCCTTCGGCGCCTTCGTCGAAATCGTTCTACGTTGCAGTCATCCTCCTCTCGCTGATCGTCCTCGGGTTCATCGCGTACAGCGAATTCCAGGCTTCGCGCCTGCAGGCCCGCTACTTCGCCGGCATCGCGCGCGACATGAAGTTCTCGGTGCAGCCTGGACCGAGCACATCGATCCGCTTTCCCCAGCCGGGCCCGTACGACCACCGGCTCGGCTACAGCGAGCTGCCGGCGCTGATCAAGCGGCTCCAGGCCCGAGGCTACGCGGTGGAAGCGCAGGCGCGGGTCACGCATCAGCTCGGCGATCTCATCGAAGCCGGTTATGCGCCGCCGTATCCTGAAAAGACACGGGCCGGGCTGCAGGTCCTCGACTGCCGGAACCAGCCGCTCTTCAACTTCGCCTATCCCGAGCGCGTCTATGGCGACTTCCAGGCGGTTCCGCCGTCGGTCGTCCAGACGCTGCTCTATATAGAGAACCGCGAGCTGCTCGACGCCGCCTATCCCACGCGCAATCCGGCGGTGGAATGGACGCGGCTGGGGCGCGCCGTCGCCGCGCAGTTCATGAAGTTCGTCGATCGCGAGTACGACGCGCCGGGTGGCAGCACCCTCGCCACACAGATCGAGAAATACCGGCACTCGCCGCTGGGCGTCACCGGGTCCGTGCGGGACAAGTTCCGCCAGATGTACTCGGCGACCCTGCGCGCCTATTCCCAGGGGCCGGACACGACCGCGGCGCGGCGCCAGATCGTGCTCGAGTACCTGAACACCGTGCCGCTCGCGGCGGCGGCCGAATACGGCGAGGTCTCCGGCCTCGGCGACGGGCTGTGGGCGTATTTCGGCGCCGACTTCGAGGCTGTCAACACGCTGCTCGCC
>Ga0196978_1001177_pt1 | contig 12040 bp, 10 predicted proteins | sample S3v_2013CmetaG_FD_155491 | JGI IMG/M metagenome (GOLD analysis project Ga0196978, IMG submission 155491) | Soil microbial communities from Anza Borrego desert, Southern California, United States - S3+v_20-13C | ecosystem: Environmental > Terrestrial > Soil > Desert | place: USA: California... | reverse complement strand
CGGCGGCGGCGCGGGCGGCTGCGGCGCTCGCCGAAGAGCTCCTCGTCGCTGACCACGAGGAGATGATCGGCCGTCAGCGTGAAGCCCTCGCGCAGATGTCCCTCGACCAGCCAGATGTGCCTGGCATCGCGCGTCTGGGCGATCGCGAACGTGTCGGCGCGCAGGACCTTGTCGACGCCGGCCAGCGACAGCAGATGCTCGATGCGGCCGAGCTGGGTCTGGCCGCTGGCCATCATGATCACGCGCAAGCCTTCGGCGCGGGCAGCCGTCAGCGTCTCCACTACCGGTGCGAAGCCGCTCTCGCCGCGACGCGCCTTGACGCGCGCGCGGGCCGCGGCGATCTGGGTGTTGGTGCGGACCTCCACGCGCCATGCGCGATGGCCCGGCTCGCCGATGGACTCGACGACCTCGGCGTAGTCGAGCTCCAGGTGCGGACGGCGCGAGACCAGGGCGCGAATCTGGGCGCGCTCGAGGTAGAGCTTTTGCGGATCGGGAAAGAAGCTGCCGGCGGCACGCGCCGCTTCGGCGGCTTCGTCGAGCGAGCGCTGCATGGCCTCGATGGCCTCTTCGATGGCGGGCGGATCGACGGCGACCATCAGCGCGCCCGCGGGCAGGAAGTCGGCGATCGTGAAGCGCGCGCCCATCGCGTACGGAGCCAGCAGCTCGACGCCCGGAAAATGCGCTTCCGAAGCCAGGTAGTCATCGAGCCGGCGGCGTTCGGTCGAGGGCAGCAGCAGCTCCTCGCAGCGGTCGGCGATGGCGCGCCGCACGTCGCTCTCTGCCATGCGCTCCAGCGGCACCGGCAGCGACGGCAGCACGACCAGCTCCTCGCTCGGCTGGAAGGAGCGCTGATCGGCAGGATCGAACAGGCGGATGGAAGCGATGCGGTCGAAATCCACTTCCACCCGCAGCGGGTACTCGAACCCCGGCGGCCAGACGTCGATGATGCCGCCGCGCACGGCCAGCTCGCCCGGCTCGTCGACGGTTGCGAGGTTTCGATAGCCTGCGGCCTGGAGCTGGCCGACCAGGTCTTCGAGCAGGATCTCGTCGCCGACCACGAAGTAGAGCGACGCGGCACGAAGCGCCTGCGGCGCCATCGTCCACTGTGCGAGCGCATCCACGCAGGCCACCACGATGGGCGCGCCCGATTGCGACAGCGCATAAAGCGCCGCCGTGCGCGCGGCCTCGACGTCGGAGCTGGGCGAGAGCATTTCCAGCGGCGGAGCCTCTCGCGACGGGAACAGGTGCACGCGACGGGCCAGGAAGCTGTCGTCGGATGCCTCGCCGAAGAATGCCTGCAGCTCGGCTGCCAGCTCCTCGGCCGCCTTGTCGCTGGCGGTGACGATCAGTGCCGCGCGCTCGAGCTCGGGCCTGGCCTCGCTCTTGCCCGATGCCGCAGGCTGCAGCAGTCGCGCGAGCACGTAGGCCGGCGCCGAAGCCTTGAGGCCCTGCAGCCGCCAGAACAGTTCGGGGAACTGCGCGAGCTCGCCCGCCAGCGCCTCACGCAGCGCGTGCGTCGAAGTGATCGAGCTCAAGTGCGCTCGAGCGTGGAGATCAAAGCTCGCAGTCCGAGAAGGTAGCTGTCGGCGCCGAAGCCCATCACCTGACCGACCGCCACGCCTGCGATGAGCGAGCGGTGCCGGAACTCCTCGCGCTTGTGGATGTTGGACAGATGGCACTCGACGACCGGAAGGCCACAGGCGATGACCGCGTCGCGGATGGCGACGCTGGTATGGGTGTAGGCGCCGGGATTGAGGACGATCCCCGCGTGCGTCCTGCCCGCCTGCTGGATGCGCGTGACCAGGTCGCCCTCGCCATTGGACTGGAAGCTCTCGACGCTCCAACCGAGCTCGCCGGCCAACGCCGCCAGGGAGGCGTCGATCTGCGCGAGCGTGGTGGTCCCGTACACGTCCGGCTCACGCGTGCCGAGCATGTTCAGGTTGGGCCCGTGGACCACCAGGATGGGCTTGCGGCCGGCCATGACCAGGCCCTTATATCGCCGCCGCGATCTCAGTCACCTGCAGGTTCTCGGCGCGGCAGCGCCCGATGTCCTCGCAGACGATGTAGGCCACGCCCTTGCCTTCGGCCTTCTTGTCCAGCGCGATGGCGCGCGCCAGCGCTGCCGGTTCCAGATTGGCGGGCACGTCGCAGTCCAGGCCGAGACGCGTCAGCAGCCGCTCGATCCGATCGGCCACGCCCGCGTTGCAGATGCCCTTGCGCGCCGACAGCCGCGCGGCCACGACCATTCCCACGGCGACGGCCTCGCCGTGCAGGTAGTGATCGTAGCCGGTAACCTGCTCGAGCGCGTGTCCGACCGTGTGCCCGAAGTTCAGGATGCGCCGTGCGCCGGTGGTCTCGGTCTCGTCGCGCTCTACCACGTCAGCCTTGATGCGTACGCAGCGCGCGATCAGCGGAGTCATCACCGACGGGTCGCGAGCCAGGATCGCATCGGCGTTTTTCTCGATCTCCTCGAAGAGCGCGGCGTCCAGGATGATGCCGTACTTGACGACTTCGGCCAGGCCCGCCAGGTACTCGCGCCGCGGCAGCGTGGCCAGAGTATCGGGATCGATCAGCACCAGGCTGGGCTGATGGAACGTGCCGACCAGGTTCTTGCCGTGCGAGCGGTCGACTCCGGTCTTCCCGCCCACGCTCGAATCGACCTGCGACAGCAGCGTGGTCGGAATCATCACGAAGCGGATGCCACGCAGGATCGTGGAGGCGGCAAACGCCGTCAGATCGCCGACGACGCCGCCGCCGAGCGCGATCAGGATCGACTTGCGATCGACGGGCATGTCGAGCGCGGCATCGTAGATGGTCTCGAGCGTGGCGATGGTCTTGTAGCGCTCGCCGTCGGGCAGCTCGATGGTCGCGACGGGGACGCGCGGATCGGCGGCTGCAATCGACCCCTGGAGCGCGTCGGCAAAGATGGGCGCGACGGTGGTGTTGCTGACGACGAGAATGCGCGAGGGTGCAAGGGCCGCGATCGCCTCGCCGGCGCGGCGGCGGATGCCCGGCTCGATGATGCAATCGTAGGCGCGCGGTCCGAGCTCGACGCGAACCGTGCTCATCGCTTCTCCTGCGCCTTGCCGCCGGCGTGGCTGTCGTCGATGGCCGTCACGCCGGCAGCGTGCGCGGCAGGCTCGCCGCGAAGACGGGGAGCGATGGCGGTGGCCACGCGCGCGACCGCCTGCTCGACGGTCAGGCCGTCGGTCTCCACCAGCACGTCGGCCATGCGGTAGAAGGGCCGGCGCGATTCCAGGAGCGTGGCAAGGCGCTCCGCCGCACCGGCGCCGGTGGCCAGCGGCCTCTTGTCGTTGCGGCCGACTCGTTCCAGCGTCGTCTCGAGCGACGTGATCAGGCAGACCACGGGCCCCAGGCGCCGCAGCATCGTGCGATTGGACTCGTCCACGAAGGTGCCGCCGCCGGTGGCGATCACGGTGGGCCGCGCAGGCGCCAGCGACGCCACCAGCTCGCGCTCGATGCGGCGAAACTCGGCCTCCCCGCGCGCCGCGAAGATGGCCGAGACGGGCTGCCGCTCGCGCTCCTCGATGAGCTGATCGGTGTCGAGAAAGTCGAAGCCCAGGCGCTTGGCAAGCCGCCGCCCCACCGCCGTCTTGCCCGTAGCCATGAATCCTGTCAGCACGATGTGACGCATCCGTTACCGGCGCATGGGCGCCGCGGGCACCCTACCATAGCGGAAGGGAATGGGGAGGATGCGTCAGGGCATTCGCGTGGGCATGACCTTGCGCCCGTGTCGGCGGTAGACACGGAAATCGGCGTCTGTGGTCAGCAGGATCGGCTCCGGCACGATCTTCGTCATCCTGACGAGGCATGCATGGGCAATGCTCATGGGGACGTCGCGATACTTCTGCACCAGAGCCAGGACTTCCTGGAACTCGGCATCGAGCTGAAAGCCGAGCCGCAGCCCGCGACGTTCCAGCAATGCTGCCACCGATGCTGTTCCGCAAGTCCTTTCGAACGCTCAATCCAGCACCCGCGGCGTGACCAGGACGAGCAGCTCTTCGGATTCCTTCTGCCTGGCGCGGCGGCTGAAGACGTGGCCGAGAACGGGCACGTCGCGAAGGAAAGGGACGCCGGCGCCGCTGGAAGAGCCCGCTTCGCGCAGCAGGCCGCCAAGTACCGCCGTCTCGCCATCGGCAACCATCACTTCTGCCTCGACCATGCGGCTGAGCTCTTCGGGGATGTCGTCGGGCGGAAGCGGTGCGCCGAGACTGCTCGACTTGGCCGAGATGCGCAGCAGCACTTTTCTTCCGGCGCGGATGCCGGGCGTGACCTCCAGGCGCACGCCGACCGGAATGTCCTGCGTGGCGCGGTCGCTCGAATTGCTGACCTCGACGACGTCGTCGCCGACGACGGCGCCGCGACTGGGCAGGCGGATGCGCAGGATGCGCACGCTTTCGATGGTGGCCGGGCTGCCTTCGAGCATGACCACGCTCGGGCGTGACACCACGCGCAGCTTTCCGTTGGCCTCCATTGCCGAAATGCGCGCGTCGAGCGCCGAGGCGCCATTGGTCGCGACCAGCAGCGCAGCGTTGCCGGCTTCGCTGATGATCGGCGGCAGCTTGATGTCGGCGGCGATGTCGCCTGCCAGCTTCCACTCGATGCCGAGGTCCCGGCGCGCCGAATGCGCGACCTCGACGATCTTGGCCTCCAGCAGGACGCGGCGGCGCGGACGGTCGAGCTGCGCGACGAGGGTTGCTGCCCTATCCAGTCCGGCGCGAGGCCCCGAGAGGACCAGCGCGTTGGAGGCGACGTCCGCGGCCGCGCTGACGCCCAGAGCCTGCGCAGCCTTGTCGACGACCGCGGCCAGCTCCTTGGCGGGCGCGTACGACAGCGACGCGACGCGCGTCTCGGCCGGCGGCGCCGCGGGCTTGTCCGCTGCTGCGCCGGCTTGGCTGCCTTTGGAAGCTGCCGTCGCTCCCTCCGCCGTGGAGATGTCGCGATGGGCGATGCCGTCGGCCTCTTCGGCCGCGACGGTGGCGGCTGTCGTGACGAATCCCTTTCGCGAGAGGACTCCTTCGTTACGTTCGGTCGCTGCTCGTGCGCTGCGCGCGGCTGGCCTGACCTCGATCAGCCCCTCGCCCACCTCGAACTCGAAGCCGAACACTCGTGCATAGGCCTGAATGCGGCTTTGCCAGTCCAGACGATCAGAGCCGCCCGTGGCCGTAAGGTCGCCGCGGACCTCGGGGCTGATCACCAGCTCCCGCTGCGCATCGCGGGCGACGTCGCCGAGCCATGCCGACAGCGGGCGCGTCTGCACTGCCGCTGCAGGCTGCGGCGCGACCACGACCGGCGGCGCCGCGACCACCGCAGCCGTGGCCGGCGGCGTCACCAGCGCGGCGTCGACGGCAGCATCGCTGCTCGAACGAACATCGAGCTCGCCTCGCGAGTCTCCGGCGCGAAGAATGCCCGCGAGGTAGCGCGGCAGCTCGAGCCGCGCCGCGACCACCGCCACGGCCGCCAGCACCGCGGCGACACCAGCTGCGGCGGCTGCGCGGCGGCGGCGTTCCTCCCGCCGCAACGGCGCGAGCAGATCAGAGCGCACGCGGCGTCCCGAACCATGCCAGCGCCAGGCCGACCGGCACCGCAAGATCCTCGCCGAGCGCATGGGCGGCCTTCTCCGCATCCGGCCGAATGCTGACGGCCGACAGCGGCTGATGCCTGCGGCCGTTGCCCAGGTCCGCGCCGTGCGGCGAAAGCTCGTCGCCGGTGCCGAGCACCTCGGCCAGAGTGCTCAGGGCGCACGGCTCGCAATCCAGGCCGAGCAGGCGAAGGCGCGCGCGCCGAAACAGCGCGTGCGCCTGCGTCACCGCTTGCGCACGCGCATGCACACGAAGCTCGGAGGCACCGGAGACGCGCACGGCAGCAGCGTCATCGGCGTCGAGGACGGCATCGTCGTCCTGAGCTCGCACCGCGCACAGCGAGGCCGCCAGTGCGGCGACGTGCCCGATTCGCTCGGCGCCCAGCACCCAGGACAGCTCCACCACTCCGGGCGCGAACAGACACTCCGCCCCGCCGTGCGCGTAGGATGCGGCGCACGCCTCCAGCAGCGGCTCTTCGCTGGTGCGCAGCAGCACGGCTGCAACCAGGCGATCGGGAGCGAGATACCAGAACGTCGCGCGGCGGGGTTTGAGTGCACTGATCATGTCGGCACAGTGCAGCGCGCGCGGGTTTCTCGGCAACGACGCCGATGTAATGGATGTGGGCCGTGCCCGCTTTTGCCCATGTCACCCCGCTGCCCGCCGTCGCTGCTCTCGCCAGGCTGACCTATGCCGTTCCGGAAGCTCTGGCGGAGTCGGTGCGCCCGGGCGTGCGCGTGATGGTTCCGCTCGGTCCCCGCCGCGTCACCGCCCTGGTGATCGGCACCGCCGAGGAAGCGCCGCAAGGCGTGCAGTGCCGCGCAATCCTGTCGCTCCTCGACGACTGTCCCATCGTCACCGACAAGCTCCTGAAGCTGCTCGAATGGATGGCGGACTATTATCTGTCCTCGCTCGGCGAGACTCTGTCTCTGGCGGTGGGACGCAGCCTGACTGCCACTTCGAAGAAGGTCGTCGCACTGCGCGACGGCAGTGCCGCCCAGGGCGAGCTCGAGCGCCGCGTCGTCCAGATCCTGGAACGCGCCGGCAAGCCGCTCGAGCCCGCGCACCTTGCCCACGGCCTCGGCCGCCGCACCATCGACCGGCTTCTGGCCACGCTGGCCGAGCGCGGAGTGATCGCGATCGACGACCTGCTCGGCTCGCCGCGCGCCAAGACCCGCTACGAGACCGTCGTTACTGTCGAGCGCATTCCCGACGAGGCCACCGAGTCCGCTCTCTTCACGCGCGCGCCCAAACGCCGCGCGCTCTTCGACCATCTGCTCACCAGGCCGCATCGCAGCGCCACCGCCAGCGAGCTGGCGGAGCTGTTTCCCTCCGCTTCGGCGTCACTGCCGGCGCTGGCGGAGGCGGGCCTGATCCGTCTGTCGCGCAACGAGATGTTCCGCGCACCGGCCTCGGCCAGTGAGCACTACGAAGCGCCGCAGCTGACCGAGCCGCAGGCGCGAGCGGTCTCGGCCATCGAAGCCGCGCTGGGCTCGTTCTCGACGTTCCTTCTTCAGGGCGTTACCGCCAGCGGCAAGACCGAGGTCTACCTGCGCAGCGTCGAATCGGTGCTGGCGCGCGGCGGCGGCGCTCTGGTGCTGGTGCCCGAGATCTCGCTGACGCACCAGGTGGTGGCGCGGCTTCGCGGCCGCTTCGGCGATCTGGTGGCAGTTCTTCACAGCGAGCTGTCGCCCGGCGAGCGCTGGGACGAGTGGCGGCGCATCGCGCGCGGTCAGGCACGCATCGCGGTCGGGGCGCGCTCGGCGGTTCTGGCGCCGCTTCCCTCGCTCGGCATCATCATCATCGACGAGGAGCACGAGGCCGCCTACAAGCAGGACGATGGTGTGCGCTACCACGCGCGCGACACCGCCGTCATGCGCGCGCGCATCGAGGGCTGCCCGGTCGTTCTGGGATCGGCCACGCCCTCGCTGGAGAGCTGGCGTCATGCGCGCGAGGGCCGCTATCAGGCGCTGCTGCTGCCGCATCGCGTGACCGCCAGCCCGCCTCCACGTATCGAAGCCATCGATCTGCGCGGCCGCGACGTCGCCGCCGGCGGCGGCCTCTCCGAGCAGCTCATCGAGGCGATGAAGGAGAACTTCGCCGCCAGCGGGCAGACGCTGCTGTTCCTGAACCGGCGCGGCTTCGCACGCTCGCTGCAGTGCTGGCAGTGCGGCGGCATCTCCAAGTGCAGCGAATGCTCGGTGGCCCTGACCCTGCATCAGAACGACCGCTCGCTGCGCTGCCATCACTGCGGCGACCGCCGCGCCGTGCCGGCGGTGTGTCCCGATTGCCAGAACGATGCGCTGTTCGCGCAAGGCGTGGGCACCGAGCGTCTGGAGGCGACCGTGCGAACGCTGCTGCCGCGCGCGCGCATCGCGCGCCTGGATCGCGACACCGCCGGCGAGCGCGGCTTCATCCCGGCCACGCTGACGGCGTGGAAACGGCGCGAGGTCGACGTGCTCATCGGCACGCAGATGATCGCCAAGGGACACGATGTTCCGGGCGTGACGCTGGTCGGCGTCATCGATGCGGACCTGTCGCTGAACGTGCCGGATTTTCGCAGCGCAGAGCGGACCTTCCAGCTCATCACGCAGGTGGCGGGGAGGGCCGGACGCGGCAGCGAGAGCGGTCGCGTGCTGGTGCAGACCTACAGCGCCGACGTTGCGGCGATCGCGTGCGCGCTGGCCTCCGACTTCGAAAGCTTTGCCGCCGGTGAGCTCGCTGATCGCGAGGAGCTCGGCTACCCGCCAGTGCGCCGCATGGGAGTCCTGCGCGTGGAGGGGCCCGAGCGCTCCACCGTCGAGCGGCTATCGGAACAGGCAGCCCGCGCCATGCAGATCGGCGAGCCCGAGGCCGACGGCTTCACCGTCAAGGGTCCATCGCCCGCCACGATCGAGCGGATCCAGGGTCGCTACCGGTACCGGGTCATGACCTGGTCCCCCCGGGCATCCGTGGTCCGCCACGCGCTGCTACGCGGTCGCGCCGCCATCGCGCAGCAGGCGCGCAGCGCCAAGGTCCGGGTGCTGGTCGACGTCGACCCCGTCGACATGTTCTGAAGGGTACTGTCCCGTTCTGAGAATCCGGCTTCGACATCGCCTGCGGGCCGCTTTCTTAAGGAATTTTCAGAAAGGCGCGGCGGCAGCGTGCAATGCGGGAAATGGTAACGGCCCGCTCCATCGCGCGCTCGCGAGGCGGCCGACAGCCGCGCTTTGTCTCTTGCGAATCGGGAGGATTTCCCTTTTCCTGTCGGGCGATGGCCGTTCTCGAGGTGCAGAAGTATCCCAGCCGCATCCTGTCGCAGAAGTCGCAGGAGGTGCGCCAGATCAACGCCAGGACGGCGAAGATGCTCAACGACATGGTCGACACCATGTACGTCAACAACGGCATCGGGCTGGCGGCGCCGCAGATCGGGATGCTCCAGCGCGCCATCGTCATCGACACCGACTCCGACAACCGCGGCAAGAAGCTCCTGAAGATCCTCAATCCCGTCATCGCGGCCTCCAGCGGCTCCGTCAGCTGGGAGGAAGGCTGCCTGAGCGTGGTCAACTACACGGCCGAAGTGCGGCGGGCGCGGCACATCCTGGTCAAGGGCTGGACCGTCGATCACAAGGAGATCGAGATCGAGGCCAGCGACCTCGAGGCCGTCTGCCTCCAGCACGAGATCGATCACCTGGACGGCACGCTCTTCATCGACCACATCTCGCGTCTGAAGCGCGAGCTCTACCGCAAGCGCGCGCGCCGCATGGCACCTCCTCCCATCGAGGAGGACGAGCAGCTCATGGCCGCCGCCGCCAACGCCTTCCGACGCTGAAGGCATTTCCGACGAACCCGCTCCGTCTCGTCTTCATGGGCACGCCGCAGTACGCGGCCGTATCCTTGCGCCGCCTGCTCGACGGTCCGCATCGCGTGGTCGCCGTCGTCACGCGCGCCGACAAGGCACGCGGGCGCGGGCAGCAGATGGTGCCGTCGCCGGTCAAGGAGATCGCGCTGGCAAGCGGCGTCGAGGTGCTCGATCCGGTCTCGCCGCGCAGTCCCGAATTCGTCGCGCGGCTGCGCGAGCTCGCGCCCGACCTTGGCGTGACGGTCGCGTACGGGCGCATCCTGCCGGCCCACGTGCTTTCGATTCCGCGCCTGGGATGCATCAACGCGCACGGATCGCTGCTGCCGGCGCTGCGCGGGGCGGCGCCCATCGAACGCGCCATCCTGGAGGGCCTGGGCCGCACCGGCGTCACCATCATGCAGATGAGCGAGGGCATGGATGAAGGCGACGTCATCGCCGAGCGTGGCGTCGAGATCCCCGCATGTATGAACGCGGGCGAGCTGCGCGAGGTGATGGCCGAGGTCTCTGCGCAGATGCTGGCCGAGACGGTGGATCGCTACGCCGCAGGGCCGGTAGCGCAGACGCCGCAGGATCATTCCCGGGCTACCTTCGCGCCACCGCTTCGCAAGGAGGAGGCGGCCATCGACTGGAACACGGATGCGGACTTCATCGCGCGGCAGGTGCGAGCGTTCGCGCCGCGCCCGGGCGCGTACGCATTCGACGGGCGGATGCGACTGAAGGTCCTTGCCGCGAACGCGAAGAGGTCAGGCACCTTTCCCGCCGCCGAAAAGGTGCCTGACCCCTTTTTCGCCGGAACCATCGTCGGCCGAAGCGGCCAGGGACTACTGGTCGCATGCGGCAGCGGCGTGCTCGAGCTGCGCACCGTCCAGCCCGAAGGCAAGCGCGCCATGAGCGCCCTCGACTACGAGCGCGGCAATCGCGGCGCCGATCCGCATCGCGTGCTGCTGCCCGGCAAGACCGCCTCGTCGTGAGCGACCCACGCGTCACGGACGCGCGCGCGCTGGCGCTCGACGTCACCATCGAGGTCGGGCGCGGCGCACGCTCGGACGAAGCTCTGGCACGCGCGCTCGATGCCAGCGTGCTCGAAGGCTCCGACCGCGGCCTGGCCACGCGCCTGGTCTACGGCACCATCGCCCGCCAGCGCACGCTCGACCACACCATCGCCGCACGCGCCGGGCGCGCCGTCGAGAAGATCGATGCGCCGGTGCTGGCCGCGCTGCGCCTCGGATTGTTCCAGATCGCCTATCTCGACCGCGTTCCGCCCTACGCTGCCGTATCGACGAGCGTGGACCTGGTGCGGCGCCACGCGCGTAGCGCCACCGGCTTCGTCAACGCCGTGCTGCGCAGCGTGCTGCGCGAGGGAATGGCAGCGCCGCCCGAGAACCCGCCGGCGCGAAGACTCGGCATCGAGTGCTCGGCGCCCGACTGGCTCGTGGCGATGTGGACGCAAGAGCTCGGCGCCGGCGAAACCGAAAAGCTGCTGGCAGCCAGCCTGGAGCCCGCGCCGACCGCCTACCGTGCGCTGCGCGAGCGCGGCGAGCTGCTCGCGCTTCTGGCCGAATCCCACATCGCGGCCGCGCCCGGCCGCTACGGCCGGCGTGCGCTGACGGTGGCCGGCGAGGCACGTGCCGTCGAAGGCATGCTCATTCCGCAGGGCGAGGCCTCGCAGCTCGTCGTCGAGATGCTCGATCCTCAGCCCGGCCAGCGCGTGCTCGATGCGTGCGCGGCCCCGGGCGGAAAGACCGCCTACATCGCGAGCATGGTAGGCGAGCAGGGCTCGGTGACCGCGGTGGACGATTCCCCGAGCATGCGTTCGCGCATCGACGCCACGCTGCGCAAGTCGCCGCCGGTCTCGCCGGTGACGATCCATCCCGTATCCATCGAGGAGTTTGCCGACAGCTACGGCGGCGCGCTCTTCGATGCGGTGCTCGTCGACGCGCCGTGCTCGGGGCTTGGCACGCTGCGCCAGCATCCCGAGATTCGCTGGCGCCGCAGCGCTTCCGATATCCGCGATCTCGCCAATCGCCAGCAGCGCATCCTGCAGCACGCGGCCAACCTGCTGCGCGCCGGCGGACGGCTCCTCTACTCGACCTGCACGATCTCACGCGTGGAAAACGACGAGGTCATCGAAGAGTTCCTGCGCGCGCAGCCGTCCTTCGAGCGAGTCGCGCGCCACGATTTGCCGGCCCACCTGGCGGCCCTGTGCGACGTGCACGGAACGCTGCGCACGTCTCCGCACCGGCACGGCATCGACGGGTTCTACGCCGTGGCGTTGCGCAAGACGCAAGCGGCCGGCTGATCCGTTCGCGCCGCAACGGCGGCTCACTTCCGCTTTGCCGAGCGCCATCCTGGCTTTCGGTGCCGACCTGACTCCGCGAGGCGCCGGCGCCCACTTCATGACTTGGCTGGCAATGACGCAGCCCACCACATGGGTTTGACCAGGGGCATCGCCGCCTTGGCCAGAAGCCGCCTTGAAGGCCGAGGTTTCCGTAGCTACAACAACGATGCGGATCTCATCCGAGACGGCCAATGCCCGCGAAGAAGCGCGTATCGCAAGAAAACTCGGGATCTGACATGGCGAAAGTCGATGCGCGTGTCA
>Ga0196978_1001176_pt1 | contig 12042 bp, 11 predicted proteins | sample S3v_2013CmetaG_FD_155491 | JGI IMG/M metagenome (GOLD analysis project Ga0196978, IMG submission 155491) | Soil microbial communities from Anza Borrego desert, Southern California, United States - S3+v_20-13C | ecosystem: Environmental > Terrestrial > Soil > Desert | place: USA: California... | reverse complement strand
TGCGGCTCGCCCGCGTTCAGGAGGACGAGCAGGCCGGGGTCGTCCGGGTCGGCCGTGTCGTAGACGACGGCGTCGATGAGGTTGGCGGTGGTGACGGCCGTGCCGTTCGGGAAGCCGGAGGCGTCGCCGGCGTAGAGCGCGGCGGCGTCCTGCCCGTTCTGGATGGAGTCGTTCGGGATGACCACGTCAACGCCGGGCACGGCCGCGTTGCCGATGGTCAGGTAGCCGGCGGCGTTGGTCGTGAAGCCGTCGAGGTCGACGGCGCGGTACGAGAGGTCGTTCGAGCCGTTGTAGAGGACGACGACCAGCCCGCTCAGAGAGGTGTTGCCCGCGCCGCCGTCGTAGAGTTCGATGAACTCGGCGGCGTCCGCGCCGGGCGTGTCCGAGTCGAGCTCGTTGATGATGATGTTGGTCGGCGGCGGCGGGGTCGGGGTCGGCGTCGGGGTCGGGGTCGGCGTCGGGGTCGGGGTCGGCTCAGGCGTGGGCGTCGGGGTGGGCGTCGGCGCGCCGAAGGTCTGCCCGGTGTTGACCGCGCCGGAGGTGTGGGGCGCGGCCGCGGCCCACGTGAACTCGCCGTAGGTGGTGCCGGTGCCGGTGAGCCGGAGCGACTGGCCGTCCGCCTCCGAGCCGTCCTCGGAGACGCCGATGTCGGTGCAGGCCACCCCGCTGGCGGGGCCGTTCGCCGCCGTGAAGGTGCCCTCGTAGCAGAGGAACTGGATGAGGGCGTTGCCCGGCCCGACGAGGGCCACGCCGTCGGGCGAGCCGTTCTGGATGCCGTTCACCGCGTAGCCGAGCGCGACGGTGCCGTAGCCGCCCTGCTGGGCGGGGATGGTGCCGGACAGCGCGTCCGTGTCATAGCTGGCCCCGCCGGAGCCGTTGTAAAGCACGATTGAATAGCCGGTCAGGCTGGTGCCCGCCGGGCCGGCGATCTCGATGAACTCGTTGGCGTCGGTGCCGGCGTCGTCGTAATGGATTTCGTTGATGAAGATTGTCGAAGAGGGGTTCGCCAAGAGGGGCATGGCGGACGCCGTGGGCGTCAGGCCGCGGAGGACGCCGACCGAGGGTAGGATGATGCCGAGTAAAAGTGTCAGAAACGAGGCGACGAAACGGCGACACGCAGGGGTAGACAGTCGCCTGCCGGTGGGTGGGAGCATGAGACTTTCCTTTCGTAATTTAAATGGGTTAGCGTCCTACCAAGGAAATCCTTCGAGAAAGACGCCGGCTCGCGAAGGTTGAAGCGAAGCTTTTACTCGAATCTCGGTTCGTGGTCAAGCCGCCGGGGGTGTGAACGCGAAATAGATGCGCAACTATAACCGGTTGTTGCTTTCGGCAGGCTTAAATCGTAGTTAAATAAGCATTAAAACTGGAAATCCGGAAAGCCCGGAAGTTTCGAGCCGAAACGGAACCGCGGGCGGCGGCGGGCGGGTTGAGTTCGGTTAACGTCAACCCGCCCGCCGCCGCCCGCGGCCCTGTTCTTAACCCCGAGCTTCAGACCCGCTCGAAGATGATGGCGATGCCCTGACCGCCGCCGATGCAGGCCGAGGCCAGCCCGTAGCGGCCCTCCCGGCGGTGCAACTCGTTGAGCGCCGTCAGGACGAGGCGCGTGCCGGACGCGCCGAGCGGGTGGCCGAGCGCGATGGCCCCGCCGTTGACGTTCGTCTTCGAGCGGTCGAGGCCCAGCTCTTTCTCGACGGCGAGGTACTGGCAGGCGAACGCCTCGTTGACCTCGACCACGTCGATCTCTTCGAGCTTGAGGTTCGCCTTCTCCAGAGCCTTGCGGACGGCCGGGACGGGCCCGATGCCCATCACGTCCGGCTCGACCCCGGCGTAGGCCCAACTGACGACGCGGCCGAGCGGCTTCGCGCCGCGCTCGCGCACGTAGTCGCCGCCCGCGATGACGAGCGCCGCCGCGCCGTCCACGATGCCCGAAGCGTTGCCGGCCGTCACGAAGCCGTCCTTGCTGAAGGCGGTCGGCAGCTTCGCCAGCACTTCGAGCGTCGTGTCGGGCCGCAGGTGGTCGTCCTTGTCAACGACCTTGACGCCTTTGCGCGTCTTGACCTCGACGGCGACGATCTCCTCGGCGAAGACGCCCGCCGCCTGCGCGCGCGCCGCCTCGGCTTGCGAGCGCAGGGCGTAGGCGTCCTGCTCCTCGCGCGAGATTTCGTAGCGGCGGGCGAGGTTCTCGGCCGTGCCCGCCATCGTCGTGTTGCAGTAGGTGTCCAGCAGCGCGACCATCAAAGAGTCTTCGAGCTTGCCCTGCCCGAGCGCGAAGCCCGAGCGCGCGCCGTAGATGACGTGCGGGGCCATCGACATCGACTCCATGCCGCCGACGAGCGCCGTGCGCGCTTCGCCCAGAAGGATCATGTGCGCGCCGCTGACGACGGACTGGATGCCGCTGCCGCAGAGGCGGTTGACGGTGAGCGCGGGCCGGTCGTGCGGCACGCCGGCCTTGAGCGCGACGTGGCGCGCGCCGTAGATGGCGTCGCCCGAGGTTTGCAGGGCGTTGCCGACGACGGTGTGGTCGATCTCGTCGGCCGCCACGCCCGAAGCTTCGAGCGCCCCGCGCGCGGCCGCCGCGCCGAGGTCAATCGCCTTCACGTCCTTCAGAGCCCCCACGTACTGGCACATCGGCGTCCGCTTCCCGCCCAGAATGAAGATGTCTTGAGCCATGATTTTCTGATAGTTCCTCTCTGCGAAAAATCTGCCCTTTAGATGAACAAACGAGTGTATCCGAGGCCCGGAAGGCGCGTCAATTTAAGGGGGGAGGGGGGCGGGGGCGACGTTGATTCGGCCGCCGGCTTTCACCGGGAGCGGCGCCTGACGCCTTCACTCCTCGCCGGAGCGGGCAGCCTGTGCGGCAGGTCTAGCTCGTCGTCAATCAGGGCTTCGACGTAGAGGTTCGCCGCGCGGGCGTACTCTAAGAGAATCAGCAGCGGCGGCTCACTTCTTCCCAACTCGTACCCGGAGATTTGGGTGTACCAGATGTCCTCCTCAAAACCGAGGCGTTTGAGCATGTCGCTTTGGGAGAGGCCGAGGGCTTCGCGGATGCGGCGGAGCTTTTCGGGGAGGCGTTGCGGCCTCAGGCGTGCGGCACGGCCCATCAGGAGTTTCCTCCCGACGGGACGAGGTGACGCACAAAGTTCTTGCGTCTGTATCTATTTTTATATAGAATGTGGCTGCGTTTGGTTGTCGCCAAGAAGAAGCAGCTTCTCTGCTCTCTGGCGACGCTCATCACTCGTCGGAGGTTGAGGGTGAGCTAAGCATCCGAACGCGGCCAGTTTTCAAAGGCTCGAACGGGCGAAGGATATCACAGGGGGGCTCACGCAAATGGGCATTTTAGTCGCCGTCAGGTAAGGGGTGCGCGGGGGACAAAGCGCACCCCGGCGCGCCCGCCCCGGCCAGAGGCGGGCGCGCCGCGGGGCCGCGTGTCGCTAGGTGGGTTGCGCGCGCGGCCCCGAAACTTTTTTCAGTCCGCGAAGCGGTGGGCGGCGCGGTAGCGGTGGAGGAGTTCTTCGAGGAAGCCTTCGTAGGTGAACTGTTCGGGGTCGTATTCGGGGCGGAGCTTGAGGAGGATGGGGGTGGCGATGCGCCACGCCATCCACTGGCGCGGCCGCTCGTTCAAGTCCCAGCGGCGGCGCAGGAAGGCTTCGACCACTTCGATCTCGGGCTCGGTCAGCGGGGTGAGCGCGGCCTTGAAGGCGACGGGCTTGAAGGAGCGGCGCAGCGCCACGTCGCTCGTCGGGGCCGAGAAGACCTCTTCGAACGAGGGGGCCTGCGCCTCGCGCTCGCGCACGACGACCGTGCCGGCCACCATGTCGCCGACGCGCTGGTCGCGGCTGCTGATGAAGACCGCGACCAGCCCGACCGAGTAGAGCGACGACGGCAGCATGTCGAAGATGCGGACGAGGTTGCGCGCGGCCGCCTCCCAGAAGGTGATGGGGCGGCCGTCCTCACGGATGACGCGCAGGCGCAGCCAGCGCTTGCCCGGCGTCTGCCCGTTCCAAACCCACTCGAAGAAGACGAAGTAGCCCGACCAGATGAGGAAGACGATGACGATGAGGAGCGCCAGCGCCCACTTCGGCGCCTCCGCCAGCCGCGACTCCCACTCCCGGATGCCCGCGCCCGCCAGCAGAAAGAGGAGGACGACGAGCGCGAGCGCGAGCGTTTGCAGGAAGTGATCGACGGCGCACGCGAGGAAGCGGTTGCCGATGGAGGCCAGCGCGAAGTGCAGCGGCACGCGCTCCGGCGTCTCGATGATTAAAGTCTCGTCTGTGGGGACGGAGGACATTGAAGAAGTAGACAGTAGACAGTAGTCAGTAGTCAGTAGGAAGACCTTCGGTGGCGAATCGTCAGCGTGCCGGCGTCAGCAGAGTTTGTGCGGAGCCTACTGGCTACTGACTACTGTCTACTGTCTACTGCTTTTAATCTTCCGCCGGCAGCGGCCTCGCGCGTGCGGCGTCGAGGTCGAGCAGGCCGAGCTGCCGATACATGGTCAGGAAGTCGAAGGTGTTCCACGCCTCGACGATCTGGCCGTCGCGGATGCGCGCGATGCACATGCCCTCGAACTCGACGCCGCGGTCGGTGGCCGCGAAGCCGAGCGAGTCGGCGCGGTGCGTGGCGCGCGCCGAGCAGCGTCCCGCCACCTTGTCGCCCTCGGCGATCACGTCCTCGACCGTCACCTCGATGTCGGGGAAGGCCGTCCGAAAGTTCCCGTGGAACGCGCGGAAGTCCGCGGGGCCGCGCAGCTCCGCGCCGTCGGCCCCCGCCAGCCCGTGCGCCACGCCGTCGGCCGCGAACATCTCGTCGATCGCCTCGGCCCGGCCCCTGTTCCAAACCTCCTCGAACCAGCGGCGGAACACGGCCTTATTCTCTTCCGACATAAACCCTCTCCTTTCCGGCGGGGCCAACCGTCCCGCGTCAAGCGACGCGGCCCCGCGGATGCCGTCGGCTCAGTCAACGCCGCGGACGCGGAGGAAGCGGCGCTTGCCGACTTGAAAAAGAAGCTCGTCACCCGCCTTAATCCCGACGACGGCGTTGGTGCTGGTTTGCCGCTCCCCGCCGACGCGCACCCCCCCCTGCTCGATCAAGCGCCGCGCCTCCGCCACCGACGGGGCGAGCCCCGTGCTGACCATCAACTTCGGCAGCGGGTGTGAGCCGGATTGCACTTCGAGCGTCTGAACGTCCTCGGGCGCTTCCTTGCGTTTGAAGATGCGCTCGAACTCCTCCTCGGCGGCGCGGGCGGCGTTCGGGGAGTGGAAGTCGGCGATGATGCGCTTGGCCAGCTCGACTTTGGCCGCGCGCGGGTTGAGGCCGCCGGCGGCGACCGAGAGGCGCATGCGCTCGATGTCGTCGGCCGAGAGGTCGGTGAGCAGCTCGTAGTAGCGCCACATCAGGTCGTCCGAGATCGACATGAGCTTGCCGAACATCTCCTGCGGCGGCTCGTCGATGCCGACGTAGTTGCCTAAAGACTTCGACATCTTCTGGACGCCGTCCGTGCCTTCGAGGAGCGGCGTGATGACGGCGGCCTGCGGCTCCTGCCCGTACTCGCGCTGGAGGTTGCGGCCGAGCAGGAGGTTGAACTTCTGATCCGTGCCGCCGATCTCCACGTCGGCTTTGAGGGCGACCGAGTCATACCCTTGCGTGAGCGGGTAGAGCAGCTCGTGGAGCGCGACGGGGCGCTCCTCGGCGAGACGTTTCTGGAAGTCGTCGCGCTCCAGAATTTGTTTGACGGTGACGTGCGAGGCGAGGCGGACGAAGCCGTCCGCGCCGAGCTTGTCCATCCACTGACCGTTGAATTCGACGACGGTCTTCTGGGGGTCGAGCAGCTTGAAGAGCTGCCTCTTGTAGGTCTCGGCGTTGGCCTCGATCTCCCCGCGCGTGAGCTGCGGGCGCGTGACGGACTTGCCCGAGGGGTCGCCGATGCGGCCCGTGAAATCGCCGATGAGGAAGACGACGGTGTGGCCCAACTCCTGAAAGTGTCGGAGCTTGCGGATGACGACCGTGTGGCCGAGGTGGAGGTCGGGGGCGGTCGGGTCGGCCCCGAGCTTAACGCGCAGAGGCCGCCCCGTCCGCGCGCTCCTGACGAGCTTGGCCCTCAAATCCTCCTCGGGGATGATCTCGACCGTCCCCTGCCGCAGCCGCGCCAGTTGTTCGTCAATCGTCATGGGAGGAATTATAAACAAAAGCCGTGAATCGTGAAGGGGAGTCGTCAATCATCCGTCGCCGGTCATCGGCGAAGACGAAACCGGCGACCGACGACCGACGACTGCCTTGACGATTCACGCCTTTTTTATCACCCGCCGTCCCGCGATTCGGTAGCCGCCGGAGGCGACGAGGGCGACGGCCTCGGGGTAGGCGTGGTGTTCTTCGGCGAGGATGCGGGCGGCGAGGGCGTCGGGCGTGTCGGAGTCGAGGACGGGGACGACGCGCTGCGTGACGATGGGGCCGCCGTCCAACGTCTCGTCAACGAAGTGGACGGTGCAGCCCGAGAATTTGACGCCGTGCTCGACGGCCTGTCGCTGCGCGTCGAGGCCGGGGAAGGCCGGGAGCAGCGAGGGGTGGATGTTAAGGGCGCGGCCGCGGAACTCTTCGACGAAGCAGGGCGAGAGCAGGCGCATGTAGCCGGCGAGGCAGACCAGCCCGACCCCGCGCCCGCGCAGGGCCGAGATGATCTCGCGCTCGTGCTCCTCGCGCGTCCGGCCCCGGCGCTCGACCACGGCCGTCTCGACGCCGCGCTCGGCCGCGAGCCGCAACCCCGCCGCCCCCGCCCGGTCACTCAACACCAGCGCCACCTCCGCGCCGGGGACGCGCCCCCCGCGCACGGCCTCGACGAGCGCCACCATGTTCGACCCGCGCCCCGAGATGAGGATTCCGAGATTCATAAAGAAGAAGTAGACAGTAGACAGTAGTCAGTAGCGCTGCGCGCGGGGTGCGCTGATGCTGACACGCGAACGATACGCCGCCGAAGGTCTTCCTACTGACTACTGATTACTGACTACTGACTACTGAAGCTTGACCGTTCGCTCGCCGGCGACGACGCGGCCGATGTCGTAGCAGGCTTCGCCCGCCTGCTTGAGGTGGGCGCGGACGGCCGGGGCGTCCGGCCCGGCGCAGACGACGACCATGCCGACGCCCATGTTGAAGGTGCGGTACATCTCGGCCTCGGCGACGTTGCCGATCTCGCGCATGACCTCGAAGACGGGCGGCACGGGCCACGAGCCGCGCGCGATCTCGACGGCCGCGCCCGCCGGCAGCACGCGCGGGACGTTCTCAAGGAGTCCGCCGCCCGTGACGTGCGCCAGCCCTTTAATCAGGCCCGTGTCGAGCAGCCCTTCGAGCGGGCGCAGGTAGCTGCGGTGCTCGGCGAGCAGCGCCTCGCCCACGGTCGCGCCGAGCGCGTCGAGCCGCGTGTCGGGCGCGTGGCCCGCCACCTCGAAGAAGAGCTTGCGCGCGAGCGAGTAGCCGTTCGTGTGAAGGCCCGCCGAGGGCAGCCCCAAAAGCGCGTCGCCGGGCGCGATGCGCGAGCCGTCAATCACGCGCTCGCGGTCAACGACGCCGACGATGAAGCCGGCCACGTCGTACTCGCCCTCGGCATACATGCCCGGCATCTCGGCCGTCTCGCCGCCCAAAAGCACGCAGCCGTTCTCGCGGCACCCGCGCGCGACGCCCTCAACTATCTGCACGATCACGTCGGGCGCGAGCACGCCGGCCGCGACGTAGTCGAGGAAGAAGAGCGGGCGGGCGCCCTGCACGAGGATGTCGTTGGCGCAGTGGTTGACGAGGTCGCGCCCCACCGTGTCGTGGACGCCGGTCATGAAGGCGACCTTGAGCTTGGTGCCGACGCCGTCGGCCGAGGCAACGAGGACGGGCGAGCGCATGCCGGGGAAGGCCCCGTCGAACATCCCGCCGAAGGTGCCGATCTCGGAGAGCGTGCGCTCGTCGAAGGTCGAGCGCGCGAGCCGCTTGATGCGCTCGACGGCCGCGTTGGCCGCGTCGATGGAGACGCCCGCGTCGGAGTAGGTGATTGATTTGCTCATCGGTCTTCACAGGGGCGCGGGCGGCAGGGCGAGGCCTAACGGAAGAAGGATGAAGCCGCCGACTCTCCCCAAGACTCAAAACCCCCGGCGCGGCCCGCTACTGCTCGCGGCCCCGCCGCTCAAGTTTTTCCTGAAGCGCCCTGATGCGGTCTTCGGCCGAGGCGCGCGAGGCTTCGTCGAGCCTGACGGTGATGACGAGGTGGCTGCCGTCACCCGCGCCCGCCGGGAGCATCGAGGCCGGCAGGTCGACCGAGACCTCTTCGTCGCCGACGAGCACGACCGCCGTCCCCCCGTCCTCGACGCGATCCACCACCGCCCGCGTCCGCTTCGTCTTCCCCTCTTCCTCCGGCATCGGCCTCACCTCGGGCGAACAGTTATCAGTTATTAGTCGTCAGCCGCCAGCCGTCAGTCCTTTGTCTTTACTGACCACTGACGACTGGCGACTGACGACTTCGATTCACGCCTCTTCTCATCTTCCGCGGTTCGCGTTGCGGTTCGCGTTGCGGTTCGTGTTGGCGCGGGCGCGGTCGGGCGAGGGCTTGGGCGCGGGCGGGAGGTCGCCGAAGTCTATGAAGCCGCGGCGGGCCGAGTCGTCGCGCAGGGCCTCGCGCCCGGCCCAGAGGTCTTCGTTCGGCTTCGGCTCGCGCCCCGTCTTGACCTGATAGCCGTCCTCGGCGCCCTTCGTCGTAATCACGATCTCGCCCTGAAAGTCGGTGCGGTAGACGCGCACCTGCGCCGCGCGCAGCCGGTTCAAAACGTCCTGCGAGGGGTGGCCGTAGCGGTTGGCCTCGCCGGCCGAGATGACGGCCGTCTTGAACTCGCCGCGCCGCAGGAACTCCTCCGAGGTCGCGTACTTCGAGCCGTGGTGGCCGACCTTGAGCACGTCGGCCGCGAGGTGCGCGCCGCCGCGGATGAGGCGGTCTTCGGTCTGCGCCTCGGCGTCGCCGGTGAGCAGCATCGAGAACTCGCCGTACTCGAAGCGCGCGACCACCGAGTTGGCGTTCGGCTCGTTGCCGCCCGAGCGCAAGTCTTCCCTCTTGAAGAAAGGCTCGCTCGGCGCGAGCACGAGCAGGCGCGCGCCGCCGCCCAACTCGTACACCTGCCCCGGCTCGGCGCGCGTGAGCTTGAGGCCCTTGTCGTCCACGGCCTTGAGGAAGTCCTCGTAGTTCTTCGTCGTGTTGGGCACGCCGCTGTAGAGGACTTCACCGACGGGCGCGGCCTTGATGACCTCGTCGGCCGCGCCGATGTGGTCGGCGTGGGCGTGCGTGGCGACGAGGAGGTCGATGTGGTCGGCCCCGTGGCGCTTCATGGCTTCGAGGATGCGCTTGCCGTCGCCCGGCTCGCCGGCGTCCACGAGCGCGGTCTTCCCGCCCGGCGTCAGGATGAGGATCGAGTCGCCCTGCCCCACGTCGAGCACGACGACCTTGACCTCCTCGCCCGAGGCCGGCGGCGGCGCGACCCTCCGCTGCTGCTCAAGGTACGGCGCGACCACGTAGCGCCACCCCAGATACCCGCCCGCCGCGAGCACCACCGCCAGCGCCGCCAGCGCGCACCCGCACCCCCGTCTACTCTGAGCCACTACAGCTCCCCCTCGTCCTTAAATTTTCAATTACTGAATCTCGACTAACGGCTCCCCGGATTCTAAGAGCTTAACCGCCCGTGGCAAAGCGTTAGCCAATATTCGCTTCAGGTGTGCGTTCGAAGTGTTGCCGCAGGTGAGCCAAACGACCTGCGGAGGCGGACCGAGTTCTTCGAGCAGCCTCACGAAGTCTCTATCCTTAGTCATCACGACGGCCGACGCGCCTCTCGCAGAAAGGAAAATCTGACGGTCAGTCGCCTCCCGCAGCCCCAAGTCTCTGACGGCGTGGGCGGCGAGCGAGAACGTTTCAGCGACCCAAGCCGCGGCGGCAGGGGGGAGTTGCGCGTCAACCCAGATAATCACGCCGCAATGACCGGGTGGTCGAAGTGCCGCGCCGCGTAAAGAAGGGCGGCCTTCAAATCATCCATTTCGAGATCGGGCATCTCTTCGAGCACCTGCTCTGCGCTCAGGCCCGCGGCAAACAGGTCGAGCACGTCAACGACGCGGATGCGCATGCCGCGGACGCACGGCCTTCCGCCGCACTGCTCGGGGTTGACGGTAATTCTTTCGAGAAGGTCAGACATCGCGTGCTCCATGCCGGTTCAGTCGGAGGGGACGGGCTCGTGCTCGCGCGCCCACTGGGTCTCGGCCTCGCGGGTGATGCGGGTCGGGTAGCGGCCCGTCCAGCAGGCGACGCAGGAGGTCTCGGCGGGGAGGCCGCAGGCTTCGAGCATGCCCTCCATGGAGAGGTAGCCGAGCGAGTCGGCCTCGATGAAGCGGCGTATCTCCTCGACCGACTTCTGCGCCGCGATCAGCTCGTCGCGGTTCGGCGTGTCCACGCCGTAGTAGCACGGGCTGATGGTCGGCGGGCAGCTGACGCGCATGTGAACCTCGGTGGCCCCCGCCTCGCGCACCATGCGGACGATCTTCTTCGAGGTCGTCCCGCGCACGATGGAGTCGTCGATGAGGACGACGCGGCGGCCGCGGATGAGGTCGCGCACGGGGTTGAGCTTGACGCGGACGCCGAAAGAGCGGATGGACTGCTTCGGCTCGATGAAGGTGCGGCCGACGTAGTGGTTGCGCACCAGCCCGAAGCGGAAGTTGATGCCGCTCTCGGCGGCGTAGCCGACGGCCGCCGACACGCCCGAGTCGGGGACGGGGACGACGAGGTCGGCGGCGGCCGGCTGCTCGAAGGCGAGGCGGCGCCCCATCTTGTGGCGCGACTCGTTGACCGAGCGGCCGTAGATGAGCGAGTCGGGGCGCGAGAAGTAGACGTGCTCGAAGACGCAGAACGAGCGGCGGCGCTCGGGCAGGGGGAAGGACGAGCGCAGGCCCGAGCGGTCGATGACGATCATCTCGCCCGGCTCCACGTCGCGGACGTAAACCGCGTCGATGAGGTCGAAGGCGCAGGTCTCGGAGGCGAGCACCCACGCCTCGCCGAGCCGGCCGAGCGCGAGCGGGCGAAAACCCCTCGGGTCGCGGACGGCGATGAGAGAGTCCGGCGTCAGGAAGAGCATCGAGAACGCGCCCTCGGTCTCGCGCAGCACTTCGGGGACGGCCTCCGCGACCGACGAGGCGTGCGAGCGGGCGATGCGGTGGAGGATGACTTCGGTGTCGGAGGTCGAGGAGAAGATCGCGCCGTCGCGCACCAGACGCTTGCGCTCGTCGGAGGCGAAGGGGAGGTTGCCGTTGTGGCAGACGGCGACCTGCCCGTGCTTGCAGGCGATGAGGAAGGGCTGCGCCTCGCGGATCGAGACCTCGCCGGCCGTCGAGTAGCGGGTGTGGCCGATGGCGGCCGCGCCGGGCAGGCGGTCGAGCCGCTCCTCGGTGAAGACCTCGGAGACGAGGCCCATCGCGCGCTCGCTGCGGAGCGTGTCGCCGTCCGACGAGACGATGCCGCACGACTCCTGCCCGCGGTGCTGCAACTGGTAGAGGCCGAGGTAGGCGAGGCGCGCCGCCTCCGGGTGGCCGTAGATGCCGAAGACGCCGCACTCGTCGTGGAAACCGTCTCTCAACGTTCTGCTCACGCTCTCTGACTTCGCCGAGCCGAAGCCGCCGGGCCGAAAGTTTATGCGCCCATTGTAACACCCGGCGTCGCGGATTGTGGATTCGGGATTGCGGATTAGAAACGGTTCCGGGCCGCGGGTTCCGGGTTCCGGGTTGCCGTTTCCAACGCGAAACGCGGCGCCCGCGGCCCGGAACTTCGCCGACGCGCGACCGGCGGGCTCGCTTGACGACGCCGTCGCAAAAGTGTTAATGAAGCTCACGCGCTGCACCTAATTCCCCGACGGATTAGCGAGCCGACCAGCGAAAAAATTTCAGCCCGAGAGGTAAGTTAACATGAGCTTTTTAAGCCTCACTCTTTTGTACGCAGACCCCGGCGCGGGCGCGCTCATCTGGCAGTTGGCCCTCGCCGCCTTCGTCGGC
>Ga0196978_1001174_pt1 | contig 12048 bp, 8 predicted proteins | sample S3v_2013CmetaG_FD_155491 | JGI IMG/M metagenome (GOLD analysis project Ga0196978, IMG submission 155491) | Soil microbial communities from Anza Borrego desert, Southern California, United States - S3+v_20-13C | ecosystem: Environmental > Terrestrial > Soil > Desert | place: USA: California... | reverse complement strand
GACGGCCGCCGAAGAGTAGAACGGGAACTGCCGCTCGCGGTGCTGGTAGCGCCAGCCGATCTGGCGCGCGACGAGGTTGACGCCGAGCACCTCGTTGTTGAAGGTTCCGTAAAAGGCGTTGCCCGCCAAGAGCGCCGCCGACGCGCCCGTGTAGGCGCCCGACCGCACCTCGTACAACTGCCGGCCGTCCGTCAGGCGCACGGCCCGCAGGAGTTCGTCGCAGCCCGCCACGTAGGCCACGCCCTCGGCCACGCCCGCCGTCGCGTGCACCTGCCCGTTGGTCTTGAGTTTCCACACCGGCCGGCCCGCCGCCGCGCTCAGGCCGTAGAGGTGCGTGTCGTAAGAGCCGACGACGACGCGCCCGCCCGCGACGACGGGCGACGACTTGACCTCGCCCCCGGTCTTGAACGCCCACGCCCGCTGCCCGTCGCCCGCGCGCACGGCGTGGACGACGCCGCCGAGGTCGCCGACGTAGACCACCCCGCGGCTCACGGCCGGCGACGATTCGCCGATGGCGTTGCCGGCCGCGTAGCGCCAGCGCACGCCGCCGTCCGAAAGGTTCAGCGCGACCAGCTCGCCCCGCTGCGTCCCGACGTAGACGACGCCGCCCGCGACGGCCGCCGAGGACTCGATGGACTCGCCCGCGTCGAACGTCCACAGCAGGCGCATGTTGCCGGGGATGCCCGAGTTGGAGAAGCCGGTCAACTGCGCGTTGCCGCGGAACTGCGGCCAGCCGTCGGCCGGCGCGGCGTAGTTGTTCCAGCTCGCCCGCGCCGCGCCGGGCGCGAGGCCCACGGCCACAGCCGACAGCAGGAACGAGCGCCGCGAGAGCGGCGACCCGGCCCGCTGATGCTCCCCTGCTCCGTTCATAACTCTTCACGTCCTCCTCTGCTCACAGGCTGTCAATAAACTCGCTCGTAAATCTCGCGCGCGCCCGCGGCGTCGAAGGGGCGCGGGTTGAAGCGGCCCGTCCACTGCGCGGCCGCGTCGGAGGCGAGGCGCGGCAGGTCTTCGCGCGGCACGCCGTTCGCCCCCAGCCGGCCCGCGAGGCCGCCGGCCGCGAGCAACTCTTCCAGCCTCCGCGCGAGCCCTTCCGCGCCGGGGGCCGCGCCGCCCCGGCGGCCCGCGCCGAGTAGCTCGGCGTAGCGCGGCCCGACCGCGCCGGCGTTCCAGCGCACCACCGCCGGCAGGAGCAGCGCGACGGCCGCGCCGTGCTCCGTGCCGTAGCGCGCCGTCAGCGGGTTGGCGCAGGCGTGCGCCGCGCCGAGCATAGAGTTCTCGACGGCCGCGCCCGCGAGGTGCGCGCCGAGCAGCACGGCCCCGCGCGCCTCCACGTCCGACGGCGCTTCGAGCACGCGCTCGAAGCCGCTCTCCAGAAGCCGCCACGCCTCGCGCGCGAACAGCTCGGAGACGGGGTTGCGCCCCGCCGAGACGTAGGACTCGACGGCGTGCGCGACGGCGTCGAGTCCGGCCGCGGCCGTCACGCCGCGCGGCGCGGTGACGGTCAGCTCCGGGTCGAGCACGGCGACGCGGAAGGCGGCGCCGGGGTCACCGCAGGCCATCTTCTCGTGCGTCTCGGCGTCGGACAGCAGCGCGTAAGACTGCGCCTCGCTCCCCGTCCCGGCCGTCGTCGGCACGCCGATCATCGGAAGCAGCGGCACCCGCGCGCGCCCGTAGCCCCGGAAGTCGCGGACGCGGCCGCCGTTCGTCAGAAGGAAGTTGATGCCCTTCGCGCAGTCGAGCGAGCTGCCGCCGCCGAGGCCCACGATGGAATCAACGTCGCGCCCGGCGGCGAACTCGCGCCCGCGCCCGACCATCTCCGTGTCGGGGTTCGAGCCGAAGTCGTGGAACGCGAAGACGCGGACGCCGGCCTCTTCGAGAATCTCCGCCGCGCGCGCGGCGTGCCCGGCCTCGACCAGCCCGCCGTCGGCCACGAGCAGCGTCCGCCCGAAGCCCGACTCGCGCGCCGCCTCGCCGAGCCGCGCCAGCGCGCCCGCCCCGAAGATCACGCGCGTCCGTGGTTGGAAGTCGAAGCCCTGCATCACGAGCGCAACGGGGCGCCGGGCGGCGGGGAAGACGGCCTGCTTTTCCCGCCGCCCGGCGCCTACTTTCTATCCGCCACCGCGTAGACGTGCGTGCGGGAGCGGATGATGAGCATGCCGTCGGTGACGGCGGGCGTCGCCATCAGCGGCTCGCCCATCGAGTTCTTCGCCAGCAACTCGTACCTCGGGCCGGCGCGGACGACGTAAACGTCGCCGTCCTCGCTCGGCAGGTAGAGCTTGCCGTCGGCCGCGACGGGCGAGGCGCTGAACGAGGTCGGCAGCCGCTCCTGATAGATGAGCCGGCCCGTCTTCGCGTCGAAGGCCGAGAGGACGCCGAGGTCTGCGACCGCGTAGAGGATGTCGCCGTAGACGATGGGCGTCGCCGTGTAGGGGCTGCCCTTGTCGGCCTTCCACGCGAGGTGCGCGCCCGCGTGCTCGCCCGCCTTCAGAGAGATGTCGCCGTTCGCGCCGGGGCGGAAGGCATACATGGCGCGGCCCGGCGGGTAGCCGCCCGCGACGTAGATGAGGCCGTGCGCGACGAGCGGGGCCTGCTGCTTGACCTCCGTGTCGCCGTCGGCGAAGCGCCACAGCTCTTTGCCCGTCTGCGGGTCGTAGCCGCGGATGAAGCGGCCGCCGTTGGCGATCAGCTCGGCGCGGCCCCGCCCCTCGTAGACGGTCGGCGTGCTCCAAGAAGTGATCTCATTCCGCTCGACGCGCCACGCCTGCTTGCCGTCCTTCAGGCGGTAGGCGGCGATGAAGGACTGCGAGTGGCCGTCGGCCTGCACGATGACGAGGTCGCGGTGGATGACGGGCGAGCTGCCGTGGCCCCACGAAGAGTTCTTGTCGTCCCAGAGGCCGGGGTTGAGCAGGCCGAGGTCTTGCTTCCAGAGGAGCCTGCCGCCGAAGTCGTAGGCGAAGAGACCTTCGGAGCCGAGGAGGGCGACGAGGACGCGGCCGTCGGTCGCCGGCGTCGAGTTGGCCTGCGTCGCCTTGACGTGGCGGCGCGCGCGCGGCACGCCCTCGTGCGCCACGCGCTGCCAGAGCACCCTGCCCGTCCGCTTGTCGAGCGCGTAGACGCGCCACGTGTGCTTCGGCTCGTCGCCGGCGAGGCCGATGCCGCGGTCTTTGGCGACGTAGCGCGGCGCGGGGTCGGCGCTTTCGGCCGTGACGACGAAGACGCGCTCGCCCCAGACGACGGGGCTGGCGTGCGACAGGCCCGGCACGGGCGTCTTCCAGACGACGTTCTCGGCTCTGGAAACGTCCCACGCCGTCGGCGTCGGCCGCCCGCCGGCGACGCCCGAGGCTTGCGGGCCGCGGAACTGCGGCCAGTTCTGCGCGCCCGCGCCGCCCGGCAGGGCGAGGCAGAAGACGAGCGCGAGCGGGAGAGACAGCTTAGCCATTCGGCCTCCAAAGAAAATCTCACCACGGGGGCGCAGGGGCGCGGCTCAGGCGAACCGTGTCTCTGCGCCCCCGTGGTGAATTGTTGCGCGGCACGCCCGCGCCGCGTCACCCCGCCGGCTTCGCGGGCGGGGCGGCGGCCGGGGCCGCGCCCTCGGCGAGCGCGAAGAGCTGGTTGCGGTTCGTGATGAAGAGCGCGCCGTTGGCCGGGACGGGCGTCGAGTAGACGGAGCTGCCCATGTTCAGCTCGGCCAAGACCTTCTTCTCCCTGCCCGTCTGCATGATGACCACGTCGCCGTCCTCGTCGCCGAGGTAGAGGCGGCCGTCGGCCGTGACCATCGGCGAACCCCAGACGGCGGCGAACATGTCGTGCACCCAGAAGGGCTGCCCCGTCTTCGCGTCGAGCGCGTGGAGGAAGCCGCTGAAGTCGGGCTGGTAGACGATGCCGTCGGCGATGGCGGGCGTCGAGATGGTGCGCCGAATCTTGTCGTAGTGCCAGACCATGCCGGTCTTCGTGATGTCGCCGCGCTTGGTGGCGTCGATGCAGTACATGTGGCCGATGCCCTCGCCGTGCTCGGGGTCTTGACCGTTCGCCAAGTAGACCTTGTCCTCGTAGATGACGGGCGTGGCGATGATCTCGTTGCGCGTCTTCGGCCAGACCGAGTCCTTCGGGTTGGTGTCGAACTCCCAGAGCTTCTTCCCCGTGGCGGCCTCGTAGCCGCGCACCCAGCCGTCGCCCTGCCCCATGATGACTTGGTCCACGCCGCCGATCTTGCCCACCGTGGGCGTTGACCACTGCCCGTGCAGAATCTTGTCGCCGGGGCTGGCGTCCTCCCAGACCAGCTTGCCGGTCTTCTTGTTGACGGCGATGATGGCCGGCGCCTTAGGCGAGGGGATGTTGACGTGGCTCTCGTCCTGCCCGTTCGAGGTCGAGACGATGACGAGGTCGCCGTACGAGACGGGCGACGAGTTGGCGAGGTTGTGCGGGAAGGCGCCGACCTCCTCCATCATGTCGAAGCGCCAGATCACGTCGCCGGAGGTCTCGCCCGTCAGCTTCTCGTCGGCGACGGGGCCGTCGTTCTCCTTGTCGCGGAAGCCCTGAAGGTCAACGCACATCAACTCGGCCCGGTTCGAGACGTAGTAGACCATGTCGCCCTCGACGAGCGGCGAGGAGGCGATGCCCTGAAACGGCCAGTCGTTGACGCGGCCCGCCGCGAGCTTGTCGTGGATCATCTGCCAGAGGAACGCGCCGGTCTTCTCGTCGAAGGCCATCAGCACGCCCTTGTCGCCCGTGACCTTCGGGTCGCGCTTGCCCTCGTTGTTGGTGCCGACGAGGACGACGCCGCCCGCCACCGTGATGTTGCCGTAGGTCTGCGAGCCGAGTTCGGCCACCCACCTGACGTTCTTCTTCGTCTTCACGTCCCACGCGGCCGGCATCCCCTTCGCCCGCGACACCATGTTGCGGTCGGGCGTCCCGCCCCACATCGGCCACTCGCCCGTGCCCGGGTCGGAGGCGGGGAGGGCGGCGGCCAGCAGGCCGTAGCCGGCGGCCAGCAGAACCACCAGATAGAAACTGACCGCGCGCGCGCCCTTGCGCCAAGCTCTCGACATTGATTTCATCTTCAACTTTCGCCTTCCCTCCTACCGCCTACTTGTTCGCGTACACCCTGATGTTGTCGAAGTAGATTTCGGCGAGCGCGCTGCCGAAGATGCCGGGGCTGCCCTCCCGGTTGCCGATGGGGTCGGTGCGCTCGACCGTCCAAGCCTCCGGCTCGGCCGCGCCCGCGGGCCAGACCTTGCCGCGCGCCCTCACCTGCCCGCCCGGCAGATTCTCCACGCGCAGCTTGACCCGGTACCACGTGTCCGTCTTCCACTCGAACGGGACGGTGGCGGCGCGGGCGACCTCGGGCTGCCACGAGGTCAGCTCGAGCTTCTGCCCGTTGCCGAAGAGCGTCAGCCCGTAGCGCTGCGCGACGACGCCGGCGTCGCCCACCTGACGCCGCTTCGTCGTCGCGAGGATGTCGGCCTCGACCGTGTAGTCCGAGAGGTCGGCCGGCCCCATGAAGGCGCGCGCCCGCGCCCGCAGCGACGACCCCTCGCTCGTCTTGACCAGAACCTTCTTGCCGCCCACCTCGCGCGTGACGAACTTCATCCCCGTGTTCGTCCAGTGCTGCGGGAAGGTGTTCAGCTCCGCCGCGTCGAAGTTCTCCTCCCACGGCAGCGGCGGGACGACGCGCACGCGCGCCGCGCCCGTGACGCCGCCCGCGGTCGCGCGCACCTCGCCGGTCTGCAAGCCGGCGTCGGGGGCGGCCGTGAACTGCCCCGCCTCGGCCTTGCCGTTCAGCCTGTCGAGCGACCACGTCGCGCCCTTCTCCTCGCGCACGAAGTTGCCGCGCTCGTCGAAGAGGCGGACGCGGAAGCGCACGCTCTCGCCGGGCCTGAGGATCACTTCGGCCGGCACGACCTGCGCGTGCGTGACGGCCGCGGAGTCGGCGGCGTGCGAGGCGGCGACGGCGCGGGCCGGCGGGCCGGCGGCGCGGTCGACCTTCTTCCTCCCGATGCAGTAGAGCGCCGCGTCGGTGACGAGGAAGACGCGGCCGTCCGAGACGGCGACCGAGGCGATGATGGCCTCGGGCCGCTGCTCCGTGCCGAGCTGGTCTTCGTCGAGGACTTTCGCGCCGGCGGCCGAAGGCTCGATGATGAAGAACTTGCCGTTCTCGGTGCCGACGTAGAGCTTGCCGTCGGCGAAGACGGGCGAGGCCTTCTGGATCGTGCCGAGGTTCTGGAGCCAGAGCTGCTTGCCGGAGTTCACGTCGAAGGCGGCGAGGTTCGCGCCGTTGTCCACCTGATAGAGCCGGTCGCCGTCGAGCACGGGCGACGAGAAGCCGCCCTGCCAGCCGTAGGCCTTCCACTTGAGCTGCGCCATCTTCAGCTCGCCCCTCAGCGTGGCGTCGAGCGCGGCGATCAGGCCCATCTCGTTCGAGTCGAGGTTCTCCTCGCTGTGCGTGATGATGGCCGTCGTGCCGCGCACCACCACGCCGGTGTTGAGGCCGCGCTTCGAGACCTCGATCTTCCAGACCGGCTCGCCCGTCTGCGGCTTGACGGCGTGCACCCAGCCGTCGCTCGCGCCCTGTATGAGCATCCGCGTCCCGGCCACCTCGGCGATGACGGGCGCGGCGTAGGTCGTGTCGTAGGGCTGCGAGCCGGGGGCGCTCGTCCAGACCGTCTCGCCCGTCCGCTTGTCGAAGGCCATCCAGCGGTGCAGGCCCCGGTGGTGCGCGCCCCAGCTGAAGGTCACGCCGCTGACGATGACGAGGTCGCCGTCAACGATGGGCGAGACGGTGCGGCCGCCGTGCGTCGTGAGCAGGCCGAAGTCCTCGCCGAGCGAGCGCTCCCACAGGAGTTTGCCGTCGCGGCCGTCGAGCGCGACGAGGTGGCCGCCGCCGCCGAAGGCGTAGACGTTGCCGGTCGCGGGGTCGCCGACGGGCGAGGCCCACCCGACGCGGTGCGGCGGGATGTCCGAGAGGTAGACGTTGAAGTGTTTCTCCCAGACGACCTTGCCCGTGTCGGCGTCGAAGCACATCAGGCGCTCTTGCAGGCGCTCGGCCTTGTCGAAGGCGTTCCAGAGGTAGACGCGGTTGGACATCACGACCGGCGTCGAGCGGCCGCCGTAAGGGGCCTTCCACGCGAGGTTCTCGCCGGCGGGCGACCACTTCGCGGGCAGCCCCTTCTCGTGCGACACGCCGTCGCGCGCGGGGCCGCGCCACTCGGCCCAGTCGGCCGCGCGCGCGGTCAGCGAGGCGGCGAGCAGCGACGGCGCGAAGAGGGCGAGGGCGGTGCGACGGAAGATGAGAGCGCTCATGTTGGGAAACCTTCGAAGGGTCAAGAGGGATTTTAGATTTTTGATTTTAGAATTGCGACCGGGAGCCGGCAGTCGCCGGACGTTAGTCGTCAGCCGTCGGTCTTTGCCTTCACCGACGACTGACGACTGACGGCCGGCGACTGAATCCGAAATCGCGTATCCGAAATCAAAAATCCCTTCATCGTCTTAACGAGTTATTATGAACATTCGCCCGGCGGATGTTGTAAAAATCGTGTAAAAAGAAACTTCGCGCCCGCCGGTTACGTTTCACTGCGTTGTAGAATCCGGAGCCGCACCTCCGCCGCCGCGGAAATTTTCCTTGATTTCGGCCCGTCGCAGGTTGTACATACGCCGCCGCGCCCCGACTTGTTTTCGCGGGCCGCGGGCCAGCATACCAGATCGTGGACGCCGCTCTAAATTGATGGATCGGGCGGGCCGCCGCCGACGCCCCGCTGCCGACACGGCCGCGCCAGAGCCTACCACGGAGAGTCAAGACATGGCATCGAGACGCATCCTCCTGCTCCTGCCCGCGCTCCTCCTCGCCCTCGCGCCCGCCGCCCGCGCGCAGGACGCCAAGCAGCAGCTCAACGAACAGCTCTACGAGGCCGTGCGGCGCGGCGACGCGGCCGGGGTCAAGGCCCTGCTCGACAAGGGCGCGGACGTGAACGCCAAGTTCCGCTACGGCGCGACGGCGCTCTTCAAGGCGGCCGAGCGCGGCAACGCCGAGGTCGTCAAAGTCCTGCTCGAACGCGGCGCGGACGTGAACGTCAAGGACACCTTCTACGGCGCGACGGCGATGACGTGGGCGCTCGACAACGGGCACGTCGAGGTCGTCCGCGCGCTGCTGTCGAAGGGGTCGGACGCGGTCGGCGACGTGCTGATGAACGGCGTGCGCGAGGGCAAGGTCGAGCTGGTCAAGGTCGCGCTCGACACGGGCGGGCTGAAGCCGGAGACTTTGACGGGCGCGCTCGTCTCGGCGCTCGAAGACGGCAACCGCGCCGAGATCGCCGACCTGCTCAGGAAGGCCGGAGCGCAGCCGCCGCCGGAAGTCCCGGCCGCGACGCTCGAATCCTACGTCGGCAAGTACAAGGGTGACCCCGGCCCCGAGGTCGCCATCACGCTCAAGGACGGCAAGCTCTCGGCCACCCCGGCGGGCCAGCGCCCGCTCGTGCTCATGGCCGTTGACCAGACCACCTTCCGCCCGGCGGCCTTCGACGGCGTGACCTTCACCTTCAACGTCGAAGGCGGCAAGGTCACCGGCGCGGCCCTCAAGCAGGGCGCGAACACGACGCAACTGAAGAGAGTAGACAGTAGTCAGTAGTCAGTAGTCAGTAGCGCTCCGCGCTATTGATGCTGACGCCGACGCCCTGACGCCTCGTCGCCGAAGGTCTTCCTACTGACTACTGACTACTGTCTACTGTCTCCCGAGGTTCCCTATGATCCGACTGACACTTTCCCTCGCGTGCCTGTTTCTCGTTTCTGCCTCCACGGCGCTCGGGCAGAACTGGCCTTCGTTCCGCGGCCCCGGCGCGACCGGCGTGGCTGAGGGCCGGGGCGCGCCGGTCAAGTGGGACGCCGCCAAGTCGGAGAACGTGCGCTGGAAGACGCCCATCCCCGGCCTCGGCCACTCCAGCCCGGTCGTCTGGGGCGACAAGGTCTTCGTCACCACCGCCGTCAGCAGCGCCGCGAAGGACGAGACGCGCTACGGCCTCTACGGCGACGTGGCCCCGGTCAAGGACGACCCCAAGCACACGTGGAAGCTCTACGCCCTCGACAAGCGGACGGGCAAAGTGCTCTGGGAGCGCACGGCCTTCGAGGGGATGCCGAAGGTCAAGCGCCACCCAAAGTCCACGCACGCCGACGCCACGCCCGTCACCGACGGCAAGACCGTCGTCGCCCTCTTCGGCTCGCACGGCCTCTACGCCTACAACACCTCGGGCAAGCTCCTCTGGAAGCAAGACCTCGGCCTGCTCGACTCCGGCTGGTTCTACGACCCCGACTACCAGTGGGAGTACGGCAGCTCGCCCATCATCTACAAGAACCTCGTCATCGTGCAGGCCGACATCCAGAAGGGTTCGTTCATCGCGGCCTACGACCTGAAGACCGGCAAGCAGGTCTGGAAGACGATGCGCGAGGGCGAGCTGCCCGGCTGGGGCACGCCGACCGTTTACGAGGGCAAGGCGCGCGCCGAGTTGATCACGACGGGCGCGAAGGCCGTGCGCGGCTACGACCCGCTGACGGGCAGGGAGCTGTGGCGGCTCGGGCCGATGTCGGAGATCACGACGCCGACGCCCTTCGTCGCCCACGACCTCATCTTCGTCGCCAGCGGCTACGCGCCCATCCAGCCCATCTACGCCATCCGCCCCGGCGCGAACGGCGACATCTCTCTGAAGGACGACAAGGAGTCGAGCGAGTTCATCGCGTGGAGCAAGAAGCGGGGCGGCCCCTACATGCCGACGCCGGTCGTCTACGGCGAGCTGCTCTACACGGTCTCGAATCAGGGCGTGGTGACCGCTTATAACGCGAAGACGGGCGAGCGCGTCTACCAGCAGCGCATCGCCGACCGCGGCGGCGCGTTCACGGCCTCGCCGGTCGCCTCGGACGGCAAGATTTACCTTTCGAGTGAGGACGGCGAGGTCTTCGTCTTCCGCGCCGGGCCGAAGCACGAGCTGCTCTCGGTCAACCCCGTCGGCGAGGTCATCATGGCGACGCCCGCCATCTCCGACGGCATGCTCATCGTCCGCGGCCTCAAGCACGTCTACGCCGTCGCCGAGCCGGCGGCCGCGCCCGCGAAGAAGGCCGCGAAGTGAAAAGACCGGTCGCCGTCAGTCAGCCAGACGATGACTGACCGCGACCGGCGACCGATTACCTGCCCGTCATTCATCATCAAAACCAACGCCACCTTGAAGGAAAACCCATCGTGAAATCGTCAGCCAAAATCGCCTTCGCCCTCGCCGCCTGCTTCGCCGCGGCGCTCGTCTTCTCGAACCCGGCCGCCGCCGGCCTCGCCCCCGAGTACAACTGGCCGCAGTGGCGCGGCCCGGAGGGCGCGGGCGTCTCCGCCGAAAAGAACCTGCCCGAGGAGTGGGGCGAGGCGAAGAACGTGCGCTGGAAGACGCCGATCCCCGGCAAGGGCCACTCCAGCCCCATCGTCTGGGGCAAGCGCGTCTTCCTCACCACGGCCGTCGAGGGGCCGGTCGTGCCCGGCGCGAAGGCCGCCGTCCACAAGATCGAGGGGCAGGACTGGAAGCACCCCGACAGCGTCGGGGCCGACCGCAAGCACACCTTCAAGGTCATCGCGCTCGACCGCGACTCGGGCAAGATCGTCTGGGAGCAGACCGCGTGGGAGGGCACGCCCTACGACGACCGCCACCGCAAAAGCTCCTACGCCGCCTCGACGCCCGCCACCGACGGCAAGACCGTCTTCGCCTTCTTCGGCGCCGAAGGGCTCTACGCCTACGACGCGAACTCGGGCAAGCTCCAGTGGAAGGCCGACCTCGGCAAGCTCGGCACGGTCGGCATGGGCACGGGCACGTCGCCGGTGCTCTACGACAAGGTGGTCATCATTCAGGCCGACGAGGAGGAGGGCAAGAACTCCTTCATCGTCGCCCTCGACAAGAAGAACGGCAAGGAGGTCTGGCGCGCGCCGCGCAAGGTGCAGGTCAGTTGGGCCACGCCGATCCTCGTCAACACCGGCAAGCGCACGGAACTGATCACGAGCGGCACGGAGTCGGTCATCGCCTACGACCCCGCGACGGGCAAGGAGCTGTGGCGCTCGAAGGGCGTCGAGAGCAACGCCATCCCCTCGCCCGTGGCCACCACCGCGCACGACATGGTGATCGTCTCGGCCGGCTTCCCGGCCAAGATCGCCTACGCCATCCGCCTCGGCGCGTCGGGCGAGTTGAAGGAGTCCGACATCGCGTGGAAGTACGCGAAGGGCACGGCCTACGTCCCCTCGCCCATCCTCTACGGCGACTACCTCTACCTCATCACCGATAAGGGCGTGATGACGTGCCTCGACGCGAAGACCGGCGAGGTCAAGTACGAGGGCGGGCGCGTGCCCGTCCCCGCCACCTTCACGGCCTCGCCCGTCGCCTTCGACGGCAAGATTCTTCTGACGAGCGAGGACGGCGACACCTTCTTCGTCAAGGCCGGGCCGAAGCACGAGGTGCTGCGCACCAACTCGCTCGGCGAGCCGGTCTACGCCTCGCCCGCCCTCGCCGCCGGACACATCTTCATCCGCGGCGAGAAGCACCTCTATGCCATCGGGAGATAAAGTCCCGAGTCGCGGGTTCCGGGTTCGTCCGGCGTGAGTTGAGAATCTTCGGCCCCGCCGCCCGAACCCGGAGCCCGGAACTGTTTTCAGGAGGGACAAGCCATGTCCGAAGAAGCGCCCCGGCAAGAAGCGCCCCGGCCGTTCGTCTACTCGTGGCCGTTTCTGCTGGCCTCGGCGGTCGTCCTCCCGCCGGTCGGCCTCGCCCTGCTCCTCATGCGGCGCGACCTCGACGCGCCCCTCAAGGCGGTCGGCTCGCTGCTCATCGTCCTCGTCGGCAGCCTCTACGTCTACCTCCTCTTCGGCTCCAACAGCCGCCCGAACACCGAGGCCCACTTCGACGCGCTCGAACGCCACCGCGCCGAGCAGCGTCAGGCCGCGCCGCCCGCCGAAGCCGCCGCCGCGGCGCCGGTCGCGGACGCGGCCGCCGCGCCGCCCGCCGAAGGTCAACCCGCCGCGCCGGCGCAGAGCCT
>Ga0196978_1001172_pt1 | contig 12059 bp, 11 predicted proteins | sample S3v_2013CmetaG_FD_155491 | JGI IMG/M metagenome (GOLD analysis project Ga0196978, IMG submission 155491) | Soil microbial communities from Anza Borrego desert, Southern California, United States - S3+v_20-13C | ecosystem: Environmental > Terrestrial > Soil > Desert | place: USA: California... | reverse complement strand
TAATTTCCCACGGACAGCATCACCAGCGTGCAGCCGATCTCGTTTTCGATGCCGTTTTCCTCCGCCAGCTTTTCCAGCTCGTCGTTCTCCGTACCGGGATTGTAAATGATGCGTTTCGGTTTCAGGGAAAGAATGTAATCGAACCAGGCGGGCAGGTTGCGCGTGCCGACGTAGAGCGTGATCGTGTCCACGCCTTCGATGTGCGGCCGATCGGTGTGAATTTCGACGCCGCCGATCTTTCCTTCGTGCATGCCGACGAGCACGACCTCATGACCGTGCCGCATCAAACGTGTCGCCGCAAGATAGGCGTAACGGTCTTGTCGCGGGGTTGCGCCGAGGACGACGGTCTTTTTCATTGCTCGTTATAGTTCAGCTCCTTGCCGTAGGTTTCCTTCAGGTTGTACCACGAAAGGAATGCCAAAGCGAACACGATCACGCCCACCGACAGCGCGGCATTGATCTGCGTCTGCCCCGTCGCCTGCCCGTCTTCGAGGAAAAATCCTTTGAACAGGCCGAACAGCAGCGTGATCGGGATGACGGCTCCGCGCACGAAGTTGGGCGCAGTGGTCGTAACGGTAGAACGGATATTGGTGCCGAAAAGTTCAGCCGCCGTGGTCATGAACACCGCCCAGTAGCCCGTCGCGAAGCCCAGGAAAGTCGCCACAGCGTAGAACATTGTCCTCGATTGTGGCGCCACAGTGTAATACAATACCAGCGCCACGAGCGTCAGCAGCAGGAACACGAGCAGGGCTTTTTTGCGGCTGCGCAGCACCTGGCTCAGCACGCCGCTGGCGATATCCCCGACGGTGATGCCGATGTACGCGAACATGATCGACTTACCGGGCGCAGGGATCTGGTCTGGCGCCATGCCCATCGCCTGTCCCATTTCTTTCGAAAGCAAAATGTACAGCGACATCACGTACCACACCGGCACAGCGATGAGAATGATGCCGAAATATTTCGAGAACAGTTTCCAGGAGCTGAAGAGCATGAAAATATTTCCGCGTTGAATTCTCAGCGTTTTCGATTCCATGTACATGCCGGATTCGTAAACGCCGATGCGCAGCAGCAGGAGCAAAAGCCCCATGCCCCCGCCGATGAAATACGAAGTGCGCCACTCCACCAGCCCGGCCACCAGCGCCGCCACCACCGCGCCGAACACGCCCACCGTGGCCACGATCGTCGTGCCCCAGCCGCGCTTGTCCTTCGACATGGTTTCGCTCACCAGCGTGATGCCCGCGCCCAGCTCGCCCGCCAGGCCCACGCCCGCGATGAAGCGAAGAACCGCATACGTCCACACGTCCTGCACGAAGCCGTTCGCGATGTTCGCCAGCGAATACAAAACGATGGAACCGAAGAGCACGGAAAGCCGCCCTTTTTTATCGCCGAGAATGCCCCAGAAAATACCGCCGAGCAGCATGCCGCCCATCTGCCAGTTCAGCAGCAGCGTGCCGTAATGCTCGAGATCGGTCTCCCCAATGCCGATGCCCCGCAGGCTTTCCAGGCGCACGATGCCGAACAGCAGCAAATCGTAAATGTCAACGAAATAACCCAGCGCGGCCACGAGCACGAGCAGGCCGACGTTTTTGTCTTTGCGTTCTTGATTGAGCATAAGGGATTTTGAGCGTTTAAAGATAAACAAAACGATATGCAGATGCCTTTTCATCTCCTCCCTTTGCCCGATCTGGAATCTGCACATCTGGAGACTTGCTCTATCTTCGCTCCATGCTGCGCTTCCTGCTCCTGAACCTCTTGCTGCCGCTCACTTTCTTCGCGCAGGAAACCGACACGCTGCGCTTTTTCGAACGCTCGCCGGAGCTGAGCAAAAAGCGTTTGTATGTCGTGGCGGGCACGGAGGCGGCGCTGTACACGGGCTCCATCATCGGGCTGAACAGCTTGTGGTACGACGATTATCCGCGCAGCGATTTTCATTCTTTTAATGATAATGACGAGTGGCTGCAGATGGATAAAGCGGGGCATGTTTTGTCCTCGTACTACATCGGGCGCGTGGGCATGAACCTGCTGCGCTGGAGCGGCGTGGAAAGAAAAAAAACAATTTGGTACGGCGGACTGCTGGGCTTCGCTTACCTCGGCACGGTGGAAGCGCTGGACGGTTTCTCTTCCGCCTGGGGATTTTCTTCCGGCGACCTGGCGGCGAACGCGCTGGGCACGGCTTTGCTTATCGGGCAGGAATACGCCTGGGAAGAGCAGCGCATCACGCTGAAATTTTCCAGCCACCGCACGAACTTCCCGCGCTACCGCCCGGATGTGTTGGGCCGCACGCGCACGGAGCAGATCATCAAAGATTACAACGGGCAAACGTACTGGCTCTCGGTGAACGTCGCTTCATTCCTCGGCGAAGGCACGCGTTTTCCGCAATGGCTGAACCTCGCGTTTGGCTACGGCGCGGAAGGCATGGTGGGCGGGAAAGAAAATCCCGTCACGACCAATTCGCAAGGCAACATCGTCACCTTCCCGCGCTACCGCCAATATTATTTGTCCTTCGACATCGATCTCACGAAGCTCGGCGATCAAAGCCCCTTCATGCGCGCGCTGACGAATACGTTCGGCTTTTTGAAAATTCCGGCGCCGGCGATCGGGTTTGACAGGCTGGGGACGGGCGTGTACCTCATGTATTATTGATCTTTTTCGATCAGCCCTTTCTCCTCCCGCCTGATATACGCAAGGATCAGCAAGTAATACAACACAACGCCCACCGCATACAGCGCCGCCGTGATCAAAAAGATCTGCACGTACGGCCAGCCCAGCTCGCGCATTTCCTTCACCAGCCGTGCGCACACGAACCAGCTGCCCGACCAGATCGCGGCGTTCAGCGCGCTGGTGATTTCCTGGTTGCGCTTGCCCACGTATTTCATCGCCACTTCGGAGGTCATCGGGCCGGCCATGTTCATCAGCGGCTGCCGCAATAAATAACAGCCGACGGCGATGGCGGCGGCGATGCCCATCTCTTTGTAATATTCCGTGGTGGCCAGCAGCGCGAGGGAAATGACGGCGAACGATTGCGTCATCGGGATCGCGACCTTGTAGCCGAGCGTGCGTTTGACGTACGGCACCATCAGCGCAGCGATCGCGACGAGCACCGACGCGGAAAAATTCCAGAGCGAGATCACGTTCGTGTCCATGCCGTGCACGCCGGAGAAAAACAAATTGATGAACGGGATCGTGAGCCCCGCGCCCACGGCGATGATGAACGTGGGCACCAGCGTGGTGGTGATCAGTCCCCAGTTGTGGTGCTGGACTTTGTAGCGGGGCGCATCGGGCGCTTCCACTTTTTCGGCGAGACGCACGCGGGAAAGGAACCAGATGCCGGCGAAGGAAAGAACAGTAAAACCGAAAAGCATGTTGCGCTCGCTGAACAATTGCGGATCGGCGCTGTTGAGCAGCCACACGAGCGAAGCGCTGAGGATGCCCGCAATGCTCCAGGTGGAATAGCTGAGCGAGATGGCCAGCGTTTGCGTTTCGGTGCGGGCGTTGCGCAAAATGAAAGGCAGCACGGGGATCTGCATGAAGGTGAACGACACGCCCCACAAGCCTTGCGAGATGCGCAGCAAATTATCGTCGTGCGCATGCGTGGCGTAAATAATGAGCAGCGCGAACACGGGCACGCCGACGGCGGAGAGGTAAAACCAGTTCTTCATCCTTCGCCCTTTGATGAACAGGCCCAGCGGGATGGCCAGCAGGAACACCGCGCCGAAACGCCAGGAGATGAAATCCGCGATCTGCGCATCGCCGTAGCCTTCCGCTTTCATGTACAGCGGCTGCAGGTTCATGAACGTGGCGTTCACGAGCTGGATGAAGAATTCCGCAGCGATCACGTAGAGGATGGGCCGCCCGATCTTGCCGTATTCTCGTATAAAGGGGAAGGTCACTTGTAGGATCCGTTTCGAAAATAATGTACCGTCATCGTTTATGCGTTTTCGCGTTTGGCCGTTTGCGCGTTCAGCTGAAACGGCCAAACGAAAAACGGCTAAACGCGAAGAACGTACTAAGTTTTCAGCACCTGCTCTTGCAACCAGCTGATCATTTCATCCGTTTGCTTCGTATCGAACCAAGTGATGGCCTTGTCGCGCCGGAGCCAGGTGAGCTGTCTTCGCGCAAAATTCCTCGTGTGCTGCTTGATCAGCGCGACGGCAGCGGCGAGGTCGTATCTGCCTTCGAGGTGATCGAAGAGCTCTTTGTAGCCGACGGTCTGCAGCGCGTTGTGCGAGCGGTACGGCAAAAGATCTTTCACTTCGTCGAGCAGGCCTGCCTTCATCATCGCGTCGACGCGGCGGTTGATGCGCTCGTACAATTCTTCGCGATCGAGCTGCAGCGCGACCTTGATCACGCGGAAAAAACGCTCTTTACTTTTCCCGCTGCGCTGCTGCGAGTACGGCTTGCCGCTGACCAGGCACACTTCGAGCGCACGCATGAGGCGGTGCGGGTTTCGTATGTCCATCGCCGCGTAATGTTCCGGGTCGAGCTGCTGCAGGCGCTTTTGCAGGGCTTCGAGCCCGCCCTCGCCGTAAAGCTGCTGCAGTTCGCTGCGCACGTTCTCATCGCGCGAAGGCAATTCGTCAAAACCGTTGCACAGCGCATCGATGTACAAGCCGGAACCGCCGCACAGGATCTGCACGGGATTTTCCGTGAACAATTTTTCCAGCAAGCCCAGCGCTTCCGTTTCGTAGCGCCCTGCGTCGTACGTTTCCTGCACCGGGTGCGAAGCGATGAAATAATGCGGCACGCCGTCCTGCTCTTCCGTCGAAGGCGCCGCCGTCCCGATGGGCATCTCGCGGAACAACTGCCTCGAATCCGCCGACACGACGGAGCAGCCGAACGCTTTCGCCGCGCGGATGGCCGCCGCTGTTTTGCCCGAGGCCGTGGGGCCCGCGATCACGAGGAGTACAGGTCTCATTCAAAAAAAACAATATCGAACATCGAACAAGGAATATCCAATGTCGAAGTTTCACTTCCTGAATAACGCGCTTCGGTGTTCGATATTCCTTGTTCGATATTCCATTCGATTCACTACTCGAAGGATTTTGCCAATAAAAAAACGCCAGGTCGAAACGGACGGCCCGGCGTTCTATCCGTTCGTTGAAATGATCAATAGTCCTCTTCGGAATTTTTCTCGAAGCTGCCTTCGTCGAAATCGCCGCCGCTCTCTTCCTCGCTCTCCGTCTCGCCTTCGCTTTCTCCCTCGCTCTCCTCACCCTCACCGCTCTCCCCGTCGCTCTGCTCGCCTTCCTCGTAGCCTTCTTCGGCGTGAAAAACTTTTTCCTTCTTCGGGCTTTCCTCCTCTTCGATCTCTTCCTCATCATCCGTCGGCGGAGCGATGGTCACCTTGTATTGCTTGGGCGCCTGGCCCACGGTCTTCGTGCATTTCGGGTACAGCGTCTTCGGCTCCTCGTTCACGATCCTGACCAGTTCGATGAAGAATGTCCACTGCGCCTGCGGATCGAAAATGTACAGGATCTTCTGGTGCGGATCGTCGATGAACTCCACCACGCGCGATTTGCTCATCAGGCGGGGGGCAGGGCCTTTGCGGCGCATGTCCTCGTCATCGTCGTCGTCGTGCGAGCGGAGGTTGAGGGTGATCTCCTGGCCTTTTTTCCAGAAATCGTCGCTCATGAAGAACGAAGCGTCCTTTGAATTGTCGAAGCTAATCGCTTCCTGGATCGCGCGGTGAAAATCTTCGAAGGTCTGCTTTCCCTGGATATCGATCTCACGGTACACGTCCTCATGCTCTTCGAAGGTGATGCGAAAGCGGTAAACGGCCATAATGCTGCAAGTCTTTAGCAAAGGCGAAGATACTTAGAATGAACAAAAAAGGGAAACGGCGGAAAAAGTACCGCCGGGAAAAGGCAGCGCTTCTCGACAAAAGGCAACGCTTCGTTTGCGTTTAAACCGGTTTCAACCCCAGCTTCGCCCCTTCCTCGAGCATGAACTGCCAGGCTTCCTCGCGCCGGTTGGGGATGATGCCGTCGAGGATCGCTTCGCGGATCGCGGTTTTGATCACGCCCACGTCCTTGCAGGGCGGGATGCCGAACACCTGCATGATGTCTTCGCCGGTGACGGGCGGCTGCCAGTTGCGGATGCGGTCCTTCTCCTCGATCTCTTTCAGCTTCTCGCGCACGATGCCGAAATTTTTCAGGTAGCGCTGCACTTTTTCCTCGTTCTTCGAGGTGATGTCCGCTTCGCAAAGCATCATCAAATCGTCGATGTCGTCGCCGGCTTCGAAGAGCAGGCGGCGCACGGCGGAGTCGGTGACGATCTCTTTGGAGAGCACGATAGGGCGCAGGTGCAGGAGCACGAGCTTCTGCACGTATTTCATACGGTCGTTCAGCGGCAGCTTCAGCCGCGCGAAAATGCCCGGCACCATGCGCGCGCCGCGGTCCTCGTGCCCGTGAAACGTCCAGCCGTGCCCCGGCTCGAAACGTTTCGTCAGCGGCTTGGCGATGTCGTGCAGGATCGCCGCCCAGCGCAGCCAGAGGTCGTCCGTGTTGCGCGAAAGATTGTCGAGCACCTGCAGCGTGTGGTAAAAATTATCCTTGTGTCCTTTGCCCTGCACGCGATCCACGCCGTGCAGCGCGATCATCTCGGGGAAAAATTGCTTGAGCAGGCCGGTGTCGAACAGCAGCTTGAAGCCCAGCGAGGGCACGGGCGAAAGCACGATCTTGTTCAGCTCGTCGGTGATGCGTTCGGCGGAGACGATCTTCAGGCGCCCGCAATTCGTCGAGATGGCGTCGAGCGATTTTTTTTCGATCGTAAAATTCAGCTGCGAAGCGAAACGCACGGCGCGCATCATGCGCAGCGGGTCGTCGCTGTAGGTGATGCCGGGCTCGAGCGGGGTGCGGATGATGCCGTGCTCCAGGTCCTGCAAGCCGCCGAACGGATCGAGCAGCTCGCCATAATTCTCTTTATTGAGGCTGATCGCAAGCGCGTTGATCGTGAAGTCGCGGCGGTTCTGATCGTCCTGCAGCGTGCCGTTCTCCACGATCGGCTTGCGCGACTCGGAGCGGTACGATTCGCGCCGCGCGCCGACGAACTCGATGTCGTAATCATCCCAGCGGATCTGCGCCGTGCCGAAATTTTTGTAGACGTGCACCTTGCAGCCTTTGCCCAATAATTGCGCCACCGCTTCCGCCAGCTCGATGCCGACGGGCTGCGTTTCCGCGAGACCTTTCGGGCTGACGGCTACGATGTCGATGTCTTTGCAGGGACGCTTCAGCAGCGCGTCGCGCACGTAGCCCCCGATCGCGTACGCGTGCAGGCCTTGCGCGGCGGCGGCTTCGGAGATGATGCGAAAGGCCGGGTGGCCCAAATGCTGCTGGAGGTTCATCGGGCGGCAAAGGTAGGAAATGGTTTTCTAGATGGGGAATGTGGCAGCAGGGAGATGCGTGGTGTAGCCGGATGTGAAATTTTCATGCGCTTAGGTGTGAGAGCTCGGCGTGTTTCGGAAGGGCGAGCGCGAATAGTTGAGCGCAGCGAAAGCAGCGCTGCGATAAAGGTGTCTCGATCCACCAATCTCCTATTTCACATCTGCCCCGGGTACTTACCTTTATCCTGAATTCTATCAACTCCCGGATGCCCGCTCTTCCCTACTCCACCATCATCTTCGATCTCGACGGCACGCTCAGCGATCCGCGGGAAGGCGTTTTCAAAGGATTCCGTTATGCGCTGCGAAAAATGGGACGGGAATTCGACGGGCAAGCCGATCTTTCCATGCACATCGGGCCGCCGCTGCCGGAAGTGTTTCGTTCTTATTTTTTTGAAACGGAAGAAGAGGTGCTGCGCGCGATCGCTTTTTTCAGGGAATATTATGCCGCCACCGGGCTGTTTGAAAATTCGCTCTACGAAGGCATCGGCGACCTGGTGAAAATTTTGCGGGCCGGCGGGGCGCGGCTGGCGGTGGCCACTTACAAGCCGCAGCGTTTCGCGGAACAAATCCTCCGGCATTTCGAAATTGCGGATGCGTTCGGGCTGATCTGCGGCGCGGATGAGATCGCCCCGGAACCGAAGGCCGAGCTGCTGCAAAAAATTTTACGGCAAGCGAACGGGCCCGCCGTCCTCGTCGGCGACACGCGTTACGACATCATCGCCGCAAAAGCCGCGGGCATCGATTGCATCGCTGTTTCCTACGGCTTCGGCAAAGCGGATGAGCTGCGCGATGCGAACTACGTCGTGCATTCGGTGGAAGAGCTGAAGAGCTTGCTGAGCGCGCAGGCGGCCGGCGCATCATAAATTTCTCACGTCCCGCTTTCGGGCGCCAGCACGTCCTTCGCCTCGATGCCCAGCGCGCACATGAAATGCGTTTCAGGGCAGCTTTGATAGCCGTGCAGTCCGCAGGGGCGGCAATCCAATTTTCCTTTCAGCTCGATGATGCGCGAGACGTCGGACAGGACGCCGAAGCCGAACGCGGGCGTGGTGGAGCAGAAAATTTGCGTGACGGGCGCGTTGACCGCGCTGGCCATGTGCGCGGGCGCGGAATCGTTCACGTAGTTCATCGTCGCGCCGGCCATCAGCGCGGCGGATTGCAAAAGATTCAACTGCCCGCAGAGATTATAAACGTCACCGCGGTGCGTAGCGCGCACGATGCGGTCGCAGGCTTCGGAGTCGGAAGGCGCGCCGATGAGGTAGATGCGGCGGCCGGTGGGCATAAGGCGGATGAGCTCCACCCATTTTTCCGCGGGCCATTGCTTGGTGAACCACACCGAGGTCGGGGCGATGCAGATGTACTCGCCGTGGCCTTTGTGATAGCTGATGATCTTTTCGTCGTCGGCCGTAGGATACAGCTTGGGGCGCTCGATGTAATGATCGGTGAGGTGCTCGATGAGCTCGATGTTGCGCCGCGTCTCGTGCTTGCCCGTGCCGATCTCGTGCTTCAGCTTGCGCGTGTAGCAGAAGGAAAACGGATTTTTGTCGAAGCCGATCTTTTCTTTCGCGCGCGACAGCCAGGTGATGAAGCCCGAGGAGCCGAAGCGGTGCAGGTTCACGACGACGTCGTAACGCTCTTTCCGCACCTGCCGCGCCAGGCCGAGCACGTGCTGCACCTTGTTCTCGTTCTTGTCGAAGATGATCGTGCGGCGGATGTGCGGGTGGCCTTTCAGCAGTCCCTCGTTGCCTTTCCGCAATAAAAAATCGATCGCCGCGTCCGGGTAGAATTTCCGGAGCTTCTCGATGAGCGGCGTGGCCAGGATGACGTCGCCGGTGAACGCGGTCTGTATGATGAGGAACTTCTGCAAATTTCGGATTTCGGATTCCCGATTTCGGATCTAAAATTCCGGATCGAAAAATCCGAAATCGGGAATCCGAAATCCGAAATCGTTAGTCTTTTCCTTTTTCTCCCGTGAACTGATCCTCGGTATTGCGGAAGAGCACGTTGAAGGTCGTGAGGCTGCCGTAGATCTTGGTGATGTATTGCTGCATCTCCACTTTCTCCGCGTCGCTCAGCTTGTCGTTCGCGTTGATCTTCTGCTCGAGCACGCGCAGGCGGTCGCGCAGCATGACGATCTTGTGGAAAAAGGTATCGAGGGGCACCTCTTTCGATTTCAGGCCGGGGTCGGAAGGCTTCAGGATCATCATCCCGCCTTCCCAGCGTCCGCCGATCTCGGTGTTCGGGCCGGCGTCGCTGTATGATTCCAGCACGCGGCGCAGCGTGGCTTCGAGCTCGTCCATAGTGAATGTGTGTTTGGTGATGGCATCGCCTTCGACGACCGTGAGCAATTCCTGCTGGCGCTTGGAAATGTCCATCGCCCCGCGCTTGCCGAAGTCGATCGTGTAGAATAATTCATGCACGTCGACGACGACGCCGCGGCCGAAGTGCTCATGGTCGATGTGCGTGCCGACGGTGATCTCGGTCATAAAGTGAGAAGTGAATGCGTTTAAAAAGTTAAGCGGGAAAAGCGATTTGTAAAAAAACGCCGCCGCGTTTTTCCCGCGCATGACGAAGGTACGAAATTCGATCCCGAAAAAAGGAAGCTGTTCCGCTCAGTAGAATTCCGCGATCCTGCGCAGGGCCTGCCGGTCGAGGATGCGGATGTGCTGGCCCTGCGTGGCCACGATGCCCTGCTTTTTGAATTCCTGCAGCACGCGCACCAGCGTCTCTTTCACCGTGCCGAGGTAGCTGGCGAAATTGTTGCGCGAAAGGTTGACGCCGTTGGATTTTCCTTTCACCTTGTACAGCTCTTCGAGCACCAGCAGCCCGATGGCCACGCGCGCTTTCACGGGATGCTGCGCAAGCACGGTGGTGTTGTTCACCCACACGGTGAATTCCTGGCTGAGCGAAACGAGCACGGCGTGCATCAGGTCGTTCGAGCTTTTCATGCATTTCATGAAATGGCCGGCGGGGACGAAATCGTAGGAGCAATCTTCGAGCGCGGCGGCGGAAACCGGGTGCGGCTCCTCGCTGATCAGCGGTCGGTAGCCGAAGAGCTCGCCTTTCGTGTAGATGAACATGATCTGCTCGCGTGCGTCACGGCTCGTTTGGTACACTTTCACCTTGCCTTTTCGCAGCAGGTAAAGTCCCTTCGAAAAAGCGCCCTCGCGGTAGATCACTTTTCCCTTGCGCGCTTTGAAGCGTTTGGCGGGCAGCAGCAGCTTCTGGCGATCGCGCAGCGGGATGCGCTCCAGGATGCGCCCGGTTTTGAAATACAGCTTGTCGATCTCGAAGCTCATGCCAGGGTGCCGCAAAAATAGAACCGCATTTTTCGATGAGCGGTGACAAAAGTCACCGGCAAGCGCTGCAGGACGGGTTATTTTTGCCGCGTGTGAGTTTAGGTGACTTCCTAAAAGTAGTGTTTACAGGCCCGTGCATTCGCGCACGGGCCTTTATTTCAAAAGAACATGGCCATTTCATTGAAAGATATTGTGCTCGGGTACGTTGATGATGCGCTGGACGCCGATGATCTCGAAACGCTGGGCGACTACCTCCGCTCCGTGATCAGCATCGAAGGGCTGAGCGGAACGCCGCTGACCGAAGCGCTTCAGCAGCTGCACGAAGACCTGAAAGAAGCTTGCGCGGGCGCCGCGAATGCCGCAGCGCGCCAGCGCTACAAAGCCGCGCTCACCAACTTCGAAGCGGATTTCTCTTCGCACCTCATCGACCGCGAGATCGACACGCTTCCGCGCGACCATTGACGAAAGTCATCGTTATGCGGATTCGCAGCTCGTACTTTTGTTTCATCCCGGGGAGAATTCTCCTTTTTCATTTTCGCCGCTCGCCTTCGCGTAGCTTGCGCTCCCGCTAAAGTTTCAGCGGCGCGGACGGCGAAGCAAGGCGCAGCGATTTTTTTTCGAGGCCTTCGCGGACGACCGTCCGCTCTTCAGCGCCTCATCACTTTTAATACGCGAAGCAATATGGAAACGATGAACTATCGTTCTTACGCGCTTCATAATTTCCGGCAGATCCCCCAGCTGGAAAGGTTGAGCGCTGCGGAACTCGAAGCGATGGCAGTGGTGGCGAACGTGCTGCCGTTCAAAACGAACAACTACGTGATCGGCGAGCTGATCGACTGGGACAATTACCGCGACGACCCGATGTTCCTGCTCACTTTCCCGCAGCGCGACATGCTCACGCGCGCGCACTTCAGCATGATGGAAAAAACCCTGCAGCGCAGCGACAGGCGCGAGGTGATCAGGCAGGTTGCGGAAAACATTCGCCTTTCACTGAACCCGCACCCGGCCGGGCAGCTCGAGCATAACGTTCCGTATTTCGAAGGCGAGCGCCTGGGCGGCATCCAGCACAAGTACAAGGAAACGGTGCTGTTCTTCCCCGCACAGGGGCAGACCTGCCACGCGTACTGCACCTTCTGCTTTCGCTGGCCGCAGTTCGTCGGCATGAGCGAGATGAAATTCGCCATGCGCGAAACGGAACGCCTCGTGAACTACGTGCGCGCGCATGAAACGGTAACAGACGTTTTGTTCACCGGCGGCGATCCGCTGATCATGAAAACGAAATTGCTCGCCGGGTACGTCGATGCGCTGCTGGACGCGCGGCTGCCGAACCTGCAGACGATCCGCCTCGGCACGAAAGCGCTCGGCTACTGGCCGTACCGTTT
>Ga0196978_1001171_pt1 | contig 12066 bp, 9 predicted proteins | sample S3v_2013CmetaG_FD_155491 | JGI IMG/M metagenome (GOLD analysis project Ga0196978, IMG submission 155491) | Soil microbial communities from Anza Borrego desert, Southern California, United States - S3+v_20-13C | ecosystem: Environmental > Terrestrial > Soil > Desert | place: USA: California... | reverse complement strand
ATCCCCAGCAGCGCTGACGCAGTTACGAACGTCGGCAACGCTGAATCAGCGCAGAAACCTGCCCCCCTGTGGGCTGACGATTCGGCATGGTGCCGCCGGGCCCAGCGGCGCCACCAGATGCACGATCGGGTGCGTTTCTCACCTGTCAGGGCGTAGGCCGGACGGCGTATGCACTCGGTTCACGGCTTAAGCGGCCAAGGGTATGGTCAGCGAGCGAATCTCGCGTCTAGAACAGAAGGAAGCCGCACAACTTCCAAGGAGGACCGTGCATGTTTCCATCGTTCTGCGCTCGCCTGGGTTTTGCCCTGGCAACTTCCATGGTTGCGATCGTCCTGGCGCTGCCCCAGGCACAAGCTGCGCAGGGAGACTGCAGCCAGCCCGTATCCAATGGCGAGAACCCCACCGCCAGCGACTGCCTGTTCATCCTCAAGAGCGCGGTCGGCACGGAGGAATGCCTCATCTGCGTCTGCGACACGACGGGGAATGAGGAGACTACGGCCTCCGACTCGCTGCTCTGCCTGAAGTTCGCGGTAGGGCAGGAAGTTCAGCTCAACTGTCCGGACTGCGACGTGACGACCACCAGTACGTCCAGTACGAGCACCTCCAGTACCAGCACGTCGACCACCAGCACGACTCTCGGCGGACCGACGACGACGCTCGATACACCGACGACGACCCTGGATTCACCGACCACCACCATCGATACGCCGACCACGACGCTCGCCGACACGACGACGACGCTGGATACGCCGACCACCACGCTGGACACGCCCACGACGACGCTGGCGCCGGCAGGAGGAGCGTGTCCGGGCTTCGGCGAGCTGACGCTGTACTCTGGCTTCGGCGAGCTGTGCAGCAACAACGGCGATTGTCCGGTCGGGACCTGTGACAACGCTCGCGGGCGCTGTCGCACGGTCACCGAGCTCGACAGCGGCTGGACCGGTTTGGCGCACGATTCCGACATCAACAACGAGACCCTCAGCCGCGGCTTCCTGGACTGCCCTGGAACCGGCGGCGCTTGCGGCGTGTGCGCTGTGACCGGCATCGACCCGTCGGCCAACAATTGCCGGTGCGCCCATGACAACCAGGCCATCTGCGACAACAAGTTTGCCGTCGATGCCGACGACTGCGCCGGCCAGATCTGCAATTGCTACTTCGGCGCGCCGTTCCCGCTGTCCTCGGGCGGAACGCCCGCGTGCATCGTCAACCGCTTCTTCGAGGACATCACCGGCAGCGCCAATCCCGATGTGGGCAGCGGAGAGATCACCGCGAACCTGCGCACGCAGGTGTTCCTCGGGATCACGACGACCAGCCCGTGCCCGGTTTGCGGCGGTACCTGCTCCAACGACGCCGGTGTGCAGTGCATCTTCGACTCGGACTGCGGTAGCGGAAACACCTGCAACGACGATCCGACGGCCAATGACGGGCAGCGCGGAGGTGTATGCATCGAGGGCCGCAACGCCGGCACCGACTGCGACGTCAACGCCTACAACACCTCCTTCCCCGCCGTCCCCTCGGCGCCAGGCGGCGCCGGATACAGCATCGACTGCTTCCCGGACAGCGGAAAGAACGTCTCGGGTGCGGGCCTGGTCATTCAGCTGACCCAGACCACCGGATCGCAGCAGCTGGACTTCGACGTTCCCTGCGGCAACGGCGAGCTGGAATGTCCGTGCCGGCAGTGCACGAGCAATCAAGTCATTCCGTGCGACGACGACTCGGATTGCTCCGACCAGGAAGGCGCGTGCAGCGGCTCGAACCAGTTCTCATGCGACGACAACGCCGATTGCACGGGCGTCAATGTCGGCACGTGTCTGCCGATCAAGCGGTGCAGCATGGCGACTGGGCTGACGTGCATGACCAATGCCGACTGCGCCAATCGCAATGTCGGACAATGCAATCCGTCCATTTGCGGCTCCAACGGAACGGGCGGCTTCCCCGCGCCCAACCAGTGTCAGGGCGGCCTCTGCCAGGATCTCGGCAACGGAGAGGGCGTGTGCACCAACGGCCCGAACGAGAGCAGCTGCGATGCCGTGGTCAAGGCCAACGGCGACGGCATCCTCTCCTGCTCGGTCAACGACGACTGCACGCCGGCATCCGTGGGCGTGGACGCGGGTGACTGCACCCTGGTCAAGCAGCGCGAATGCTTCAACGACCCGATCGTGGCCAGCGGCCAGGCCAGCCCGACGATGCCGGTGGGAGCTTCCGTGTTCTGCATCCCGCCGACGAGCAACCAGCCGATCAACTCGGTCGCGGGACTGCCTGGGCCGGGACGCGTCATCAATCAGGCTATCTCGCGGACGTTCTGCGAGAATGCGCCGGAGACGCAGTATCAGCCCGGCGTCGGCGGCTGCCCCGAGTAGTGACCTGTGGAACGCCGCTTCACCCGGCTTTTGGCCGGGTGAAGCGAGCTTCCTGGTGGGATCTCGGCCGGCGGGCGCGCGGAACGGGGCATTCGCTGCGTTGCCCGCCCGGTCGTTCGCTAAGGCGTACAGGAAGTACAGGTTGGCTCACTGCGCGGTCGCTTTCGGTCGAACTGTCGTGCCGGGGTTGCGGTTGACGGGCTCGATTCGGGTGTGTAGGGGGCGCGATATGAGTGACGTCGTCGAGGAGATCGTCGAGCCTGGGCTTCGGATATTGGATCCGCATCATCATCTGTGGGATCGGCCTACGGCGATCCTGAAGGATCTGCCGCCGCTGGTGCATCCGTTCATGGAGATCATTCGGCGGGTGCCCCGCTATCTGCTGGATGAGCTGCTTGCGGATCTCGGCGATGGGCACGACGTTCGTGGCACCGTCTATCTGGAGTGCGGAGCGATGTACCGGGCCAGCGGGCCGGAGGCGTTGCGCTGCGTTGGCGAGACCGAGTTCGTCAACGGCATCGCGGCGATGACGGCCAGCGGCATCTATGGCGACGTCCGTGCCTGTGCCGGCATCGTCGGTCATGCCGATCTGACGATGGGTGCTGCGGTCGAGGAAGTGCTGGCGGCTCATATCGCGGCTGCGCCCGACCGGTTCCGAGGGATCCGCCACAGCGCCTCCTACGATGACGACCCGGGCGTGCTCGGACCGTTGGCGGGCTATTCGGTGCAAGGCCGATATCGCGACGGAAAGTTTCGCGAGGGCTTCGCGATGCTGGGCAAGCTCGGCCTTTCCTTCGACGCCTGGCTGCTGGAGCCGCAGCTGCCGGACCTCATCGATCTGGCGCACGCGTTCGAAGGGACGACCATCGTTCTGGACCATGTCGGCACGCCGCTCGGCATCGGTGCCTACGCGGGCAGGCGCCAGGAGCGTTTCGACGTCTGGCGCGCCAACGTCGAGGCGCTCGCGTCCTGCCCGAACGTGGTGGTGAAGCTGGGTGGGCTGGCGATGCCTTTCGCCGGCTTCCCCTGGTCGTACGACAAGCGACCGTCTTCGTCGCAAGAGCTGGCCGCTGCGTGGAAGCCCTACCTGGACGTGTGCATCCAGGCGTTCGGACCGCAGCGCGCGATGCTCGAAAGCAACTTCCCGGTCGACAGCTTCACCTGCAGCTACCGGACGTTGTGGAACGCTCTGAAGCGAGCCGTCGCCGACTACTCGCAAGAGGAGAAGCGCGCGATGTGCGCGGAGACGGCAATGCGCGTGTATCGCCTGCGGCTGGACTGAACATCTAGTTGCGGCGCGGATGATCCGAGGGACCGCCGAGCTCGATCGCGAGCTCGCGGCGAACGCTGCTTGCGATGGCGGGAAAGTCGGCCTGCGTGATCCGGCGGCTGCGGGAATCGGGGAACGGAAAGCCGTTGCTTGCCAGGTTGTCGTTGACGACGACCTCGAAGCGCGCGTGCGAAGAGAACGGAATGCCACCGAACGCGTTCGGATTCGGCAGGGCGATCGCTTTGGCGTCGCTTGCGCAGCCGACCTCGGGTGCAGGGTCCGGGGTGAAGGCCATCGGCAGCAGCCACGGCCGCAGCGGCGAAGCCAGGTCGAGCTTGCGACGCGTCACCACCTTCCAGTCCGGCAATCGCCGCTGCGAGGTCCACCAGATCCCGTCCACCGCCTGCATGGCGGCCGATGCATTCTCCGCTGATACGATCTGCAGCCGCGCCAGGGCCGTGTCGAGCCACTCGGTCATGGCGCGGTCGTACTCGATTTCGCTTCCGGCCTGACCACTCAGGATGACGCCGGCGGCCAGCTTGGTGCCGAGCAGGTTCGAGTAGAGGTCTTCGAGCGAGAACGAGGACAGCTTTTCGGGCCACGACGGAATGTTGCTGTTGCCGTACCAGCTGCCGATCTCGTGCCAGACCGATACCTGGAACGCGAGCCACTGCGCCGTCGCAACCGCCAGTCGCCGGCGGCCGAGCCTGGCGATGCGGCGCTTCGATACCGGCTCGAGCACGGCGCGGCGCTGGCCGCCGAAGTCGCGCAGATCGATGGTGCCGCCGGTTTCCAGAAGGGCCTCGACGCGAGGTGCGAAGAACAGCGTGCGATCGGCGTGATCGCGCAGGTGTCCGAGATCGAGAAAGCCGCCCCGGCAAGTATAGACGATGCCGTTGTTCTCGCTGGCAGGACGCTCGCCACGAAGCCGCGCAGGGCTCGGGGTGAACTGCACGAGACCAGCGGCGTACTCATGCGGACCGAGGTCGTCGATCCCGCGTACGGTGCGAAGCTTGTAGAGAGGAATCGGAACCGAGACGACGTTGACCTGGAGGTTGAAGCCGAACGCGCAGCACGAACGGATGTGCGGCGGCTCGACCAGTGTCGCGATCGGCTCGTCGCGGGCCAAGCCGTCCAATGCGGCGTGATCGTCGAGCAGCGCAGCGTCGATGTACCTGAGCGAGATGCTGCGCGCCGGCTCTGGCGGCGGCGCGCTCCGATTCGCGAAGCATCCGGCGGCGCTCAGAAACGCGACCATCGCCACCAGCACGCTCATCCGAGGCGATACCTGCTCTCGAGGGTGATCCGTACGTCCGCCGACACAGAGAGCTCCCCGCAATGCCATCGGCATGAGTATTGGCTTGAAAGCCGCACGCCGTACAGACGCAAGGGCCCCACCACGGCGCAAGCCGCGGGACCCCGGCAGCTTCGGCCGCGACGTCGCTAGGATGCGATGACGATCTGTGCGCCCTCCTCGGGCGTGGGCCGCTGGAACCAGGCGGCGAAAAACTTCAGCGCATCCGGATCGATCTGGAAGTTGAACGTTGGCAGTTTTGCGTTCCTCTCCTGGATGCGCGCGTCGATGACCTCCAGCGGCGTGTCCAGGAAATGGGTCTTCACCGTCACTCCCGCCCGGGCCGCCGCTTCGATGAAGCCGACGCGGTGATCGCGCAGGAAGAATCCGTCATCGAGGATGACGTCGACCGACCGCCGCAGCAGCTGGTCGGCGACTTCCCAGATCAGCTCGCGGCATGCCAGTACGCGCCGCGTGTGCTCGTCCTGGCCGACTTCGCCGATCGAGTAGCGTCCGAACATCGTGATCAGCCAGCGGTCCAGCGTAAAGAGCACCGCGCCGGTACTCGCCGACAGCGCGTCGGCGTAGGTGGTCTTTCCGGAGCAGGGCAGGCCCGCGATGAGATGCAGGCAAGGGACTCGTGTGTCAGCAGCGGCGGTCATGACGCGATGAGGGCGCGACGTCCATTACGCGGCAAAGAGAACGGAATCCATCCCGCTGTCGTAGTACGCAGTCAGGAAGACCGGGTCCACGCTCGGGTTGGCCACCTCCTAGCTCACCATGGAGGACGCGAGCTCCGCGCGCGTGGGGATGCGCCAGTCGGTGGACCGGGCGAAGGCCGACGCGTTCAGGTCGACGAGCCAGGCCCATATCGTTCGGAAAGATGAACATTCGCCATCGCCATAGGCACATGTCGAACAACCGAGAGGGTCACCATCGACGCCGGCCACGCAGGCGATAGCCGCCGCTACGGTCGGACAGGAACCTGCGGCCGATTCCTCAGGCGTCGCCCATTGGGCCCGGAATTTCGACGTGCACTTCTCTATTGCCGCGGAATGCGTATCGGCGTCGGTGCCGCCGATCGCCTTGGCCCGGGCTTTCCTGCACCGCTCGGATCACGATGCGGCTCGCATCATCTCATTTCTCCTTCGATGGCTTGTCGTCGTCCGTCTGGCCGCCGCTGCCCGCACGGACCTGAGCCGTGACATGGCTCATGAACTCGGCGAGCTGATGGATGCCGTGGAAGCGCCGGTTGTGGCCGGTCGTGACGTGCTCGGCCCGTCCGCTGACGGCGTCCGGATCGGAGGCGTTCCCGCCGGTGACGTGGACGACGAACGCGGCGTCGGGGTTGAGCGGGGCTGCAGGCGACTGTTCCGGATCTCGTTTCGGCACGCGCCGACTGTACGGGCACCGGCCGTGGCAAGTCGTAAAGAAACGGTAAAGTTCCTGGGACAGCGGTCAAAGTCGGCGCGGTGCACGGCGGAGAGGGACAGGAGCGGGCTCCCGAGCACGACCCTCCAGGGATCTAGGGCTCGAAGACTCCGCGCGCGAACGTGGATGCGCCGAGATTCGATCCGTCCAGAAGCAGACACCGGCCGGGGCGAGCTCGGCCGGTGTCTTCACGTCATGAGCGCTTTGTCGTCAGTGCTTGCCGCCGCCCTTGCCACCGCCGCCGCTGCGTCCGCCGGCTGAATGTCCGCCACCGCGCGACGGTCCGCCACTGGAGCGCCCGCCGCCTGAGGAACGCTGGATCTGGCGTCCGCCCGAACCGCCGCCGGTGCGAACGCTGTGCGGCTGCGAGCTTCGTCCGGGCGAACGTCCTACCGACGAGCGTTGCGGCACGGAGCGCTGCGGGCCGCGGTCGGAGCGACCGATCGACGATCGCTGCGGCGAGCGTTGCGCGGGTGGCTGCGAGCGATGGATTTGCGCCGGCGCGCTGCGGCCGCCATCGCTGCCTCGACTGTCACGGACGGAAGCCGGCCGGCGCGTATCGCGCCCGTCGCGGAACGAATCCTCTCTTCGGCCGTCGCGAGAGATCGCACCGCTGCGAACGCTGCCGTTGCGGCCGCCGCTGTCGCCGGTGATGCGATCGGTGTCCCAGCGCCGCTCGCGTCGCCAGTTGCTCCAGTTGTTCCGAACGCTGTCGTAGGAGAGGCGTTCGTGATTCCAGGTGCGCCCATGCCAGCGGCGGTTGCGGTAGTCCGATCTCCAGGTCCTCGGAATCGACGAGTAGAAGGTCGGCACGCCCGAGTAGTAGCCCCAGTCGCGATCGTAGTAGCGCGACCGATACCAACGACCTCCGTACGGACGCCACCAGTAACCGTCGACGAAGAACAGATCCTCGCCGTAGTCGGGTACTGCATAGACGTACGTGCCCGGAAGCACCACCAGCTGCGGCGGGGCCGGGAGGATCAGTGGGGGCGGTAGCGGAATGCTGATGCCGACGTCCACGTGAACCTGCGCATTCGAGGTGCTGGGAGTCAGGCTGACAGCGGCAACGCCGAGCGTGGCTGCCAGTGCGATCGAGGAGATATGTCGTAGGTTCATCGCTTCTTTCCTTTGCCGCCGATGCGCCGTGCGCGCACGAGCGGCTGCCTGCCCGCTGTCGAGTCGGACGTCACCGGCGACGCGCGAATTCGAGCGCGGGCATCCGAACCTCCCCGTCAGGGGTCCACGCGGCACGATTGCCTGTCACGAGCGAGATTCGTGTCGCAAGGCGAGGTGCAGACCGCTGTCGGCCCGTGATAGTGCGCATCGGTCATGAATCGTCGACGCGCAAGCCACGCTCCTCTTCTCATCCTGCTCCTGATGGCCTCGACCGCTCGCGCCGGAGATCTGCTGTGCGGGGACGGCAATGGCGACGGCAGCATCACCGCGGTCGATGCCTTGTTCGCGCTGCGCACGGCCGTTGGCACTGCCAGCTGCGCGCTGACCCTGTGCGACTACAACGGCGATGACAAGATCACCGCCACCGACGCGCTGGCGATCCTTCGCAAGGCAGTGGGCGGAGACATTCCGCCGCAGTGCCCGGTCGAGCAGGTCGGCGAGGTCGAATGCCAGCAGCTGGACGCGCCGCAATCCGGCACCTGCACCGTAACTCCAGGCTCTGCCGATACGGTGCTGATCGGCGACGTGCTGACGCCCGGGACCATCTACCGCGGCGGCCAGGTCGTCGTAAGCGCTGCGGGGATCATCGTCCAGGCCGGCTGCGCGGCGGGCTGCTCCTCCAACCAGGATTGCGCTGCCATGGCCTCCGGTGCGGCGACCGTCACATGCGCCGAGGCGGTCATCTCGCCGGGCCTGATCAACTCGCATGAGCACCTGACCTTTTCTCAGAGCAGCCCGTACGTCGGCACCGCCGAGCGTTACGAGCATCGCCATCAGTGGAGAACGGGCGAAGGCGATCACACCCAGATACCGGTCACGAGCGCGGGCAATGCCGATGCGATGGCCTGGACGGAGCTGCGTCATCTGCTCGGGGGAACGACGTCGATCATCGGTAGCGGTGCCAGGGCCGGTCTGCTTCGAAATCTGGACCGCGCCGCCAATATGGAAGGCCTGGATCAGCCGCCGGTCGATTTCGACACTTTCCCGTTGGCTGATTCCGACGGTGACAGCGCGACGGCACCGAGCTGTACGTACGGCGAGAACATGGTGACGCCGCAGGACATCGCATCCGTGGACGCCTACCATCCGCATGTCGCCGAAGGGCTCGATGCGCGGGCCGCGAACGAGGCTGTCTGTCTCGGCGAAGCCAACCCCGCGCACGACGTCACGCTGGACCAGACCAGCTTCGTTCACGGGATCGCCATTTCGGCCGGCGGCCTTGCGACGATGGCCGAGCGCGGAACAGGGCTGATATGGCTCCCGCGTTCGAATCTGGCGCTGTACGGGAATACCGCCACCGTCACCGCCGCGCACCGCCTCGGCGTCGGCATCGCGCTCGGAACCGAATGGATGGCCACCGGCTCCGCCCACCTGCTGCGCGAGCTGCGCTGCGCCGACTCCTTCAACCAGACATATCTGGACGGCTACTTCAGTGACGAGGATCTGTGGCGAATGGTCACCGCGAACGCAGCCGTCGCCGCGGCGATGGACGACGCGATCGGCACCCTGGCAGCTGGCCAGGTCGCGGACATCACCATCTTCCGCAAGGGAGATGCCCTCGGGTACGACGCGGTAGTCGATGCCGAGCCGGAGGACGTCGTGCTGCTGATGCGCGGCGGCAAGGTCATCTACGGCGACCAGGGCGTCGTGTCGGCGCTTCTCGACGCTACGAATTGCGATACCTTCGACGTCTGCACGACCGCAAAGACGCTGTGCCTGTCGGCCGAGATCGGCAAGAACCTGGCTGCACTGCAGTCTGCGGTTCCGAACGCGTATCCGCCCTCTCTTTGCGGCATCCCGCCGAACGAGCCGACCTGCACACCGATGCGCGCAGCGTCCGTGGACGGCTCGACGGTCTACACAGGCACGCCGAGCCAGAGCGACGCGGACGGTGACGGGATCGCCGACGACGCCGACAACTGTCCGGACGTCTTCAATCCCGTACGCCCGATGGATGACGGAGCGCAGGCGGACGACGACGACGACGATGCAGGCGACGCATGTGATCCGTGTCCGGTCGACGCTGACACCACGGACTGTCCGGCACTGGCGCCGGTCAACGCGGACTGAAACGCCGACTGTTTCGGCGCGCGCGAAGGATCAACGGTCCGGCAACGGAACACGGAAGGTCGGCGTCTCGACGGCCACGAGATGCGAAGCCCTCCGGGCGGCGATGCCGCTCAGCGGGCGCCGATGGCGATGAAGCTCCAATTGTAAGGCGCTGGTCCCGGTATGCTCGGCCCGGCCGCCGGGAGTGGATAGCGGTTCTGCGACAGGAAAGCGGCAAAGCCCGAGCCATCCGGAGCCACGCCTCCGGCCGAGTAATCGATCGAGATGGAGTTGAGCTGCAGGCCTTCGCCCGAGCCCTGCACCGAAGGGCTTTCCACGGACAACGTCACCGAAGGGCGGCCCTCGAAACTGTCATCGAACTCGATCTCGTATCGGGGAAACAGAACCGCGCCGACATACAGCCCTACCGCCTCACTGGCCTGATTGGTGCCGCGATACGGCATGTCGATGCGGATATGTGTCGAGTCCAGGATTTCGACCACTCGGTAGAACTGCTCGTCGGACGTGCCGTCGACCAGGACGTAGGTGTCGACGCCTATGCCCGATCCCGCGACGCCGCCATTGCTGAGGCTGATCGTCGTCGATCCATCGGTTGCCAGGCCGTTGCGAGTCAACGATCCGCCGCTGCCCGCGGGGATGTAGTTGACCTCGAATCCCTCGCCAGCCAGGACCACGCCGTTCTGCCCGATGGTTCCGCGGACCACGGACAGCGCCTCGTCGCACTCGTCGCAGATCAGATTGACCTGTTGCCCGACAGAGGCGCGAAGCACGCGCAGCGCGTCGGCGGAACGAATCTCGCCGTCGCCGCTTACGTCGCCGCAGACGGCCGCAGCCGTCACGGACGTAAAAAGGACGATCGCCGTTGCCGAGACCGAAGCCGTCAATCGCGAAGGATTCATGTCTGGTGCTCCTTTGCTGATGTGCGCCCGCCACTCGACGCTGGCGCCCCCCACACGTAGGCCGCAGCTCACAACCGTGCAATAGCGAGGAACGAGCGCGCTCGATCTACGCACCTTGGCTACCGGGCCGGGGCGTCGACTCTAGGAAGCCGAAAACGGCAGGCAATTCACGGATTGACCTGGCCTTGACCGGCACCATATGGTCCGCGCCATGGCGATATCCGCAGTGCCGTTTCCGCTCTCGCTCGTCGTGCTGCTGATGTCACTTCCGCATTGGGCATCGGCTGCAGCGTGTGGCGACGAGCTGCCGCAGGGACGCGTCGCCTGCGGGTGTGGCGACACCGTCGTCACCGATACGCGTCTTGTGGCGACCGACCCCGCCGTGAGCTCGGCCTGTCCGATCGACGGGCTGATCGTGCGGGCCGGCGAGCTCGCCTCCTCCATTCGTCTCGACCTTGGTGGTCACACGATCCGTGGCAGCGGCATAGGCGCAGGGTTGCGCGTCGTTTACGGAGGCTCCGACGGCGCGGTGATCGCCGGCGGCACGTCTGGGGCTCGTGGTTCCATCGCCGGCTTCGGCACCGGTCTTCGCGCCGATGCCGGCAACCGGATCGCGCGCATCAGCCATCTCGAGCTGCGCGACAACCGTTTCGAGGGCGCAAGGATGCGCATAGCCGGCACCGTCATCGAAGACGTGGTGGCCAGCGGGAACCACGGCGACGGTCTGTATCTGCGCGGGACCGGCGGGCGGCTGGTCGACGTGCGCAGCGAAGAGAATGGACAGAACGGCCTGCGGCTGTTCACGCGCGGCATGGCGGTGGATGCGGTGGCGCTTCGCAACAAGCGCAGCGGCATCATCGTCGACGGCGCTGACAACGATCTGGCTGACGCCTCGGCCCGCGACAACGGCCGCGACGGTCTGCTCGTGCGTGGCTCGTGCGCGCGCGAGGTTCAATCGCAGAATTCCGACCGCATCCGCGTCCATGCCCGCGAGGTCTCCCGATGAATGCGATGGTTCCGATGGCTCTGACGATATCCTTGTTGGCGACGGCCACCGTCGCGCGCGCAGCCGTGGTGACCTCACCCGATGAAATCTGTCCTGCCGCCGACGATCCGTGCCTGGTCACCAGCACCTACGAGGTCGATACCAGTGCGCCGCTCGATTTCGGGTTGCGCACGGTGCGAGTAACCGGCGAGGGCCGATTCGTCGGCAGCCTCGAGCTGGCCTGCGGGGCGTTCGAGAGCGTCGTCGACCCGGGCGACCAGTGGATGGTCGTACGACCTGCCGATGGTACCGGCAGCGTGGCCATCACTGCGCGCCGGCGCTGCTCGCTCTCCGCCTCCACGCCTTGCCTGGATGACACAGCCTGCACCGTCGCCGGCCATGGCACGTGCAGCGACGGCAGCGGAAACATCTTTCTCTCCGGCCGCCTCTACGGTGCATCGCCCAGTGTCATGCTGCGCGCGGCCGGAGACGTGCTGCTCGAAGGAAGCATACGGGCCAGGGGCGTTCCGCCCGAAGGCTATGGCGGCACGGTGGAGATCGTCTCGGGCATGGGCGTCATC
>Ga0196978_1001169_pt1 | contig 12087 bp, 6 predicted proteins | sample S3v_2013CmetaG_FD_155491 | JGI IMG/M metagenome (GOLD analysis project Ga0196978, IMG submission 155491) | Soil microbial communities from Anza Borrego desert, Southern California, United States - S3+v_20-13C | ecosystem: Environmental > Terrestrial > Soil > Desert | place: USA: California... | reverse complement strand
GAAGGACGACGTCTTCACCCGGATGCCTTTTTCAATCGCGTCGGCGCCGAGATAGGCGCCCCACGGCCACGCGGCGATGGCAACGCGCACGCTGGCGCCCTTGGGCGACACGCCGATCTTCTCCGGGCCGTAGAACGCGATCGGGCGGATGTAGCACTCCTCCAGCTTGTTCGCGCGCACGACTTCCTTCTGTGCCGCGATGATCTCCTCGCGCGTGTACGGGATCTTCATCATGTAGATGTGCGCGGAGTTGAAGAGTCGCTCCGTGTGCTCCTTCACCCTGAAGATCGCCGTGCCGCGCGTCGTCTTGTACGCGCGCACGCCTTCGAACACGGCGAGGCCGTAGTGCAGCGAGTGCGTGAGCACGTGAGTGTTCGCGTCGCGCCAGGGCACGAGCTTGCCGTCGTACCAGATCTGGCCGTCGCGATCAGCCATCGACATGATTCAACTCCGGGAGTGCAAAGGACTGATTTTAGCCGAGAACCTCGGTCCATAACGCCCGCACCGCGTGCGCTTCGCGCGCGACGCTCTCGGGCTCGACGCGCGCGTAGCGTTCGCCCTGCAGCCGCAGTGCGTGCTGAAGCTGCCGGAACTTGCGATAGGCGTCGTGTGCGGCCAGCGCGAGCGGCTCGCGGATCAACCCGAGGCGCGCGGCGAGCTTGAGCAGCGCGAGATTGCCGATATTCCCGGTGAGCTCTTTGTGCGCGTGCGCGAATCCGAGCACGAGGTATTGCACGACGAATTCGACGTCGACGATGCCGCCGCGGTCGTGCTTCAAATCGAAGAGCGCGCTCGCGTTCGGGTGACCCTCGAACATCTTCGCGCGCATCTCGATGACGGCGTCTCGCAGGGCGGACAGATCGCGCCCCTTGCGCAGGACCTCGATACGAAACGTCTCGAACGCCGCGCCGATCGTCCGGTCGCCGGCGACGAAACGCGCGCGCGTGAGCGCCTGGTGCTCCCACGGCCAAGCCTGGTGGAGCTGGTAGTCGCGGAAGCTTTCCGACGGGCTCACCAGCAGGCCGGCGGCGCCGTCGGGCCGCAGCCTCAGATCCGTTTCGTACAGCACGCCCGCCGAGGTCATGGTCGTCAGGTGGTAGTTGATGCGGCGTGCGAGGCGGCTGTAGTTTTCCGGCGCTTCCGCGGCACGGTCGTCATACAGGAAAACGAGGTCGAGGTCGGACGCGTAGCCGAGCTCCTTGCCGCCGAGCTTCCCGTAGCCGATGACCGCGAACGCGGGCGATTCGCGGTGCCGCTGGCGCACGTCGTGCCACGCGAGGCGCAGCACCTCGCCGATGATCACGCAGGCGAGATCGCTCAGGTGATCGGACAGCGTCTCGAGCGGCAGGCTGCCTGAGAGGTCCTGCGCGAGCAGGTGCATGGTGTGCACGTGCTTGAAGTGCCGCAGCAGATCCATCTGCTTCTCGGTGTCTCCGGCGGCCTCGTCGAGCTGCTCGTGCAGTGTGTCCAGCAGCGCCGGCCAGTCGGGCGCCGAGTAGAGCGTGCGCGTATCGAGCAGCTCGTCGAGCAGGATCGGGCGCTGCGTGAGGTAGTCCGCGGCCCACGGGCTCGCGCTCATGATCTCGGCCACGCGCGCGAGCGCCTGCGGATATTGTTCGAGCAGCGCGAGATAGGATTCGCGGCGGCTCACGCTCTCGAAGAGCTGGAGCACGCGGCCGAGCGTGGCGTCGGGTTTGCGGTGCGCCGCCGCTGCCTGCACCGCGAGCGGCACGAGCCGCTCCAGTCGGGCCTGGCTCGACGCCGGCATCCGCCGGTAGCGCGCGCTTTCGCGCAGGCCCTCGAGCCGCGCGGCCGCTTCATCCGGCTGCTCGTAACCGAGCTTCGCGAGCGCCGCGCGAATCTCGCCGCTGCCGCCGGCGAAAGCCACACGGCATTCGACGGCGCGTTCATCCTCCTGCGCGGGCGCGCCGGCGAAGATGTCTTCGAAATGTCGCGTCACCGCGGCACGATGCGCATCCAGCCGCTCGCGCAGCGCCGCGTAGTCGCGGCAGCCCATGCTTTCGGCGACGAGCTGCCGTTCCTCATCGGTCCGTGGCAGCGTATGCGTCTGCTGGTCGTCGAGATACTGCAGCCGGTGCTCGAGATCGCGCAGGAACACGTATGCCGACGTGAGCTCGCTCACGGCGTCGGGCGTGAGCAGCCGGCGCTGTGCGAGCAGCGGCAGGACCGCGAGCGTGGGCTGGCTGCGAAGTCCTGCATCGCGTCCGCCGCGGATCAACTGGAACACCTGCACGATGAACTCGATCTCGCGGATGCCGCCGGGGCCGAGCTTGATGTTGTCGGCGATGTCGCGGCGCTCGACTTCCATGCGCACCTGCCGGTGCAGGTCGCGCATCGAGGCGAAGGCGCTGTAATCGAGATGCCGCCGGAAGACGAAGGGTCGCACGAGATCCATCAGCTCGCCGGGGCGCTCGCCGGTGATGCAACGTCCCTTGATCCACGCGTAACGCTCCCACTCGCGGCCCTGCGTGACGAGATACGTCTCCAGCATGTCGTAGCTCGCGACGAGCGGTCCGCTGTCGCCGTAGGGCCGCAGGCGCAGATCGACGCGGAAGACGTAGCCGTCTTCCGTCGGCGCAGACAGCGCGGCCGAAAGCTTGCGCGCGAGCCGCGCGAAGAACTCGTGGTTGCTGAGCTGACGCGGCCCGGCGGTTTCGCCCTCTTCGGGATACAGGAGCACGAGATCGACGTCCGAGGAGACGTTGAGCTCGCCGCCGCCCAGCTTGCCCATGCCGACGACGTGCATGCGCTGCGGCTTGCCGCTCGCCTCTCCGATCGGCTCGCCGTATTCAGCCGCGAGCTCGGCGTGCGCCGCGTCGGTCGCGGCCGCGATCGCGAGCTCCGCGAGCGCCGTCACCGTTGCGACGACTTCAGCGAGGTCCGCGCGGCCCGAGAGATCGCGGGCGATCAGCGCGAGCATCACCTGCTTGCGCAGCCGCCGCAGCGCGCGCGCAAGCGCGTCGCCCGCAGCGAGCAGCGCTGCCAGACGCCCTCGCATGCCCTCCGCGGTGAACGGCGCGTCGAAATCGACGTCTGATTGAAGACCCGGTTCGGCGTCGAGCAGACGCCGGGCATATCGGCTGAAGCGGATCGCAGCTCCGAGCGGCGTGTCGCCGACCTTCGACGGCCGCGCGTTAACGGATTCCATACAGCACTCGGAGTACAATCGCTCGAAGGGGCTCCTGACTATCGCATGTTTCTGAATTACAGGCAAAAAACGTGTCTCTCGCCGCGACGCTGCGCTGGCTGAAATCCGGCTCGGCGTGGACGTCGCGCGCGCTCCTGTGGAGCGTCATCGCGGTCGTGCTCGTGTGTGCGAGCGTGGTGCTCTCGCTGCGCTACTGGCTGCTTCCGAACGTGGACGCGTATCGCGACGACATCGCCGCCGCGGTGAGCCGCGCGGCGAATCTGCGCATCACGATCGGCCGTATCTCCGGCGACTGGGACGGCATGCGTCCGCATCTGAAGCTCGAGAACGTGAGCGTCCACGATCGCGAGGGCCACAAGGCGCTGGAGCTCGCGCGCGTGGACAGCACGCTCGCCTGGCGCTCGCTCGCCACGCTGCGTCTCCACTTTCACGCGCTGGACATCTACCGGCCGTACCTCGGCATACGCCGCGATACCGAGGGCGTGCTGTCGGTCGCGGGGATCCGCCTCGAAACCGAGCATCGCGACCGCGCCGGTTTCACCGACTGGCTGTTGCAGCAGCCCGACGTGGAGATCCACGACGCCGCGGTCGTCTGGACGGACGAATTGCGCGGCGCGCCGCCGCTCGAGCTGACCGGGGTTGCGCTGCAGCTCGTGAACCGCGGCAGTCGCCATCGCTTCGGCTTTCGCGCGCGTCCGCCGGAGGCGCTTGCCGCGCCGATCGAATTGCGCGGTGACGTTCGCGGCGAAAGCATCGAGCTCATCTCGCGCTGGAACGGCCGGTTGTTCCTGCAGCTCGATCGCGTCGATCTCGGCGCGTGGGGTCCATGGCTCGACCTGCCGGTCGAGGTCACGCGCGGCGCCGGTGCGCTGCGCACCTGGCTCACTTTCGGTCGTGACGCGCTCTCCGAGGTGGTCGCGGACGTGAAGCTCGCGTCGGTCAAGGCACGGCTGCGCGAGGACCTGCCGCAGCTCGAGCTCGACGCGCTCGCCGGCCGGCTCGCGTGGAAGGAGATACCCGACGGCTTCGAGTTCGTCGCCGGCAAGCTGGGCTTCAGCGGCGGCGGCGCCGTGCTGCCGCCAGCCGACATCCGGCTTCACGTGGCCACGGACAAGGACGGTGTGCAACGGGGTGAAGCGCACGCCGACGCCCTCGATCTCGCGCCGCTCACGATGATCGCGGACCGGCTTCCCTTCGATGACGCGCTGCGGGCCGAGCTCGTCGCGGCCGCCCCGCGCGGCAAGCTGCACGACGTCGCGCTCAGGTGGACGGGCGCGTGGCCGGAGCCGCAGACGTTCTCCGCGCGCGGACGGTTCGAATCGCTCGCGGTGAATCGGTGGCGCAGCGCGCCGGGCTTCACGGGCCTGAGCGGCCAGGTGGATGGCACGGAGAAAGGCGGAACGCTGCGCGTGACCGGCGAGAGCGCCGTGCTCGACATGCCGCAGGTTTTTGCGGGCGCGCTCAAGCTCGACACACTGACGGGCCAGCTTGCGTGGACACGCTCCGCCGCGGGCTACGAAGTGAGGCTCGACAATGTGTCGTTCGCCAATCCGGACGCAGCCGGCAGGGTTCTCGGAACCTACCGCAGCGCGCCGCAGCCGCGCGGCGAGATCGATCTCACCGGGCAGCTTACGCGCGCGGACGCGCGCGGCGTCGCCAAGTACATTCCGATCACGGTGATGAAGGGGAGCCGCCCGTGGTTCGAGCGCGCGTTCGTCGCCGGACAGTCGAACGACGTGCGCTTTCGCGTGAAAGGCCGGCTCGACGAATTTCCATTCCCGGATGAAAAGCGCGGAACGTTCCAGGTCACGGCGAAAGTGACGGGCGGAACGCTGGATTACGCCGAGCGGTGGCCGCGCATCGAGGGCATCGAAGGCGACCTCGCTTTTCGCGGATCGCGCATGGAATTCCTCGCCCGGCGCGGGACGATCAACGGCGTGAAGCTCTCGAAAGTACAGGGCGAGATCCCCGATCTCAAAGCGCGCCCCGAGATGCTCACGGTCAGCGGCGAAGCCGAAGGCACCACGCCCGAGTTCCTCGCCTTCATCGCGAAGACCCCGGTAGCGGACATGATCGATCATCACACCGATGGCATTCAGGCGCAGGGCAACGGCAGGCTCACGCTCACGCTCACGCTGCCGCTCGGGCAGCTTGCGTCGAGCAACGTCGCCGGCAGCTACCTCCTGCTCAACAACAACGTGATCATCGAGCGCGACGTGCCGGCGCTCGAAGCGGTGAACGGCAGGATCGAATTCACCGAGTCGTCCGTGCGTACCACCGGTCTCACGGGCACGTTCCTCGGAGGGCCGATCAGAGTTTCCGGGACGACCCATCGCGATTCGGTCATGCGCGCGACGCTGGAAGGGCGTATCAACGCCGATAACGTGCGCAAAGCCGGCGGCCCGGCCTGGATGCAGCATCTTCGAGGCTCGACCGACTGGCGCGGCGCGCTCACGCTGCGCAAGAAGGTTCCGGAGCTCGTGCTCGAGTCGAGCCTGCAGGGCATCGCGTCGAACCTTCCGGCGCCGCTGGCGAAATCGGCCGCCGAGGCGATGCCGCTGCGCATCGACCGCCGGGTGACCGCTCCGCAGCAGGACCGCATCCTGGTGAATTACGGCAACCTCGTGAAGGCCGAGCTCGTGAGGCGCATCGGGGCTGGCGGCACCGTCGTCGAGCGCGGCGTGGTGCGCCTCGGCGCGGGAGAGGCAGGAGAGCCGGACCGACCGGGTGTGTGGGTGAGGGGGGCGCTCGGGAAAGTGGACCTCGACGAGTGGCTCGCTTTCAGCCGCTCCGCAACTGGCGACGGCGGCTCCACGTTTGCTGGCGCCGACGTGAAGTTCGGCGAGGCGCAATTCCTCGGCCGTGCGTTCCACGATCTCGGCGTCGTGATGTCGCCGCAGACGGGAGCGACGCAGCTCACGCTCACCGGCCGCGAGATCGAAGGCGTCGCAAGCTGGCGGGGGGAAGGCCGGGGGCGTCTCAACGCACGCCTGAAGAAGCTCGTGCTCGGGTCCGCGGACACGAAAGCCGCGGCCGCTGCGAAACCGGAGCCGGCGAAGCCCGCCGAGTTCCCGGCGCTCGATGTGGTGGTTGAAAGCTTTCAGCATGGCGAAAAGCAGCTCGGCAGGCTCGAGCTGAACGCGGTGCCGCAGGACCGCAACTGGCGCATCGAGCGCCTGCGCATCGCGAATCCCGACACCGTCCTCGTCGCGGACGGCGTGTGGCAGGGCTGGCGCACCGAGCCGCGCACGCAGTTGAACGTCCGCATGGACGTAACCGATATCGGCAGGGGTCTCGCGCGGTGGGCTTTGCCCGCAGGGGTCCGCCGCGGCACCGCCAAGATCGAAGGTCAGCTCGACTGGAACGGGAGCCCCCACGATCTCGACTACGCGTCGCTCGGCGGCCTGCTCACGATCCAGGCCGAGAAGGGGCAGTTCGTGAAGCTCGAGCCCGGCATCGCCAAGTTGCTCGGCATCGTGTCGCTGCAGTCGCTTCCGCGGCGCATTTCGCTCGATTTCCGCGACGTGTTCAGCGAGGGCTTCGCGTTCGATACGATCGCCGGCTCGCTCAAGATCGAGCGCGGCGTCGCAACGACCGATAACTTTCGCATCCAGGGGCCTTCGGCCCGCGTGATGATGGCGGGCGACGTCGATTTCGCGCGCGAGACCCAGAAGCTCAAAGTGCGCGTGACACCGCACATCGCTGAAAGCGTCTCGATCGCCGGCGCGTTGATTGGCGGTCCTGTGGTCGGCGCCGCGGCGTTTCTCGCGCAGAAAATCCTGAAAGATCCGCTCGAGCACATCGTCTCCTTCGAATACAACGTCACCGGAAGCTGGTCGGATCCGCAGGTCGCGAAAACCGCTCGTGCACCGATGGCCCTGCAGGAAGGCAGCCCGTGAAGCAACGCCGCAGCGTGCTGTTGCTGTTCGCGGCGCTCGCGACGCCGACATGCGCTTCGGAGGCGTACGACGTGCGGCCGGAGCTCTGGGACCGGCCGCGCACGGCGAGCGCGATCGTGTCGGACGAGAGCGTCAAACGCGCCGTGAACGCGCTGCTCGCGCGCGCCGACGCGCAGCTCGTGATCCATCATGCGCCGGCGCAGGAGCCGCTGCTGCAGGCGGAAGAGCTGCGCTCGTGGCTCGCGGCGCTCGCGATCGATTCGCGGCGGGTCGCGCTGCGCGGCGATTCTCCGGCCGGAGCGCCGATCAGGCTCGAGGTGGCGCCATGAGCACGCGGCTCCACGCCGCCACGCGCGAAGGCGGTTCGGGCGCGCGCGCACGCGACGCGCAGCGTGGCGCGGCGCGCGTCGCCGCTGTGCAGATGGCGTCGGGCCCGAAGGTCGAGGGCAATATCAAGGAGGCGGCACGCTTGATCGAGATCGCCGCCGAGCAGGGCGCGAAGCTGGTCGCGCTGCCGGAGTACTGGCCGATCATGGGCATGCACGAGCTCGACAAGGTGAAGGTGCGCGAAGAACCCGGCAGCGGGCCGATCCAGGCGTTTCTCGCGGACACCGCGCGCCGGCACCGCATCTGGCTCGTGGGCGGCTCGGTGCCGCTCGTCGCATCGGCGTCGGACAAGGTGCGCAACAGTTGCCTGGTGTACGACGACAGCGGGCGGCTCGCCACGCGCTACGACAAGATCCATCTCTTCGGCTTCGAGATGGGGCGGGAGAGCTATTCCGAGTCGCGCACGATCGAGCCGGGCAGCGAAGTCGTGGTCGTCGAAACGCCGTTCGCCCGTATCGGGCTCTCGATTTGCTACGACCTCCGATTCCCGGAGCTCTATCGCGCAATGAAGAACGTCGATCTGATACTCGTGCCGTCGGCCTTCACCGAGACCACCGGCAAGGCGCACTGGGAGACGCTGATTCGCGCGCGGGCGATCGAGAATCTCGCGTACGTGCTCGCGCCGGCGCAGGGCGGCTATCACGTGAACGGCCGCGAGACCCACGGCGATTCGATGCTCGTGGACCCGTGGGGCGTAATATTGGACCGGCTGCCGCGCGGCTCCGGCGTTGTGGTCGGCGACATCGACCGCGAGTTGATCGCACGGCTGCGCGGGAGTCTGCCGGCGCTCACGCATCGAACGCTTTAATTGCCAGGACTGATCAAACTTGAACCCTCAAACGCAGACCCTCAATCCCGCCGCGACCCTTCTCGACATGCCGTTTTCCACGGCGCAGGAGATCCTGCTCGCGCCCTATGCGCTCGACAACACGCGGCTCGAGACGGTATTCGGCGAAATCATGACGCACAAGGTCGATTACGCCGATCTGTACTTCCAGTACAGCCGCAACGAGTCGTGGAGCCTCGAAGAAGGCATCGTCAAATCCGGCAGCTTCAACATCGATCAGGGCGTGGGCGTGCGCGCGGTGAGCGGCGAGAAAACGGCGTTCGCGTACTCGGACGACATCAGCCTGAATGCGCTGAAGTCCGCGGCGGAAGCGACGCGTGCGATCGCGCGCAGCGGAAGTAGCGGCGGCGTGCAGGTCGTGAAGCGCGGCCCCGCCCGGCAGCTCTATGCCGCGCGCGATCCGGTCGCGAGTCTCGACGACAAATCGAAAGTGGCGCTGCTGGAACGGCTGGAGCGCTACGCGCGCTCGCTCGACAACCGCGTGACGCAGGTGATGGCGTGGCTCGCCGGCGAATACGAAGTCGTGCTGGTTGCCCGCTCCGACGGGCTCCTCTCGGCCGATGTGCGTCCACTCGTGCGCGTGTCCATCCAGGTGATCGTCGAGCAGGACGGCCGGCGCGAGCAGGGCAGCTCGGGCGGTGGCGGACGCGTCGATTACAGCTACTTCACCGACGAGCTTCTCCAGGATTACGCGCGCAAAGCGGTGCATCAGGCGGTGATCAATCTCGATGCGCGGCCGGCGCCGGCCGGCCCGATGACGGTGGTGCTCGGACCGGGCTGGCCCGGCGTGCTGCTGCACGAAGCGGTGGGGCACGGCCTCGAAGGCGATTTCAACCGCAAAGGCACATCGGCCTTCAGCGGCCGCATCGGCGAGCGCGTGGCCGCGCCCGGCGTGACGGTGATCGACGACGGCACGCTGCCGCAGCGCCGCGGCTCGCTCAACGTGGACGACGAAGGCAATCCGACGCAGCACAACGTCCTCATCGAGAACGGCGTCCTGCGCGCATACCTCCAGGACAGCCTGAACGCGCGTCTGATGGGCGTGCCGCCGACCGGCAACGGCCGGCGCGAGTCGTACGCGCACATCCCGATGCCGCGCATGACCAACACCTTCATGCTCGCCGGCGACAAGGACCCGCAGGAGATCATCGGCTCGGTGAAGAACGGTCTCTACGCGGTCAACTTCGGCGGCGGCCAGGTCGATATCACGAGCGGCAAGTTCGTGTTCTCGGCCTCGGAAGCGTTCATGATCGAAGACGGCAGGGTGACTTACCCGGTCAAGGGCGCGACGCTCATCGGTAACGGCCCCGATGCGCTCACTCGCGTGGCCATGATCGGCAACGACATGGCGCTCGACACCGGCGTCGGCACGTGCGGCAAGGAAGGCCAGAGCGTGCCGGTCGGTGTCGGCCAGCCGACGCTGCGCATCGATGCGCTCACGGTAGGCGGCACTGCACGATGACGGGGTCAGGTCCGATTTTCGAAAAGGCCTCGAAAATCGGACCTGACCCCATCGCGCTGACGCTGGTCGACGGCGTGCGCGTCGTCGTTCCGGACTCGCTGCAACTCATCACGCCGTACGTCCTGCGCGAGCAGGAGGACTGGTTCGAAGACGAGTTCGCCTTCCTGCGCGAGCTCCTCGAGCCGGGCGAGAACGCCATCGACATCGGGGCGAACTGCGGCGTTTACACGCTGACGATCGCGCGCGCGGTGGGGCCTTCGGGACACGTCTGGGCATTCGAGCCGGCATCGGATACTGCACGGCTGCTCGCTGCGGGCATCGACGCGAACGGCTGCGCGAACGTGACGCTTCAGCAATGCGCGATTTCCGGCGCGCGCGGCACCGCCGAGCTCGCGCTGCACGGTCATTCCGAGCTGAACGCACTGGTGCGCGGAAGCGCGGGGGGTTCCGCGACCGAGACTGTCCGCGTCGAAACGCTGGATGCGCTGGCGGGCACCTTCGGCGCGCGCACGATCGATTTCCTGAAGATCGACGCTGAAGGGGAGGAGGCCGCGATCATCGCGGGCGCTGCGGCCTTCTTCGAGCGGCACTCGCCCCTCGTGCAGTACGAGATCAAGGCGGGTGATCAGATTCACTTCGAGCTCGTCGCCGCTTTCGCGGCGCGCGGCTACCGTTCCTATCGGCTCGTGCCCGGGCTCGGTGTGCTCGTGCCGTTCGAGGCTGACGCGGCGCCGGATCCGTTCCTCCTCAACGTTTTCTGCTGCAAGGCCGATCGCGCCGCGCGGCTTGCAGCGCGCGGCAAGCTTGTCGATCGGCCCGAGCGCGCGGTGGCGCGCCCCGAGCACGACTGGCGTGAAAGCATCGCGGGCGCGCCGTATGGCCGACAGCTTGCGGCTTCGTGGCAGCGCACGGTCGATGCCGGCCGCAGCGGCGACGTGGAAGCCGCTCTCGCGCTGCACGCGATGAGGCGCGACGGCGCTTATTCCGCCGCGCAGCGCTTTGGCGCCTTGCAGGAGAGCTTCAGGCTGCTTCGCGCATTGTGCGAGGACGAGCCGGACTACCTTCGGCTGGCGAGCCTTGCGCGCGTGGCCGGCGAGTACGGCGCGCGCGCCGTCGCGGTCAGAGCGCTGAACGACCTTTACGGCTCGATTGCGCGCAGCCAGTCCGCCGATGTCTCCGAACCCTTCCTCCCGCCGCTCGCGCGCTTCGACGGGCTCGACCCCGCCGGCGCGATCGGCAAATGGGTGCTCGGCGCGGTCCTCGAGGCAATGGAAAAGCTGGCCGCGTACTCGTCCTTCTATACCGGCGCGGGCGCGCGCGAGCGCCTGCAAACCATCGCGCGGCTCGGCTTCGGCAGCCCCGAGATGCAGCGCCGGCTCGCCCTCGTGAACGCGCGTTTCCCTGTATAATGCTTTGTTTTAACAGGGTTTGAAGCGCCATGCAGTACCGCACCGACGATCTTCGGATCAGGGAAATCAAGGAGCTCACGCCGCCTTCGCACATCCTGCGTGAGTTTTCGCTGACCGAGAAGGCTGCGAAGACCGTCGTCGAAGCGCGCCAGCAGATCCACCGGGTGCTGCACGGGGCGGACGACCGCCTCGTCGTCATCATCGGCCCGTGCTCGATTCACGACGTAAAGGCGGCAAAGGAATACGCGGGCAGGCTCGCGCAGGCGCGCCGGGAGCTCGAACGCGATCTCCTCGTCCTCATGCGCGTGTACTTCGAGAAACCGCGCACGACGGTAGGCTGGAAAGGGCTCATCAACGATCCCAACCTCGATGGGAGCTTCAGCATCAATCAGGGCCTGCGCATCGGCCGCCAGCTTCTGCTCGACATCAACGAGCTCGGCGTGCCGGTCGGCTGCGAGTTCCTCGACATGATCACCCCGCAGTACATGGCCGACCTCGTGTCGTGGGGCGCGATCGGTGCGCGCACGACCGAGAGCCAGGTGCATCGCGAGCTCGCGTCGGGCCTCTCGTGTCCGGTCGGCTTCAAGAACGGCACGGACGGCAACATCAAGATCGCCGTCGATGCGATCCGCGCGGCGCAGGCGCCCCACCACTTCCTGTCCGTCACGAAGGGCGGGCATTCGGCGATCGTGTCCACGACCGGCAACGAGGACTGCCATCTGATTCTGCGCGGCGGCAAACAGCCGAATTACGATGCCGCGAGCGTGGACGCGGCGGGAAAAGGCCTCGCGGAAGCCGGCATACCCGCCCGCATCATGATCGATTTCAGCCACGGCAACAGCAGCAAGAAACCGGAGAAGCAGATCGACGTCGGACATGACGTCGCGGCGCAGGTGGCAGGCGGCGAGGAGCGG